>Ga0214472_10002461_pt1 | contig 19916 bp, 9 predicted proteins | sample RVTome_6_FD_207662 | JGI IMG/M metagenome (GOLD analysis project Ga0214472, IMG submission 207662) | Soil microbial communities from uranium-contaminated site in the Upper Colorado River Basin, Wyoming, United States - RVT140D175 | ecosystem: Environmental > Terrestrial > Soil > Contaminated >...
TGGCCGAGGGGTTGAACACGATCTCGGCCCCGTTCAGCCCCAGGGCGCGGGCACCCTCCGGGAAGTGGCGGTCGTAGCAGATGTAGACGCCGACCCGGGCAAAGGCGGTCTCGAACACCGGGTAGCCGAGGTTGCCGGGACGGAAGTAGAACTTCTCCCAGAAGCCCGGCTTGCAATGGGGGATGTGGGTCTTGCGGTACTTTCCGAGGTACTTCCCGTCGGCGTCGATGACGGCGGCGGTGTTGTAGTAGATGCCCGCCTGCTCCTCCTCGTAGACGGGAACCACCATCACCATCTTGTGCTTGCGGGCGAGCGTGCGCATCCGGGTGACCGTCGGGCCCTCGGGCACGCGCTCGGTCAGCTGATACCAGCGCGTCTCCTGCTCGGCGCAGAAGTACGGGCCGTAGAACAGCTCCTGCAGGCACAGGACCTGGACCTTGCGGCGTGCCGCCTCCGCGATCAGCTTGACGTGCTTGTCGAGCATCGCCTTCTTGATGCGGGGCAGGCCGGCCTCCGGACCGAGCACGTTTCGCGCCTGGATCAGTCCGCAGCGGACGTTGCGAGGCATGGGCGACTCCTTCCGGGCAGAGGACGTGACGCAGTATGCCACCACGCGGCGACGATTCACCACCGAGGTGGCGGTGGGGCCGTCGTCCTCCAGGTGGCGCGGCACTCCGTCGCCACGGCAGTCGGAGGCCGCCGGGCCGGCTGCGGGCCGCAGTGGTCATGGGCGAGGAGTTGACCATGATGGCGGGGTGAGAGTAGGTTCGTCGTTCTCGGAGGGCGCCAAGCGCGTTGCCCCGGGAGGCCTGATGGCGACGAACGACTACGACGCGATCGTGATCGGGGGCGGCCACAACGGACTCGTGGCCGGGGCCTACCTGGCCCGCACGGGGGCGAAGACGGTCGTCCTCGAGGCCCACCACAAGACCGGAGGCGCGGCCGCCACCGAGGCACCGTGGCCCGAGGCCCCCGAGTTCAAGGTCACCAAGTACTCCTACGTGATGAGCCTGATGCCCGACAACATCATCAAGGACCTCCGCCTGAAGTCGCACGGCTACAAGGTCCACCCGATGGGACCGTACTACCAGGCCTTCCCCGACGGCACGTCCCTGAAGCTGCTCGCCGACGACGCCCGGGCCAACTACGAGGGCATTGCCCGCTTCTCGAAGAAGGACGCCGAAGCCATGTCGCGGTGGGACGAATGGCTCCACGGGATCGCGAAGGTCATGGGGCCGCTGCTCATGCAGATCCCCCCGAAGGTCGGCTCGCGGCGTCCGGGGGATCTTCTCGACCAGCTCCGGCTGGCGTGGAAGCTGCGGCGCCTCGACGTGCGCGGCGTGGGCGACGTGACGCGGCTGTTCACGATGAGCGTCACCGACCTGCTCGGCGACTGGTTCGAGTCGGAGCAGGTGAAGGCCGCCCTCGCCGTCAACGGCGTCATCGGCACGTGGGCGGGGCCGGACGAGCCCGGCACCGCCTACGTGCTCCTCCACCACTCGATCGGCAACGTGGGCGACGGCCACCTGGGGAGCTGGGGCTTCCCCGAGGGCGGGATGGGCGCGGTTGCGGACGCCCTCCGCCGCTCGGCGACGGCCCTCGGCTGCCAGATCCGCACGAACGCGCCGGTCGACCGGGTCATCGTCAAGGACGGTCGCGCCGTCGGCGTCGGCCTCCGGGACGGCGAGGAGCTGCGCGCACGCATCCTGGTCACCACCGTCCACCCGAAGATCGCCTTCCTGCGCCACCTCGATCGCAAGGACCTGCCGTCCGACTTCGTCACCGACATCGACCGCTGGAAGACGCGCAGCGGCGTCGTCAAGATCAACCTCGCCCTCGCCGAGCTGCCGAGCTTCACCGCCAACCCCGGCACTCATCCCCAGGACCACCACAGCGGGAGCGTCGAGCTCTGCCTCTCGACGCGTTACGCCGAGGACGCCTTCCAGGACGCCCGCCAGGGACGCGCCGCCCGCCGCCCCTTCGTCGACGGCACGATCCCGACCTTCTTCGACAAGAGCCTCGCCCCGGAGGGACGCCACATCTTCTCGATGTTCACCCAGTGGGTGCCTCACGAGTGGTCGAAGGAGCCTCACCGCGAGGAGCTCGAGGCCTACGCGGACCGTGTCATCGACGGCTACAACGAGCTCGCCCCGAACTTCAAGAGCTCGATCCTCCATCGCCAGGTGCTCGGCCCCTGGGACATGGAGCAGGAGCTCGGCCTCGTCGGGGGCAACATCTTCCACGGCGAGCTCTCGACGGAGCAGCTGTTCCACATGCGGCCGGCGCCGGGGTACGCCGACTACCGGACCCCGATCCGCGGTCTCTACCAGGCCAGCTCCGCCACCCACGGCGGCGGCGGGATCTGCGGCATTCCCGCCTACCAGGCGGTGCGGCAGCTCCGCCGGGACGGCCACCTGTCGTCCTGAGCTCGCCCCCACCGATCGCGCGGTCGAGCGGCCGCTCGCCGGCAGCACGATTCCGGCGGCGGAGCGCTAGAACGTCAGCTTCGCCCCCAGCATCACGCGCCGGGGCAGGAGGAAGTCGCTCGTGATCGCGTACGTGTCCGACTGGCTGTTTCGGCTGAGTATTCCCTGGTTCTTCCCGGTGTTGAACAGGTTGAGGGCGTCGGCAAAGAAAACGAGCTTCACCTCCTTGGCCAGGTGGAAGCTCTTCTGGACCCGCAGGTCGAGGATGCTCTGGGTGGGCACCCGCCGGCTACCGTCTCGCTCCTCGATGTTGATGACGGGAGCCGACGGGAAGCCGAGGTCGGGAAAATCGGGCTCCCCCACCCGGACCTGGCGCGCCCACGCGCGGCCGCTCTGAAGCGTGTAGTTGGCGCCCACGAGGAAACCGGCGGGCAGCTCGACCACCAGCTGGGCCTTGAGGGTGTGGGGACGATCTCCCAGGAGCTTCCCATAGGCGTTCACGAAGTCGTTGGGGTTCTGGCCGAAGTCGGAGAACCGCGCCGTCGCCCTCTGGGACTCCAGAAGACCCCGTCCCGAAGAGGGCAACAGCCCCTTCGAGTTCTGGTACGTGTAGGCGGCCACGAGCTGCCAGCCGTCGGCCATCCGCTTCGTGAGCTGCGTGGTGAAGGCGTGGGTGTCCGTCTTGACGGCATCGTTGTTCGAGAGCTCGAAGAAGCTGTCGGCGGGGTCGGTGAGAAGGCGTTTGACGACGACGGACCGCCCCGTGGCGTCGGGGCCCACGTCGTCGACGATGGTGACGTCCTCGAACCGACCGGTGAGGTCCCGCCACGCGGCCCCTCGTCTGCTCTTCTTGTTGATGTAGTGAACCGAGAGGCCCAGGTTGGGGATCAGCTCCCGTTCCAGGCTCACCACGAACTGGTCGGTGTAGGGGTTCTTGTAGCCGGGATCGACCCTCTGGTTGCTCGGTCTCTCCGCGATCACCTCGGGGTCGATGAAGCCGCCGTTTTCGAGATCCCAGTACCCGGCGCGGGTGACGTTGGGCGAGATGCCGACGCTGTTCGAGTACTCGGCGGTGACCACCCCGCGGTAGTAGCGGCCGTAGTGGCCGCGCAGCACGGTCCGGCCGTCGGCGGTCAACTTGAGGTTGAAGCCCACGCGAGGGGAAACCACTTTCCAGGTGTAGAGGTCGCGGCTGGGGACCCGCTCCCCCGTCGGGTTCCCCAGCTCGTCGCGGACGTCGAGGGCGGGGATCCCCGCCGTGTTCCGGTCGAAGCGAAGGCCCAGGTTCAGGGTCAGCCGGTCGTTGACCCGGACGGTGTCGTCGACGAACGCGCCGAGGCCGGTCGTCGTGCCGCCGTACGAGAACGGCTGGTACTGGTAGCCGTAGCCCAGCTTGTACGTGCTCTCGTACCCGTAGGAGTCGGTGTAGGTGTAGTTGTAGGTGTAGATGAAGTCGTTGTAGCCCGTGACCGCGTCGGTGACTCCGCCGTTGACGTACTGAACGCCGAACTTGAAGTCGTGGGAGGCGCCGAGGAAGTCGTCGGCGAAGTGGGAGACCTTGACGCTCCCCGTCGCCTGGTAGGTGCGGTCGTCGTACCAGTAGTAGACCCCTCCCGTGATCAGACCCGTGTCGAGATCGTAGAAGCGGGGCTTGATCCGCGGCTCGCCGTCGAGGATCGGGCCCGCGTGGTCGTTGCCCCAGAATCCCGCGAAGCGGGCCTCGACGACCGTTCGGTCCGAGAGAACTCCCGTGTACATGAGGTTCGGGGTCGGGTTGTCGCCGTAGTTGAGCCCGACCGTGCTCGGGGCGGCGTTCGCGGAGGGTGTGTAGGGCAGGTCGTAGTAGTCGTTGTGGAGGGCGAGGGCCAGCTTGTGGTCCGGGTTGATCTGCCAGTTGAGCTTGCCGAAGATCCGGTGGTTCCTCTCGTCGGTGAAGAACTGCGGGTCGACTCCCGCCGGGGTCTTGGCGTCGGTCTGGAACTGGTAAGACGCGAAGAAGTGCAGCTTGTCCTTGACGATCGGGCCGGAGAGCTGGAAGGTCGCGTCGTGGAACCGCTCGCGGTGGAAGGGGAAGCCGAAGTCCTCGGCGTCGGTGGTGTTCTGCGAGGTGAGGCCGTCCGTCTGGATGTAGAAGTTGGCGTCGCCGTGGAAGTCGTTGGTGCCCTGCCGGGTGACGACGTTGAACACGGCCCCGGTGACGTTGCCGTACTCGGCGGGGGCACCCAAAGCGAGGACCTCGATCTCCTCGATGGCGTCGGTGTTGGGATACGGCCACGCTTCCCCGGTGGAGGGCGCGGTGAGGTTGGTCCCGTCGATCTGGAACGAGTTCTCGTCGGTCCCCGACCCGAACGCCGACATCGTGGTGGCGCCCTGGTACTGCTGCGAGACGCCGGGAGAGGCGGCGAGCAGGTCGAACATGCTGAAGCGGGGCACGGGGGCGTTGCGGACCCAGTCCTTGTCGTAGTTGGTGCTGACCTGGTTGGTCTGGGTGTCGACGACCGAGACGTCGCCGACGACGGTCATCTCCTCGGAGAGCTGGCTCACCTGGAGGACGACGCTCACCTCCTCCGTCCCGCCCACCGACATCCGCACGCCCTGGCGGTGCAGCTTCGCGAAGCCCTGCATCACGAAGTCGACTTCGTAGGTTCCGGGGGGCAAAGCGGCGAACCGGTAGAACCCGGCCTCGTTCGTGACCGTGGTCTGGGTCCCCACGATCTTGTCTCCCTCGAGGGTCACGGTGACACCGGGCAGCACGCCGCCGGTGTTGTCCTTGACCGTCCCCACCAGCGTTCCCGTCGTGCGCTGGGCGTGCGCTTCGGGAACGACCGCGAGCACGGCTGTCAGTACGACCACTCCGGCGAGGCTCTTGGTCAAGGGTCCCCCTCCTTCGGGCGTCCGATCGGCTGAATACCTGAGATTCGGCTGGAGCGAACTCTAGGCCCGGTCCGGAGGGCCTGTCAAGATCGGGCCCGGCGCCACCCTCCCGTCGACGTAGGCGCGGGCGATGCGCTCGACGAAGGCGTGAACCGCGTCCTCTCTCGGCGTGAGCGTCCCCGGGCGGTACCCTCGGGACTCCACCCCGCGCTGCACGCTCTCGATCGCCTGCCAGTCCTGGCGGTTCGTCAGGTCCCAGAACCCCACCGCGTAGCCGGGGTCGAAGGCGGGGTCGGCGAGAGCCTCGGGGGGAAAGAGCCACTGGCACTCGATGCGGGTCCGGCTCGTGTCCAGCGGCTCGAGGCGATGGGTCATGACGTAGTCGGGGTGGAGGCTGATCAGCAGGTTCGGCAGGAGGCCGAAGTAGTGGACGTGCCTTTGCTGCTCGGCGGAGAGGCCGCGCAGCGCGATCCCGCGGCTCTTTCCGTCGAGGGACATCGTCTCCGCCTCGGGCGCGAGGTCCATCGAGCCGCCCACCCACGTGGCGCCCCAGGCGTTGCGGCCGCTGTCGGGAGGCGACACCCGGCACAGCTCGGGATGGATCCGAGGGCAGTGGTAGCACTCGTGGTAGTTCTCGACGACGAGCTTCCAGTTGGCGGAGATGTCGTAGAGGTGGCTCGCGCCCCGCCGCAGCCTCTCCGGCTCGTAGGGGGCCACCCGGGCGTCGAGCTGTCCGACCCACTCCGGGAGCGGCGGCGCGTCCCCCGAGGCGTTGACGAACACCCACCCCCGCCACACGTCGACCCGGGCCGACACGAGTCCCTCCGCGGTGCGGTCGAAGCCCGCCACGTGCTGGGGGACGACCGAGGCCCCGAGGGTCCCGTCGAGCTCGTACGTCCAGCCGTGGTACGGGCAGCGGATGGAGAGCGAGCGGCGGCACTCCCCCGGGGCCAGGACCTCGTGCGCGCGGTGGCGGCAGCTGTTGTAGAAGCCCCGCAGGGCGCGGTCGCCGCCCCGGACGAGCACGATCCCGTCCCCGCCGACGCGCACCGCCCTCTGGTCCCCCGGCTCGAGGAGGCCCTCCTCGGAGCCGACGCAGGTCCATCCCCCTTCGAAGAAGACGCCCCTCTCCCACTCGAGGACCGGGCGCGAGGTGTAGGCCTCGGCGGGGAGCAGGCGGCTCGCGCCGAACGGGCGCAGCGCCGCCTCGAGGTCGCCCGGATCGATCGGGGCACCCGGGTCGCTCACTGCCGCGTGCGCGACACGGAGTCGATCGCGTCCTCCAGGATGTCGAGCCCCTGGTCGAGCAGCTCGTCCTCGATCGTGAGCGGGGGCTGCACCCGCACGAACCAGGCGATGCTGTCGTGGGTGAGGTACAGACCGTTGCGCAGGCAGCCACGCGCGACCTCGGCCGCGGCGTCGTGATCCTTCGTCCGGGTGGCGCGGTCCTTCACGAACTCCACCGCGAGCCACAGGCCGCGGCCGCGCACGTCCCCGACGATCTGGTGGCGCTCCTTCATCTCCTCGAGCCGCCGGAGCGCTCGCGCGCCCTGCTCGCGGACCCGCTCGAGGAATCCCGGCCGGGCCATGATCTCGAGCGTCTTGCTGGCGGCCACGCAGGCGGCGGGGTGCCCGGAGTAGGTGCTGGCGACGTAGGCGTCGGCCTTCTCCGTGATGTCGCCCCTCGCCGCCACCGCCGCGATCGGCATGATCCCTCCCGAGAGGCCCTTGCCGATCACGACCAGGTCCGGCACCACCCCGGAGCGCTCGAACGCCCACAGCGTCCCGCAGCGCCCAAACCCCGACAGCACCTCGTCGATGCAGAGGTACCAGCCGTACCGGTCGCACAGCTCCCGCAGCCCGGGCAGGAAGTCGTCGGGCGGGATGAGGATCCCCCCCTCCCCGATCACGGGCTCGACGATCACCCCCGCCACGACGCTCGGGGGCACCTCGTGCGCGAGCAGCACGTCCTCGATGTACTCGAGCGTCGCCCGTCCCGCGCCGCCGCCGGTGCGCGAGACGAGGGGCGAGCGGTAGGGATTGGGATAGGGGGCGTACACGTAGCCGCCCACGAGGGGCATCACGTCGGCCCGCATGCCGGCCTCGAGTGTCCCCGCCGCCTGGCCGCTGTAGGAGAGCCCGAAGTACTGCCCGTAGAAAGTGAGGACGATGGGGCGGCCCGAGGCCCGGCGCATGATCCGCAGCGCCGCCTCGTCGGCCTCGGTGCCGGTGGTGAGGAAGACGGCGCGGTCGATCCCGTCGGGAAGGGTAGCGAGGAGCCGCTCGGCGAGCTCGACGCGCTGCGGGCTGTTGCCCGCGCTCGTCCAGCAGGCGACGCCGTTGTCCTCGAGTGCGGCCACCACCGCCGCCCGGACCTCCTCGTTTCGGTTGCCGACGTTGTTCGTGCCCCAGCCCGCGCCGAAGTCGATGTAGCGGTTGCCGTCGACGTCCTCGATCAGCGAGCCCTCGCTCCGGCGGGCGAAGAACGAGCGCTCGCTCCACTCGCCGTAGGCGCCGTGGGCGAGCACGCGGCGCTCCCTCTCCATCCACCGCCTGCTCTCGGGACCGGGAACGGTCGTGCGGACGAGCGGCAGCCGACCGGGGGTGGGCATGATCCGGGAATTATAGGGTCGGGGCGGGGAGCCGGTGCGGGCGGGAGGACGCGCGGTCGGCCGGTCGGGAGCCGGAGCGCGGACGCGCCGCGTTGCGCGGCGCGGTCGGCCCCCATCACAATGTCGCCATGCGTCGGGGCGTGACCGTGGGCGTGGCGGCGGGGATCTGCGTGATCGTCGGGTGGACGATCCTCGCCCGCCCGCCCTGGATCCGCTCGCTCCTCCCGCCGGGGGCGCCCCGCAACCTCCTGCTGGTGTCGATCGACACGCTGCGGGCGGACCACCTCGGCGCCTACGGTTACCGGGGCGCCCACACGCCGAGGCTCGACGCCCTCGCCCGGTCGGGCCTGCGCTTCGAGCGGGCCACGACCGTCGTCCCCCTCACCCTTCCCGCCCACTCCTCCCTGCTGACCGGCACGTTCCCGGCGTGGCACGGCGTGCGCGACAACGGCGGGTTCTACCTCGGCAACGAGCAGGTCACGCTGGCCGAGGTCCTGCGCGACCGGGGCTTCCGCACCGGCGGGTTCGTCGCCGCGTTCGTGCTCGACCGGCGGTGGGGCATCTCCCAGGGCTTCGATCGCTACTTCGACGACTTCGACCTCGAGCGCTTCAAGGACAACCCCAGCCTGGACGCCATCCAGCGTCCGGGCTCCGAGGTCGTGGACCAGGCTCTCGACTGGCTGCGCGCCGATCGCGAGCAACCCTTCTTCGCCTGGGTCCACCTCTACGACCCCCATACCCCGTACGAGGCGCCCGAACCGTTTCGCTCGCGGTTCCCCCGGAGCCTGCACGGGGCGTACGACGCCGAGATCGCCTACGCCGACAGCCAGGTCGGCCGGCTCCTCGACGAGCTCGAGGAGGAGGGCCGCCTCGGCGACACCCTCGTCGTCGTGGTCGGCGACCACGGGGAGATGCTGGGCGAGCACGGCGAGCAGACGCACGGGTTCTTCGTCTACGAGGCGGCGACGCACGTTCCCCTGGTCGTCGCCGGGCCCGGGGTTCCCCCCCGGGTGGTCCCCGACCAGGTCCGCCTCGTCGACGTGATGCCCACCGCCCTCGATCTCATGAGGGTGAGCGTTCCCTCCCTCGTCCAGGGCACGAGCCTGATGCCGATCGTTCGCGGGCAGAGCCTGTCCCTCGTCGCCCACTCCGAGAGCTGGTACCCGCGCTACCACTACGGCTGGAGCGAGCTGCGCGCGGTGCAGGACGGCCGCTTCAAGTACATCCTCGCCCCGCGACCCGAGCTGTACGACCTCGAGAGGGACCCGCGGGAGCAAAGGGACCTCTCGCCCGACGACCCGGACCGCCTCTCCTCTCTGCAGCGGGAGCTCGAGGAGCTCGAAAGCCGCACCCGGAGCGCCGACGCGCCGGCGGGGCCCCGCCCCGTGGACGCGGAGACCGAGGAGCGTCTCGCCGCCCTCGGCTACGTCGGGGGCAGCCTGAGCCGGGGGAGCCTCGAGAAGGGTCCGCGGGGCGATCCCAAGGACAAGATCGGTCTGTACAACCTCCTGAAGCAGGCCGGCACCTCGTCGTCCGAGGGGCGCCTCGACGAGGCCATCGCGAAGGTCGAGAGCGCGCTCATCGAGGACCCCGAGATCGTCGAGGCGCACATGCTGCTCGGCAACTTCCTCAAGAAGGCCGGCCGCCCGAAGGACGCGGTCGCCGCCTACAAGCGGGCGCTCGCCCTCGACGACGAGCACCAGGGCGCCCTGTTCTCGCTCGCTCTCGCCTACAAGGAGCAGGGGCGCCTCGACGAGGCGCGCGCCGGCCTCGAGCGGGCCCGCGAGCTCGACCCCCGCAACGGCAAGGTGCTCTGGCAGCTCGCCGACGTGTGGATGCGGAAGGGCGAGACCGCCGAGGCGGAGGCGGTCATCCACGACGCGCTCGAGCGCGGGGTCGACGAGGACCGCTTCCTGCTCAAGCTCGGGGAGAGCCAGATCGAGGCGAAGCAGTGGCGCGAGGCGGAGAGGAGCCTGACCGCCGCGATCAAGAAAAATCCCGACCTCGCCCTCGCGCGCTTCAACCTCGGCCTCGTCTACGAGGAGACGGGCGAGACCGACAAGGCGGTCGAGGCCTACCGGGGCGAGGTGGATCAGAACCCCGGCGCCTTCCGCGCCGCCTTCAACCTCGCCAAGCTCCTCCAGGCCGCGGGCCGGCGCGAGGAAGCGCTCGAGTACTACCGCAAGGCGGTCGAGGCCCAGCCCGACTTCGGGACCGGGCAGCTGTACCTCGCCAAGGCGCTCCTCGACTCGGGGGACCTCGAGGGGGCCGAGCGCTGGGCCCGTCGCGGTCTCGAGAGCCGGCCCGATCCCCGGATGGAGCCACTCGGGCACTTCGTCCTCGCCGACGTGCTCAACCGCCGGGGCCGGACCAAAGAGGCCGAGCGCGAGGCGGCCGAGGGCCGGCGGCTGCAGCGGGGCGGGTAGTGTCGGCTCACCGGGGCCGCCCTCCGTTTCACCGTCGCCCACGGGGCGTGGGCCTCCGAGACCTGGTGACGGCCGAGACACTCGAGCCGTCGGGACGGGCGAAGGCGGCAAGACGCCGACCCCGCCGGCGTGCGTGTCGACGCCGCGTCCCGCGAATCGCGGCCCTCGCCGGCCTCGTCGCCCTCGGCGTGGCCGGCGGCTGCCGACAGTCTCCCGCCCCCACCGCCCGCCACTTGGTGCTGGTCACGATCGACACCCTGCGGGCGGATCACGTCGGCGCCTACGGCGACCGGGACGCGCACACGCCGCACCTCGACCGGATCGCGCGCGAGGGCGCCCTCGCCCCGGAGGCGACCGCGCACGTGCCCCTGACCCGGCCCTCCCACGTGGCTCTCTTCAGCGGCCGCCTCCCCGGAGAGACGGGCGCGCGCGACAACCTCTCGCCCGCCGTCCCCTCCGGCACGCCCCTCCTCGCCGAGGTCCTGACCGGCGCCGGGTTCGAGAGCGCGGCCTTCGTCTCCTCGGTGGTGCTCGATCCCTCCTCCGGGCTCGACCGGGGATTCTCGATCTACTCGGCGGAGTTCGAGGGCGACCTTGCCGAAGCCCAGTTCCTGAACACCGTCCAGAAGAAGGGTGACGTCACGACCCGCGCGGCCCTGGCGTGGCTCGACAAAAACCTTGGCACCGCCGAGAGCACGGACCGGGTCTTCCTGTGGCTGCACCTCTACGATCCCCACGACCCCTACGAGCCCCCCGAGCCGTGGGCGACGCGCTTTGCCGGCCACCCTTACGACGGCGAGGTGGCCTTCGCCGACGAGCTCGTGGGTCGCGTCGACGGCGCGCTCAAACGACTCGGCACTCGAGACACGACCGCCCTCGTCGTGACCTCCGATCACGGCGAGGGACTCGGAGACCACGGGGAAACGCTCCACGGCTTCTTCGCCTACCAGTCGACGCTCCGCGTGCCCTTCGTTCTGCGCGCCCCGGGCGTCCCCGCCGGCACACGGCTCGCCACGACGGTGCGCCTGGTCGACGTGTTCCCGACGGTCCTCGACCTCCTCGGCGTGCCCGCACCGAGGGATGCCCGCTTCGCCGGCAGGAGCCTGGCCGCGGAGCTGCGCGGAGGTTCCCCGGCCCCGGAGCCGGTGACCTATGCCGAGTCCCTCGTCCCCCTCCTGCACTTCGGCTGGAGCGACCTGCGGGTCGTACGAGAGGGCCGCTGGAAGTACATCCAGGCCCCGCGTCCCGAGCTCTACGACCTGCAGGCCGACCCCGGCGAGCTCCGCGATCTCAAAGACGCCCAGCCCGCGCGCGCCGAGAGCATGCGGGAGGCGCTTCGGCTATTCCTCGACGAGGAACGCGACATCCCGGCGGGAGCGGCGTCGGTGAGCCCGGAGCTCCTCGAGCAGCTCGGCGCCCTCGGATACGTCGGGGGCAGCGCGCCGGCCGAGACGCGAACTCCCGGCGCCGACCCCAAGGACAGGATCGAGGAGTTCCGCTTCGCCAACGCCTCGACTCGCGAGGGGCTGCTCCGCTTCCACGACCAGGACTACTCGACGAGTGTAGCTCGCTTCGAAGAGGTGCTGCGCCGAGGGATCGAGAGCTTCGAGCTGCACTTCTACCTGGCCCGCAGCCTCTACGCCCTCGGCCGCACGGACGAGGCGGGCGTGCACTTCGCCGAGGCGACGCGCCGGCTTCCCGCGCACGCCGCGGCCTGGGAGGGCCTCGCCGACTGTCGGGCCGCCGCGCGCGACACCGCGGGGGCCCTCGAGGCGCTGCGCCAGGGCCAGGCGGCCCTGCCCGACGACGCCGGCCTTCGCGTCGCCGAGGCACGGCTCCTGCGCGCCCTGCGGCGCCCCGAGGACGCCCGCGCCGCCTACGAAGCCGCGCTCCCCCTCGCCCCGAAGGACGCTCGCCTTCGGATGCAGCTCGGCGAGCTGCTGCGCGACCTGGGCCGGAGCGAGGACGCCATCCGCCGTCAGCGCGAGGCGGTCGAGCTCGAGCCCGCCAACGCCTCGTTCTGGAACTCCCTGGGCATGACCCTCGGAGGGAACGCGAGAATGGCCGAAGCCGAGAAGTGCTTCCGCGAGGCGGTTCGCCTCGACGACCGCGACCACAAGGCCGCGTACAACCTCGGCCTCATCCTCCTCCGGCAGAACCGGGCGAGCGAGGCGCGCCCGCACTTGGAGAGGGCCCTCGCCCTCGAGCCCGGCTTCGCCCCGGCCCGGGAGAGGCTCGCGGAGCTGCGATCGACCCGGTGAGAAACGACCGTGCGCTCGGCAGCACGAGTGCGATAGACTCACCACGCAACCCCACTCGTCGCTGACCGTGCGGACACGAAGGAGGCCTCTTCCATGGTTCGGCTGATCGTCAACGGCAACGAGCACCAGGTCGACGCCGACCCCGACATGCCCCTGCTGTGGGCACTGCGGGACGTCCTGGGGCTCACCGGCACCAAGTACGGCTGCGGAATGGCCCAGTGCGGCGCCTGCACCGTGCACGTCGACGGCGAGGCGATCCGCTCCTGCGTCGCCCCGATCCGCACGGTCGAGGGCAGCCGCATCACCACGATCGAGGGCCTCTCCCCCGACGGGCAGCATCCCGTCCAGAAGGCGTGGAGCGAGGTGAACGCTCCCCAGTGCGGCTATTGCCAGGTCGGCCAGATCATGAGCGCCGCCGCGCTGCTGCGGCAGAAGCCCAAGCCCACCGACGCGGAAATCGACGAGGCCCTCTCCGGGAACCTGTGCCGCTGCGGCACCTACCTGCGGATCCGCGAAGCGGTCCGGAGGGCGGCTCGATGAGCGCCACGGTGGTCGTGGTCTCGCGCCGGGCGTTTCTCCAGGTCACCGGCCTCGCCGCGGGAGCGCTCGTCCTCGGCGTCCGGACGTCGGACGCGGTGCCCGCCGGCGACGCGGGCTTCAGCTTCGACCTGTTCCTGAGTCTGGATCCGTCGGGCACGGTCCGGGTGGTCGCCCACCGCTCGGAAATGGGACAGGGGATCCGGACGGCGCTGCCGATGGTCGTCGCCGACGAGATGGAGGCCGACTTCGACCGCGTCGAGATCGTCCAGGCCCTCGCCGACGAGCGATACGGCGACCAGAACACCGACGGCTCGCACAGCGTCCGCGACTTCTTCGAGCCGATGCGCGTGGTCGGCGCCTCCGCCCGCCACATGCTGGTGGCCGCCGCCGCCGCCACGTGGGGCGTGGACGCCGCGCAGTGCGAGGCCCGGGAGCACCGGGTCCACCACTCCGCCTCGGGTCGCAGCCTGGGCTACGGCGAGCTCGCCGAGCGCGCCGCCGCGGTGCCCGCACCCGACAAGGCCGCCCTGAAGCTCAAGAGCCGCGACCAGTGGCGCTACATCGGCAAGGGCCAGACGCTGGTGGACATCTCCGACATCGTGACGGGCAAGGCCGTCTACGGAATCGACGCGAAAGCCGAGGGCATGCTCCACGCGTCGATCGAACGCTGTCCGTCGCTGGGCGGCAGGCCGACCGCGTTCGACGAGGCGGCCGCGCACAAGGTCCCCGGCGTGCGGCGCGTGGTGAAGATCGAGGCGGTGGGCAAGCCCCCCCTCTTCAAGCCCCTCGGGGGCGTGGCGGTCGTCGCCGACCACACGTGGGCCGCGCTCAAGGGCCGTGAGGCGCTCGCGGTGAAGTGGGACCTGGGTCCAAACGGCAGCTACGACTCCGAGGCCTATCGGAAGACGCTGGAGGAGTCCGTCAACCGGCCGGCGAAGGTGATGAGGAAGAAGGGCGACGTCGACGCCGCCCTCGAGGGCGCGGCGAAGCGGGTTTCCGCCACCTACTACGCGCCCCACCTCATCCACAGCTCGATCGAGCCCCCCGCCGCCCTCGCCTCGTTTCAGGACGGCCGCTGCGAGGTCTGGGCCTGCACGCAGAACCCGATGGCGTGCGTGAGCGGCGTGGCAGAAGCGCTGGGCATCCCGAAGGAGAACGTGAAGGTCCACGTCACCCTCCTCGGCGGCGGCTTCGGCCGCAAATCGAAGCCCGACTACGTCGTCGAGGCCGCGCTCTTGTCGCAGAAGATGGGCCGTCCGGTCAAGGTGACGTGGACGCGCGAGGACGAGATCCGACATGGGTACTACCACTCGGTGAGCGCGCAGCACCTCGAGGGCGGCCTCGACGGCGAGGGCCGGACGGTGGCGTGGCTGCACCGCACGGCCTTCCCTCCCATCGGCTCGACCTTCAACCCCGAGGCCCGCTACTCCGACCCCGGGGAGCTGCAGCTGGGCTTCACCGAGATGCCCTTCGACGTCCCCCACCTCCGCCTCGAGAACGCGCCGGCCGAGGCCCACGTCCGGATCGGGTGGCTGCGCTCGGTGGCGAACATCTACCACGCCTTCGCTATCGGCTCGTTCGCCTCCGAGCTGGCCCACGCCGCCGGGGCCGACCCCCGGGACTACCTGCTCGACCTGATCGGGGCGCCGAGGAAGATCGACCTCAAGGCCGAGGGCGCGGAGTACGGCAACTACGGCGGGTCCCTCGCCGACTATCCCGTAGACACCGGTCGCCTCCGGAACGTCATCGAGATCGCCACGCGCGAGGCGGGCTGGGGTCGCAAGCTGCCGAAGGGACGGGGTCTGGGAGTCGCCGCTCACCGCAGCTTCCTCACATACGTGGCGGTGGTGGCCGAGGTCTCGGTCGACGAGCAGGGCAACGCCCGCGTCGAGGACGCCCACATCGCCTTCGACTGCGGCACCTTCGTCAACCGCGACACCGTCGTCACCCAGGCGCAGGGCGCCGTCGTCTTCGCGATGAGCGGTGCCCTCCACGGCAAGATCACGGCCAAGGGTGGAGCCATCGAGCAGTCGAACTTCCACGACTACCCGCTCGTGCGGATCGACGAGACGCCGCGGGACATCCACGTCCACCTCGTGGAGAGCACGGCGCCGCCGGCGGGGGTGGGCGAGCCCGGCGTGCCCCCGGTGGCGCCCGCCATCGCCAACGCCATCTTCGCCGCTACGGGAGAGCGCCGGCGCGAGCTGCCGCTCGGACGTCGACAGTCCGCCTAGAGCGGTCGGCAGCCAGGCCCCCCCCGCCTTCCCAACCGGCGGCCGGCGTCGGCGGGCGGGTCCCGGTGCGCGAGGGCCCGCCGAGAGGCAGCGGCCCTCCGACCCCGGGCGCAGCCGGCGGCCGGGCCCCTCAGGCGTGCCCGGTGACGGGCAGGCTGCGGTTCACGATCAGATAGGCGAGCAGGCTGCACGCGGTGCCGCCGAGCGCCACCGGAAGCGACACGCCGAGCCGCTCCGCCAGCGGCCCGAGGAAGTCCTCCCAGCCCGAGAAGTAGTGCAAGAACCACAGCGATCCGCCGACGACCATCGCGGCGACGGCGGGCGACTGTCCCCGGGGCTTCCCGTACAACCCCAGGGTGAGAGGCACGAACAGCCCCACGAGGGGCAGCTCGTAGGCGTCCTCGAGCAGCGAGTACGCGGTCTCGCCCATGTACGCCATCCCGAGGCTCGCCGCGGCCACGACCACCACCGCGAGACGGTTCAGGGTGAGCGAGGGGATCCGGCCCCGGTTCACGCGCTCGAAGACGTTCTGGGCGAGGACGCTCGCCGGGGACAGGATGGCGCTGTCGATCGTCGACAGCACGGCCGAGATCACGGCCACCGTGAAGATCACCGCCCCGGTCGGGGAGAGGAACAGCGACGCCAGCGCCGGCAGCACCGCGCGATCCACTGAGTCGGGGACGGCGATCCGCGCCACGAGCCCGAGCGTCACGGGGATGAGCCCGAAGGTCACGTAGGCGCAGCCGGCGAGGATGCAGGCGCGGCGCGCGACGGTCGCCGAGCGCGACGCGAACACCCTCTGCGTGAGGTCCTGCCCGGGGATGTTCCCGAGCGCCCCGACCAGGAAGAGCGAGACCCAGCCGAAGAAGTCGCGCGCGGTCTCGGTGGGGATCAGTCGCAGCATCTCCGGCGGCGTCTCGTGGAGCAGACGGAGGAAGCCGAGCCAGGGATGGCCCCCCGCGAGCTCGCCCAGCGCGACGAGACCCAGGTAGACGAGCCCCACGAGGACGAGGCCGATCTGAACGGCGTCGGTCAGGGTGACGGACCACATGCCCCCGAGCAGCGTGTAGCCGACGCCCACCAGCGCCACCAGCAGGATGCCGAGCCCGAGGGGAATGTCGAAGAACAGCTCGAGGATTCCCGCGAGGGCCACGAACTGGGCCGCCACCCAGCCAAAGTACGTCGGCACCATGATGAACGCCGACAGCAGCTCGGCCCGCGGGCCGAAGCGGCGGCGGAAGAAGTCGGAGAGGGTCAGCAGACCCATGTTCCACAGGGGCTTCGCGAAGAAGACCCCGGCGATGATGAGGCAGAACCCGGCGCCGAAGGGCTCGAGCGCCGCGCGCTCGAGCCCGGCCCGGCGCACCTCGTCCGTCGATGCGAGCAGGGTGCCGGCGCCGAACCACGTGGCGAGCAGGGTGGCCCACGCCAGGGACAGCGGCAGGCGCCGCCCGGCGACGAGGAAGTCCTCGGTCCCGTGAATGCGCCCCTGCACCGCGAAGGCGAGAGCGTACATGACGACCACGTACACGGCGATCGTCACGCCGAGAAGCAGTCGCAGGTCGGGAGCCGGGTCGATGGTCACGGAGTCTGGTGAAGAGCCGGCGCCCAGCCTAGCCCAGGGGGTCCCTCAGCTCGAAAGCCCGGCGCTTCCTGCTGCTCAGCGCAGCCCGCCGCGACGCCGTACATCTCACGTCCTCTCGTCCGTTTCTGCACTCTACTGGATTGAATCTCCGACCCTCCTTTGGTTTCGAGCTCCAATGGATTGAATCTTCGACCCTCTCCGATCCCGAGGACCGAATCGTTGTTTTTCCTGTAACTTCCCTGAAGTGAGTACGTTGGGACAGAGGTGCGCTTTTCCGATTCTCTGGCGCGCTCGTTGCATCTCGCTTCACAGTCTCCAGGCCAAGGAGTTTCGTCGTTCACCTGGGAGTTTCTGCGTCTTCCCAGGATCCGCGGGTTCCGGGATCCCCTACTGCGGAGGAATGAGATATGAGACTGCGTGCTTTCCTACTGAGTGGCCTCGCGCTCCTGCTCGGAGCCGGCCTGCTGTCCGCCCAGGTCGTCACGACCGGCACGGTCACAGTGATCGTGTTGGATTCCGGCGGCGCCCGGGTCCCCGGGGCGATCGTGTCGGCTCGAGCCGCGGACAGCGTCACGAGTCGTACGGCCGAAACCAACGCCCAGGGCGAGGCGATGCTCGTCGCGCTCGAGCCCTCCGCGGCCTACGCCGTCACCACCGAGATGGTGGGCTTCAAGACGGTCCGCAACGAGGGCATCCTCGTGCGCTCCGGTCAAACGACGACGCTGCGCGTCGGCCTCGAGCTCAGCGACATCCAGGAACAGATCACGGTCTCCGCCGAGTCACCCGTCGTCGACACGACCAGCGCCACGACGGGCCAGGACATTACCCTGGAGCTGACCGAATCGCTGCCCACCGGCCGGTCCTACCAGAGCTACCTGCAGCTGGTCCCCGGCGTCATGCCCGACGACCCGTCCGACCCTGGGAACCCAGCCTCGAAGTCGGGGCTCAACTACCGCGACATCGGTGGCGAGGGCGGCGTCTCCCGCGACAACTTCTACTACATCGACGGCATCAACGTGACCGACGGGGTCCAGGGGACCTTCGGCGCCAACCTGAACACCGAGATCATCCAGGAGCAGAAGGTGCTCACGGGCGGGATCCCGGCCGAGTACGTGGGCGCCCCCGGCCTGCTGTCGAGTGTCATCACCAAGTCGGGCAGCAACACCTTCCACGGCTCGGTCAACTACTTCTTCCAGAACGGCGGGCTGGTGGCGGACGACAAGAACGCGCCGAGCCAGGACTTCTCCACCTACGACACGGCAGCGACGCTGGGCGGTCCGATCGTGAACGACCAGCTGTGGTTCTTCGCCAGCTACCGCCGCCTCCAGCGCACGGACGACGTGGCCGCTCTGGACACGGGGGAGCTGCTGCGCACCGTGGATCGCGACGAGGACCAGTGGTACGCGCGGGCGACCTGGGCCCCCACCGCCAACGACAGCGTCGCCTTCACTTACTTCAGCGACCCGCTGGAGACGACCGGCAGCCGCGACCGCAGCTTCACCAATGCCCGTGACCGCGCGCGCAAGCAAGGCGGCGACAAGTACCGTGTCGGCTACACGCGTCTGTTCGGCAACCTGGTCGTCGACCTCGCCTACGCCAACCACGACGGCGAGATCTCCGACTTCTCCGTGATCCGCGAGCCCCAGAACGACATCCTGTTCCGGGCCACCAACCAGCGCACGCTGTCCGACGAGCAGCTGGGGGGCTACGGCTACGATCTGATCGAGACCCGCGGCACCGAGCTCTACAAGGCCTCCTTTCAGTGGTCGCTCCAGCGCCACGTGGTCAAGGGCGGTGTCGAGTTTGCCAAGAACAAGAACTTCCGCAACTCCCTGACGCTCGACAATGCCGCTTACACGTCGCTCGCGAGCGGCCTCTCCGGCCTGACCCCGGGAGACATCGGCGCCGGCAGCTTCAGCGGCTCGACCTGGTTCGATCCGACCAGCCCCAGCGACTTCAACGGTTTCATCCGGACCGTCAACGGCCTGCCCAACCGCGACTCGTTCTACACGGCCTACGACCTCAACGGGGACGGTGTCATCACGCCCGAGGAGCTGTCCGTGGGCCTCGCCTTCAACAGCACCGCGGCCAACCCCAACGGCAAGGTCAACTACTACCGCGTGGCCCAGGTCGCCGACGGCCCGCAGGACACGAGCTCGAAGGGCCTCAGCTTCTACCTGCAGGACAGCTTCCAGCTCCTCGATCGGCTCACCCTGAACTTCGGCGTGCGCACGGAACGCTACGAGCACTTCGCCACGGATGGCACCAACATCTACACCTTCGACTGGACCTGGGCGCCCCGGCTGAGCGCCGTCTACGACCCGAAGGGCGACGGCCGCATGAAGGTCTCCGCCTACTACGGCAAGTACTACGACCCGATCCGGAACAACATGACCAACTTCGCCGGCACGCTGAGCGGACGCATTCGCGAGGAGCAGGTCTTCGCCAACGGCGAGTGGGTCAACTACCGCACCCGCGGCGGGCCGCAGTTCGCGGACGCGCTCTTCGCGCCGACCACCAAGACGCCCTGGACCGAGGACATCCAGCTCGGCTTCCAGGCCGACCTGGGCCAGAACATGAGCGTCGAGGTGATCGGGACCAAGCGCCGCACGCGTGACATCCTCGAGGACTACGACCTGATCCTCTACGCCTCGAACGACGAAGGCGTCACGGACTATCCGGGGCCGATCGACAATCCGGACTCGCTCTACCTGGGCCTCGACTACTTCGGCTACTCGAGCTTCCCCGAATCGAACTTCGTCATTGGCACCCTGGCGGGTGCCAAGCGCGACTACAAGGGGGTCGAGTTCATCTTCCGCAAGCGCTTCTCAAACCGCTGGCAGGGGCTCGCCTCGTACACCTGGAACGACGCCACCGGCAACTCCAACTCGGACTCGAACGCGGACTTCCAGGGCGACGTGCTGTACCTGGATCCCCGCGCGCCCAACCAGCTGGGTG
>Ga0214472_10002463_pt1 | contig 19894 bp, 14 predicted proteins | sample RVTome_6_FD_207662 | JGI IMG/M metagenome (GOLD analysis project Ga0214472, IMG submission 207662) | Soil microbial communities from uranium-contaminated site in the Upper Colorado River Basin, Wyoming, United States - RVT140D175 | ecosystem: Environmental > Terrestrial > Soil > Contaminated >...
CCTCGATCGCGCGCTCGGTCGGCTGCCACAGAATTTCAGGGACCCGCGACACTGACCACTCTCCCGGGAATCGCTACGGTAGGATTTCGGCGGTGATTATATTGCCCGCAGCCCGCGCCGCGATTCGCCGCGATCACCGTATCCCCGAGCCCGGGGCGCTCGCGCGCCTGCGCGCGCTGCAGCCCGACGCCCGGGTCTCGCGACGCATCCAGCTCAAGGCGTATCGCCTTGCCGAGCGCGCCCGCGCCGCGCCGCCGGCGGCGCTCTCGGCCGAGTCGTTCCTGCGCCACTACGGCCTGTCCACCCGCGAAGGCGTGGCGCTGATGTGCGTGGCCGAGGCGCTGCTGCGCATCCCCGACGCGCGGACCGCGAACGCGCTGCTGAGGGAGAAGCTCGCCGCGGGGAGCTGGAGCACCGCGAGCGCGGCCGACTGGGCGCTCATGCTCACCGGGACGCTTGCGCGCTGGCATGAGCCGCCCGGGCAGGGCCCCGCCTCGCACCTGAAGCAGCTGGTCGCCCGGCTGGGCGAGCCGGTCGTGCGCCGCGCGGTGCGCCAGGCGATGCGCATCCTCGCCGAGCAGTTCGTGCTCGCCGAGACCATCGAGAAGGCGGTGCAGCGCGGCGGGAAGGCGGCGCCCTATCGCTTTTCCTACGACATGCTGGGGGAGGCCGCGCGCACTGCCGAGGACGCCGCGAGGTACCTCGAGGCCTACCACGGCGCGATCCGCGCAGTTTCGCCGCGCGACAGCGTCTCGGTCAAGCTCTCGGCGCTGCACCCGCGCTTCGAGGAGGCGAAGCGCTCACGCCTTTTCGCCGAGCTCCTGCCGCGCATCCGCTCTCTCGCCGGGATGGCGAGCCACCACGGCGTGGCGCTCACCATCGACGCCGAGGAATCCGAGCGCCTGGAGCTCACCCTCGATCTCTACGAAGCGGCGCTCTCGCGCGCCGGCAGCCTGGGCATCGCGGTGCAGGCCTACCAGAAACGCGCGCTCGCCGTGTGCGAATGGCTTGCCGCGCTCGGCCGCTCGATGAAGCTGCGGCTCCCGGTTCGCCTGGTCAAGGGCGCCTACTGGGACGGCGAAATCAAGCGCGCGCAGCAGCTCGGCATGCCCGACTACCCCGTCTTCACCCGCAAGGCGGCGACCGACATTTCCTATGCCGCGTGCGCGAGGGCGCTGCTGGAGGAAAAGGAGTGGATCTACCCGGCGTTCGCGACGCATAACTGCCGCACCGTCGCGACCATCCTCGAGCTGGCAGAGACAGGAAAGAAAAAAGACACGAAGCGCCGCGTCCCTGCGCGATTCGAGTTCCAGAAGCTCCACGGCATGGGCGATGCGCTCTACGAGGCGCTGCTCTCGGAATACGACGTTCCCGTGCGGGTCTACGCGCCGGTGGGAAGCTTCGCCGAGCTGCTGCCCTACCTGGTGCGCCGCCTGCTCGAGAACGGCGCCAATACCTCGTTCGTGCACCAGATCGCCGATCCCGCGGTGCCGCTCGAGTCGCTCGTCGCCGACCCGCTCGAAGCGCTGCCCGAGCCCTACCTCCCCGAGCCGCGCATCCCGCTGCCGCGCGACCTGTATCCGGATCGCTGCAACTCGCTCGGGCTCGACCTCTCCAGCCGCGAGGTGCTCGATGCGCTGCAAGAACGCATCGCCTCCGACGGGACACCGGCGGCGGCCGAGCCGACCTCGCGCGGCGAGCTCGACGCCGCGATCGGCCGTGCCGCCGCCGCCTTCGAATCCTGGTCGCGCGTGCCCGCCGCCGGGCGCGCCGCGATCCTCGAGCGCGCCGCCGCCATGCTGGAAGAGCGTATGGAGGAGCTGGTGTCGCTCATCGTGCGCGAAGGCCGGCGCAGCTACGGCGACGCGGTCTCCGAGGTGCGCGAGGCGGCGGACTTCTGCCGCTACTACGCTCTCGAGGCCCGAAAGCGCTTCTCCGCTCCGCTTTCGCTCGCCGGACCGGCCGGCGAGACCAACGCGCTCTCGCTCCACGGCCGCGGCGTGTTCGCCTGCATCAGCCCCTGGAACTTCCCGCTCGCCATCTTTACCGGCCAGGTCGCCGCCGCCCTCGCCGCGGGAAATGCCGTCATCGCCAAGCCTGCGGAGCAGACGCCGCAGGTCGGGATTCGGTCGGTCTCGATCCTGCATGCGGCCGGAGTGCCGGCCGATGCCCTGCAGCTCGCGATCGGCGACGGCGAAGCCGTCGGCGCGCCGCTCATCGCCGATCCGAGGATCGCCGGCGTCGCCTTCACCGGCTCGGTGGAGACCGCGAAGCGCATCAACCTGGCGCTGGCAAGTCGCCCCGGCCCGATCGTGCCGCTCATCGCCGAGACCGGCGGCGTCAACGCGATGCTGGTGGACTCCTCCGCGCTGCCCGAGCAGGTCGTCGACGACGTCGTGATCTCGGCCTTCCAGAGCGCGGGCCAGCGCTGCTCGGCGCAGCGCATCCTGTTCGTCGACCAGGGCATCGCGCCGCGCGTGCTGCGCCTTCTCGCCGGCGCGCTCGCCGAGCTCAAGGTCGGCGATGCCGCCGAGCCCGACACCGACGTCGGGCCGATCATCGACGCCGTGGCGCGGGAAGCTCTGCTCGCCCATGTCGGGTACCTCAAAACCAGTTTCAACCTGGTGGGCGAGGCGCCCGCGCCCTCCGAGGGAAACTACGTCGCGCCGATCGCCTTCGAGCTGCCGATCGAGGCGCTGCCCCGAACCGAGGTGTTCGGCCCGATCCTGCATGTCGCCACGTATCGAGGAACCGACCTGGATCGGGTCCTCGAGTGGCTGCGCGGGACCGGCTACGGCCTGACGCTCGGCATCCACAGCCGGCTGCAGGGCTTCGTCGACCATGTGGTGCGCGGGGCGCGCGTCGGCAACATCTACGTGAACCGCAGCATGATCGGAGCGGTCGTCGGCGTGCAGCCCTTCGGCGGCGAGGGCCTCTCCGGCACCGGCCCGAAAGCCGGCGGCCCGCACTACCTGCTTCGCTTCGCGCTCGAGCGCACCCTCACCGTGAACACCGCCGCCGTGGGCGGCGTGACCGAGCTGCTCGCCGGAAAGGACGAACCTAAAGCATGAGAACCGTCGCTCTTCCCGGCGGCGAGCGCGTGCCCGCCTTCGGCATGGGAACCTGGCGCTACGGGGACGACCGCGCGCGGCGCGCCGAGGAGATCGCGACGCTGCGGCTCGGCCTCGATCTCGGCGCGACGCTCATCGATACCGCCGAGATGTACGGCGAGGGCGCGGCCGAATCACTGATCGGCGAAGCCATCGAGGGCCGTCGCGACGGGGTATTCCTGGTGAGCAAGGTGTACCCGCACAACGCGTCGTGCAAAGGCGCGCCCGCCGCCTGCGAGCGCAGCCTGAAGCGCCTCGGAACCGACCGGATCGACCTCTATCTCCTGCATTGGCGCGGCGAGGTGCCGCTTGCCGAGACGGTGGAGGCGTTCGAGCGCCTCAGGCTCGAGGGCAAGATCCGGTACTGGGGCGTGAGCAACCTCGACCTCGCCGACATGACGGAGCTGGAGTCGATCGCCGGCGCAGCCCGGGTGCAGGCGAACCAGCTTCTCTACAACCTCACCCGCCGGGGCATCGAATGGGATCTGCTGCCGTGGCTGCGCGAGCGGCGCATTCCGGTGATGGCCTACTCGCCCCTCGAGGAAGGCCGCCTCCTGCGCCACCACGGCCTGAAGGCCTTCGGCAGGAAGCGCGGCATGACCGCCGCCCAGGCCGCGCTCGCCTGGCTGCTCGCCCGGGACGAGGTGATCGTCATCCCGAAGACCTCGGGTCGCTCGCGCCTGAAGGAGAACCTCGGCGCGCTCGATCACGCCCTCGACGCCGACGGGCTCGCGGAGCTCGATCGGATGTTCCCGCCGCCCGACGGCCCGCGCGCGCTCGAGATGATCTGATGGGACAATGCCCGCTGGAGGGCGAGGCGTGAGGCGCGAGGCAAAAGGCGCGGAGAGCGGGGCCATCGAAGCGGTCGTGGCGCTGGTGAAGGCGCGGCTGCCGCGGGAGCGGCGAGCGCAGGCAGAGCGCTTCGCGCGCCGCTACTACGCCGGGGTCGATCCGGAGGACCTCGCCGAGCGCTCGCCCGAGGACCTGTACGGCGCCGCGCTCTCCCACCTCGCCTTCGCCGGCAAGCGGGAGCCCGGAAAGCCGCGCATCCGGGTGATCAACCCGGCGATCGACGAGCACGGCTGGCAGTCGCCGCACACGGTCGTCGAGCTGGTCAACGACGACATGCCGTTCCTCGTCGACTCGACCACCATGGCGGCGAACCGGCGCGGGCTGACGGTGCACCTCGTGATCCACCCGATCCTGCGCGTGGTGCGCTCGCCGCAGGGAGAGCTGAAGGCGCTCGCCGAGCGCGAAGCCGCCGAGGGCGCCGACGAGTCGCTGATGCATGTGGAGGTCGACCGCCTCGCCGAGGCCGCGGAGCGCGAGGCGCTCGCCGCCGAGATCGAGCGCGCCCTCGCCGACGTGCGCGCGGCAGTCGAGGACTGGCGCAAGATGGCCGGGCGGCTGCGCGAGGTGATCGCCGAGCTCGAGCGCACACCCCCGCCGCTCGGCGCCGCGGAGCTTGCCGAAGCAAAGGCGTTTCTCGAGTGGCTGCTCGCCAACCACTTCACCTTCATCGGCTACCGCTGTCACGACCTCGAATCCGGGCCGGACGGCGAGCGGCTGCGCCCGGTGCCGGACTCGGGACTCGGCGTGCTGCGCTCCGCGCGCGACGCGCGCCAGTCGGTGAGCTTCGCCGCGCTGCCGCCGGCGGTGCGCGCGCGGGCGCGCGATCCGCAGCTGCTGGTCATCACCAAGTCGAACTCGCGCTCGACGGTGCATCGGCCCGGCTATCTCGACTACATCGGCATCAAGCGCTTCGACCCCAGGGGCGCGGTATGCGGAGAGCACCGCTTCCTCGGGCTTTTCACCTCCGCCGCGTACATGACGCCGCCGCAGCAGGTGCCGCTGCTGCGCCGCAAGGTCGCCGAGGTGGCGGCGCACGCCGGGCTCGTGCCTTCGAGCCATGCGGCCAAGGCGCTCGACAACATCCTCGCGTCCTACCCGCGCGACGAGCTGTTCCAGATCACCACCGACGAGCTCGCGCGCACCGCGACCGGGATCCTGCACCTCGGCGAGCGGCAGCGCTCGCGCCTGTTCGTGCGGCGCGATCTCTACGAGCGCTTCGTGAGCTGCCTCATCTACGTGCCGCGCGAGATCTACACCACCGAGCTGCGCCGCCGCTGGCAGACGATCCTCACCGAGGCGTTCCGCGGCACCTCGAGCGACTTCAGCGTCTGGCTCTCGGAGTCGCTGCTCGCGCAGATCCTCATCACCGTGCGCACCCGGCCGGGCGAGATCCCGCCGTTCGACGAGGACGAGCTCGAGCGGCGCCTGGTCGCGGCAGCGCGCCGCTGGGAAGACGACCTCGCGGCGGCACTGGTCGAGGCCGCCGGGGAATCGCGCGGGACGAAGCTCTTCCGCGCCTACGGCGCTGCGTTTCCCGCCGGCTACCGCGAGGAGCACCCGGCGAGGAGCGCGGTGCCCGATATCGAGACGATGGCGCGGCTCTCGGCAGCCGAGCCGCTCGGCATGGCGCTCTACCGGCCGCTCGAGGCGCCGAGCGGCGTAATGCGTTTCAAGCTGTTCCGTCTCGGCGCCGCGCTCGCGCTCTCCGACGCGCTGCCGATGCTCGAGCACATGGGGCTGCGCGTGCTCGACGAGCGCCCGTACCGCATCGAGCCCGCGGGCGCCGAGCCGGTGTGGCTGCACGATTTCGGCCTGGCCGCGCTTGGCGAGCAGGAGATCGACATCGATGCGGTGCAGGAGGTCTTCGAGCAGGCCTTCGCCAAGATGTTCCGCGGCGAGGTCGAAACCGACGACCTCAACCGCCTGGTGCTGGCGGCGCGGCTGCCCGCCGACGAGGTGGCGGTGCTGCGCGCCTACACCAAGTACCTGCAGCAGACCGGCTTCGCCCTTTCGCAGCGCTTCGTCGAGGCGACGCTCGCGAGCCATGCGAAGGTGGCCCGCATGCTGGCGGACCTCTTCCGGCTGCGTTTGCATCCGACGCAGCACGACGACGCGGCCGCGGAACGCAAGACCCAGGCGATCGAGCAGGCGCTCGACGGCGTCGAGAACCTGAACGAGGACCGGGTGCTGCGCCAGCTCCTCGCGCTGATGCTCGCCACGCTGCGCACCAACCGCTGGCGGCCCGCCGCCGAGGGCAAGTCGAGGGCGTTCCTTTCGTTCAAGCTCGACTCGTCGAAGCTGCCGGGGCTGCCCGAGCCCAGGCCGATGTTCGAGGTCTTCGTCTACTCGCCCCGCTTCGAAGGCGTGCACCTGCGCGGCGGGCGCGTCGCCCGGGGCGGAATCCGCTGGTCGGACCGGCGCGACGACTTCCGCACCGAGGTCCTCGGTCTGATGAAGGCGCAGATGGTGAAGAACACCATCATCGTCCCGGTCGGCTCCAAGGGCGGCTTCGTGCTCAAGCGCGCGCCCGCGGAACGCGAGGCGTTGCTGATCGAGGGCGTCGCCTGCTATCAGGACTATTTGCGCGGGCTGCTCGATATCACCGATAACCGCGCCGGCACCGCGGTGATCGCGGCGGGCGGCGTGCGCCGGCTCGACCCGGACGACCCCTACCTGGTAGTGGCAGCCGACAAGGGCACCGCGGCGTTCTCGGACTATGCCAACGCGGTCTCGAAGGAGTACGGCTTCTGGCTGGGCGATGCGTTCGCCTCCGGCGGATCGGCCGGCTACGACCACAAGAAGATGGGTATTACCGCGCGCGGCGCCTGGGAGTCGGTGAAGCGCCACTTCCGCGAGCTCGGCCTCGATACGCAGGCGGCGGACTTCACCGTCGCCGGAATCGGCGACATGTCGGGCGACGTGTTCGGCAACGGCATGCTGCTCTCCCGCCACATCAAGCTGGTGGCCGCGTTCGACCACCGCCACGTGTTCCTCGATCCGGATCCCGACCCCCGGGCGTCCTTCGCCGAGCGCAGCCGCCTGTTTGCCCTGCCGCGCTCGTCGTGGGCGGACTACGACGCAAAGCTGATCTCGAAGGGCGGCGGCGTGTTTGCGCGCACGCTGAAGTCGGTAGCGCTCTCTCCCGAAGCGCGCAAAGTCCTGGGCATCGAGGCCCCGGCGCTCCCGCCGAACGAGCTCATCAGCGCGATCCTGCGCTCGCCGGTGGACCTGCTTTACAACGGCGGCATCGGGACCTACGTCAAGGCGGCCGACGAGTCGCACGCCGAGGTGGGCGACCGCGCCAACGACGCGGTGCGCGTGAACGGCGCGGAGCTGCGCTGCAAGGTGGTTGGCGAGGGCGGCAACCTCGGCTTCACGCAGCGCGGGCGGATCGAGTGCGCCCTGAGAGATATCAGGATCAACACCGATGCGATCGACAACTCGGCGGGCGTCGCCACCTCGGACCACGAGGTGAACATCAAGATATTGCTCGGCCTCGCGATGGCCGAGGGAGAGCTTACCGAGAAGCAGAGGAACCAGCTGCTCGCGGAGATGACCGACGAGGTCGCGAAGCTCGTGCTGCGCGACAACTACTTCCAGACCCAGTCGCTGTCGATCGCGCGCCGCATGGGGGTACGGCTGATCGATGCGCAGGCGCGCTTCGTTCGCCTCCTCGAGCGCGCCGGGCGGCTCAACCGCGCCATCGAGTACCTGCCTTCCGACGAGGACATCGCCGAGAGAAAGAGCGCGAAGCGCGGGCTCACCGGGCCGGAGCTCGCGGTGCTGCTCGCCTACTCCAAGATCTGGCTCTACGACGAGATGCTCGCCTCGAGCCTGCCCGACGACCCGTGGATCGCCGCCGCCCTCGAGCGCTATTTCCCGGCGCCGCTGAGGGGGCGCTTCGCCGCCTTCATGCCGAGGCACCCGCTGCGACGCGAGATCATCTCGACCCACGTCGTGAACAGCATGGTCAACCGCGTCGGCAGCACCTTCGTGCACGCGCAGATGGAGGCCACCGGCGCGCGCCCCGCAGAAGTGATCCGCGCCTACCTGCTGCAGCGCGAGGTGTTCGGCTTCGTCCCGCTGTGGCAGGAGATCGAGGCGCTCGACAACGCGGTGCCCGACGAGGTGCAGGCCGAGATGCTGATCGAGGCGGGACGGCTCACGGTGCGCGCCACCACCTGGTTCCTGCGCTCGCGGCATCTCGACGCGGACATCGCCGCGACCGCCGCGCGCTTCGCGCCGGGCGTCGAGGCGCTGCGCGCCGCCGTGCCGCGCCTGCGCGACGAAGCCGCCCGCAAGCCGCTCGAGAAGCGCGCCGCCCGCCTTGCCGCGCGCGGCGTTCCCGCAGCCCTCGCGCAGCGCATCGCCGCCTGCGAGACCTTGTTCGCCGCCCTGGACATCGTCGAGATCGCCGCGGCCTGCGAGCGGCAGGTGCAGACGGTGGCCGGCGTCTACTTCGGGCTCGCCGCGGCGCTCGAGCTGGCGTGGCTGCGTGAGCGCATCGGCCAGCTCGCCGCCGACGGGCACTGGCAGGGGCTCGCCAAGCAGGCGATGCGCGACGACCTCGCCGCGCTGCAGCGCACGCTGGCAGCGCAGGTGCTCGCGAGCGGCGGCGCGCACGACACGCCCGAAGCCCTGCTCGAGGCCTGGACGCGCTCGAAGGGCGCGCGCCTCGCGCGCGCCAGCGCGCTGCTCGGGGAGCTGCGCGCCGTGCCGGCGCCCGACCAGGCCATGCTCTCGGTGGCGCTGCGCGAGCTGCGCCACCTCGCCTGAGCCGGCGGCGCGGCCGAGGCGTTCTGGCACTATCATTCGGCGCATGGACGATCTGGATTTCAGCAAGCCCGCGCACCGGCCGCCCCCGCCGAAGGCGCCGCCCGCGCTGGTCGACCTGGCGCTGGCGCTCGAGTTCTTCCGCGGCGAGGGCAAGGCCGAGAGCGTCGCCGCCGGCGAGACCATCTTCACGCAGAACGAGAAAGCGGGCCTGTTCAAGCGCGACAAGATGTACCTCCTGCTGGAGGGCGAGGTGTCGCTGGTCGCAGGCGGCAAGCCGATCGGCACGGTGGGCAGCGGCGAGGTGTTCGGCGAGATGGCCGCCATCAGCCATTCGCCGCGCAGCGCCACCGCGATCGCGACCACCGCCTGCCGCCTCATCGGCCTGGACGACCGGGGATTCCGCACGGCGCTGAAATCCAGGCCCGAGTTCGCGCTGTCGCTGCTCGCGATGATGACCGGCCGGCTGCGCGCCATGCTCGAGCGCGCCCAGGAAGCCAACGCGCTCGCCGCCGCGCAGATCGGCAAGGAAAGGCGCGTCTTCGACAAGGCGCTGCTCGCGGCGCTCGAGCGCGGCCTGGGCTCGATGAATATCGTGCGCTACAAGCAGGGCATGACGATCATGACCGAGGGATCGGCCGGCGTGATGATGTACGCGGTGCTCGAGGGCCGGGTCGAGGTATCGATCCGCGGCCAGGTGGTGGAGCGCGTCGGCACGGGTGGAATCTTCGGCGAGATGGCGCTCGTCGACCAGTCGCCGCGCGCGGCGAGCGCGGTCGCCGAGACCGACTGCGCCCTGCTCGGGATGAATCGCGCCGTATTCCTGCAGCTCACCAAGACCAACCCCGAGTTCGGGGTGGCGCTGCTCACCGCCATTTCCGAGCGCGTGCGCTACGTCGCGGCGCGACTGGCGTAGCCGCGGCGCGCGCGCCGCGACGGTGCCCGACTAGAAGTAACGAGCGACGCCCCAGGAAGACCCATGATCTCGATCAGGCAGGTGAGCAAGTGGTACGGCAGCTTCCAGGTGCTCGATGACTGCACCACCGAGGTCGCCAAGGGCGAAGTCGTGGTGGTCTGCGGCCCCTCGGGAAGCGGCAAGTCCACCCTCATCAAGTGCGTGAATGCCCTCGAGCCGTTCCAGCAGGGCGAGGTCCGGGTCGACGGCATCTCGGTGGGCGACCCCAGGACCGACCTGCCGCGGCTTCGCTCGCGCGTCGGCATGGTGTTCCAGCACTTCGAGCTGTTTCCGCACATGACGGTCACCGAGAACCTCACCCTCGGGCAGATCAAGGTGCTCGGCCGCAGCCGCGAGGAGGCCCTCGACAAGGCCTCCGGGCTCCTCGAGCGCGTCGGCCTGATCGATCAGCGGGACAAGCATCCCGGCCAGCTCTCCGGCGGCCAGCAGCAGCGCGTCGCCATCGCGCGCGCCCTCTCCATGGACCCGATCGCGATGCTGTTCGACGAGCCTACCTCCGCCCTCGATCCCGAGATGATCAACGAAGTGCTCGACGTGATGGTCGAGCTGGCGAGAGAAGGCATGACGATGATGGTGGTGACGCACGAGATGGGCTTCGCCCGCAAGGTCGCCCGCCGCGTCATCTTCATGGACGCCGGCAGGATCGTCGAGGACGCGCCCACCGAGGCGTTCTTCGGCACCCCGCGCTCCGAGCGCGCCCAGCAGTTCCTCTCCAAAATCCTGCACCACTGAAAATCGGGGTCAGAGCCCGAATTATTTCCGTTCGATCTTCCCCAGCATTTCCTCCGAAACGCGGTAGTGCGGATAGCGCTTGCGAAACTCCGCAAGCAGCCTGTCGGCCTCCTCGTGCCTGCCTGCCCGGCGCAGCTCGGCGATGCGCTCGAGTTGCTTCTCGGGGGGTTGGGCTCGCGCCATGATATTGCCCATTGCTCTCCCGTCGGGCGCCGGCTTCGCCGCCGGAGCGGGCGCCGCCGGGGCGGCCCGGAGCTCGGCGCGCTCGTCCCTGGGCGAGGCGACCGGGGGTTTCGCCTCCTTCGCGTCATCGGCCTGCATTGCTACTCGTGGCGGCTCGTAAAACGGCGCGCCTTCGGGATCGGGCTGCTCCTCCCGCATATGCCAGGTAACGGCAACCGAAAGGACGATCACCGCGGCGGCGGCAACGGGGAAGTACCAGCGCCGCCGCCCGGTGGGCGGCACCAGCGGCGCGGGGTGCAGCTCGGCGGCGCGGCGCGAGGCGGCCAGAACGGCCTCGTCGAGCGCGCGCGGCGGCTCCTCGGCGCCGAGCTCGCGATAGCGCCGCGAGACCTTCGGGTCGCGCTCGTTCTCAGCCATCGTCTACCGCCGCTCTGAGCTTCGCCATCGCGTAGCGCAGGCGGCTCTTCGCCGCCTCTTCGCCGCAGCCGGTTGCGGCGGCGATCTCCGCCGCGGTCAGCCCGCCTTCCTCGTGCAGCAGGAACGTCTCGCGCTGCGCCTGCGGCAGCGCCTCAACCGCCAGCGCGAATTTGCGCAGGGATTGGCGCGCCTCGGCGTGGCGCGCCGGGTCCGGACTGTTCGACTCGAGCTCCACCGAATCGAGGGAGACGACCGAAAGGGCGCCGCGGCGCCAGTGATCGACGACCAGACGGTGCGCGATGGTGTAGAGCCAGGTCGTGAAGCGCGCCTGCGGCTCGTAGCGGCCGCGCGCCTCGATCACGCGCATCCAGACCTCCTGATAGATCTCTTCCGCGGCGGCGCGCGGCCGGATGCTGCGCAGCACGAAGCGGAACAGCCGCGCGCGGTGCCGCACGTACAGCGTTTCGAACGCCCCGGCGTCGCCGCCGCGATAAGCGAGCATGAGCTGTTCGTCAGGCACTTCCTCCACGCAAGGCAGTTTATCCAACTATTGAACGCGCCCGCCGGGCAAACGGGTTGGCGGGCCGCGGAGAAATGTGGCCGAGGTGAAACATTTCATGCGGCTCGCGTACAATCCGCGCCTTCTCCTCCTGCCATTCGCGCATGAAAAACGGCAAGCCCTTCCCCATCCCGGTCAAGGTCCAGTATGCCTGCGACAAGTGCCCCGCGTATTGCTGCAGCTATCCCGAGATCGAGGTGACGCCGCGCGACATCGCGCGCCTGGCGAAGCATTTCGGGCTCGACTACGCGCAGGCCGAGGAGCGGCTCACCAAGTACGATGCCAAGGAGAAGGTGCGCCTGCTACGCCACCGCAAGGACCGGGTGTTCGACTCGGTGTGCGCGCTGCTCGACCAGAAGACCCGCCGCTGCACCGTGTACGAGGCGCGCCCGACGGTGTGCCGCGGCTACCCCGACAGCCCGCGCTGCGGCTACTACGAGTTCCTCAAGTTCGAGCGCGCCCACCAGGACGACCCGAAGTTCATTGCCTTGACTTGAGCGCCTTGTCGCGTATCGCCGACAGCGTGGCGGCGGGCGTGATGGCGTCGGGGTCGATGCGCAACTCGATCACGGCGGGCTTTCCGCAGGCCCAGGCGCGCTCGAAGGCCGGCGCGAACTCCCCGGTCTGCTCCACGGTCTCGCCGTGGCCGCCGAAGGCGCGGGCGTAGGCGGCGAAGTCCGGGTTGGAGAGCCCGGTGCCGAGCACCCTCCCCGGGTACTCGCGCTCCTGGTGCATGCGGATCGTGCCGTAGAGGCCGTTGTTGACCACCAGCGCGACGAAAGCCGCGCCGTACTGCACGGCGGTCGCAAGCTCCTGGCCGTTCATCAGGAAGTCGCCGTCGCCGCACACGGCGAGCACGGGGCGCTCCGGCTGCGCGAGCTTCGCCGCCACCGCGGCAGGGTAGCCGTAGCCCATCGAACCGTTCGTCGGCCCGAGCTGGGTACGGAAGCCCTTGTAGCGGAAGTGCCGGTGCAGCCAGCCGGCGAAGTTGCCCGCGCCGCCGGCGACGATCGTGTCCTCGGGCAACCGATCGCTGAGCCAGCGGATCACCTCGCCGTACTGCAGCTTGCCCGGCATCGGCTTGGGCTCGGTCCACTCGAGGTACTCCCGGCGCGCCGCTTCAGTCCTCTCTTTCCATGAGGGATTGCGGAAAGAAAGCGTCTCCAGGGCCGCAACGAGCTGGGGATACCCCGAATTGATGGCGAGCTCCGGCCGATAGACCCGCCCGAGCTCTTCCGCCCCTGCGTGGACGTGGATGAGCGCCTGCCGCGGCACCGGCGCCTCGACCAGGGCATAGCCGCCGGTGGTCATCTCCCCCAGTCGTGCGCCGATCACGAGCAGCACGTCGGCTTCCTTCACGCGCTGCGCGAGCCTGGGATTGATGCCGATGCCGACGTCGCCGGCGTAGGCCGCGCTGCGGTTGTCGAACAGATCCTGGCAGCGGAACGAGGTTCCGGCAGGCAGGCCCGCGGCCTCGATCCATTTCTGCAACCGCAGCGTGCTGTCGCGGTCCCAGCCGCCGCCGCCGACGATCACAAAAGGCCTCTGCGCTTTTCCCAGTAAATTCTTGAGTCCGGAAAGAGCTGAAGGTGAAGGCGCAGGTCTTACCGTGTGGTGCTTCGGTACATCCGCCACCGCGGCCTCGGCGAACAGCGTGTCCTCGGGCAGCGCGAGGACCACCGGCCCCGGGCGCCCCGCCGTCGCGGTGTGGAAGGCATGGCTCACGTATTCCGGGATGCGCTCGACGCGGTCGATCTGCGCCACCCACTTCGCCATCTGGCCGTACATGCGCCGGTAGTCGATCTCCTGGAACGCCTCGCGCTCGATGAATTCGTTGCCCACCTGGCCGATGAAGACCACCATCGGCGTCGAGTCCTGGAAGCCGGTGTGCACGCCGATCGCGCCGTTGGTCGCGCCCGGGCCCCGCGTGACAAACAGGACGCCGGGCTCTCCGGTGAGCTTGCCGTAGGCCTCCGCCATGTACGAGGCGCCGCCTTCCTGGCGGCAGACGACGAAGGCCAGCCGGTCCTGCGCGTCGTACAGGCCATCGAGCACCGGGAGATAGCTTTCGCCGGGAACGCCGAAAGCCATCTTCACGCCCTGCGCCAGCAGCGCGTCGACGAGGATCTTGCCGCCATGCCGGGTCTTCAGATCCGGTTTCATGCCGCCGCCTTTTCGAATGCGCCGCGCAGCCGCCGGCAGCACTCGGCGAGCGCGGCGTTGGCGCTATCGAGGGCGCCGCCGAAGAGAAGAAAGCCGTGCACCATGTCCTCGTACTCGCGATATTCGACGTCGACGCCCGCGGCCCGAAGCCGTTCCGCGTAGGCCCGCCCTTCGTCGAGCAGCGGGTCGTAGCCTGCGGTCAGCACGAAGGCGGCAGGCAGAGCCTCGTGGCTTTGCGCGAGCAGCGGCGAGGCGCGCCAGTCCTCCCAGGACTTGCTGTCCGGGACGTAGCAGTCGCGGAAGAACGCGATGCCCTCACGGGTGAGCAGGTACCCTTGCCCGTTTCTCTCGTGAGAGGCGAAGTGGCAGCGCTGGTCGGTCGCCGGGTAGACGAGCAGCTGGTAGACGAGCGGAATCTCGCGATGCAGCGCGACCACCGCCGCCAGGTTGCCGCCTGCGCTGTCGCCGCCCACTGCCATTCGCGCGGCGTCGATGCCGAGCTCGGCGGCGTTGAGATAGAGAAAGCGCGTGGCCGCCAGGCAGTCTTCCACCGCCGCCGGGAAGGGGCTTTCCGGCGCCAGCCGGTAGGCGACCGAGAACACCGCGCAACGCGTGCCCGCGGCAAGCTGCCGGCACAGCACGTCGTGCGTGTCGAGGTCCCCGATCGTCCAGCCCCCGCCGTGGAAGTAGACCAGGGCGGGAAGAATCTCCTTCTCCTGCGTCGCAGGCCGATAGGCGCGCACCGCGATCGGCCCGGGGAGGACGAGCAGCCGCACTTCTCCGATCTCCGGGGCTTTGGGCGCAAGCACCGCGCGCGTATCGTGGTAGATGCGGCGCGCGACGAACGGCGTGACACTGTAGTAGGGCGGCAGCGGCGAGCGCGCCGCGCGCTCGAGCAGCGAGGCCGCCTGGGGGTGCAGGCTCACCGCACCGCGGCGAGCATCTTCTTCAGACGCTCGAGGAAGAACGGCGCGCACTTCAGGACGCGCGTCTCCTGCTTTTCCATCAGCGGCCGGATCTTGCCGACGTAGGCCTGCCAGGCGGGATCCGCGGACATGGCGGCGCGGCACCGATCGCGCTGGTCGAGGCTCTCGTAGGCCCAGAGGTGCACGATCGTGTTGAGCGGACCGATCTCGGTGGTGTAGTAGCCCACCATGTGCGGCAGGTGCTTGAGCTGGATCGCCATGCCTTCGTCCTCATAGTGCTTGAGGTACTGCGGCGCGGCGCCGATCTTCAGCTGGTAGATGCGCTCCTCGACGTACATCGTTGGGATTATAGTATCCGCCGCATGGATGACATCAGCACGCTGCGCCGCATTCTGAAGGAAAGCCGCGTCATCGCGGTCGTCGGCTTGTCGGCGGACTGGTACCGGCCGAGCTACTTCGCGGCCAAGTACATGCAGGAGCACGGCTACCGCGTGATCCCGGTGAATCCGAAGTACCGGGAGATCCTGGGCGAGAAATGCTACGCGCGGCTCTCCGAAATCCCGGAACGGGTCGACATCGTCGACGTATTCCGCAAGACGGCTGATGTCATGCCGGTCGCCGAGGAGGCGATCGCCGTCGGCGCCAAGGTGCTGTGGCAGCAGCTCGGCGTGAAAAACCAGGCCGCCGCCGAGCGCGCCCGCGCCGCCGGGCTCGAAACGGTCATGGACCGCTGCGTCAAGATCGAGCACGCCCGGCTGTTCGGAGGACTGAACTGGGTGGGCGTGAACACGCGGGTGATCTCGGCGAAGCGTCCCCGCTGGCTCCCGTACTGAGGTATCCTTTCCGGCATGGGAAGAACAATACGGCTGTTCGAAGGCCGGTTCGGTCGGCTGGTGCTGACCGAGCTCGCGCCGCGCGATCCGCTCAAGGCCCGTGGCGATCCCGCCATCGTGCTGGAGCAGGGCGGCGGCGAGGTGCTGTTCCTCAATCCCGGCGAAATCCACGTCAGCCTGGGCGCCACGCGGGCGCTCGCGCTGCATGCCGCGGGCGAGTGGCTGCGGGCGAGCTTCCCGGCTGCCTTCGGCGCCGACGATCCGCGCCCCTTTCCCCAGCCGCGCGAGCCGATCACGCCGCGTATCCGCCAGCTCGCCGACACGCTGGCGGTGGAGATGATCAACGACCGCTTCCTTTCCACGGAGCGGCTGGAGTTCATGCTGCAGGAGCTGATGCTGTCGATCGTCGAGACCTACCTCGCCCGCCGCCGCGCCTCCTCGCGCCTGTGGCACGGCTCGCGCTTCGAGGACAGCCGCATCCGGCAGGCGATCGCGCTGCTGCGCGAGCACCCGAACAAGGAAGTGAACATGGACGACCTGGCGAACCAGGTCGGCCTGTCGCGCTCGCGCTTCTACGACCTGTTCCAGCTGTGCACCGGCGTCTCGCCGCGCACCTACCTCGACATGCTGTGCGTCGAGACCGCGATTTCGCGCCTTTCCGGCGGGCGCGCCACGATCGCCGAGGTGGCCGCCGAGCTCGGCTTTTCGGCGCAGAGCAACTTCACGCGCTTCTTCCTGAACCAGGTCGGCGTGCCGCCCTCGGAGTATCGGCGCGCCACGGCGAAAGCGCCCCTGGACGAGCCCCCTCCCACGAAGTCGTAGGCCGGATCGGCTGAACAATGGCCGACCGCAAGTTCGGCTTCGAAACGCTCTGCCTGCACGCCGGGCAGATCCCGGACCCGGCCACCGGCGCCCGCGCCGCGCCGATCTACCAGACCACCTCGTTCGTGTTCGATTCCGCCGAGCACGCCGCGAGCCTGTTCAACCTGCAGACCTTCGGCAACGTCTACTCGCGCATCTCCAACCCGACGGTGGCGGTGTTCGAGGAGCGCATGGCGGCGATCGAGGGCGGCCGCTCGGCGCTCGCCGCCGCCACCGGCCAGGCGGCGGAAGTCACCGCCATCCTGACGCTATGCAGCGCCGGCGACCATGTCGTTTCCGCCTCGACCCTCTACGGCGGCACGCACACGCTGCTCAACGTCAACCTGAAGAAGCTCGGCATCGAGACGACGTTCGTCGATCCCGACAAGCCGGAGAATTTCCGCAGCGCCATCAGGAAAAACACCAAGCTGCTGTACGCGGAGACGCTCGGCAACCCGCTCATCAACATCGTCGACATCGAAGCGCTCGCGGCGATCGCGCACGATGCCGGCATCCCGCTCCTCGTGGACAACACTGTCCCCTCGCCCTACCTTTGCCGCCCGATGGAATGGGGCGCGGACATCGTCGTGCACTCGGCCACCAAGTACATCGGCGGGCACGGCACCACCATGGGCGGGGTGATCGTGGAGTCCGGCAAGTTCGACTGGGGCAACGGCAAGTTCCCCGAGTTCACCTCGCCCTCGCCGGGCTATCACGGGGTCATCTTCCACGAGACCTTCGGCGATTTCGGCTACACCATGAAAGCGCGCATGGAGGTGATGCGCACCTTCGGGCCGGCGCTCTCGCCGCTCAATGCCTGGCTGCTGCTGCAGGGCCTCGAGTCGCTGCACGTGCGCATGGAGCGCCACTGCGAGAACGCGCTCGCGGTGGCGAAGTACCTCAAGGACCATCCGCGCGTCGCCTGGGTCAACTACCCCGGCCTGCCCGACAACAAGTATTTTTCCTTATCGGAAAAATACCTCCCGAACGGCGCGTCCGGACTTCTCAACTTCGGCGTCAAGGGCGGCGCAAAAGCCGGCGAGCGCTTCATCGAGGCGGCGCAGTTCATGAGCCACCTCGCCAACATCGGCGACGCCAAGACGCTGGTGATCCATCCGGCGTCGACCACGCACCGGCAGATGGACGAGGCCGAGCAGCTCAAGGCCGGCGTCAGGCCCGACATGATCCGCGTCTCGGTCGGCATCGAGACGCTGGACGACATTCTGTGGGACATCGACCAGGCGCTCGCGGAGGCATCCAAGGCATGATCAGCTACCAGATCGTCGAGCACGGCAAGCCGCTGCAGAAGCTTTACCAGCAGACGCCGAAACCGACGGGCACGGAGGTGCTGGTGCGCGTCACACGGGCCGGTGTGTGCCACTCGGACCTGCACATCTGGGACGGCTATTTCGATCTGGGCGGCGGCAGGCGCTTCTACGTCAAGGAGCGCGGCTGCGTCCCCCCGTTCACTCTCGGGCACGAGCCTTTCGGGGTGGTCGAGGCGCTGGGACCGAAGGTCAAAGGGGTGAAGGTCGGACAAAAGAGGCTGGTCTATCCGTGGATCGGCTGCGGCAGGTGCGCGGTGTGCAAGGCGGGCCAGGACAACCACTGCGTCTCGGGCTCGCGCTTCCTCGGCGTCAACCGCGCCGGCGCCTACTCGACGCATCTCCTGGTCCCCGACCCGAAGTACCTGGTCGACACGAGCGGGATCGACGATGCGTTCGCCGCCACGCTCGCCTGCTCGGCGGTCACCGCCTACAGCGCGGCCGCCAAGCTGCCGGCACTCGGTCCGAAGGACCGGGTCGCGGTGCTGGGCTGCGGCGGGCTCGGCCTGATCGGCATTTCGGTGCTGCGCGCAAGGGGCGTCAAGCACATCGTAGGCTGCGATATCGACCCCGCCAAGCTCGCGGCGGCGGCAAAAGGCGGGGCGCGCGAGGTCCTCGATACGCGCTCGCCCGACGCCGCGCAGGGGCTCGCCGGCATCGCCGCCGCGCTCGATTTCGTCGGCAGCCCGGCCACCGCGGCGCTCGGGATCGGCGCGCTGCGAAAAGGCGGCCGCTACGTGATCTGCGGGCTCTACGGCGGCGAGCTTGTCCATCCGCTGCCGCCGATCGCGCAGCGCGCCATCGGCATCATGGGGTCCTACGTCGGAAGCCTGCAGGAGCTGAAGGAAGTCGTGGCGCTGGCGAAGAACAGGAAGCTGCGGCCCATGCCGGTCGAAACCCGGCCGGCCGACGAAGCGAACCGGGCGCTCGAGGACCTCAAGGCCGGGCGCATCGTCGGCCGCGTGGTGCTCGACTTCGAGGCGCTCGCCGCATGAAAAGCGCCGCGGACCGCACCGACAAGATGCGCCTGAAGCGCGACGCCTCGGGCGGCGCGCTGCAGGACGCGCGCTTCATCTGGCCCTCGCCGCCGTACTACGAGTTCATGGATTCGCAGGCGCAGCCCTCGGAAGAGTGCCTGCTGCTGTTCAAGGACGGCGAGAAGGCGACCGGGCTGCTCATCGACTTCATCCCCGGCGACGCGACGCTCAAGTTCCTGCAGTCGAAAGCGAAGAACGCGGTCACCATCGCTTTCTCCGCCCTGCTGGGCGTTCATCTGCTGCGCCCGGTCGCCGCGCGCCGCCAGAGCGTCTCGCTCGAGGACGACGGCGAAGTATTCGCCGCCTCGGACCGCCAGGGCTTCTCGGTGCGCCTGGTGAACGGGACCAGCCTGGAAGGCGAGACGGTGGGGCACGTGAACGCGCTGTGCGGGCTGTTTCTGTTCGTTCCCGAGCCCGACGGCACCCTGATCCGCTGCTTCGTGCCGGCGCAGGCGATCGCCGAGAGCCGCATCGGCAAGCCGATCGGCGAGATGCTGGTCGATGAGAAGCTCGCTTCGGCCGAAGCGGTGGATGCCGCGGTCGAGAAGCAGAAGTCGCTGCGCACGCGGCGCCTCGGCGAGTACCTCACCGCCAGCCAGATCGTTTCTCCCGAGCAGCTCGCCGCCGCGCTCAAGCAGCAGAGCGCCCGCCCGGTGCAGAAGCTGGGCGAAACCCTGGTCGAGCTGGGCTACCTGAGCGAGGCCGAGCTCGACGAGGCGCTCGCGATCGAGGCGCGCAACCGCGCCATTCCCCTGGGGCAGATCCTCGCCGACATGGGCGTGCTGGATGCCGGGGTGGTGAACGGCGTGATGGCGAAGAAGCTCGGCATCCCGTTCGTCAACCTGCGCAGCTTCAACATCGCCCCCGAGGTGCTCAAGCGCCTGCCGGCGGCGGTGGCGCACCGCTACCAGGTGCTGCCGCTCGCCGATGCCGACGGCGCCCTGGTGGTGGCGCTCGAGAACCCGATGAACATGGAGAAAATGGACGAGCTGCGCTTCGTCGCCGGGACCAAGCTGGTTTCCGTCATGGCGGCCGCGCACGACATCCGCGAGGCGCTCGAGCGCGTCTACGGGCCGGCGCGCGACCCGGAGCTCGCGGGCCACCGCGCCGGGCTCGACGTCGGCATCGGCGAGCTCAAGAGCCGCCT
>Ga0214472_10002464_pt1 | contig 19892 bp, 17 predicted proteins | sample RVTome_6_FD_207662 | JGI IMG/M metagenome (GOLD analysis project Ga0214472, IMG submission 207662) | Soil microbial communities from uranium-contaminated site in the Upper Colorado River Basin, Wyoming, United States - RVT140D175 | ecosystem: Environmental > Terrestrial > Soil > Contaminated >...
GACCGGCTCAACAAGGAGCCGGACGCCTGGCGCGACGACGCCATGCTCGAACGCATGGTCGATTACGCAAAGCGCACCGGCGACATCCGCACCAACGAATTGTCACTGAGGGAATTGCTGTTCCGGCAATCGACCTTCTGGACGTCGCATTTCGGCGGCGTCTATGTCTTCATCGACGAGAACCAGACGACGGTGATCGCCGACCCGTCCGCAAAAGGCTTCCGCAAGTCGCGTCCCTGGCAGGTCGCTTATATCGACCGCAACGATCAGCACCAGGTCTATCGCTTCCTGGCCGAAACCGGCCGCATCGATCCGCCGCGCGGCTCCTGGATCGAGCGCTCGGGACTGATCGGGGAACGCGCCCGGATGCTGGTCGTCTGGCTCGCGGTCAACGAGAACACCAAGGTCGACCTGTCGCGGGTATCGGACCAGTGGGTGGTCAACTGGGCGGCGCGCCATACCGCGATCGTCGAACAGGATGGCGGCCTGCCGCTTCTGCACTGGGTGCGCCGCAATGCCGCCAACTGGTCGAACATCGACATGCGCGACGTCGCGCCGGCCAAGCGCTTCCTCGTCAGCCGCGCCAATCCGGAACATCCCGACCGGCACATCGTCAACCGGCTGATTTCCGACTATCTGCCGTTCGACTACATGACGCGCTTCATCTTCTCCAAGCCCGGCTTCTATCGCGACTACGACAATTGGCCGGAGAACTATCGCGATTATGTGGTCAAACAGATTCGCGATACCTATCTCAGCGACAAGGCGGCGACGCGCCGCAGATTGTACAAATAGCCGCGGCAAGGGGACGACATGCTCGATCCGGTGATCCAGTTCTTCACGCGCATCTTCGAAATGATCGGTCGCGGCATCGGGTTGGCGATCGCGGCGGTCCTCTGGCCGTTTGTCGCATTTCGCAACTGGCTCAAGGGCAGGGGCTGGTTCATCAAGATACCGGTATTCGCGATCCTGCTGATCCTGATCCTCGGCTATGCCCACATGTTCTACATCACGCAGTTCTGGTACAGCGGCGATCCGGCCTATATGGATCGCTACGATTTTCAGAAATCGTCGATCGCAGTCGGCGAGCGTCTACCCGACAACAGCTGTCAGCCGTCGGCCATGGTCGTGGTCGCCGCCGACCTGATCGGCGGCAATGTCGACCAGGACACCTGGGTTTCGTCAAATCCGTTCTTCAAGGCGGGGCTGTTCGGGCTCGACTGGAAGGACACTCCGTTCTTCGACAACAAGGCCGCTTTCCAACTCGGCGTCAACCAGGTGCTCCGGCGCACGTCCATCGAATTCGTCGACCGCCTCGGCCGCGTGCGCGGAACCTCCTCGATCAACCAGAATCTTCAGGAAGCGCGCGAAGCGATCAACTATCGCGAGGATGCCTGGTTCGTCACCTTCAGCCCGCCATTTCTGCAGCCGACCACCCAGGCGCGGATGCGCGACGCGCGCGTCAACCTGCTCGCCTTCAACGAGGAACTGGGGCGTTGCCAGGCCGATTTCGACGCGCGCGCCGACAATCTGCTGCAGTTTCTCGACCGGGTTACCGGCGACATCGGCTCGACGTCGGAAATCCTGCAGCGCCGGGTCGAGGTTGCCAATTTCATCGGCTTCGACCGGCGTGCCGATGATCGGTTCTGGTTTACCTACGGCCAACTCTACGCATATCAGGGCATCCTCACGGCTACCCGCAGCGATTTCCGTGATGTGGTGGCGCAGCGCAATCTCGGCGCGGTCTGGGACCGCGTCGAGACGCAGCTTCGCGACGCGTTGCGCCTGCGCCCGCCGGTCGTGATGAACGGCAGCGCCTCCAGCCTGATCAAGTCGCATCTGGAATCGATCGGCTTTGCCCTGCTGCGCGTACGCTCCAACCTGGTCGAATTGCGCGACGTGCTGGATCGGTAGTCGTCAGCCGTCGTTCGCGCTTCGGCGGTCGTCGTATCGCGACAACACGAACCACGGGCCACGAGCAACGAACCACGCCTTAATTGTCGCAATCGGTGCATCCGGCGGCATTTCCAGGACGGCGCGGCGGGCCCGGCTCCGGTTTATTCCCGCGCCGGGACAATCGGCGGGCGCGGAAAATCCTGCCGGGCCGGTATGCCAGAGCGGCGCGGTCGAATTTTGGGGAGAATGTTATATGGGCAAAGTCGCTTCCGACATCGAAATCGCGCGCGCGGCAAGAAAGCAGCCGATCATGGAGATCGGCGAAAAGCTTGGCATTCCGGCCGCGCACTTGCTGCCCTACGGGCACGACAAGGCGAAGGTGTCGGCCGAATTCCTGAAATCGCTGGAAAACAACAAGGACGGCAAGCTCATCCTGGTGACCGCGATCAACCCGACGCCGGCGGGCGAAGGCAAGACCACGACCACGGTCGGCCTCGGCGACGGCCTCAACGCCATCGGCAAGAAGGCGGTCGTGTGCCTGCGCGAACCTTCGCTCGGCCCCTGCTTCGGGGTCAAGGGCGGCGCCGCCGGCGGCGGCTACGCCCAGATCGTGCCGATGGAGGACATCAACCTGCACTTCACCGGCGATTTCCACGCGATCACTTCGGCGCACAATCTCCTCGCCGCGATGATCGACAACCACATCTACTGGGGCAACGCGCTCAATATCGACACGCGCCGGGTTGCCTGGCGCCGCGTCATGGACATGAACGACCGCGCGCTGCGCGAGATCGTGTGTTCGCTCGGCGGCGTCGCCAACGGCTATCCGCGCGAGGCCGGCTTCGACATCACGGTTGCCTCCGAGGTCATGGCGATCCTGTGCCTGGCTTCCGACCTGAAGGACCTCGAAAAGCGCCTCGGCGACATCATCATCGGCTACCGCCGCGACAAGACGCCGGTCTACTGCCGCGACATCAAGGCCGACGGCGCCATGGCGGTGCTGCTGAAGGACGCGATGCAGCCGAACCTCGTGCAGACGCTCGAAAACAATCCGGCCTTCGTCCATGGCGGACCGTTCGCCAATATCGCCCATGGCTGCAATTCTGTCGCCGCCACGCGCGCGGCGCTGAAACTCGCCGACTATGTCGTCACCGAAGCCGGCTTCGGCGCCGATCTCGGGGCTGAAAAATTCTTCGACATCAAGTGCCGCAAGGCCGGCCTGAAGCCCGCCGCCGCCGTCATCGTCGCGACCGTACGCGCGCTCAAGATGAACGGCGGCGTCAAGAAGGAGGAACTCGGCAACGAGAATGTCGCCGCGGTCAAGAAAGGCTGCGCCAATCTCGGCCGGCATCTGGAAAACGTCAAACAGTTCGGCGTGCCGGCGGTGGTCGCTATCAACCATTTCACCGCCGACACCGAAGCCGAGATTGCGGCGGTCAAGGCCTATGTCGCCGCGCTCGGCGCCGAGGCGATCCTGTGCCGGCATTGGGCCGAAGGTTCGAAAGGCATCGACGAATTGGCGCAAAAGGTTGCCGCGCTCGCCGATTCCGGCGCGGCGCAATTTTCGCCGCTCTACACCGACGAGACCGGCCTGTTCGAGAAGATGAACACGATCGTGCGCCGCATCTATCGCGGCTCGGAGGCGATCGCCGACAAGAACGTGCGCGACCAGCTCCACCAGTGGGAGCAGGTGGGCTACGGCCACCTGCCGGTTTGCATGGCCAAGACGCAGTATTCGTTCTCGACCGATCCGAACCTGCGCGGCGCACCTGTCGATCACGTGGTGCCGATCCGCGAAGTCAGGCTGTCGGCCGGCGCCGGTTTCGTCGTCGCCATCTGCGGCGAGATCATGACCATGCCCGGCCTGCCCAAGCAGCCCTCGTCGGAAAAGATTTTCCTCAACGACATGGGCCTGATCGAGGGGTTGTTCTGAGGCTCAGTCGACGTCGCCGCCGACAAGCTGGAATTTTTCGAAACGGTCGAGTTCGGTCTCGATCGCCTGGCGATGATCGGCCCGCGCACCGTTGCCGACCCAGTTCCATTTCTGGATGAGGAGCCTGCGGTTCTCGCGGTCGGTCTTCAGGTCGATTGCCGCGACGATTTCGTCGCCATGCAAAACCGGCAGGGCGAAATAGCCGTACTGGCGCTTCTCCTTCTTCACATAGGCCTCGAACAGGTGGTCGTAGCCGAAGAACAGCTTGAGGCGCTTCCTCTGGATGACCAGCGGGTCGAACGGCGAGAGGATGTGGACGTTCGGAGCGGCGGCCTGCGCCGGCGATCCCTCGAGCGTTTCGGGCGTTGCCCAGTGCTCGACCTTCCCGGCGCCCTCCATCGCGACCGGTATGAGTCGGCGGGCGCGTACGCGCCGGTCGATCAGTTCGCGGATTTGCGGCTTGCGGGCCGCCTGGAGATGGCAGACGGAATCGAGGCTGACGACGCCCTGCGCACGCAGCGCTCGATCGAGCAGGTATTCATCCACTTGCCTTTCGGTGGCCGGCCGGGGCCGCCTTTGCCAGCCGAAATGGCGCTCGATCAGCTCATACGATTTCACCATGCCGTCGCGTCCGGAAATCGTCAGCGCGCCGGTGAAGAAGGCAAGCTGCAGGGCTGCCTTCGAGGGCTTGCGGCTTGCCCACGGATGATCCTTGTCGACCAGTTCGTCATCGTCGATGTTGCGGATCGACAGCGGCCCGTCTCTGCGGATGCGCCGGACGACACGGCGAACCTCTTGCGGGCTGACGGATTTGTACCAGTTGCCCGAGGAACCGGCATAGCGCCGCATCGCGCTCAGGAAGAAGCGCAGGTCCCTTGTCGGGACATAGGAGAGCGCATGCGTCCAGTATTCGAAAACCGTCCGGTCGACGCTGTGGGCCTGGCGCAGATGCGCGCGCTTGTAGGTCGGAATCCGGGTGAACAGGATGTGGTGGTGGCTGCGCTCGATGACGTTGATCGTGTCGATCTGTACGTAGCCGAGATGCTCGACCGCCAACCGTGTCGCTTCCGGACCGCCGCCGAACGGGGCGGGCGCATCCAGGCGCTGGGCGGCGAGCCAGAGGCGCCGCGCCGCCGCCGCCGAAATCTCGACCGGTTCCATGGGGCGTCGGGGCATGGCGCAAGTTCTAGCCGGATTCGCCCGGCCGAAAAGGGGCCAAGCCACGTCTCGTCTACCGAGAGCCATCCGCTGCTGACAGCGCTATGTCAGCATGGTCGCCATGCGAGGGCGACCGTGCGGCCGCGCCACGATACTATGCCCGGCCGCGACGCCTGCTTGTCAGGCCGCGTCCTTGCTCTCCGTTTCGGCCGCTTCGCCGTCGCTGGTTTCGCGCACGACCTCGATCTTTACGCGGGCGATCAGCGCTGCGAGCACGCCGAGAATGGCGAGCCACGGCGCGGCCAGCACCACGGCGCCGCCGGCGATCGTGCCGATCGTCAGCGGCGTTTCCAGGTAAATGTCGCCCTCGGCGTCCTTGATGCGGATGCGCCGCACATTGCCTTCGGCGATGAGTTGCTTGACCTGCTCGACAAGCTGGTTGCCGGCGATCTCGATCTCTTCGGTGAAAGTCCGTTTGCGTTCTTGCTCTTCCACGTCGCTTGCCCTTTCTGTTCGCTGTCGAGAATGCGCGTGAGAGACTATTGGCACGTCCGGGCGGACGCGTTGACGTGAGTCAAGGAAGACCTCGCGCAAAGGCCTGGTGCGCCCCAAAACGGGGAAAACCGCTCCGCGCCGTTTCCGCCAAACCTTTGTTTCCATTCGCGATTCGCATTCTTCGCAAAATAATCTGCGCACACTTCTCCGTGCGCCCTTATCCTTGCCCCGTCGCTGTCTTGCGAGGCCGGGGGTACCGCCGGGTTCTTCGGGGCAGCGGCCGGCGCCCGCGGTTGTCCTGCTACGGATGGGACGGTCCCGGGCCGGCGACAGAAGGTTTCCCGCCGGACACTACGATCCGGCTGCCACGACGGCTGGCCGTAAGGCCCGCCCGCTGCGGATGCCAGACCATCCGGCGTCCATCGGGACGGTAGCCCCGCCCGGTTGCGACAGGTTCCAGACTACCGGGACCGGCCGCTGGAGCGGACGGGTCGGAGCGAAACGAATTGTCGCTGTGTAAGACGCCGACGCGGGGCTGCATGGCAGCCACGTATACCCACTAGGCAGAGGCTGACCTTGCAGCCCCGCGCCTCGCAACAGTTTCAAGCCACGGATGGAGACATCGCGTGAACGATAAGGCGCGCGCTGTTGTTGCCGGCGCTTGAATGTGGCAACCGGAAACATGCATTCGGCCACATCCATCGCCCGGTTCAATATCCTCGTCGCGCTTGTTGTCCTATTGCTGAAGGCGCTGGCGGCGTGGTGGTCGGGTTCGGTGGCGCTGTTTTCGGACGCGGTCGAAAGCATCGTCAATGTCGCCACCGCCTGCGCGGCATTGCTCGCGGTCTGGTATGCGGCGCGGCCGCCCGATCGCAACCATCCCTACGGCCACGAAAAGGCCGAATACTTCGTCGCCCTGTTCGAGGCGTTGCTGATCGGCGCCGCCGGCTGGGCGATCGTTACGCAGGCGGCGCAGGCTTTTCTTGCGCCGCGCGCGCTCGCGGTGCCGCTCGAAGCCTATGCCGCCAATATCGGAGCCGGTCTGATCAACGGCGCCTGGTGCTTCGTCCTGGTTCGGCGCGGCCGGGCGATGGCCTCGACCGCGCTCGAGGCCGACGGCTGGCACCTGTTTGCCGATGTGCTGTCGTCGGCCGGCGTGCTCGTCGGCATCGTCCTAGCGCAATTGACCGGGCTGTCCTGGCTCGATCCGGCATTGGCGATGCTGGTCGCGGTCAACATTTTCTGGTCCGGGCTGCGATTGCTGCGCATGTCGCTTGGCGGCTTGATGGACGCTGCGCCGAAGCCGGAACTGGTGGCGATGATCCGCAGCGCCATTGTCGAAGCTGGAGCCGGCGCCTTGCAGGCGCACGATCTGAAATCGCGGGTGGCCGGCCGGGCCACCTTCATCGAATTTCACCTGATCGTACCCGGCGACCACACGGTCGCCGGCGCGCATGCGATCTGCGACCGGATCGAAGCCGAAATCCGCCGCCAGGTGCCGGGTGCGCGCATCAGCATCCATGTCGAGCCGGAAGAAAAGGCGCACGATGACGGCGGTATTCCGATCTGAAGCTGTTGCGGGTTGCGCGCGTTAACGTTTCACTAACGAATGCAATCTATAGTAGCAACATATAAAATTACACGGCAAGACTGCCGTGGCCGAAACGCGAAACGCCGTTCCCCCCTGCAAAGATGCGGCGCGAAGCGTACCTGTCGGACGGTTTTCCGCGGGCAGGTTCAACGACGGGAGGCGCAATCCGCCCGCGGAACGCGTCTCCCGTTTCCGTTCGCAGATTCCGGAATTCGCTGCGGTACCGGGTCGAGAACTTTGCGCTTGCCGGCGCCCGCAGGCCGCGTTACACGGACAACCATGATGATCGCGCGCAACCGCAATTGGTGGTGGCAGGTCCGCTGACAGCGGCCTCCGCTTGCGTTCGCGTTCGAGGAATGTAGCCGCTGGACCGATGCGCCGGCGGCTTTTTCGTGTCCGGCGTTCCGGTCCCGCGGACGGGAATGAGCAAATCCAGGAAAAGTGGCCGCCACTTTTCCGTCCGGATTTGCGTGAAGCGGGAAAAGAGGAACGGACCATGGTTTCCCAGCCGATCGAATTCGTCACCGCCGGTGGCGTAAAGGTGAAGCGCCAGAGCTTCGCCGACGAATACGCCACCGCGATCGACCGCATGCTCGATCGCATCGACCGGCGCCGCGGCGCGGTGTTTTCCTCCAATTACGAATATCCGGGCCGCTATACGCGCTGGGATACCGCGATCGTCGATCCGCCGCTCGGCGTTGAAGCGTCCGGCCGCAAGGTCGCGGTCATCGCCTATAACGAACGCGGCAAACGATTGCTCGCCGCTGTCGGATCGGTGCTGGCCGGGCACGAACACATCGCCGAACTGGTGCGCTCCGCCGACCGGATCGAGGTCAAGGTCAAGCCGGCCGGCCGCATTTTGTCGGAAGAATTCCGCTCGCGCGCGCCGACGGTGTTCTCGGTCGTGCGTGCCATCGTCGATCTGTTCCGCAGCGACGCCGACGCCAATCTCGGGCTTTACGGCGCGTTCGGCTACGATCTCGCCTTCCAGTTCGACGAGGTCAAACTGCACATGCAGCGGCCCGCCGATGCGCGCGACCTGGTGCTGTATCTGCCGGACGAAATCCTGGTCGTCGACCATCACAACGCCATCGCCTGGCACGAGCGCTACGAATACGAGTTCGATGGACAATCGACCGAAGGCCTGCCGCGCGAGACCGCCGGTCAGGCTTTCATCGCCGCCGGGTTCGATCCGCCGCGCAGCGATCACGAGCCCGGCGAATATGCCAAGATGGTCGAAAAGGCCAAGGAGAAATTCCGCCGCGGCGACCTGTTCGAGGTGGTGCCAGGCCAGACCTTCTACGAGCGCTGCGCGACGCAACCCTCCGCGGTTTCGCGCAAATTGAAGACGATCAATCCGTCGCCCTATTCGTTCTTCATCAATCTCGGCGCCAACGAATTCCTGATCGGCGCCTCGCCGGAAATGTTCGTGCGCGTCACCGGCAGGCGCATCGAGACTTGTCCGATTTCGGGCACGATCAAGCGCGGCCGCGACGCCATCGAGGATTCCGAGCAGATCCTGAAATTGCTGAATTCGAAAAAGGATGAATCCGAACTGACCATGTGCTCGGACGTCGACCGCAACGACAAGAGCCGCGTCTGCGAACCGGGTTCGGTGCGCGTCATCGGCCGGCGCCAGATCGAGATGTATTCGCGCCTGATCCACACCGTCGATCATATCGAGGGCAGATTGCGCGAGGACATGGACGCTTTCGACGGCTTCCTGTCGCATGCATGGGCGGTGACGGTCACCGGCGCGCCGAAACTGTGGGCGATGCGCCATATCGAGGAACATGAGAAAAGCCCGCGCGCCTGGTATGGCGGCGCGATCGGCATGGTCCATTTCAATGGCGATATGAATACCGGGCTGACCCTGCGTACGATCCGCCTGAAGGACGGCGTCGCCGAAGTGCGCGCCGGCGCGACATTGCTGTTCGATTCCGATCCGGTCGAGGAGGAACACGAGACCGAACTGAAGGCTTCCGCAATGCTCGCCGCCGTTCGCGAGGCGGGCAAGGCTAACGACGCCGGCGGTGCGCGCACTGTCGCTCGCGTCGGCGAGGGGCTGTCGATCCTGCTCGTCGACCACGAGGACAGCTTCGTTCACACGCTCGCCAACTATTTTCGCCAGACCGGCGCACAGGTGACGACGGTGCGCACGCCGGTGCCGGAAGAAGTCTTTGGCGACATCAATCCCGATTTGGTCGTGTTGTCGCCCGGCCCGGGCTTACCGGCCGATTTCGACTGCAAGGCGACGATCCGCAACGCGCGAGATCGCAATCTGCCGATTTTCGGCGTCTGCCTCGGATTGCAGGCGCTAGCGGAAGCCTATGGCGGCCATTTGCGCCAGCTGGCGATCCCGATGCACGGCAAGGCCTCGCGCATCAAGGTGGTCAGGCCCGGCCTGGTATTTTCCGGGCTCGGCAAGGAAATCACCGTCGGCAGGTATCACTCGATCTTTGCCGATCCGGTAAGATTGCCGAAAGAATTCACGATCACCGCGCAGACGACCGACGGCATCATCATGGGCATCGAGCATCGGTCCGAACCGGTTGCGGCGGTCCAGTTCCATCCCGAATCGATCATGACGCTCGGCGGCGATGCCGGCATTCGCATGATCGAAAACGTCGTGGCGCATCTGGCGCGCCGCAGGAATAGTCGCAGGCTCGACGAGGCGGTTTGAGCCGTCCGCGCCGCCGGGTCAGATTTTTACCAGCATCGCCGTGGCGTACATGACGCCAACTCCGGCGACGAGGCCGGCGACGACGGCCGGCGAAAGCGCAGCGCGAAAGCCGCCCGACGAGCGCGCCAGGTATGCGGAAATCTCGACCACGACCTGCGCAATCGCGCCGCCGCCGATTGCGAGCGCCAGTGCCGACCAGTGCGGCGCAAAGGCAAGGCTGCCGATCCACAGGCCGAGCACGGCGGGGCCGCCGGCGAGCAAAATCAGCGCGCCGAATGCCCAGAGCGGCGGTCGCTCGCGCAGGATCGGCGCGGCAATGCCAATGCCCTCGGTGATGTTGTGCAGCGTGAATCCGGTAACCAGGAACGTTCCGAGCCCGGCGGCGCCGGCCGCGAATGCGGCGCCGATCGCAAGACCTTCTCCGAGATTGTGCAAGCCGATGCCGAGCGCGATGAAGGTCGCCAGGGCCAGGCCGCTCGGCGCGCCGCGGCGGCGCGCGACCGCCATCAGCAGCAGGAAGCTTGCCGCGGCGGCAAGGAAGACTATGGAACTTCCCTGGAAGATCGCGGCCGCTTCGCCTGCGATTTCGAGCGCGTCATCCATGGCGTCGATCAACAGGAACACCAGCAGGCCTATGGTCAGGGCCAGCAGAAAGTCGAGGCCGGTGCGGCCAACTTCGCGCAACACCGGATAAAACATCAGGCCGATCGCGACCGGCAGGATGCCGACAAGCGCGCCGAGCATTGCCTGGGAGGCAAAGCCGCGCGCGCTCGGCGACGGCGTCGCGACCGCCACCTCGATTTCGTGTTCGAAGGTCGCGCCGGTGGCGGTCACGATGTTCACGGCATAGGCATCGCCGGCAATCCACGGAAACGGAATTTGGATCCATGCGGCCGCGCCGCGCGCCAAATTTCCGGCGGGCTCCTGCGTGAATTGCCAGTAGGCACCGTCGACCTGGACCTGCGCGATTCGCATCGGCTCCGAACCGCCGGCGCGCACCAGCAGCCGGATTCCGTCGGCGTCGAGGATCGTGCGCTCGAAGGCAAGGTTTTCGACCGGCGGCGCGCCGTTATCGAACGCGCGCAAGGGATCGGTGGCAAACAGCCACCACAGCGCCGCGCCGAGTACGGCTAGCGGCAATGCGATCCACAACAGCAGCGTGACGGCTGAGCGCACCGGGCGCGCTGCATTCAGAGAGGCGGTCGGCGGCATCTCGTTCATGCGACATCGTCCCTGACATCGAACATGCCGACCCAGCCGAGTTCGGTGAATTCGGCCTGATGGGGATGGAACATGTAGAGCCCCGGCTCGTGGTCCTTGTAGCTGAATTCGAGGATGCCGCGCTGGGCCTGGATTTGCGTGATGAGATCGACGGTTTTCGATGTCGGCGTCAGGGTCGTGCCCTGTTCGTAATAATCGAAGAAGTTGGCGTGCAGGTGGAACGAATTGATCGGGTCGAATTCGACGACATTGACGAGATAGATGCGCACCGGCCGCTTCCGGTCGATGACGATCGGCGCTTTCATGTAGCAATGGGCGATGGTGTTGGCGGCATAGAACTCGTTCTCGCCGTCGAAATTGGTGTCGAACGCGTTCATCACCATCACCAGTTCCTGCCACTGGCGGTTCTCTTCGCTGCCGAGCTGGCGCGAACGCGCGACGGCTTCATGTTCGGGATGGCGTGCCGGATCGGGATCGATCACGAACGCGCCGTACATGCCCTTGTGCAAGTGCCGCTTCAGCGGCAGCGCATGGCAATGATAGAGGTGGCAGCCGAACGGAAACGCGTCGAATTCGTACACATATTCGTCGCCAGGCTCGATGACACCCGCGCCGGGCACGCCGTCCATGCGCGCCGAATGGATGCCGTGGAAATGCATCGAATGCGCGTGCGAGCCGAGGTTTTTGAAGACGATCCGCACCCGGTCGCCTTCGGTGACGCGCAATGACGGACCGGGCACGCGCCCGTTATAGGTCCATGCGGGAAACATCACGCCCGGCGCGATCTCGATTTCCTTGTCCTCGGCAATAACCTCGAAACTGCGCAGGCGCTTGCCGTCGGGCAACGTTGAAACGGTGCCGGTCTCCCAATCGGTCAGCAGCGTTGTCGGGTCGAAGCCGTTGGCCGCATAGTCGACGTCGCCGACGGTGATCATCGCGCCGTGTGCGCTACGATGATCGATTGCGCCGCCGGCGCTTTCTGCAAGATGCGTTTCCGCGTGCTGGGCGGCGCGCGGCGCCGTTACCGCCGAAATTGCCGATCCGCCGGCGGCGGCAACACCGCCAATCAGCACAGCGCGGCGGCTCAAGCGCTCGCGCAACCAATTCGCGACGGGGTTCATGGCTCTGTTACCTGCAAATGAGAATGATTTGCATTATGAACAGGAATCGTTAGAAGCGCAAGCGCCGAGTTCCGGACTCCAGCGGCCGGAGCATGTGGTTCAAATCACCACATGGCGTCGGAAGCGCCGGCGGCTCTATAGAATGCAAGCGAGCGGAGATGCGCATGAACCCGATTGGCGAAATAGCGATTGGCCCGTCCGACCGTGGTTTGAGGAAGGGTCGGTCTCGCGCCTTGGCATGGGCAGCAGTCCTGCTCCTGGCCGTATGCAGCGCGCCCGCGCCGGCCGATGCCGCCGCCAAGTTCAAGGTGGTGACGACCTTTACCGTGATCGCCGACATGGCGCGCAATGTCGCCGGCGATGCAGCCATCGTCGAATCGATCACCAAGCCCGGTGCGGAAATCCATAATTACCAGCCAACGCCGCGCGATATCGTTCGTGCGCAGGGCGCCAATCTGGTGCTGTGGAACGGGCTCAATCTCGAACTGTGGTTCGAGAAATTCTTCGCCAACCTGCGCGAAGTGCCGCAGGTCGTGGTGAGCGAAGGCGTCGAGATCATCGGCATCGGCGAGGGGCCGTATTCGGGCAAACCCAATCCGCATGCCTGGATGTCGACGTCCTCGGCCGTGATCTATGTCGACAACATCGCCAGGGCGTTATCGACCCATGACCCGGATAACGCCGACACCTACAAGGCCAATGCCGAACGCTACAAGCACGAGATCGCTGGCGTCGCCGCTCCGATTCATGCCGCGCTCGATCCGATCCCCGAGGGCCAGCGCTGGCTAGCTACGAGCGAAGGCGCGTTTTCCTATCTCGCCCGCGATTTCGGCCTGAAGGAACTCTATATCTGGCCGATCAACGCCGACCAGCAGGGGACGCCGCAGCAAGTGCGCAAGGTCATCGACGCGGTTCGCATGCGTGGAATCCCTGCGGTTTTCAGCGAGAGCACAGTTTCGGCCGAACCCGCCAAACAGATCGTCCGCGAGACTGGCGCGCGCTATGGCGGCGTGCTCTATGTCGATTCGCTCTCCGAACCGGACGGTCCTGTGCCGACCTATCTCGACCTGCTCAAGGTTACGTCGCGCACCATCGCCGAGGGTCTGACCGGACTGGCGATCCAGTAAGCCCATGCTGCAACGTGCCAACCAGTTAACGCAAAAGCCGGTTCCAGAAGTCGTTCCGGGCGTTCGCGCCGCCAACGTCACGGTTACCTACCGCAACGGCCACACGGCGCTAATCGATGTCGGTTTCGAATTGCCACGCGGCTCGATCACGGCCCTGGTCGGCGTCAACGGTTCCGGCAAGTCGACATTGTTCAAGGCGATCATGGGTTTCGTGCCGCTCGGCGCCGGCAGCGTCGAAATTCTCGGCTTTCCCCGCGACGCAGCGTTGAAGCGCAATCTCGTTGCCTATGTGCCGCAGGCCGAGGAAGTCGACTGGGATTTCCCCGTGCTGGTCGAGGATGTCGTCATGATGGGCCGCTACGGCCACATGAACTGGCTCAGGCGTCCGCGATCGGTCGATCGCGAAAAGGTCGCGGCCGCGCTTGCCCGCGTCGGCATGGCGGAATTCGCCGGGCGCCAGATCGGCGAATTGTCGGGCGGCCAGAAAAAGCGGGTGTTCCTGGCCCGCGCGCTGGCGCAGGAGGGGCAGGTCATCCTGCTCGACGAGCCGTTTACCGGTGTCGACGTCAACACCGAGGAGACCATCATCAAATTGCTCGGCCAATTGCGCCAGGAAGGCAAGGTGATGCTGGTTTCGACCCACAATCTCGGCAGCGTTCCGGAATTTTGCGACCGCGCCATCCTGATCAACCGCCGCCTGTTGGCTGTGGGCAAGACCAAGGATGTGTTCACGCACAAGAACCTGCAAATGGCGTTTGGCGGAGTGCTGCGCCATTTCATCCTCGGCGGCGAGGAATTGCATGCCGACGACGACAGGCGCCAGTTGACCGTCATCACCGACGACGAGCGTCCCTTCGTTCTTTATGGCGGCGAGCAGAAGGTCCGCCGCAAGCAGGCGGCAAAGCGAAAATCCGGCCCGGCGAAACGTCGGGCGAAGTAGCACGCCATGGCTTATCTGGCCGAACCCTTCACCTACAACTACATGCTGAACGCGATGTGGGTCAGCGCACTGACCGGCGCTGTCTGTGCGTTCCTGTCGGCCTATCTGATGCTCAAGGGCTGGTCGCTGATCGGCGACGCTCTGAGCCACTCGATCGTGCCGGGTGTGGCCGGCGCCTACATGCTCGGCCTGCCGTTTGCGGTGGGCGCGTTTTTGTCCGGTGCGCTTGCCGCCGGCGCCATGCTGTTCATCAACCAGCGCACCAAATTGCGCGAGGACGCCATCATCGGCATTGTCTTCACGTCGTTTTTCGGGCTCGGCCTGTTCATGGTTTCGGTCTCGCCGGTGTCCGTCAACATCCAGACCATCGTGCTCGGCAATATCCTGGCGATTTCTCCGGGCGATATCCTGCAACTGGCGATCATCGGCGGCGTCTCGCTGGTCATCCTGCTGGTCAAATGGAAGGACCTGATGGTCGCCTTCTTCGACGAGAACCATGCGCGCACCATCGGGCTCAATCCGGGTTTCCTGCGCTTCCTGTTTTTCGTGCTGCTCAGCGCGTCCACGGTCGCCGCGTTGCAGACCGTCGGCGCGTTCCTGGTCATCGCCATGGTGGTGACGCCGGGCGCGACCGCTTATCTGCTCGCCGACCGGTTTCCGCGCCTGATCGCGATCTCGGTGGCGATCGGCGCGACCACGAGCTTTGTTGGCGCCTATTTGAGCTATTTCCTCGACGGCGCCACTGGCGGCGTCATTGTCCTGTTGCAGACGCTGATCTTCGCGCTGGCATTCCTGTTCGCGCCGAAGCACGGGATGGTCGCGGCGCGGCGAAGGGCAAGGCGGGTCATCGCATGAGCGCGTTTCTCGAACAGGCGCTGTTTCCGTTCCAGTTTCCGTTCATGGTTAACGCCTTCGCGATCACGCTGCTGATTGCCGTGCCGATGGCGATGCTGTCCTGCTTCCTCGTGTTGCGCGGCTGGTCGCTGATGGGTGACGCGATCTCCCATGCCGTGCTGCCTGGCGTGGTCATCGCCTATATTCTGAGCATCCCGCTGGCGATCGGCGCGTTCGTCGCCGGCATGGTCTGCGCGCTGCTGACCGGCTTCGTCAACGACAATTCGCGGGTCAAGGAAGACACCGTCATGGGCGTGGTCTTTTCCGGGATGTTCGGCCTCGGCCTGGTGCTCTATGTCGCAATCCCGACCGATGTCCATCTCGACCATATCCTGTTCGGCGACATGCTTGGCGTCGCCATGCGCGATATCGTCGAAACCGCGGTCGTGGCGCTGGCCTGTACGGCGTTCGCCGGATTGAAATGGCGCGAATTGTTGGCCCACAGCTTCGACGAGCAACATGCCCGCGCCATCGGCCTGCCGGTGAAATTCCTGCATTACGGATTGCTCGCTGCGGTCTCGCTTGCCGTCGTCGGCGCGTTGAAGGCGGTCGGCATCATCCTGGCGATCGCGTTCCTGGTGACGCCGGGCGCGATCGGCTTCCTCGTCGCGCGCCGGTTTCCGGCGATGCTGGCGGTCGCGGTGGCGACCGCGGTCGTCAGCAGCCTCGGCGGAATCTATCTGTCGTTTTTCCTCGACAGCGCCCCTGCGCCGACGATCGTGCTGCTGATGAGCGCGATCTTCATGCTGGCATTCCTGCGCAGGTTGCAGATGACGCGCGCGGCGTCATCGGCGTCGTAACGCGGCGCCAATGCGTTGACGGCGCTGCACCGGTAATTACATTAGACCTACGATTTTTCGGAGGCTCCTGTGAAAGCGGAAATCATTCGAATCGGAAATTCACGCGGCGTGCGCATCCCCAAGCCCATTCTCGAGCAATGCGGCCTGGAAGGCGCGGTCGAAATGGAAGTGGAGGGCCGCCGCCTCGTCATATCCGCGCCGGCCGCGCCGCGCGCTGGCTGGTCGGAGGCATTTCGCGGGATGTCGGAGACCGGCGACGATGAATTGCTGCTTGGTGAGGAAGCGACTACCGACTGGGACAAGGACGAGTGGCGTTGGTAGCGGCCGTCGCGCGTTTCGATATTTGGCTGGTATCGCTCGACCCGACGCAGGGTTCAGAAATCCGCAAGACGCGCCCTTGCCTGGTTGTGTCGCCTGACGAGATGAACAATTGGCTCCGCACCGTTATCGTCGCGCCGATGACGACGGCAGAGCGAAGCTATCCGACCCGGGTACCGATCGCCTTTGCGGGGAAAGACGGACAGGTCGCTCTCGACCAGATCCGCACCATCGACAAGACACGGCTGGAGAGGCGGCTGGGCAGCGCCGAAGAAACCACGGCCCGCGCCGTCTGCGCAACCTTGGGCGAAATGTTTGCATTTTAGTTTGGCCTCGGGTTTCGACTTTGCTTGCAAAGCCCGCTGCTAACGACTACCAATGCCGTTCATGCAACACGCCCTGAACCTTCGCGCGCTTGCGCTGCTGCTCGGCCTTATTCGCGGTCGCCGGGTTCGCTTGTTCTAGGGACACCCGGCGGCCGATGTGCCGCCGCTGGTATTGTCCTGGCGGTTTCGTCCCTTCCACCATCGCAATGATTGTGCACATTGACCCGCTCGCCGCTTGACGCGCGCAGCGGCAAACCGAACGGACAAGCGCCATGCCGAACACCATGCCCGAAGCCGCAACCAAATACCGATCCTATCCGCGGGTCGATCTGCCGGATCGCACCTGGCCCACGCGCACCATCACGCAACCGCCGGTCTGGTGTTCCGTCGATCTGCGCGACGGTAACCAGGCCCTTGTCGATCCCATGGGCCAGGACCGCAAGGAGCGCATGTTCAACCTGCTGGTCGACATGGGCTTCAAGGAGATCGAGATCGGATTTCCCTCGGCCAGCCAGACGGATTTCGACTTTGCCCGCTGGTGCGTCGAATCCGCCAATGTCCCCGACGACGTGTCGCTGCAGGTGCTGGTGCAGTGCAGGCCCGAACTGATCACGCGCACCTTCGAGGCGCTGAAAGGCGCCCGGAACCCGATCGTGCATTTCTACAATTCGACGTCGGAACTGCAGCGCCGCGTCGTCTTCGCCATGGACCGGCCCGGCATCCGCAAGATCGCCACCGATGCGGCCAAGATGATCCGCGACATGGCCGAGAAGGCCGCCAGAGAATCGGGACATCAGGGCTTCCGCTTCGAATATTCGCCGGAGAGCTTTACCGGCACCGAACTCGATTTCGCGCTTGAAGTCTGCAACGCGGTCACCGAAATCATGCAGCCGACCACCGATAACAGGCTGATCCTCAACCTGCCGGCAACGGTGGAAATGTCGACACCCAATATCTATGCCGACATGATCGAATGGATGTGCCGCAATCTCGACAATCGCGACAAGATCATCGTGTCGCTGCATCCGCACAACGATCGCGGCACCGGCGTCGCGGCGACCGAACTGGCGCTGATGGCCGGCGCCGACCGCGTCGAGGGCACGCTGTTCGGCAATGGCGAACGCACCGGCAATGTCGACATCGTCAACCTCGCGCTCAACCTGTACACGCAGGGCGTCGATCCCGCCCTCGACTGTTCCGACATCAATCGCATCCGCAAGGTGTTCGAATATTCCAACCAGATGCGGATACCGGAGCGCCATCCGTATGTCGGCGAACTGGTCTACACCGCCTTTTCCGGCTCGCACCAGGACGCCATCAACAAGGGCATGAAGGCGATCCGCAAGGCCAACGATCCGCATTGGGAGGTGCCGTATCTGCCGATCGATCCGCAGGATGTCGGCCGCACCTACGAGGCGATCATCCGCATCAACTCGCAGTCGGGAAAGGGCGGCATCGCCTATATCCTGCAGGAGGATTACGGCCTCAACCTGCCGCGCAACCTGCAGGTCGAGTTTCGCGACCAGATCCAGAAGATCACGGACACCGAAGGCAAGGAATTGCCGTCGCGCCGGATCTATCAGGAGTTCCTCGGCGAATATGTCGAGCAGCCGGGAGGCCGGCTTCGATTTGTCGATCACCAGACGATGACCGATCCGCAGGTCAAGGGCAGGCGGATTCTTACCGCCGAGATCACCGACGCCGGCAAGGCGATTTCGATCGAGGGCAGGGGTACCGGCCCGATCGACGGTTTCGTCGACGCGCTCTCGCGCCATCTCGACCTGCCGATGAGCGTTGCCGATTATTCGGAGCATTCGCTCCAGCGCGGCTCGGACGCCGCCGCGATTTGCTACATGGAGATCGAATCGGCGGGCCGGCGGCTGTTCGGCGTCGGCGTCAACAAGAACATCGTCACCGCCTCGCTCGAAGCGATCATCTCGGCGGCGAACCGGCTGCTGGAGTTGGCGCCGGTTACGGCCTGATTGGAAACCGGCCGCGGCGGTCAGCGCACGTTGATTGCCGTGGCCGCGCAGGCGGCCTGCAATGCATTCGGCTCGACGCCGAAGATCGAGTTCGGCGCGCCTGCGGCGGCATAGACCAGCGGATATTGAAGCAGGTCGCGGTCGATGAAGACCGTGGCCGGCTCGGCATGGCCGAACGGCGGCACGCCGCCGATGGCAAATCCGGTCTTCTCGCGCACGAAGGCAGCGTCCGGACGCTCGATCGCTTCGCCGAGCAGTTCGCCGACCTTCGTTTCGTCGACACGGTTGGCGCCACTGACCAGCAGTAGCACCGGGCGCCGGCTTTGGCGGCCGCGAAACACCAGCGACTTGACGATCTGGGCTACCGCGCAGCCGCAGGCAGCGGCAGCTTCCTCGGCCGTCCGCGTGCTTTGGTCCATGAGCCGGATATCGATTGCCAGCCCGAGTTTCGCGGCGGCATCGGCGACCGCCTGACAGGCGCGCGGCAATGCTTCGCTGGAAGGGGCCATCGCGTGTCTCCGTCTTTTCCGTTGAACCCGGCCGCGCAACGTGTACATCTGACGGGCGGGCGTCAACGCGCCCGTGCGCTTATGTTGGGGACCAGCGGACCGATGACAGGCGGCGGCGAGCCGGACGCCGGCAAGACCGGCAACGCGATCGACCTTGGCGCGGCGCTGCGCCGGGCGCGCGAGCGCCAAGCCGAGCGCGGCGATGTCGTGGTCGACATGGCGCATGCGGCGCGCGCCCGCCTTGAGCTGCTCGCCGAGGACCTGCAGCCGCTGATGCGCGACCTGCCGTCCGGCGTCGACCTCTTCGATTTCGGCATTTCTGCCGGTGAAACACCGCGATTGTGGATCGACGCGGTCGCCCATGTCCGCATGGGCCGCGACCGGCGCGTCTATGAGTTCGTGCAGGATACCCGCAACGGCCGCGTCCTGCTTGCTTCCGGCGAGGAACGCGCACTCGTCGCGGGCCGCGTCGCCGACTATGTCGCCGACCGGATTTTGGATCGGGAGCGCGCGCGGGACACCGGCGCGCCATTGCCTCCGGATTGGCGGCTCGGCCTCGCAACCCACGCGCCGCCCGTGCGCTGGCTTGCGCCATTCGGCCTGGTCCTGTTTGGAGCTGGATTGGGAGCCGCCGCAATGCTCCTCATCGCCTGGTTCGCGGTCTGAAGCGCGCTCAGGCGATTTGCCGCTCGTCGAGTTGGCCAACCGGCAAAGCCGGCCCGGGTCGGCCGAATTCGCGCATGACGATCGACCAACCCGCGCCATTTTCGGTGATTTCGAACCAGTTGTAGCGGCCCGGCGCGTTGCGGCCGGAAAAACCCTGCGAAGCCGAAGGCACGCCGATTACCGGTACCGAAGCGCACGGCCCCGGTATGTTTTCGACACTCTCGACATGGGT
>Ga0214472_10002465_pt1 | contig 19890 bp, 20 predicted proteins | sample RVTome_6_FD_207662 | JGI IMG/M metagenome (GOLD analysis project Ga0214472, IMG submission 207662) | Soil microbial communities from uranium-contaminated site in the Upper Colorado River Basin, Wyoming, United States - RVT140D175 | ecosystem: Environmental > Terrestrial > Soil > Contaminated >...
TGGGTCAGATACAGAAGCGGCTGGACGAAGAGCTTAGGAAAGTGGCGATCGAGATCAACGAAGAAAAGACCAAGGTGGTGGATTTTGGCAGGGGTGGGAGTTTTGGGTTTCTGGGGTTCGATCTCAGAGAGGGCCGTAATCGATTCGGTAAGCGATTCGTACTGCGGACACCGAAGAGAAAGAAGCAGAGCGAGCTAATCAAGCGGGTGAGAGAAATTCTGAAATTCTCCCGGCACCGGAAGCTTCCCGAAGTTCTAGAACGGATTCGTCCCGTCATCATGGGATGGGTCAACTATTTTCGGGTTGGCAACTCGTGCCGAGTGTTTGATTGGCTCCGCTTTGAGATCATGAGGAAGATACGCCGGTTTGTGATGAAGCAGAAAGGCCGCCGCGGCTGTGGCTGGAAGAGATGGAGTAACGAGGCGATCTACAAGAAGTGGGGGCTGGTCAATGAGTACAAAGTCCAATACTTCTATCGATCGCCCGTGAAAGTGTCTCCCGCACACTAGGCAGATAGCGCCTTGAGATGAACAGACTCAGGAAAGCCGGATGACCGAAAGGGTCAAGTCCGGTTTGATGCGGCGGGGGCTGGAAACGGGTTTACGGTGGAGCTAGTGAGGCACCGTCAGACGAAAGGGACGGTAACAGATAGGCTTCACCTTCGGAATACCGCGCCAGTCCTCGACCCTACTAACTATCACGAAGTTTGACCGATTCTGCGATCAACAAGAAATGCAATAGATAAATGTCTGACACCTTTCATGACACCCGGTGAACTGATCACCGACACGCCCGCACCGAGTCCACTCTCCTTTATCCTTCCTCCCCCTTGGTGGGATACAGGTGGGGGTGAAGAGACGGCACGCATTGTTGCCAGGAGACCAAATTAAGACTATATTTGGTTTGAAGTTACGGAGGGCTTATAGATGAAATATTCCGACCAAATCAAACCGATCAGCTACCTGAAGGCGAATACTGCCCAAATCTTGCGCCGCATGGCCGAACGGCGGCAGCCTCTCGTGATTACCCAGAACGGTGTGGCCAAGGCGGTCATACAAGACGTTGCCTCGTACGAGCAGACCCAGGAAACGATGGCGCTGCTGAAAATTCTCGCTTTAGGCAACCGCCAAATCGAGGAAGGCAAGGTCGTGCCCGCCGGCACTGCCATCAAACAGCTCAGGGAATCCAAGGCGCGCGGTTAATGCGCTTCGAAGTGCTGCTCACCGAGGACGCAAACCGCGATCTCGAAAAATCAGTAGTCGGTGTTACGCTTGCCGTACGCGCCTGGGAGCCGTTGTCTATTCCATCAGGGAGTTAATTAATCGGGGTGGAGTCTGACACCTTAGTCAAGTTAGCCTATGTCCTGGCGCTCTCCCAGAAACACGCGAACGACTCCTAGTCGTTTTGCAAAAATGATCGAGTATTCTGCTGCGTCTTTCACAGTGTTCAACTGAATTTTGTATTTGCTCGCATAAGTTTGAGCTCCGGGATCAAAGCCCTTTGTTGTTGCCATAAACCCGAGCGACTCTTCGTTTTGCTTCCTTTCGATATCTCGAATGCGGCTGTGAAACGCCAGAACGTCTCTTAACTCAACAAAATAATTCCACTGTTTACATTCCACGAGAAGTAACTCTTTCGTCTCCCTGTGGCGAAATGTGACGTCGATCTGGTGCTTTATCCCGCTCCATCCCTCCATCACGTTTGAACGCCCGCTTCCCAGTTTCTCTAAGTTTGTCGCGCTAGAAAAGGAATCTACGATGGATGCGACGAGTTGCTCGTACTCATCTGGAGAAAGTTCAAACGTTTTTCTTCTCTCAGTCATTTAGTCCTCGGGGTCACTCTGAGTCGCGTCTTGTATTGCGACAATATGTGATTACAAGGGCTGGCACCACACACTTTTTATGGCCCCAAACTAAATTCAGCTTCACTTGCGTGTCAAAAACCTGGCCTGATACTCATCGGCACGGATAAACCCTTTGCTGCGAACATCTTTCTCGCAGGCATCATCGGGATGGAAAGGTTCGTGACGAGAGGAACGGACGTACGGACAATCGTCTAATTGGCCCGTTTCGGGCTTAATAAAGCCCTCTTTAGATCCCTTGCCTTCCGACAATGCGGAATTGAGCAAGGCGATAAATTTTTGCGGGGGTTCTTCGTCGGAAATATTTACTCGATAAGTCCAGAGATCTCCAGTGCGTGTACCGGCATTCCGAGACAGACTGATCTTAACCACATCTTCTCCACGATCTTCAATAAGGACGAAGGACTGACTTGGTGCGAGCACACACGGCCCAAGTCCCGTAGTCACCTTACGACGGCCTTCAATGATGAAGTAATCAATGATTACGGCAAGATCAGCTCTATCTTGACATACAGGATAGGCACCCTTCAGAGTTGCTCTTACTTTGTCATGTTTCGGCTGACAGGCAAGAACAAAAAAAGCGATGGAAACAACCGAAACAAGTAAACGAAAAGGTAATGGTAGTGTCACAGTTTGCAATGAGCGTCGCATAAACTGGTTCTAGAAGATGTCATCCAGGCTGCAAGGGTCGTTGCAAGGGTCGCGACTTGCATTGCAACAATGTGTGATCGCAAGACTTGGTCCTCATCACTGAGTAATATGAACTTCCCTCGTTTCCTGCTTCGCTATTCCTACCTTCTCACTCACACGCATGAAGCCCTTCTCTTCCAACTCTTTCTCTATGCCCGCGCCATAAACGCCGTCTGGGCTAAGGTCAACGAAGAACACGGGACCAAGTCTCAACTCCGCTATCCAATCAGCTTCTCCGGAGATTTTGTGCATTGTCACGCTCGGCATCCCCCACTCTCCCGTGTTTAGCTCTCGGCTCATGAAAATTTCTCTCGAACCCCGCCCTCGCAGCACATAATCGCGAATAGGATTAAATTGGGGGTTGAGAACGAATTCCACGCCTTCCTGAAAACAGAGCATCTCAAACGCAATCTTGTGCAGAGCACGAAAGAACCATTTGCCGAAGCGGATCGGTACCGTAAACTGCAGTTCAGCCACCGGGCCAATTTTCTGAAAACCCGTCACTCGGGCCGCTTCAGGATGATTTTGAGGAGGCTGGATCACAATTCCATCTTGGGTAACAATCTTTTTATTCTCCGAGCTCAGATGAATGTGTGGACCATTAGAACGATGGACAGCATAGATTCCTGGTTTTTCCACCTTCGCCGCTTTCCCATGCTTGGTCCCAGTCCTGTTGAGAAAAACCTTAAAAATCCCTAGTTGTTTTTGCAGGTATCCGTCGAGAGGAGCCAACCGTTTGAGATTACACTGCCGGCAGACCTGATCATTTTCCAGAACGAGGCGAACAATTGCTGTTGTTGCTCTCCCCACGGTAAATCGCGCCTCTCCAACTAGGCCTTCCGGTAGAATATGTTCTTCCGGCTCGTGGTGCGTCGGACCCTTACACCAGATACAGTTGGCCATTCTCATTCCTTTAACGGCTCCGCCAGATCCTTGTTGCTGCGCAAAATGAGTCGTGCATGGCTTAAGAAACATGCAGTGCTGGCGCGTTTTTCCGGTCGTGGTGAGGCTTGACGACGATCTCGACCCTTCGATCCAAGCCCCGGCCTTGTGGATAAATGCGATGGGGTCGCGTCTTGCACCGCAACAATGTGTGATCGCAAGATCTAGCCCTCATCGCCGGCTCCTTGTTGCTGCCTAAAATGAGTTGTACATGGCTTAAAAAACATGCAGTGCTGGCGCGGTTTTCCGGTCGTGGTGAGGCTTGACGATGATCTCGACCCTTCAATCCAAGCCCCGGCCTTGGCCGGGGTTCTTACTCAGGATTCCGCCCCACGGGCTTGCTGGCAGGCGTCTCGGGCTTGCCCGTGGGGCTCCACATTTTAACCCAGCGCCACGAGGAAGCGCAGCAAACGTTCAACCGAAAACTGCCGAAACTCGCCGCGCAGCATTTTGGATATATCGGGTTGACGGACGCCAAATAAATGGGCGGCTTCGACTTGTTTCAGCCGGCGCTTTTTCCTGATCGTGTCGATCTTGAATACCAGTTGGGCCTTGACGAAATGCTCATCCGCATTTGGCACTCCGATGTCTTTGAATACATTGCGGCCACCTTTTTTCATAGCTCTTGGTGCTCGGGGGTATATCTCCCTGGCTATCTGTTCGGCCTCTCGCAGACGTTGTTTCATCAACTCACGCGACGGACCGAACAGAAATGAGGTCGCTGTCTTGCACTGGCCGCACGTCCTTGACGTTCAGAGTAACAAGCGCTTGAGTTTTGCCGGATGCGGTCACGAACTCAACCTCCAACCCATCGGGCTCGTATACCTCGACGACGGCTCCCAGGTCTCCGCTGCGAAGACCATGCTCCGCTAGGTCTCTATCAAGCACCACCGTATCAAGAAGTTTGTACTTCACTTTCACTCCTCCGGGAACGCAGTCACAAACTGTGGCACGTCCGCGCCGAATCGGATGATCCAGACAGTCAACACTTCCGCAGATCTCCCTGACGGCCCCCTTAAAATACCACGAATCTCGTACTTCTGGCCATACGGACTGTCTTTCCCCAATACCGCGTCGCCCGAGACCGCTAAACTTCGAAGATCTTCGTCGAGACGGCGCCAGGTGCTAATCGTATAGCCGAGGCTTGCGAAAAACGGTGCCTTAAAACGCCCAACTGGATGCGAAGTCGAAAGAAGATAGTCCCGGATTTTCGCCGGCGCAATAATCGCACGATCTGCTGCGGGCAACTTCATTTTTTGTCACTGACCCCTATTTCGTCCAGCGCTCACCGCGTCGCGTCGATCATCGCCTGCGCTATCCGGCGGAGCTCGTCGCGTCTGACTTTCACACCGTTGGGGCCTTCGACCGTCGGCAACGAGTCGACGATCATCACGCGCGCCGGGACCTTGAATGTCGCCAGCCGCTCGCGGCAATGGGCGATGACCGCCGGCTCGCCGGTCTGTGCGCCGGCGGCGGGGACGACGAAGGCCACCGGCCGCGTGCGGCCGGCGAGTTGCGCTTCGACGACCTGACATGCGCTGAGCGAGCCGATTTCCAATACGGTCTCCTCGATCTCCAGCGGATTGACCAGAAACCCGCCAAGCCGAAGCGCGTCACCCATGCGGCCGAGATGCACGAATCCGCCGCCGTCTGTCACATAGCCGAGATCGCCGGTGCGCAGGAAGCCATCCGGCGTGAACGCCGCGCGCGTGACTTCGTCGTCGCCCAGGTAACCGGACATCAGGCTGGGCCCGCGTAGTTCGATTTCGCCGCTGACGCCGGCGGCGGCAATCTGGCCGGATGCGAGATCGCGCACGCGGGCTTGCCCCGATGACGAGACGGGAATGCCGCCGGAAAGCTGCCGGCGATCGAGGCTGGCCGCGGTCGGCTGCGCAGCGAACAGAGCAAGGCTTTCGCTCATGCCGAATAGGCCGCGCAGTTTCACGCCTCGTGCCTCGGCCCGCGCCGGCAGGTCCGCCAGCGCCGGATTGAAATTGGCGTGGCCGAAGAAGCGGAGGTTCGGGAACGGCCTCTCGTCGGTGGCCGCCGCGAGCATGCGATCGAGCATGTCGTTGGTGCCAACCATGTTGGTCACGCGGTGCGCGCGCGCGAGTCGCGCTGCCTCGGCGGCATCGAAGACGGGCGGCACGACCAGAGGACAGGCGGCCGCGATGGCGGCGATCGCCTGGGAGAACCCAAAGGCGCCGCAGAACGGTACGACTTGCAGTACCGCCGAGCCTGGACGCGCGAGATCGAAGGCATCGGCGACGTCGCGCGCATGGGCGACGATGCCGCGCTGGCGATGGACGACGAGCTTGGGCCGGCCGGTGGTACCGGAGGTGGTAAAGAGGATGCAGGCATCTTCCGGGCGGCCCGTATCCGCCGCGCTGGCCTCGTTGGACATCTCATTGAGATTGATCACTTCGAAGGGACGCCAGGCCGATGGCTCGCTTTCCCCGGCGACGACCACGGCGCGCAGCGAGGCGAGATCGCTCGGCGCGATGGTGCGAAAGATCTCGTCGCTACGAACTTTGCCTTGCCACGCGTCGGCGACCAGGAGCCGCGCCGAACTACGCCGCAGCAACTCGCCAATCTCGCGGCCGCGGAAGCGGGCGTTGATGCCCACGGCCAATACGCCCAGGCGCGCGCAGGCGAGGAAAATTTGCAGCCAGGCCGGCGTATTCGCCATCCAGACGCCGATGGCATCGCCGTGACGCAGGCCGAGCCGCGAAAAGCCCGCGGCGATGCTGCGCGAGCGCGCGGCCATGGCGTCGAAACTCATCTCGCCGCCATCGGGAAGGACGACGCAGATGCGCTCGCCAGAGGCGCTGTCGAACATCCGATAAAATGTATCGGGCGCGCCCGCGTTGGTCATTCCGGGGCCGCCCCGATGGTTAGACCGCCGCAGACATAGAGTGTCTGGCCGGTGATAAAGCCGGCGTCGGCGGAAAGAAAGAAGAGCACGACGGCAGCCACCTCCTCCGGTCGTCCGAGACGTCCCAGCGGTACGGCCTCGGCAAGCGCGCGAGCGGCCGAGGAGGTCGGATCGTTCGCGCCGGTGAAAAATTCCGTCTCGATGGGACCGGGCGCGACGCAGTTGACCGTGATCCCGTGGGGCGCGAGTTCGAGGGCCATGGACCGCGTCAGGCCGGTCAGCGCCGCTTTCGTCGAGCCGTAGCCGATGCGCCCGATCTTACCGAGGGCGGCGCGACTGCCGATGTTGACGATCCGCGCGCAGGTGGACTGGCGCAGCCGGGGCAGGCAGAGTTGTGCGACGCGGATCACCGCGCGTGTATTCACCGCCCACATCGCGTCGGCATCCGCCATGTCGATCTCGGGCAGCGGCGCGACCATGATGATGCCGGCGTTGTTGACGACCGCATCGATCGGTCCACGCTCGACGATGGCCGCGACCGAGCGCGACAGCGCCGCATCGTCGCCGAGATCCACGATGGCGACCTCACCGGGAAAATCGCCGGGCGGCCGACTGCGCGTGATGCCGATCACGTTGTGTCCGGCGCGCGCCGCGGCTTCCGCGACCGCTCTGCCGATACCCCGCCCGGCGCCAGTGATGAGAACGCATCCCATGGGCTGACCTGTGCTACTTCCTTGCCTTTTTGAACAAAACGACTGCCAGAAAATCTATCCCGCCAAGCATGTCCTGAGTTCAATCGAAGGGGCGCCAAGACGCTAAGTTGACAGGCCAAAGCCCGTCATCCCGAGCGAATGCGAGGGATCTCAGAAAGATTTCTCCCTTCGGTCGAAATGACAACGATTCTCCCTTCGCGCCTTTGCGGGAGACAAGTTCTTCCGATCCCTTCTTCAGCAGGCTTCCCGCCGGCAGCCAGCGCCGCCATTCCATTACTGCGCATAGTTCAAACGCAGGCCCGGTCGCTCCCATTCGAACGCGACGAGTTTTCCTTTTCCCGAAAGCGTGACGAAGGCCGTGCGCAGATCGGGTCCGCCGAAACAGATGTTGGTCGGATAGAAATCCGGCAGTGGAATATGGCGCACCTCGCCACCGTCCGGTGAAATCACCGTGATGCCGCCGTTGATCAAGGTCGCCACGCAGATGTAGCCGGCCTCGTCGACGGCCAGCGAATCGAAGCGCTGGTAACCGCCAACCCCGACCACCAGTGTGCCGCCGTGCGGCGATGGCCATGGCGCCTTGTGAATCTCGCCGGGGGCGATGATCTCCCACGACCACAGACGCGCCGTTTCAGTCTCAGCGACGTAGAGCCGCTCGCCGCCGGGGGACAGGCCGACGCCGTTGGGCGTGAGGATGGGATGGACGATCTCGCGGATCAGGCTGCCGTCGGCGCGGGCGTAGTAGACCCCGCCCCAGTCGCGCTCGCGCGCCCGCGATTTTCCCAAATCGGTGAAGTAGAACCCGCCATGGACATCGAAGACGAGATCGTTGGGCCCCCGCAGCGGGCCGTTGGCGGTGCCCGTGTAGAGCGTTTCGATCCGGCCGGTCTCGAGGTCGACACGCTCGATGCGCCCGCCGCTGTAATCTTCCGCCTGCAGGATGGGTCGTAGGCAGAGCTCGTCTTCGACCCACTTGAAGCCGCCGTTATTGCAAATATAGCACTTGCCGTCCGGCCCGATGGCCGCGCCGTTGGGGCCGCCGCCCATCTGCGCGACCACCTGCTTGCGGCCATCCGGTGCGACCCGCGTGAGCGTGCGGCGCTCGATCTCGACAAGCAGGACAGATCCATCGGACATCGCCACGGGTCCCTCAGGAAAGCGCAGCCCGGTGGTGATCTCGCGCAACTTCGTCATGTTGTCATCTCCTCATCCGCCAAGAGATAAAGAGATAAAACGAAACCAAAGTTACGACGAAACCTAATTTGTTCCTCATGTCGCCCTCCTATCACAATCCGAATCGGCCGGGCAATCCCGCATGAGCATTGGAGGCCGTCCGGCCATTGAACTGCCCCGCGCGGGTTCTGAATTCCCCCCTGACATACTCACTTTGCTACAACAACCCAGAGCCGATCTTGTAGAAAACATGAGGCCTAAGGTATAGATTCCTACCTCAGAAATGTTGGACAAAACGACCGCAAGAAAATTTATCCCGCCAAGGCGCAAAGGCGCAAAGTTAAGAATATTTTCCGAATTCTCCGAACTTGGCGTCTTTGCGCCTTTGCGGGAGACATGGTTTTTCCGATCTCTTCTTCGTTTCCGAATTTCAAATACTTTTGGCTAGGTTTTAGTCGATTCGAGGAGAAAGTCCCCATGGCGAACGCAGAAATCGTTGCTATCGGTTCCGAGTTGTTGCTCGGCCAGATCGTCGACACCAATTCCGCCTGGATGGCGCAGCGGCTGACGGCCCTGGGAGTCAATTTATATTTCAAGTCGGTGGTCGGCGATAACCCCGGGCGGATGAAGGAGGTCATCAGTAGAGCGCTGGAGCGGGCGGACATCGTGATCACCAGCGGCGGCCTCGGACCGACGCAGGACGACTTGACGCGCGAGATCGTCGCCGAAGTGACCGGGCGCGAATTGGTGTTCGATGAGATTCTCATGGAGCAGGTGGAAGGCCATTTCCAGCGGCGCGGCCGCACCATGACGCCCAACAACCGGCGCCAGGCCTATATGCCGGAAGGGGCGATTCGGGTGAAAAATCCCAACGGCACGGCGCCCTGTTTCATCGTCGAAGATCCGCGCGGCGTCATTTTCTCTCTTCCCGGTGTGCCCGTGGAAATGAAGTGGTTGTTTGAAAATGAAGTCGAGCCGTATCTGCGCCGGAAGTTCAATCTTGCGGAAATGATTCACTACCGGGTCTTGAAGATCATCGGCGTCGGCGAGAGCGCAGTGGACGACAAGATCGGCTACTTGATTGCCAATTCCAGCAATCCGACCGTGGGCGTGCTTGCGCTGCCCGGCCAAGTCGACGTGCGCATCGCCGCCAAGGCCGCCGACAAAGAAGCAGCGATGAAGCTCATCGCGCCGGTGGAGGCTGAGGTGCGCGGCTTGTTGGGCAATGCGATCTTTGCGGTCGATGACGAAACCATGGAAAAGGTCGTGGGAAAGTTATTGCGCGAGAAGAACATAACGGTGGCAGTCTACGAAGATGTTACCTGCGGCCTGCTTGCGGAACGAATGCGCTCGGCGAGCGCCGATCATTTTCTCGCCGGCTTCATCAGCAACGGCACCTCGTCGCTGCGGGCGTTCCTGGGCTGCCCCCGGGAGCCGGATAGGTTGGAGCAAACGATCCGCGATTCCGCCGGGCTAACCGATGAGCTCGCTTGGTGCGCACGCGCCCAGGCGGGCAGTGATCTTGGCCTCGCGTTGCATTCCATACCCGATCCGCAAAGCCAGGTAGAGAATCTAGCCAGGGGAGAGACCTACGTTTCGGTTACGGATGGAAAATCATTCAAGCGGTTTACCAGCACCATGGCGGGCCGGGGACAATACGACCGCACGCGCATGACGCTCAACGCCATCGATCTGCTGCGGACGGCGCTTATAGAAGGAATGGGTTGAACTATTCGCTCGCCTTCAATTATAGCGTGGCCACACACGATGTTGACCACATGGTTCCTTCCCCCTTTGACGGGGGAAGGTTAGGATAGGGGTGCCCGTGGCTTAAGAATCACCCCCACCTTTGTCCTCCCCCGTCGAGGGGGAGGAAATAAGAGTTGAGGTTGAACGACACATTTGGAATCAGCTGCCGCTTAGTTGATCTCGGGAGGAATAACTTTCGGCAGAAGATCTTCCAGCCGCATTAATGGCTCTTCCAGACTCCGGATCGCTTCACTCCAGAATTCCGGCGCGTCTAGTTCACGCCCTATTGTTCGACTGACCACGTTCTCCGCGGTGTCGCTGCCGGCAAGGCGCAAAAACTCCTCGTATTTCGGCACGAACCCGTCGCCTTCTTTTCTGAACGTCGCGTATAAACCGCGGCTCAAGAGGTAACCGAAGGTGTAGGGAAAATTATAGAAAGTGATGCCGGTGATATAGAAATGCAACTTGGAGGCCCAATAATGGGGATCTTCGCCGCCGGGTTCGAGCAGGTCGCCGACGACTTGCCGCTGGGTCGTGACCATCAATTCTTTTAACCGGCCGACGCTCAGCTCGCCACTCTCGCGCTCCTCATAGAAGGCCTTTTCAAATTCATACCGCACGGGAATATCCAGTAGATATACGGCGCCGTGGCCGATTTCGACGTCGAGCATCATCGCCTTCTGCGCATCGCTCATGGCCGGGTCGTCGAGCAATCCGTTCATCAGCACTTGCTCGCCGAAGGTCGATGCCGTTTCCGCCAGCGTCATCGGATAGCCGCGCGCAAAAGGACGAACGTCGCGCATGAGCTGGCCGTGAAAGGCGTGGCCGGATTCATGCGCGAGCGTCAGCACGTCGCCCAGCGAATCGTTGAAGGTCATGAAGATGCGCGACTCTTTGCTCAGCATCGAGCTGGTGCAAAAGCCGCCGGGCCGTTTGCCCGCGCGCGGCTCCCAATCGACCCAGCTTTTTTCGATCACCTGCCGCTGGAAAAAACTCCCCAGCGCCGGATACGCGCGGTTGAACGATTCGCCGACCATGGCTTTCGCCTTCTCCCAAGAAAGTTTGCCCTGATTCGGCAAATTCAGCGGCGCGCCGAGATCGTACCATGCGACGCCAGCCCGTCCCATTTGTTTAGCCTTGAGGCGGAGGATGCGGCGAGGAATCTCTATATCGGCGCGCAACGCTTCAAGCATGGCGTCGAGAGTCTTTCGGCTGATCGCCGCCTGGAAAAGGGCGATGTCGAGAAAGTGTTCGACGCCGCGGTGGCGGTTGAGCGTCAAGCGCGTGCCCGCGATCGCGTTGAGCGCCGCGGCAGCGGCATCTTCCATGGTCTGCCACGCGCCATTGCCGCCGTCGAACGCGGCCTTGCGCACGCGGCGGTCCGGGTGATCCATCAACGAGCGGCGCTGTGACATCGGCAGACGCTCGCGCCGGCCATCGGGATAGACCATGTCGAATTCGAGTTTCGACGCCATCGTGTCATAGAGTCGCCCCCACGCCTGAATCCCGTCGACGCCCAAATCGGTCGCCAAGACTTCCTTGTCTCGTATCATCGCGCGGCGTGCTTCCTCGCGCAGGCGGTTGAGATAATTTTGCGCGCCGCTCAAAGGCGTTCTCGCGGTGAACGATGAAAAACATTCCTCGTTGGTTTCTTTGACCGCCCGCAGCAACTCGATTTTTACCTTGGCGATCTCCGCCCGCAGGCGCGCCAAAGCCGCCTCTTCTTTGAGATAGGCTTCGTTGCGCGCGTCCGCTGAGGCAAGGCAGCCGACATAGGAACCGAGATGCGACATGCGCCGCAGGAGATCCTCGTGGCGCAGGAGAATGCCTTCCCAGGCAGGGGCGTTTTCTTCGGTCAGCGGCGCCAGAGCCGCCGCGTTTTGCTGGAGAATTTCGACATCCCGGCGGAGAGATTCCTTGAATTGAAGCATCTCGGCGCCGTTGAATTCGGGAAAATAGCTGGTGAGATCCCAGGTCATCGCGCGCTCGCCACGCGGGTCGTCAAAGCCGATAGGCGGCGCTCGCGGAGTTTCGGGTTCCGGGTTCCGAGTTCCAGGTTAACCCGAGACCCAAGACGCGAGACCCGAAACTCGAAACGGAGACGCGCAACGGCGCGGCTAAACTTCCACATTCGTCCCGACTTTTCGTTCCAGCGCCTTGCGATAGACAAGGTTTGCGGTCGCCACGTCCTGAATCGCGATTCCCACGGCCTTATAGAGAGTCCTTTGGTCGGGGCTTGTCCGCCCCGGCTTCGTGCCGGCTAAGACTTCACCGATCTCGGCTTGCAGGCTCTCGGCTGTGATTGCTTTTTCCTCGATGGCGAGCAAAATATCGCCGCACTCCGTCATGATCGCCTCCCTCGAATCGACGACGATCTTGCTGCATGCCAGGGTGGCGCCGTCGATTTCTCTCAAATCGGGGCGATGGGAGCCGATGGCATTGATATGAACTCCGGGTTTGAGCCAATCGGATTTGAGGATGGGCTCCTTCGCCGTGGTCACAGTTACGAGGAGGTCGGAATTTTGCACCGCTTCGAGAGCGGTTTGCGCAAGCTTGATATGAATGCCAGCTTCCTTTTGCAGGGTTTCCTGAAGCTGGCGCGCGCTCGCTTCTGAAATGTCGTAGACCTTGATTTCGGAAAAGCGCCGGATTTGGCTCAGCGCGCGAATTTGCGCCCGCGCCTGTACCCCCGCGCCCAGCACTCCCAGCACCGGCGTTTCCGGGTTGGCCAGTGCTTTGGTCGCCATAACCGACGCGCAGGCCGTCCGAATAGCTGTGATATAACCGCCGTCCATGACCGCGATCATTTTTCCCGTCTCGGCGCTGAAAAGCATAATGGTCGCGAGAATCGTCGGCAAGTTCTGCTTCGGATTGTTTGGGAAAAAAGTCACCACCTTCATCCCCAGCGCTTTGTCCCGGTTCAGATAGCCCGGCATGCTGGTGATGCGCCCTTCGATCTGCGGCAGCGGCACCACCAGCCGCACCGGCATCACGGCGTCGCCGGTGGAATACTGAATGTGAGCCTGCTCCAGCGCCGCGGTCAACTCGTCGATCTCAATGAGGCTTTGAACTTCTTTTTCAGATAGGATCAACATGACATAATTTGATAACACAAAGGGGGAGATAAATGGTAGTCGGGTCTCGAAGTAACGACTTGGGACATCGTCCGATAATAAGTCGGACGGGTTTCGTCAACCCTTCGACGCGAGCCCCGGCCTTGGCCGGGGGCTCTGGCTCAGGATTCCGCCCCACGGGCGTTGTGGAAGGTGCCACGGGCTTGCCCGTGGGGCTCCACTTACCGACGGAGGTGAGATTGCGCGCGAAAAACGAGGCCAGGGTGATAGTCAAGGGCTTCAATTACAAGCGCGAGACGATGCAAAGCGGGCAGGTTTAACCGCCCGCGCCGGCGTGGAGTTCCTTTTTCAGCAGGGGATGGTTCGGGAACTTTTTCAGGCCCAATTGAAGTGTCTTGGTTGCCAGGTCACGGGAAGTCTTCGAGAGAAGGAGACAAGTGTTAAGAAGGTTAGAGGCGTCCTTGGCGTACATCCCCTTACGGTATTCCTTCTCGGCAACCGCTAGAGCCCGTGTGAGATATTTACCGGCTTTTGCCAAGTCACCTCGTTCTAAGTATGCAGTCCCCAGCATCAAAACAGTTGAAGAAGAGTTCGGCCAGGCGTGATAGGCTCTGGTAAATTCTTTGAAAGCCTCTTTTTGATTCCCTTTTTTCTGATGGCAGTGGCCTATCTCAGAATGGATGAGTGACTGGACCCTTTTATTGCGCCTTCCTTTGGCAACTGAAAGGCCTTTTTTGAGCCATACCAACGCATGCTTGAACTTGCCCTGTGTAGCCAGCTTCTGTCCCTCTAAAAGCAGGACTAACGGATCTGCTTTGTTTTTCACAGCTCTCATTTTACCATTATTACGCAACCGGATATCCTCCTGGAAAGATCACTGAATACCCCTCTTCGCAGCGTCGCAACGCGTATCTCGCCCTTCGTCGTAGTTCCGCGGCTTCATACGGATCTTTAGCGGTTTCATCTATCCATTCCATACATTTGTCGTAAGCCGCCTCGCATTTTAGAGTCCTGTCTCGCTTTGGCGTAAACTCTCCTCCACGGGGTTTAAAGTAAAAATACCATTAAACGTCTCAACGGGAAAGCTGGACCATCGAGCGGGTGCGAAAAGAAGCGGTGAAAGACACTTGATCTACAAGGTCCCCGTGACTAATAAGGCGGTGAAGAGTCTTAAACGGGGGACGTCATGGCGAAACACAAACACATTATCAATCTGACCGAGGTTCCGGTGGAAAAGATCAACGCGCCGGAAGGGTCGGTATTCGGCGGCAAGCGGCAGCGCGTGGGCGCGCATATCGGCGCGCAAAAGCTCGGCTACAGTTTTTTTTCCGTGCCGCCGGGCAAAACTGCGTTCCCATACCACAATCATACGGGTAACGAGGAGATGATCTACATCTTCGCCGGCAAGGCGGTTCTCCGTCTCGGCAAGGACGAGCTTAAGGTGTCGGCGGACACTGTCGTTGCCTGCCTGCCCGGCGATTTTCCCCATCAGCTCATCAATACGGGATCCGGGGAACTGCGCTATCTCGTCGTCAGCACGATGGCGTATCCGGATATTTCCGAATATCCCGACTCCAACAAAATCGGCGCCTACGCGACCAGCGCGGGCCAGCCGCAAACCGGCTTTCGCGCTCTCTACGTACGGGATCGGAATGTGAATTATTACGACGGCGAAGATGGCGCGCAGGTCGACCGTATCCTGAAGTCAGCGCGCAAGGGCGTCAAAGGAACTTCTGCTACTTGAGTTGTTTGTCGACTTCTTCGAGCGCGGCTTTGGTCTTGTCCTCGCTCTGTTTGAGCGACTCCTTGGTGGCATCCAGGGTGTTGAACGGCTGAGTGACAACCTCTTTGACCGCTTCTCTGCCTTTGGTTACGGTTTCAGTCTTTGAATCGCAGCCGGTGTGCGGCAACAAGCCGGCGGCGAGCAGCAGGAGTATTGACGCCCTTCGTTTCATCGAACTACCTCGCTTTCTCCAACGGCACGTTGAAGCTCGGACTTGCCGATCTCCCCCTCGCGGATGATCCTGACGCCGTTTGCGCTGATTTCAACGACGGTGGAGCCGGTCTTCGAGGTCAATTCTCCCGCGTCGATAAAGACTTCAATCTCGCCGGCGAAGTAGTGTTTTGCTTGCCGTACGGTTCGCGCCGGAGTCAGTCCCGATGGGTTTGCGCTGGTGGCAGTTAAAGGATGCCCAAGCGCGCGAACGAGCTCAGTCGCGATGGGCTGGCTGGAGATGCGCACGCCGACGGCGCCCGACGAATTCACAAGCGGCCGAGGAACGTCCCTGCGCGCCGGCAAAACCAAAGTCAGAGGGCCGGGCCAGAAGCTCGCCATCAACTTTTTCGCGAGCGCCGGAATCTCGCCGATCAGCGCGCCGAGCATTTCGCGGTCGGCGACGAGCACGGGGATGGGGTTGTTGGGATTGCGGCCTTTGAGTTGAAAGACCTTTTCCACGGCGGCGGTGTTAAGCGCGTCGGCGCCTAAGCCGTAGAGGGTTTCGGTGGGATAGACGATGACCTCGCCGCGCTTGAGCGCCGCAACGGCGTGAGACAGATCATCAGCTTTTTTGTCGCTTACTTTGCAGTTTTCGGTCTCGTTCTTCGACACCCGCGGCCATCTCCTTTTTGAACTGAGCCAGTTTGGCGGCGACCTTGGCGTCTTTGCGCGCGACGATTTGCGCGGCGAAGATGCCGGCGTTGGCAGCGCCGGCTTTGCCGACGGCCATCGTGGCAACGGGAATACCCGCCGGCATCTGCACCGTGGCGAGCAACGCGTCGAGCCCCTTCAGGCTTGAAGAATCGATCGGTACGCCGATCACCGGCAGAGTCGTGTTTGCCGCGATGGCCCCTGCCAAGTGAGCCGCCGCACCGGCGCCGCAGATGATTACTTCCAGGCCGCGCTGCTCGGCGGTCGCAGCGTATTCAGCGGCTTTTTCAGGTGTCCGGTGGGCTGACATGATGCGGGTTTCGTAGGCGATACCGAATGAATCGAGCCTCTTCTCGGCTTCGCGCATCACTTCGAGATCCGAGTCGCTGCCCATCAAGATCCCCACCTTGAAGCTAGACCGCGTGCTCATTCTTCCCCTCCCTATTTTCGATTTTGGATTTTAGTCCGCGGGGCCGCTTTTGGATTGCCGGAGTAAGATTCGGCAATTCGCTTCCAAGAAAATAATTTCATGCGTCATCCTCCCCAATCCGCAATCCAAAATCCAAAATCCAAAATCTAAAATGTTTTGAGCGCCCGCCGCGCGATGTCCTTGCGATAGTGCATGCCGTCCCAGGAGATTTTTCCGACGGCGCGATAGACTTCGCCGACGGCCTCCGCAATGCCGCTCCCGCGGGCTGTGACTCCCAACACGCGGCCTCCGGCGGTGATCCAGCGCCCATCGTCCTTCGCCGTCCCAGCGTGAAAGACAAAGCCTTTGTCCCAATGTTTCAATTGATCCAGGCCGCGTATCTCTTTTCCTTTGTCGTAGGAGCCGGGATAACCGCCAGCGCAGAGGACCACGCATACGGCAGGATCGTCGTACCAGTCCGGTTGGACCTGATCCAGCTTGCCGTCGATAGTCGCTTCGAGCAGCGGCACGATGTCACTTTTTAGCCGCATCATGATCGGCTGGCATTCGGGATCGCCGAAGCGCGCGTTGAATTCGAGCACCTTCGGACCGTCCTTGGTGATCATCACGCCGGCGTAGATCACGCCGCGATAGCGTACCCCTCGCTGCTTCAAACCCGCCAGCAACGGCCCCAGCACCTCGTCCATAATGCGGCGGTGGATCGCCGGCGTCACCACCGGCGCCGGCGAATAAGCGCCCATGCCCCCGGTGTTCGGTCCCTGGTCGCTGTCAAAGACGCGCTTGTGGTCTTGCGACGATGCCAACGGCAGAATATGCTCGCCGTCGGTCAGCGCCATGAACGACGCCTCTTCGCCATTCAGGAATTCTTCGATGACCAGTTTCTCTCCCGCTTGGCCGAAGGCTTTGCGCACGAGGATTTCGTCGATGGCAGCTTCTGCGTCTTGACGGCTTGCGCAAATCAGCACGCCCTTACCGGCGGCAAGCCCGTCCGCTTTGACGACGTAGGGCGGTTTTACTTGCGCGAGATAGCGCTTCGCCGCCGCTGCGTCGGCAAAAGCCTCGAAAGCGGCGGTCGGGATGTGGTTCGTTTTTAGAATCTCCTTAGCGAAAGCCTTGCTGCCTTCGAGCTGGGCTGCCGCTCGATTCGGTCCGAAGATTCTTAAACCGCGCGAATCGAAGAGATCGGCGATGCCGAGAGTCAGCGGCAGCTCGGGGCCAACGACGGTGAGATCGATTTTTTCCCGCTCGGCAAATTCGGCGAGTTTTTCCAATTGCTCCGGGCCGATCGCTACCGCGTCGGCGAGTTCGGCGATGCCCGCGCTGCCCGGAGCACAGTAGATTTTTTTAACCTTTAGGCTCTGGCTGATCTTCCAGACCAGCGCATGCTCGCGCCCGCCGCTGCCGATGACGAGAATTTTCATGGGAGATAGTTATCAGTCGTCAGTTCTCAGTTGCCAGTAAGAAAGAAACTGAGAACTGATCACTGACAACTGACAACCGTTCTAGTGTTTGAAATGTCTCATGCCGGTGAAAATCATCGCGATGCCATGCTCGTTGGCTGCCGCGATGACCTCTTTATCTTTGATCGTGCCGCCCGGTTGAATGTGACCACTTTGACTCTTGCGGGTGCTCAGTGAATTAGATAATGACCTTGCCGACTCCCTCTGATGCGACTATATGGCTCACAGGTGGCCGAATCAACCGAAGGAGTTAGTGATAGCAATTTCCTTTTCGGAAATCAGCCGCCGTGAACTCAAAATTCCTCCGACGACCCGATGCCAGCGCGCGCTTGAGAGCTTCCAGCTCGCTCGCGCGAGCGCCCGCCTGCTAGGGCTGCGGGCAGGCGCAAGCATGGCCCCTGTGAAAGAAAGTGCGCTGACCGCCGCGCCATTTCTGGGCGGAAAGCATCCGATAAGGCGCTGTTAAGTCAACCTCGCATCGGTTTAGGAAACATTTTGCTCGGCCTCGACGATTTTCCGCACCGTCGGGCGCTGCAGCATACGGTCCTGCCATGCCGAACAGGCGCTGAGCTCGTTCATGGGAAATCCGCTGCGCGCGCCCCAGCCGTAGAAAACCAGCACGCCGGCGATCTCGGGCCGCTAGGCACCGTCGACAAGGATCATATTGCTGGTCGACGCTTTGAATCGCATCGCCTTGAGCGGACGGTACTCCTCGGAGTCGTACCAACGCTTGGCCTGTTCGACGCTGGGGAACTCCAGCACGACGAGACGCTTCGGCTGCCAGTGACCTTCCAGGGTCTCGACCTTGCCGCCCCGGACGACAAAGCGGCCGCCGTACTTTGCGACCGTGGCCGGGACTTGCTTGCGGTACTCCTCTAGACCGGGCGCGTCGTGAACGTCGATATCGACGATGATATAGGCGGACATGGGCCCTCCTCGTCGGTCAATTTTTGAGGATGCTAACACCCCGGAGCCGAACCCACAATCCAATGAATGGACTTTCCTATTCGGGGATCAGCCGCCGGGACCCTCGGAGTTCACGCTGGGACACCGCGTCGCCCAACAGAAGCCTGCTTCGATCAGGCCCACTTCAGGCGCTCGAGGATCGCCCGTCCCATCACCCAGTCTTTGTCGGTTTCCGACAAGAAGGTCAGTTCCTCGGTGAAATGGGTGATGCGCTGGCGGTAGGATGCCTTGGCAAATGAATTGGTCATGTCGGTTCCCCAGTAGCAGCGCTGCGGGCCGTAGGCGTCGAAAAGGCGACGGATATGAGGGGTCACGTCGCGGAACGGATAGGGCTCGGACGAAAAGAGCGGCGCCGCCGACAACTTCACGGACACGTTCGGATACTTGGCGAGCGCGGCTGAATGTTCGATCGCGACCGGCAACGTCTTGTTCTTCACGGCCTCCGATGAAACGCCCATGTGGTCGATGATGAGGGTGAGCTGCGGGTGGCGTTCCGCGATGCGGGCGAACAGCGGCGTCTGACCGGTAGTGAGGAACATGATGGGAATGCCGGCCTTCTCGGCCGCCGGCCAGAACCAGTCCGCGGTCCCGTCCGTAAGCCATGCGGCCTGCGCGCCAGCGATATTCAACCGAATACCGAGCACGCCTGGCTGCTCTCTCCACGTCGGAAAGCGACGCGCCGTTGTCGAATCGTTGAGCGCAATGCGGCCCATGATGGCGAAGCGGCCGGGATATCGTTTCACCGCCTCCTGAGCATAATCGAGCCGGACACCTTCCAAGGTCGGCGGGACGATGACGACGCGATCAACGCCCGCCTCGTCCATCATCGGAGCCAGCCTCTCGATGGTGAATGGTTCCGGCAGCTGCGGCCTTGCGCCGGGAACCCACGGGCGGTCCGGGGTTGAGGCCTTCCACAGATGGACCTGGGCATCCACGATGATTCGCTTGCGCGCGGGTTGCGCTGCCATCTGCTGGCATCCCTGCGTGGCGAGAGCCAGGCCTGCGCCAAGGGTGCTCTTGAGGAAACTGCGTCGTGATAACATGGTTTGATCCTCCCGGCGAATTGCTTTGACCCGACATTCAACCGATGAACTTTGGAACGGAGTCATAAGAACTTACTTTTGGGACACTGACCGAGCGTCCAGGCCAGCGCGCGCTCCCGACCCACAACACCTTCAGGCTGAAACCGGAACGCGGTTGAACTCGGGCCGCTAGCCCAAGTTCGCCAGGGGCTCCCGTTCCAGGGCTTATTTAGCCCCTTACAGCGAGGTCACGAAGAAATAAGTAACTGAGATACTGTAACATTTTTT
>Ga0214472_10002466_pt1 | contig 19883 bp, 16 predicted proteins | sample RVTome_6_FD_207662 | JGI IMG/M metagenome (GOLD analysis project Ga0214472, IMG submission 207662) | Soil microbial communities from uranium-contaminated site in the Upper Colorado River Basin, Wyoming, United States - RVT140D175 | ecosystem: Environmental > Terrestrial > Soil > Contaminated >...
GCGACCTCGGCCGCCCGGCCGGCCGCGTACCCGCCTCCCGCCCAGATCGCGGGACTCCTGACCGACGCCATCTTCCTCGACCTCCTGGACGAGGACGCGCTGCGGCTGCGGCGCCTGAACGAGATGGCCGGAAGGCTCCCGGCGGCCGAGCGGGGTGACATTCGGCCGATCGACCTCGTCGTGCTGCGGCCCTCGCAGGACCTCGGGCGCCTCGCCCGGTCCCACGAGGCGGACCTGCCGCGGGGCTTGCGTTTCCTGTTGCGCGGCCTCGGCTCGCGCGAGAGCCCGAGCGCGCACTTCCTGAGCCTCCTGATGTTCGAGCCGCGCTACCTGACGCGCCTGATCGAGATCGGGGAGGCCGACGCCGACGCGTACATGGGCGAGATCGAGGCGCTCGTCGCCCCGGCCGCCGGGCCGGCGCGGGCGCCTGCGCCGGGCTCCGTCCCCGGCGCCGGGTCGGTCGTGATCCTCGACGGTCCCGAATGGAGGGTGTCATGACGATGCTGTGGATCATGCTCGGCCTCGCTGCCGCGAGCCTCGGCGTCCCAGCGCTGCGCCGCCGCCTGATCACGCCACCGCTGATGCGGCTGCTCGCGCGGCAGCTTCCCCCGATGAGCGAGACCGAACGGGTGGCGCTCGAAGCGGGGACGGTCTGGTGGGACGGGGAGCTGTTCTCAGGCAAGCCCGACTGGCGAAAGCTTCTTTCCTTCCGCTCGCGTCCCGTCTCCCCGCGCGAGCGAGCCTTTCTGGAGGGCCCTGTCGAGGAGCTGTGCCGGATGCTCGACGACTGGGAGATCGGCCGGCGCGGCGACCTGCCCCCGGCGGTGTGGCAGTTCCTGAAGCGGCACCGATTCTTCGGCATGATCGTCCCCGAGGATTACGGTGGCCTCGGCTTCTCGGCTGCCGCCCATTCCGCGGTCGTCACGAAGCTCGCGAGCCGCAGCGTCGCCGCGGCGGTCACCGTCATGGTGCCGAGCTCGCTGGGCCCGGCGGAGCTGCTGCTGCACTACGGCACCAGGGCGTCGTGTGCCGCGGCGACTACGAAGGCCGCGAGGTCGTGGGCATGCGCCTCCACTGGCGCAAGCGCTACATCACGCTCGGCCCCGTCGCCACCGTGATCGGGCTCGCTTTCCGGCTCCGCGATCCGCTGCGCTTGCTGGGCGGGAAGCAGGACTACGGCATCACGTGCGCCCTCGTGCTGGGCCTCTCCGACGGGCGGAGCGCCCGGCCGCCCGTGACAGGTCCGCTCGGCCTCTACGTGCGGCGTCTCTCGCGCCTCAGCGCGGCATTCGCGCTCGTCTCCGATGCCTCGCTCGCCGTCCTCGGCGGCACGCTCAAGCGGCGCGAGGCGACCAGCGGGCGCCTCGCCGACGCTCTCGCCTGGCTGTACCTGGGCTCCGCGGCGGTGAAGCGGTTCTGGGACGACGGCCAGCCCGAGGAGGACCTGCCGTTCCTGCGCTGGTCGTGCGAGCACGCGCTGCAGCGGGTCCAGGAATCCCTGCTCGGCGTGCTCGACAACTTCCCGAGCCGGGCCACGGCCCTGGCGCTGCGATCCCTCGCGTTCCCGCTGGGCGCCCGCTACCGGCCCCCGGATGACGCCCTCGTCGCGGAGGTGGCGAGGGCACTCGGCGAGGACGGCGAAGCGCGCTGGCGGCTCACCGCCGACATCCACGTTCCCGGCCCGCAGGAGCCGGGGCTGGGGACGCTCGAGGCGGCCTTCCGCAAGGTGTCGCTCGCCGAGCCGCTGCGCGCGCGTATCCGCGAGGCCGTGCGGCGGGGAGCGCTCGCCGCCGTTCCCGCAGATACGCTCGCCGAGCGGGCGCTCGCGGCCGGTGTGATCGACGCCGGGGAGGCCCGGACCATCCGCGAGGCGGAGCTCGCCCGAGCCAGAGCGATCGCGGTCGACACGTTCTCGCCCGAAGAGTACGCGTCGCACCGGCGCGCTCCCGCCGCCTGAGGCGGTGCGCCAGTCCCTGCTGCCCGAGCTGGAGGAGAGGCGGATGGCTCGGTGTGCTCGAGCACCACGCGACCTCCCCCAGCACGGTCGTCGTCTCGAGTCGGCGCCAACGGCCTGGTTCCGCCCGTGCGTGAGCCGGCTGACGTGAGGGAGAGAGGAGCGACCTCAACAGTTGTTGCACACGGCCCGCGACGCCACCACGAACGACGTGCGCTGATGTGGAATAATACCAGAACCATGCGCTTGAGGCTAACAGCATCGAATGTTGCAGCGATCACGCCTCCGGCTCCCGTGCGCCTGGACGCCCTGGAGCTGCGCCTCGTGCGGCTTCCCCTGCTCGAGCCTTTCGAGGTGAGCTTCGGGCGAATGGAGTCGCGGCTCCTCTTCCTGCTGCGACTCGAGGCGGGCGACCATTTCGGATGGGGCGAGTGCGTGGCCGGGGAGGCGCCGCTCTACAGCTACGAGACTGTGGGAACGGCGCGCCAGGTCATCCGCGACCACCTGGCCCCCGCGATCCTCGGAAAGGAGATCAAGGGCCTGGCCGACCTCGCGTCGCGCTTCGCCGCCTTCAGGGGCCACCCCATGGCCAAGGCGGGCATCGAGCTGGCCTTCGTGGACCTCGTGGCCCGGTTGCGCGGCGAGCCCATCGCCCGCACGATCGGAGGAGTTCGCGAGAGGGTCGAGGTGGGAGTGAGCCTGGGCATCGAGCCCACGCTGGATGCCCTCGACGAGCGGGTGAGGCGCTTCCTCGGCCTCGGCTATCGCCGCATCAAGCTCAAGATCAAGCCGGGCGCCGACGTCTCGGTGGTGGGCGGGATCCGAGAGCGGCACCCGCGGATCCTGCTCTCCGTCGACGCGAACGCGGCCTACACCCTGGCCGACGCGGGGCTGTTGCGCCAGCTCGACGCCTACGACCTCCTGATGATCGAGCAGCCTCTTGCCCACGACGATCTCGTGGACCACGCCAGCCTGCAGCGGACGCTGACCACCGCGATCTGTCTCGACGAGAGCATCACGAGCCACGACCGGGCTCGCCAGGCTCTCGATACCGGCGCCTGCCGCATCATAAACATGAAGATCGGACGCGTCGGCGGCTACAGCGAGGCGCTACGCATCCACGACCTCTGCGTCGAGCGCGGCGTGCCTCTGTGGTGCGGCGGCATGTTCGAGTCGGGAATCGGCCGCGCGCACAACTTGGCCCTGGCCAGCCTTCCCGGCTTCACCCTGCCCGGAGACATCTCGGGCAGCAGCCGGTACTTCGAGCGCGATGTCATCGTCCCGCCGGTGGAGGTGGCGGAAGACGGCAGCGTGGCCGTCCCGACTTCGCCGGGCCTCGGCTTCGAGGTCGACGTCGCCTTCCTGGAGCGCCGGACGGAGTCGGTGGAGCGCCTGCGCCCCTGAGGGCGGACGCTCTGCGGGACGACGCCCCGACAGGAACGCGAACATGACCTCCCCCGCCGCCTGCGAGGAATGCCGGGCCCGGTTCGACAGCCGCCACCACCGGCGTGGCTGGCACCGCACGGAAGCCGCCGCGTGGGCTGAATCCCTGTTCCGAAGGCGGCGAAGGTGAGCCGCTTCTCGGCAGACGCCCTCCTGACGGAGGTCGGGGCCCTGGTGGTGCGGGAGAGCCCCTCGGACGACGCGCCGGCGGTGACCGCCCTGGCCAGCTACATCGTCGAGCGCTTGCGTGCCGCCGGCGTCCACGCCGAGGCGCGGCCGTGTCCGCCGCGTGGCGACGCCGTGCTCGCCACGCTGGGTGAAGGCAGGGGCGGTACGCTGCTGCTCGGCCACCACGACACGGTCTGGCCCAAGGGAACGCTGGCGGAGATTCCCTTTGGCGTCGAGGACGGCCGCGTGCGTGGGCCGGGCGTCTTCGACATGAAGGCGGGCATCGCGCTCGCGATGGCGGTGCTCGCGGACCTGGCCCGGCGCGGGAACCCTCCTCGGGTCACGCTGCTCCTCACCCCCGACGAAGAGATCGGCACCGACGCTTCGCGGCCGCTCCTGCTCGAGGTGGCGCGGGCGCATCGCGAGGCGCTCGTGCTCGAGCCGTCGCTCGAGGGCGCAGCCAAGGTCGCCCGAAAAGGCACGGGCACGTTCGCGGCGGAATTCGCCGGCCGCGCCGCCCACGCGGGCCTCGATCCCGAAAAGGGCGTCTCGGCCCTGCTGGAGCTCGCCCACTTCACGCTGTTCGCGGCCGCCCTCACCCGTCCTGACACCGGCACCACGGTGACGCCGACGCTGGCGCAGGGCGGAGCCAGGACCAACGTGGTACCCGAATCGGCGCGCCTCAGCCTGGACTGTCGCGTGTGGTCGCAGGCCGAGTCGGAGCGGGTCGAGGCCGCGCTCCGCGCCTACGAGCCTCGCGACCCGCGGGTGAACGTCGCCCTCGAGGGCGGATTCGACCGGCCACCCCTCGAGCCGATGCCGGCCGCGCAGGCGCTCTACGAGCGCGCCCGGACGATAGCGTCGGAGCTCGGTTTCGCCCTGCCCGCGGCGCGCGTGGGCGGAGCATCCGACGGAAACCTGACCGCGGCCGCAGGTGTGCCCACGCTCGACGGGCTGGGCCCCGTGGGCGACGGAGCGCATGCCCGCCACGAGTGGGTCCTGGCTTCTGACCTGCCGCGCCGAGCCGAGCTGCTCGCCCGCCTCCTGGACGGCCGCGCGTGAGCGTCCGACTGCGCATACTGCGCGCTCCCGCCCGCCGCCGACCTCATCGCCATCGCCCACGTGGGCGGCCTGGTGGCCGGGGCGTTCGAGGGCCGCGAGATGGTGGGCTTCGTGACGGGGCTGCCCCGCCTCGGCCTGGGCGAGCCCTGCCTGCATTCGCACATGCTGGCGGTCGTGCCCGAGGCCCAGGGCCGCGGCTTGTCCGTGCGCCTCAAGCTCTTCCAGCGGCGATTCTGCCTCGATCACGGCATCCGCCTCGTGACCTGGACCTACGACCCCCTGCTCGTGAAGAACGCCGCACTGAACCTCAACCGGCTGCGCGCTCGCGCGACCCGCTACCTGCGGGACTGCTACGGACCCATGGGCGGGATCTACCACGGCCTGCCCACCGACCGCTTCGAAGTTCGCTGGCGCCTCGACTCACCCGCGGTCGTGCGCTCCGCGCGCGGGCACGTCCCCGTTCCGACCGACGTGGCCCAGCTCCTGCGCGCGCGACCCGGCCGGCTCCCCCGCGTGCGGCGGCTGGCCGTCGAGATTCCTGCGGGCGCCCCCGGCCTCTACGCCAGCGACCCCCGCCGCGCGCGCCGCGCCCGCCTCGACCTGCGGCGGCTGGCCGAGAGCCTCTTCGCGCGCGGCTACACGGCGACGAGCATCGTCCCCGGACCGCGGACCGCCCTCTACCTCTTCGAGCGCTGAGCGCGCCCGTCGCGCCCGTCAGGCGGGCGTGCCCCCGCAACGTTCGCTGCCTCGTCCTTGACCTTGCGCAACACTTGATGCATCCTGCGGCGCATTCTCCTCCCGGGCACGAGGAGACCTCCGAGCCATGAGCGACTTCTTCAGGCGATATCTGCTGCCGGGCTTCGTCTTCGAGGCGGCGGTGATCGGTGGGGGCTATGCGACGGGGCGCGAGCTCGTCGAGTTCTTTCTCCCGGCCGGCCCCCTGGGCGGCCTGCTCGGAATGGCCGTCAGCATGCTCGTCTGGAGCGCCGTCCTCGCCGTCAGCTTCGAGCTGGCCCGGCGCGCGGGTGCTTACGACTACCGTTCCTTCTCGAAGCTGCTGCTCGGGCGCGGCTGGTTCCTGTTCGAGATCGCCTATTTCCTGCTGATCATCCTCGTGCTCGCGGTCATGGGGGCGGCCGCGGGCGAGATCGTCCACAGCCTGTTCGGCCTGCCGAGGCTGGTCGGCTCGCTGGCCATGATCGCGGTCGTCGGCCTGATCCTGTTCCAGAGCAGCACGGCCATCGAGAGGTTCCTGTCCTGGTCCGTGAGCTACTTCTATCTCGTCTATCTCGTCTTCATGATCTGGAGCCTGCTGGCGTTCGGCGACCGTATCGAGGGCAGCCTCGCGGCCGAGCCGGTCGGACATCGTTGGTTCACGGCCGGCGTCACCTACGCGGGCTACAACGTGGCGACCATCCCCGCCGTCCTGTTCTGCATCCGTCATCTCAGGAGCAGGCGCGAGGCCGTCGTGGCCGGGCTGCTGGCCGGTCCGCTGGGGATGCTGCCGGGCGTGGCGTTCTACATCGCGATGCTGGGCTACCACGACGAGATCGGGGCCGTAGCGTTGCCGTCGGCCTTCCTGCTCGCGAAGCTGCAGGCGCCGTGGTTCGAATGGGCGTTCCAGATCGCGGTTCTGCTGACGTTGGTCGACACCGGGGTGCCGATCCTCCACGCGATCAACGAGCGGGTGGCGAGGGCCTACGAGGAGCGGCAGCGGCTCATGCCCAGAGCTCTGCGCCCCGCGCTCGCCGTGGGGATCATGGTCCTGTCGGTCTTCGCCGCATCCGCCGTCGGCCTCGTCCGGCTGATTGCCATGGGCTACGGCCATCTCACCTACGCCTTCATCGTGCTGTTGATCCTGCCCGTGCTCACGGTCGGCGTTCGGACGATAGGAAGGCTCGGCCCGGAGGCCGCCACGAAGGAGCTCGTAGATGCCGTTCGATGAGGACCCGAGGATCAAGGTGGCTCGCAGGAGCCTGGCGCTGTCGTGGATCTTCTTTTCCGTGTTCCTGGCCGTGACGATGGCTGTCGCGGCCAGCCTCGGCAACGAGCCCCTCGTCTTCGGCCTGCCGCGCTGGGCGGCCCTGTCCTGCGTCATCGTGCCAGCCGCGTTCGTGGCGGCGCTCGTCCCGTTCGTCGAGAAGCTGATTCCCGAGATCCCGCTTTCCGACGAGGAGGACGACTCGCGATGAGCCTCGCGCTGGCCACGTTTCTCGCCTACACGGGACTGTTGCTGGCGATCGGGCTGTGGTCCTACCGCCTGCTCGAGAAGGTGCCCATCGCCAGGTACGAAGAGGAGTTCTATACGGCGGGACGAGGCCTCGGCGGGATCGTGGTGGCTCTGGTCATCGCGAGCGGCATGGCGAGCGCCGGGACCTTCATCGCGGGGCCGGGCATGTGCTACGCCTACGGCTATTCGTGGGTGCTGATCAACGTGATGCAGACCTTCCTCAGCCTGATGTTGCTGGGCGGCGTCGGAATAGTGGTGGGGCTCACGGCGCGCAGGGTGAACCTCGTCAGCTACCTCGACCTCTACAAGGCCCGCTATCAGGACCGGACCCTGGTGCTGATCATGGGCGGCCTGGTCACGCTGCTGCTGATACCGTACATGGCCACCCAGTTCGTGGGCGCCGCGCGGGTCATCGTCCAGATGACCGGCGTCAGCTACCCCACCGCCCTGGCGCTCGGCTCCGCCGTGGTCGTGCTCTACTGCGTGCTCGGTGGCATGCGGGCCGCCTCGCTGGCGACGCTGCTTCAGGGGGCCGTGATCACGGTCGGCACCGTCCTGCTGTTCGCGGGCACCCTGAGAGCGGCGGGTGGCTTCACACGCTCGACCCAGGCGCTCGCCGCGATCGACACCAGGCTCCTTTCGCCGACCGCGCACGGCGCGTTTCCGTGGCCTTTCGTGTTCTCGATCGCCTGTCTGAGCGGCTACCTGGCGGCCGGCTCTCCCCATGGCATGCTCGCCGCGCTGACCTACAAGAACACGACCGCCCTCAAGCGCGGGATCTGGCTGGGCACGATCCTGGTCTTCCTGTGGACCCTGCTGCTGTGCCTGGCGGGCGTGATGGGCCGCGGCATCGTGCCGGACCTTGGGACGCCCGACGAGATCGCGCCGTGGCTGGCGATGAACGTGCTTCCGGGTCCGCTCGCGGGCCTGGTTCTGGCGGGCGTGGTGGCCGGGATCCAGACGACGGTGGCGGCCATGGCGATCGTGATCACGTCGAGCGTCGCCAGGAACGTGGTTCAGGAGCTGGGGCTCGAGCTCACCCCGCAGCAGATGAAGACCCTGTCCCGGGTGACCATGACCTCGTGCCTCGGGGCGGCCATCGCGCTGGCCCTGACCCAGCCGCCGCTGGTCCAGTGGATCATCCTCTTCGCGCTGGGCGGGATCGGAGTCTCCGCGTTCGCACCGATCGTCGTCGGCATGTACTGGCGAAGAGGCAACCGCTGGGGCGCTTTGGCCGCGGTCGGCGGCGGCATGACCCTGTACGTGCTGGCTTTCACTGCCGCGCCCCAGATCGGCCTTCTGGGCATGCACCCGTCCGTTCCGTGCACCGCGGCTGCGGTGGCGCTGTACGTAGTGGTGAGCCTCGCCACGCCGCCGCCGCCCGAAGACGTGGCGCGGACCTTCTGGGGAAGGGTGAGTCAGGCGGATGCGGCGCCTACGCCAGGCGAACGCAGCATGACGCTGCCGGCCTGAGGCTCGCGTCGGAGGAGGCTGCTCGAGATGGCCAGGCTTCGAATCACCGGGATCGTCGTGTTCCGGGCGAACATCCCGCTGGTCGCCCCCTTCAGGATCGCCCTCGGAGTCATCAGCGAGGCCCGGTCGCTGTTCGTCCGCGTCGACACCGATGCGGGAATCTGCGGATGGGGCGAAACGTCGCCTGTCTCCCAGATCACCGGCGAGACCCAGGCGATGAGCGACGCGGCGGCGGCGGACCTCGCGAAGCTGCTGCTGGGAAGTGACCCGCTCGACATCGAGGGCCGCGTGGCCGAGATGGGGCGGTCACTGGCCTTCAACAGCGGTGTGCGGTCGGCCTTCGACATGGCCCTGTACGACGTGACGGGCAAGGCGGCCGGGCTGCCTCTTTACGCACTGCTGGGAGGCGGCAAGCGGCCGCTCGAGACGGATCAGACGATCGGCCTGGACGTGTCGGAAGCCATGGCCGAGAAGGCCGCCGTGCTCGCGCGGATGGGGGTCCCGGCGATCAAGGTGAAGCTCGGGACCAGCGCCGAGGAAGACCTGGGGCGGATCGCCCGCATCCGCGAGGCGGTCGGCAGTGAGCTGCCGCTGCGGATCGACGCCAACCAGGGGTGGGACTTCCCAACCGCCGTCAGGGTGCTGAGCCGCCTCCAGTCGGCCGGCATCGAGTATTGCGAGCAGCCGCTCGCCCGGTGGGATCTCGACAACTTCAGGCGCCTCCGAGAGCGCGTGTCGATCCCGATCATGGCCGACGAGTCGGTCTTCGACCACCACGACGCCTTCAGGCTCGCCGCCTCCGGGTGCTGCGACTACCTCAACATCAAGCTCGCCAAGGCGGGCGGCATCCACACCGCGCTCAAGATCGACGCCGTCGCCGAGGCCGCCGGCGCGAGGTGCATGCTCGGATGCATGATGGAGAGCCGGCTCGGCCTGACCGCGGCGGCCCACCTGGCCTGCGCCAGGCCGAACATCCGCTACCTGGATCTGGACGGCCACCTCCAGCTCAGGCAGGACCCCATCGTCGGCGGCGGCCGGTGGCAGGGCGGCACGATCACGCTACCCGACGATCCCGGCATAGGCGCAACGGTGGATCCCGCATTCCTGTCGAGCTGCGAGCAGACGACCTTCCGCTGATCAACGCCTCAGCTTCGTTCGCCGCTTCGGGATCCCGCGAGTGCGCGCGAGGCCACGGGCGTCCGCGCCAGCCATCACTTCCCCAGGATCTCGAGGGCCCTATCGCCGAAGTACTTGACGACCAGTCGGGCCCAGGTCCCCGAGCGGCGGACGTTGGACAGATGCTGGTCCAGCCGCGTGCGGAGCTCGACGTCTTCCTTCCGGATGCCCCCACGCGATGGTCGCGCTCGGGCCCACCGGAAAACCGACCACGAGGTCCCTGTCCGCCCGGCTGGCGAAGATCGCCTCGATGAGCGGCAGGAGGGGGGCGTCGATATCGTCCGTGCGGAGTCCCCGCAGCAGGCCGTCTATGGTCTCGAAGCCCCTGACCTGGGAGCTCGGCACGCCGATGTCCTGCGGCACTCCGACGACGGAGGTTCCCAGGATGACCCCCACCCGTCGTAGGCGCAGCTCGTCCGGCCTGCTGACGCGGTGAGGGGCGCGGGTGACGACCACCTGCCGCACAGGCAGGATCTCGCCACGCGTGAACTCGATCTGGCGCCGTCTGTCCGGGGTCACGCCGATCCCCCCGATCACGTCCCCCCCGCCCTCCAGCAGCCTGGGGATGCGCTGATCGTGGCGCTCGACGGAGACGACCTCGAGAGCACGGCTACCGCCTCGCTTCCCCGGCCGCCGGCCTCACGTCCAGATCGTGGTAGTCGAAGCTGAAGTCAGCCAGAGGCGACACCGCACGCATGCTGACGCGGTCGATGCCGCCGTCGGCCTTGAGCGCGAACGTCACGTAGGCCGGCTCGATCAGGGGATCGCGCCACTCGGCGCGGAACGTGTCGTACTGCCAGTGCTCGAGCTCGCCCGACATGCCGGGCGTCTGCCGGAAGTCCATCGTCAGCCGGCCGTCGCGGTGCGCGATCGAGATCGGCCCGTACCAGGCATCGGCGAACTCGCCCGCGTAGCGCTCGAGCGGCAGCGACGGGCCGGCGCGCGCCGGCGCGCTCGTCTGCTGCCTCAGGAGCGCCAGGGCCCGCTCGTCGCGCTGCCGCACCACTTCCTGCCAGGCGGCTGCCCAGTCGTAGCGAGGCTGCTCGAGGTAGTGATCGAGCAGCTCGTAGGCGATGCCCTGCGCGGCCTCGCCGTCTTCGCAGTTGATCATCACCGCGAAGCCGACTTCGCGATCGGGGATCATCACGACGATCGCCTGCGCCCCGAACACGGCGCCGCCGTGCATGATGAGCCTGCGGCCGCGATAGTCGCGCTCGATCCAGCCCAGGGCGTAGCCGCTGAACTGCGGCGTCGCCGCCGCGGTGGGGCCCGGCGAGGGAGCGATCGGCAGGTGCACCCGCGGCGTCCACATCTGGCGCGACGCCGCTTCGCTGAACAAGCGGCCCGAGCCGTCGGGCAGCGCGCCGCGCGCGAGCTGGATCGCGATCCAGCGGCCCATGTCGTTGGCGCTGGCCGCGACGCCCCCGGCGGGCGCCGCGTTTTCGCCCAGCTCCGGATCGAAACCGGCCTGCCCGCTGTCGTCGAGCGCCTGCTGCGTGCCCATGCCGTGCATCGGGCCGTCGCGGCGCGCGTGGGGCCAGGCCCGGTTGCGCGTGCCGCGGCGCGCGACACGGTCCGTGGTCGCCGTGCGCATACCGGCGGGGATCAGGACGTCCTCTCGCATGAAGCGCTCCCAGCTCTTGCCGGTGACCTCTTCGATGAGCTGGCCGGCGACGATGTAGAGCACGTTGTCGTAGGCGTAGCGGCTGCGGAAGCTCGTCGCGGGACGGATGTGGCGCAGGCGGCGCACGGTCTCCCTGCGGCTCAGCGTCGAGCGCGGCACGAACAGCAGGTCGCCGGCGCCGAGACCCAGCCCGCTGCGATGCACCAGCAGATCCAGCACCGTCATCTCGCGCGTGACCCAGGCGTCGTGCATCTGGAACCAGGGGATGTGCCCGGTCACCGCGTCGTCCCAGGCGATCTTGCCGCGATCCACGAGCAGAGCCAGCGCGGCGGTCGTGAACGCCTTGCCGACGGAGCCCAGCTGGAAGATCGTGTCCGCGTCGACGGGCGCGTCGTCGCCCATTCGCCGTATCCCGTAGCCGCGCGCCAGCGTCACCTTGCCGTGCTCCACGATCGTCACGGCAATACCCGGGACGCCCACCGCCGCGCGGATCTGCTCGACGCGCGCATCGAGGCCCTTCGGCGGGTCGGCCGGCGCGACGCCGGCGAGACACAAGCTCGCGGCTGCGAACGTGACTGCCAGGGACCTTCGCTCCATCGCTTCCCCCTCACGCCTGTCTCTGGCGCACCACCGGCCGCGGCCCCAGCAGCAGCCGGGCGATCACCATCCGCTGCACCTCGCTCGTGCCCTCGCCGATGGTGCCGAGCTTGGCGTCCCGCAGGTGGCGCTCCACCGGGTACTCCTTGATGTAGCCGTAGCCGCCGTGGATCTGGATCGCCTCGAGCGCCACCTCGACCGAGGCCTCGCTCGCAAAGAGCTTGGCCATCGAGGATTCGGCCGTGTGGGTCCTGCCACGGTCGGCGAGCGTCGCGGCACGGAAGGTCAGCAGGCGGGACGCGTCGACCTTGGTGGCCATCTCCGCGATCTTGAACTGGATCGCCTGGAAGTCGGCGATCGGGTGGCCGAACTGCTTGCGCTCGCGCGCGTAGCGGATCGAGGCCTCGAGCGCCGCCTGCGCGATCCCGAGCGAGAAGGCCGCGATGCCGATGCGCCCCTTGTCGAGGATGCGCAGCGTGTCGACGAAGCCCATGCCCTCGGTGCCGATCAGGTTGCCGCGCGGGACGCGGCAGTCCTCGAACACGAGCTCGGAGGTGTCCGACGAGCGCACGCCCAGCTTGTCTTCCTTCCGGCCGGAGCGGAAGCCCGGCGTCCCGCGCTCGACGACGATCGCCGAGACGCCCTTCTTGCCCGCCGCGCGGTCGGTCACCGCCATCACCACCGCCGTGTCCGCGATGCGCCCGTTGGTGATGAAGTTCTTCGATCCGTTGAGCACGAAGTGTGCGCCGTCGCGCACCGCGGTCGTGCGCATGCCCCCGGCGTCCGAGCCCGAGCCCGGCTCCGTGAGCCCCCAGCAGCCCACCTTCTCGCCGCGCGCGAGCGGCGGCAGGAGGCGGCGCTTCTGCTCCTCGCTGCCGGCCAGGTGGATGTGCGCGGAGCACAGGCCGTGGTGGGCGGCCAGCGACAGCGCGACGCCGGCGTCCACGCGCGCGAGCTCCTCCATCACGACCGCCCAGTCGAGCGCCCCGAGCCCGGAGCCGCCGTACTCCTCTGCCCAGCAGGCCCCGGCCACCCCGAGCGCGCCGAGGCGCGCGAAGATCTCGCGCGGGAACTCCTGCTTCTCGTCCCACTCGCGCGTGTGCGGGGCGAGCTCTGCTTCGGCGAAATCGCGCACGGTCTTGCGCAGCAGCTGCTGCTCTTCGCTCAGCTCGAAGTCCATGCCCTCCGCTCCCGGCGGACCGGTCCTTCACGGCAGCCCGCCGGCGTCATGAAGGTCGGTGACCGGCGGTCATGCGAAGCCGCAATCCGGGCACGGCTCACGACGCACCGAGCTGGCGCTACGAACCCCAGAACCTCGTCGCTACGGACACTCCAATCGTCCTGGGCCGGATCAGGCCCAGGCCGAGCGCACCGTTGGGAAGCGGGCCGGGCGTGCCAATGGACGTGACCCCCATCTCGTTCGTCAGGTTCTTGCCGTAGAGCTCGACAGACCAGCGACCGAAGTAGGCACCGGCTCGAAGGTTCAGGGTCGCGAAGCTGTCGGCCTTGCGAATGCTGCCGTCGGCCGCCCTGTTGTTGAACTCGATCGTTCGCTCGCCGGTGTAACCCAGGCTGCCGCCGACATAGGCCCGCGCATTGCCCTTCACCGTCCACTCGTAGTCTGCGTTGAGCCCGAAGCTCCACTCCGGCACCCATGGCAGCGGATCACCGTCCTGCCCGCCGACGACGGGATCGGTGTCCTGCGTGAGCTTGGCGTCCGTGTACGCCGCGTTCAGCGACAACGCCAGGCCACCCGTCGGGAACACGCTGGCCGCGAGCTCGAAGCCCTTGCTCACGGCGGTGCCGCCGTTGCCGTTGATTCCGAAGTTGTTCACCACCAGGAACAGCTGGATGTCCTCCCAATCGAGGTAGTAGCCGCTGAAGTCGAGCGAGAACTTGTCGGTGGGTCCGCCGCCCGCCTTGAGACCGACCTCGTAGCTCGTCAACCTGTCCGAGTCGTAGGTTCTCGGAACCGCCGGCGGCGCTGCCGGCGGAAGCACGTTGGGTCCACCCGGCCGGAAACCGGTGGCGATGCGGCCGTAGATCGACGAATTCTTCCCGAACTCGAAACGCGGCGCGAAGGAATAGGTGAAGGGACTTTCCGAAGACTCCACGTCGTCGAACCGGGTGAGCCCGCCGACCAGGGCGCCGTCGGTGAGTTGCGATGCGACCTGCTTGTTGTGACTCGCCCGGCCGCCGAGCGAAAGATCGAAGCGCGGCGTGACGTGCCAGGTGGCGTTGGCGAACCCGGCGAACTCCTCGTACGTCGACTCGAGCGACACGTCGGCCAGCATCGGAACGCCCGTGGCGAAGGTATCCGTGCCGGCTTCGACGGCACGTATCTGCTGCTTGATCGCGGAGTCCTCGTCGGTGTAGTACACGCCCACCAACCAGTCGAAGGTCTTGCCCTTGGGCGAGACGAGGCGCAGCTCCTGCGTGAGCTTGTCGGTGCTGGTCGTCTGCGGCAGGACCACGCTCAGGGGTCGTGTCACGGCATTGCCGAAGAGAAAGGTCACGAGCGACGCCAGGGGCGGACCGCCAGTAAACTGGGTCGCGATGGCGAGGTCGCCCTGGAGGTTCACCTCGAAGGTGCCGTAGCTCGAGATGGACTCGAGGCTGGCGGCGCCGAGGTCCCAGTCGACGGTGGCGCTGTAGACCCGGTACTTCGTGTTGTTGTACGCGTCCTGATAGCTGGACTGCACATCCTCGATCAACGGTTCGAGGCTGGTCGGGCTGGCGTCGACGATGCTGGCCCCGTCGCTTTCGATGTTCTGGAGCTGCACCCCGAAGGTGACCGAGAACTTCTCGGAGGGCTTGAAGAGCGCGGCGAGGCGCCCTCCGAACCTGTCGAGCGAGTTGAGGCCGTCCACGACGCGCGTGCCGGCGACGACGTTGATCGCCGGGTTCGTCAGGCTGGGGACCGGGTTGTTGCCGATCGAGTCGATGAAGCCGCTGTCGAACCGATAGAACCCGCTGGCCCGAACCGCGAGCTTGTCGCCGAGCGGCAGGTTCACCAGCCCCGTCACGGAGTACCCGGGGTCGCCGTTCTCGACGGTCTCCGCGCTTCCCAGGAATCTCGCCTCGAACCTCTCGGGATTGGGCCGGTTCGGAACGTATTTCATGACGCCGCCGACCGAGCTCGCTCCGTACAGGGTGCCTTGCGGGCCACGCAACACCTCGACCCTCGCTATGTCGAACGTGTCGAAGTCGCCGGACACGATTGCGGCGTTGGCGAGACCGCTGCTCGATCCGAACGGCACGTCGTCGAAGTAGACACCGACGGCCGATGCGACACCGCCGGTATTGACGCCTCGCAAGGTGATGCGGGTGACCCCGGGCCTGGCGGTGGTAACGCTCAGGCCCGGCACCAGCGGCACGAGGTCCTGGAAGTCGTGGGCCCGCTGCTGCTCCAGCAGCTGGCCGCTGACAACCGTGACTGACGCCGGAATGTCCGCGATGGCCTCCGTGCGCTTCTGGGCGGTGACGACGACCTCCTCGCGAAAGGCCGGCGGCTTCGACGGATCGTCCGCGTCCGCGGACCGCGTCGCGTCCTTCGCCTCGGCGGACTGCTGCGCCGGCTTGGCTCCTGCGGGCTGCGGCGTCTGCTGAGCCCAGGCCAGCGGAGCGCAGAACGCCAGAGCCAGAAAGGCACACGCTATCGATCGACGCATGAACCACCTCCCGGGGTTTCCGGTGTGCTTGGTGCGTGGGACGATCAAAGCATCAAGTGTTGCAAGTTGTCAAGCGTCCACGCGATTTGAAGATGATCAGTGGGCGTGCGCAGACGGACTCGCGTCTGCGGGCGACAGAGGCGGCCTTGACGGCTCCCCGGAGGATGGGATAAGAAGCGTGAGCATCAAGTGTTGCAGTCGGGCGCAGAAGCGCCGGAGCCTGCTTCCCTGCCTTCGGAGGTCGAATCGCCATGCTTTGCTCGTCACACTGCGGATCGATGCACCAGCGGGCCGCCATCGCCGCGGCCTTCGGCCTCCTGGCCGCGATCGCGGGGGCGGCCACTGCGCCCACGCGCGGCTTCGACGCGGGAGTTGACCCGACGTACCGGCCCATCGAGGCGGCCGCGCCGCAGCCGTTGGCCAGTGCCGGCCTCCGCAGCCCCGAGGAGCTGGAGGCTTTCGTCGACGGCTTCGTGGGCGGAGAGCTCGAGGCGTACGAAGTGGCCGGATTGACCGTGGCCGTTATCAAGGACGGCCAGCTCTACTTCGCCAAGGGCTACGGTTGGGCGGACGTGGAGCGCCAGGTCCGGGTCGACGCGGGCAGAACGCTGTTCCGGCCCGGGTCGGTGTCCAAGCTCTTCAGCTGGACGGCGGTCATGCAGCTCGCCGAGCAGGGAAAGCTGGACTTGGATGCCGACGTGAACACGTACCTGACGCAGTTCAAGATTCCCGCCACCTACGAGGCGCCCATCACCCTCCGCCACGCGCTCACCCACACGGTGGGGCTGGAGGACGGCGGCATCGGCTACCTGATGGCGCGCAGCCCCGAGCAGATCGTGCCTCTGGCCCAATCCCTGGCCCAGCACATGCCCGCCCGCGTGCGGCCGGTGGGCTCGAGCGCCGAGGGGCTCAGCTCGTCCTACTCCAACTGGGCCACGTCCCTGGCGGGCTTGATCGTGGCCAACGTCTCCGGCGTGTCGTTCGAAGACTACGTGGAAGCGAACATCCTGCGCCCCCTGGGCATGGACAGCAGCACGTTCAAGGAGCCGCTTCCGGAGGCGCTCGAGAAGCGAATGTCGGTCGGTTACGGCTTCGAGGCGGGAGCATTCAAGCCGCACGGTTACGAGTTCATCGCGAACTTCGGCCCCGCCGGCTCGCTGGCCGCCACCGCCACCGACATGGCCCGCTTCATGATCGCGCACCTCCAGGAGGGACGGGCGGGAGACGCGCGCATCCTGAAGCCGGAGACGGTCCGCGCCATGCACGCGCGCGTCTTCAGCCCTCACCCCGCCGTGAGCGGGTCGGGCCTCGGCTTCTACGAGGCGTACGTGAACGGCCGGCGGATCATCGGGCACGGCGGGGACACCAACTACTTCCACAGCGAGCTCGGGCTGCTCGCGGAGGAGGGCGTCGGATTCTTCGTCTCCGTCAACACCGGTGGCAAGGCGGCGCTCGTGCCCCGGCATTTCCTCCGTGCCTTCATGAACCATTACTTCCCCGCGCGGCTGCCCGCGGTCACACCCCCCGACGACTTCGGATCGCGGGCCGGAAGGTACGCCGGACGCTACCGCGCACTCCGCCATTCGCGCACGCGGTTCGAGAAAGTCTTCGCCCTCGTGGGAGGGGCCAGCGTCGCCGCCACCGGCAAGAAGACGCTCGTCATCCCCGATCTGCTGGGCGAGAGCGCCCAATACGTGGAGGTTGCGCCCTCGGTCTTCCGCCAGGTCGACGGGGACAGGACGGTCGCGTTCATCGAGAACGACGCCGGCCAGGTCGCGGGGATGGTCGGCCAATTCCCCTTCATTCCCTTCTACAAGCTGCGCTGGTACGAGAGCTCGCCCTTCCACTTCACGCTGCTCGGGCTCTCCGTCCTGTTCTTCCTGATCGCTCTGGTCTCGGCGTTGCGGAACTGGAAGATCGACAAGGCGGGGCCGCGAGCCGCTCGCTGGGCCCGGCGCAACCTCGGCGTGCTGGGAGCCCTCAATCTGGCCTTCGTCCTTGGCTTCGTCTCGAGCTTCGCCGCGGGCATGAGCGAAATCGTCTTCGCCCTACCCAAGGGGCTCTACGCCGTGCTGACCCTGCCGCTGATCGGGCTGCCGCTCACCGCGATCGCCGCGTTCCTGGCTGTACGCGTCTGGCGGGAATCGCTCTGGACCCGCGGCCAGCGTCTGCTTCACACCGCGGGGGCCGTGGCTGCGATCGCCTTCGTGTGGTTCCTGAACTACTGGAACCTCCTGGGCTACCGCATCGGATAGAGCGCAGTCGAGCGACGAAGGGCGAAGAGCCTCGACGGTCTCGCGGGACGCGGCGCGAGCCGCTGCCCGTGCGGCCGGCGGCCTTGCCGCGGGCGGCGGCCGGCAGCGCCGAGGCTCAGCCAGGGAACGGCGGCGGCGGCCGGCCCCTGGAGGCCCGTCGCCGCGCCGGCAATCACTCCCTTCTCCGCGTGGTTCGTCCCTGGTTCGGGTTGTCCTCGTCGCGCCCCGGCGCTTCTTCGTACCACCGCGGACCCGAGAGGTACTCCTTCTCCGTCTGGCGAAGCAGGGCGAGGGAGCGTCTCGGAGCGATCTCCGCGCAGGCCAGAACGACGGCGTTGAGGAGAGCCATCGGAGCCACGTAGGAGCCGGTGAATGTCGCGCCCGCGGTCGAGGTCACGAAATAGCCGTCGCATTCGCGGGCCAGGGGTGTGGTGTCGCTATCGGTGATGGCTACGGTAGGGACCCCCCGGCTCCGCGCCAGCTTCGCGGCCTCCACGGTGACGCGGAGACAGCGGCCGAAGCTGATCGCGACGAGCAGGTCCTTCCTGGCGAGCAGTCGAACCTTGTGCTGCACGTTGCCCCCGCTGCCCACCGGGGATTCGGCGTCGAACCCGAGAGGCAGAAGGGCGTAGGCAAAGAACGATGCCAGCGAAGCCGCGAGGTCCGCCCCCACCACCAGGATGCGCCGCGCCTGGTGGATGCGGCGCGCGAAGCCTACGACGCGTTCGGGGTCGAGACCGCTTTGCAGCCGGTTCAGGTTCCCGAGGTCCCGCTCGAGGCTGTGCCGAACGTGGTCGGCCATGCTGCGCTTCTCGTCGGTGGTGGCCTTCAGGATGCGGTAGGGGGTGAGCCGCGAGACGAAGTGCTCGCGCAGATCGGTGGCGAAGTCGGTGTAGCGCTCGTAACCGAGGGCCTGCACCGTGCGCACGATCGTGGCGGGGTCGACCCGGTAGCGGCGTGCCAGGGCCCGCGAGGAGAGGAAGAAGGTCTCGTCGGGGTTCTCCAGGGTGGCCTGCAGCAGCCGCCGCCGGTTCGGCGAGAGGCGCCCCTCGAAGCGGGCGATCCTTTTCTCAATGGCCGTGCGAGTGGGAATGCCGCGTCTCCTTCCTGTCTCCGGGACCTCGTTCAAGTACTGAGCCCTCCCGCGGCCGCCCCAGCCGACGGATGCACCGCGTCGGAGGCCTGGCACGAGTCCAGTCCGCCCGACCGCACCAGCTCGGCACGAGCAATCGCTGCAGCATACGCTGCACGACGAGCGGCGCCCATTGCGCGATCCGGTATACCACGCCTCGGGCTCCGCCAACAGACTCGGGAGACGACCGGAACACCAGCGTTTCGCCATCCGGCGAGAAGGCCGCCTGCTCGTCGTCGTCGGGCGAGCTCGCGGTGATGTTGATCGCGTGGCCCGCCGTCGGTGCGCATCAGGAAGACGTCGAGGTTGCCCGACAAGCCGCCATGGCTCGTCGTGTGCGGCGGCGACTACGAAGGCCGCGAGGTCGTGGGCATGCGCCTCCGCTGGCGCAAGCGCTACATCACGCTCGGCCCCGTCGCCACCGTGATCGGGCTCGCTTTCCGGCTCCGCGATCCGCTGCGCTTGCTGGGCGGGAAGCAGGACTACGGCATCACGTGCGCCCTCGTTCCCTCCAACCTGCCGGGGATCGACATCGGGCGGCGCCACGACCCGATGGGCGTCCCGTTCCAGAACGGCCCGACGGAGGGCCGCGACGTGTTCGTGACGGTGGACTTCATCATCGGCGGGCGGGACATGGCCGGCCAGGGCTGGCGCATGCTGATGGAGAGCCTGGCCGCGGGCCGCTCGATCTCGCTCCCGGCCCTCTCGGTGGGCGCGGCCGAGCTCGCGGCACGTACGGCGGGCGGGCTTACCTGATGAACGCGGCGCGCACGCTCACCGCGGGGGCCGTGGACGCGGGGGAGCGCCCGTCGGTCGTCTCCGCGATCGTCAAGTCCCAGCTCACCGAGGGCATGCGTTCGTGTCTGAAGGACGCGATGGTCCCATGTGGCGTTCACGCTCGCGAACGCCGCCCGCGCCCTCGGCTTCGGCCTCTCCGACGGGCGAGGAGCCCGGCCGCCCGTGAAAGGTCCGCTCGGCCTCTACGTGCGGCGTCTCTCGCGCCTCAGCGCAGCATTCGCGCTCGTCTCCGATGCCTCGCTCGCCGTCCTCGGCGGCACGCTCAAGCGGCGCGAGGCGACCAGCGGGCGCCTCGCCGAC
>Ga0214472_10002467_pt1 | contig 19883 bp, 16 predicted proteins | sample RVTome_6_FD_207662 | JGI IMG/M metagenome (GOLD analysis project Ga0214472, IMG submission 207662) | Soil microbial communities from uranium-contaminated site in the Upper Colorado River Basin, Wyoming, United States - RVT140D175 | ecosystem: Environmental > Terrestrial > Soil > Contaminated >...
ACGTGGACATGCATCACGGCCGCCATCTCGCGGCACACATCTCCCGCCTCCTGCACCGTCGGGTCGGAGACGGTGAACGAAGCGTGGAGTCCTACCGCGCCGCGGATCGTGGGCCGTTCGTTGGAGTTCAGGAATCGGCGGCACTCGTCGAGCCCGCTCTCGGCCTCGGCGCGGCCCCTGTTGCGCTCGGTGGCCCCGTAGCAGAGCACGGCGCGGATGCCGATCTCTTCGCAGGCCTCGGCCAGCACGTCGAGCGATCCACTGATGAATCCGGGTGACTCATGGTGGTCGATGAGAGTCGTGGTGCCGGCGAGGAGCGACTCGGCGGCGTAGTAGCGAGCGGCGGCGGCCAGCGATTCGGCGTCGAGCGCGCGGTCGAGTCGCCACCAGATCTTCTCCAGGATCTCCGCAAAGTCGCGAGGCGGTACCGCAGGCGGTGGCATGCCGAGGGGCGCGAGGCCGCTGTAGATGTGAGTGTGAGCGTTGACGGCCCCCGGCTCTATGACCGAGTCCCAGCACTCGAGGCGGCGATCCCCGGGCGGCGCGTCGCCCTCCCACGCGCCGAAGAACTCGATGCGGTCGCCGCGCGCCACGAGGATATGGCCGCGCTGGTCGGGTCCCAGGCAGATCGACTCTTCGGGCATCCTATCCGGCCATTCTATGGCGGGCCCAACGCTCGATCAGAGGCTCAGGCTAGCTCCGCCTCGAGGGAGAGGGGGCGATCGATCTACCGGATCCTGCCGACTTTCATCGCCCTGGCCGCCGGCGAGTCCTTCATCGGTAGTGCGTAGCGGCGTACGCCATCGAAGGCGGCCAGCGCTCCTGCCACCGCCCCGGCGGTGGGCACCAGGCCGATCTCTCCGACCCCTTTGGCGCCGAACGGCCCCTCGGGCTCCGGGTCCTCGACCAGGACGACCTGCACCTCCGGCATCTCGGGCGCGCGGATCACCCCCAGATCGCGCAGCTTGAAGGTGGCCGGCATGCCGTCGGGGCAGGGAAGATCCTCGGTCAAGGCGTAACCCAGCCCCATGTGCACCGAGCCCTCGATCTGGCCTTCGCAGAGCGCCGGGTTGATCGCCCGGCCGACGTCGTGGGCGGCGATCACCGTCTCGACCCGCCCCTCGGCATCGAGGATCACCATCTGGGTGGCGAAGCCGTACGAGGTGTGGGTCTTGATCCGGTCGACCTCCTCGCCAGGCGCCGTCGTATCGTCGATCAACACGTCAGCGTCGTAGACCTTCCCGGCGAGCTGGTCGAGCGTCCGGCCGCTATCGAGCTCGGCGCGAAGCTTCCGGGCGGCGGCGGCGACCGCCAACCCTCCGAACAGGGTGCCGCGCGAGCCGGTCGTCTGGCCGCACTGCAAGTCGAAGGTCGAGTCGACCTTCGGCACGAAGCGGGAAGCGGGAAGCCGGGTGACCTCGACCGCGCACTGTACGAGGACGGTGAGCAGGCCTTGACCCATCTCGGTGTAGCCGTTGTAGAGCGAGATCGTGCCGTCGTCCTCGACCACGAGCCGAGCCTTGCCCCACTCGGCGGCTCCGTTACCGATCCCGGAGTTCTTGAGGCCGCAGCCGATGCCCACGGCGCGGCCTGCGGCCCGCGCCTGGTAGTAAGCCGCTTTCACGGCGGTGAGTGTCTGCTTGAGGCCGACGGACTTCTCTAGCACCTGGCCCGTGGTCGTCGCATCGCCCACCTCGAGAGCATTCAGCCAGCGCATCTCCCACGGATCCAGTCCGACCTTCTCGGCCAGCAGGTCGACGCAGCCCTCCATCGCGAAGTGGGCCTGGTTGGCGCCGAATCCGCGCATCGCACCGCACGGTGGGTTGTTGGTGCGCACGGCGCGCGCCTCGATGTCCACCGCGGGCACCCTGTAGGGTCCGCAGCCGTGGCCGGCCGCGCGCTCGAGCACCTTGGCCCCGACCGAAGCGTAGGCGCCGGTGTCGCCGACCATGCGAGCTCGAACCGCCGTCAGGCGGCCCTCCGCGTCGCATCCAACCTCGTAGTCCATGGTGATCGGATGGCGCTTGGGGTGGATGCGGATCGACTCCTCGCGGGTGAGCGTGAGGCGCACCGGGCGGCCGGTGGCGCGGGCCAACAGCGCGGTCTGCGCCTGGATCGACATGTCTTCTTTGCCGCCGAAGGCGCCCCCGTTCGGGACCAGTTCGACTTCGACCCGGTCGACCGGCTCGCCGAGAAACGCCGCGACCTGCTCTCGATCGTCGAAGATCCCCTGCCCCTGGGTGTACAGGCGCAGCCGGCCGTCCGCCAGCGGATCGGCGAGCGCGCTCTCGGGCTCGAGATAGAGATGCTCGACGCGCTGGGTCGTCCAGGTCCCCCGAACGACGTGGGCACTCGCCGCGAGCTCACCGCCAGCATCGCCTTTGCGCACCACCGTGGTCGACAGCACGTTGGGGCCGTCGGGGTTGACCTGCGGCGCGCCCTCTCGCATGGCCAGCGCGGGGTCGAGCACCGGCGGCACCGGCTCGTACTCCACCCTCACCAGCTCGGCCGCCTCGCGGGCGGTCGCTTCATCGACCGCGGCGATCGCGGCCAGCACGTCGCCGACGCACCGCACCTCCTCGCCGACGGCCACGAAGCCCGGCCAGTCGTTGTGGATGAGGCCGTACCAGCGCTCACCGGGAACGTCTCGCGCGGTGACCACCGCCTCCACGCCGGGCAGGGCGCGGGCGCGCGCGGTGTCGATCGCCAGGACGCGGGCGCGTGCGTGGGGCGAGAGGACCACCGCGCCGTGCAGCATCCCGGGCAGGGTCATGTCGTCGACGTAGGGGCGATCTCCCAGCACTAATTCGGCCCCCGTCCAGCGAGCCAGGGACCGCCCGACGCGCCCGTCGCTCTCGGGCACCGGCTGAGCTTCCCCCCGCTTCGCCGCCGCGAACAACTCGATGGCGTCCAGGATCTTGGTATAGCCGGTGCAGCGACACAGATGCCCGTTGAGGGTGCGCGCGATGTCGCGCCGGCTCGGGTTGGGGTCGCGATCCAAAAGCCCTTTGGCTTGCAGGGCGATCCCCGGGATGCAGAAGCCGCATTGCAGCCCCGCCGCGGCGACGAAGCTGCGGGCGATCAAGTCGCGCTCGGAGGGGTCGACGCCCTCGAGAGTCAAGATGTCCGCGCCTTCTGCCTTCTCGGCGAGGACGGCGCAGGTCGTCTTGCGTCTGCCGTCGATGATCGCCAGGCAGCAACCGCACTGCCCCTGGGGCTGGCAGCCGTCTTTGGTCGAGAGGATGCCGCAGCGGTTGCGCAGCGTCTCGAGCAGCATCTCGCCCGGGCGCACTTCGACCTCGCGCGCGTCGCCGTTCAGGCGGAAGCGCACGGTCCGGACCTCGGGAGGGTTGGCGACCGGCACTCTGGCCCAAAAGCCTAGCATCTGTCGGGTTTGCGGGTTTCCGGTCGTCGCTCGGGGCTCGCGGAGTGAGCTTCCCGCCGAGGTGCCGGCCTCGCTTGTCTCTCCTGAGGCCTGGGCCGAGCTCCCGCCGAACGTCCTTCGGCCGGGCCTGGGCTAAGCTCCAAGGCGAACCGCGATGGGACTCCTGATCCGCAACGGCACCTTGGTCAACGCCGACGGGCGGCGTCCGGCCGACGTCTACTGTGAGGACGGCCTGATCGCCCGCATCGAGGAGGGCATCGAGCCCCGAGCCGGCGACGAGGAGATTGACGCCGCGGGCCGGTACGTGATCCCGGGCGGCGTCGACCCCCACGTCCACCTCTCACTGCGCGTCGCCGGTACCGTCTCGGCGGACGACTTCGTCTCCGGCACCGCGGCGGCGCTGGCCGGCGGCACGACCACGGTGATCGACTTCGTACATCCCGAGCGCGGTGAGAACTGGATCGAGGCGCTGGCGGAGCGCCGCCGCGAAGCCGAAGGCGCGCTGGCGGACTACGCCCTCCACATGGCGATCACCTGGTGGGGCGAGCCGAGCCGCGACTGGGTGCGACGCTGCGTCGAGCGCGAGGGGATCCCCAGTTTCAAGACCTACATGGCGTACCAGGACACGGTCGGGCTGCGTGACGCCGACCTGCTGCGAGCCATGGAGGCGGTGGCGGAGGCCGGCGGCACCGTGATCGTGCACGCCGAGCACGCTGACCTGGTGGAGCACCTGCGCGAGCGCTTTGCCGCGCGCGGCGACCTGGCGCCGCGCTTCCACGCACTATCGCGGCCGCCCGCCGCGGAAGGCGAAGCGACGGCGCGGGCGATCGTCCTCGCGGCAGCCACCGGCGTGCGGTTGTACGTCTTCCACGTCACCTGTCGGGATGCGGTCGAGGCGATCGGGCGGGCGCGCTGGCAGGGCCTCCCGGTGGCGGCGGAGACCTGTCCCCACTACCTGCTGCTCGATGACTCGCGGTACGACGGGCCGGGCTTCGAGGGCGCCGACTACATCTGTGCCCCGCCTCTCCGGCCGCGAGCCCATCAGGAGGCGTTGTGGGAGGGTCTTGGCGCCGGCATCCTCGACGTGGTATCCACCGACCACTGTCCGTTCGACCGCGGCCAGCGACGGCGCGGTGAGCGCGACTTTCGCCTCATCCCGGGTGGCCTCGCGGGCGTCGAACACCGCCTCACCCTGCTCTTCCACCATGGTGTGGCGGAGGGTCGCCTGAGCCTCGAGCGATTCGTCGATCTGGTGGCCGCCGCGCCGGCGCGGTTGTTCGGCCTCTACCCGCGCAAGGGGGCTATCGTGGTGGGCTCGGACGCGGATCTGGTGGTTTGGGACGCCGACGCGCGGCAGACGCTGTCGGCCGCGACCCATCATCACCGCTGCGACTCGAGCCCCTTCGAAGGCTTCGAGGTCAGCGGCCTGCCGGCGGTGGTGGTGGCCGCGGGCCGCGTCGCCTGGCGGGAGGGGGAGCTCTCTGCGAGGCCCGGCGACGGACGCTATCTGTCGAGACGGTCTGCCGAGATCTCGACGACGGCGCCGCCGAAGCCCGACGACACCTCACGCGAGTAGCGCGCGTCGAGAAGGTGAACGCGGACACCGTCCGGGATCTGTTCCACCTGGTACCAGGGAAAGCGGGCCCAATCGACAAAGCCGGCGACCGAGGGATCGCGGCGCGCCATCTCCCAGGCCTGGTGAGCCACCCGCTCCTCGTCGCTCACTACCAGAGCGCGGGGTGACGGAAGGGTGCGCTCGGCGAGCACCAGTCCATCGCCGCCCCACTCGAAGCGACCGAAGCGGTAGTCGCCGGGCGTTTCGACCAGGACGTCCCAAGTGCGGAGGCTGATCGGCAGCGGGCCGACCATCAGGCGTTCGATCGGCCCGATCGACCGCGCCTCCAACTCGGCTCGCACCCGTGTCTCCGTCGCCAGTTGCAGGCCGATCCGGCCGCCGATGTAGAGCACCGCGAGGAGGAGGGCCACGAGGGCTGTTCGCGATCGCGCGCGCTGTGGCAGCGGGACGAGCAGCGAGGCGAGCGCCGCGACGGCGATCGTCAGAACGAGGGGGAGGAAGCGAGGGGCGCGCGCGGCGACCCAGGCGCAGAGGGTGCCTGCCACGACCAGCGAGACGACCCAGGTCGCGACGCGCGGCCGCTTGGCGAGCAGGAAGCCGCAGCCGAGGACGAGCCAGAGCCACGGGTCCGCGATGAAGACCGCGTCGCCGTAGAACCACGTGCCGTCGAAGGGCATCAGCCAGCGCATGCCATAGGTGTTGAGCCAGTCGAGGCAGGGGTGGCTCCATACGCCCAGGCAACAGAAACCGACGAGGGCGGAGGCCCGGGGCTGTGAACCGGGACGCAGCCGGCGCCAGAGGAGCAGGAGCGCGGCGAGCACCAGCGGCCAGACCAACATCGCCGGCAGGCCGTGCGTCCAGCCGCGCCGGAAGGCGAGCGCACGATCCGGGGTGGCGAAGCCGGCGAAGTAGAGAAAGGCGTCGACGTCCGGCAGGTTGGCGCCGAGAATGAGAGCGGCGGCGGCCAGGGGAGTGCGCTGCGCTTGCGGCGTGGTCGCCGCTACGGCGGCAAAGAGGGTGTGGGTCAGTGGGTCCATCGCTGCCTACTGCGGGCGCGGATCGTACGCCATCTCGCGGCGTGCTCGCTCTTCGCTCCTCGACGTACTTCCGCGTACGCCTGCGTCACTCATCGCTGCGCTGCCTCGATCTGACGCACGCTACGCGCCCTCGCTACGGCAGCGACTGCTACTGCGGGCGCGGATCGTACGCCGTACCCGCCTACTCTAGTGGGTTACGATCTCCGCGAATCGGAAGGAGGGGGGAGGATGATGCCTGCAATGAAGATCCGCCGAACGCTGCTCGCGGCCTTGGTGGCGACGCCGGCGGCGGCCGTCGAGTTCGTGATCCGTGTCGACGACTCACAGTTGCGCGAGAGCCTGAGCGGTCGTGCTCTGGTGATTCTCTCGACCGACGACGCGACGGAACCGCGGTTCCAGGTCCGCTCCTCCGTGTCCTCGATGCAGGTCTTCGGCATCGACTTCGAGGGGTTGGCGCCGGGCGCTCACGTGGTCGTTGGCGGCGCCGTCTCGGGCTGGCCGGTGCGGGCCCTGGCGGATCTTCCGGCCGGCGAGTACTGGGTCCAGGGACTCGTCAACCGCTACGAGGAGTTCGAGCTGGCGAATGGGAAGACCGTGCTGCTGCCGCCGGAGCGCGGTGAAGGCCAGCGCTGGAACGCCAAGCCCGGCAACCCCTACTCGACGCCGCGACGGCTGCGCGTCGATCCGGCGAGCGAGGAGAGGATCGAGATCGTCCTCGACCAGGTGATCCCGCCGATCGAGCCGCCGGCCGACACCCGCTATATCCGCCACGTGCGGATGCGGAGCGAGCGGCTCTCCGAGTTCTGGGGCCGGGATGTCCATCTCGGGGCTCACGTGCTGGTGCCCGAGGGCTTCGATGACCATCCCGAGGCGCGTTACCCGTTGATGGTCTTTCACGGGCACTTTCCGGCCGACTTCGGGGGCTTTCGCAGCGAGCCGCCGGATCCCGACCTGGAGTGTGAGTACTCCGAGCGATTCCAGGTCGACTGCTACAACCGAATCGAGCAGGAGGAGGCCTACGCCCTCTACCAGCAGTGGATCGCGCCGGACTTCCCCCGCTATCTGGTGATCGAGATTCAGCACGCCAACCCCTACTACGACGACTCCTACGCGGTGAACTCAGAGAACCTGGGGCCGTACGGCGACGCCATCACCTACGAGCTGGTCCCATTCATCGAGGAGCGGTTCCGGGGCCTCGGCGAGCCCTGGGCGAGATTTCTCTACGGAGGGTCGACCGGCGGCTGGGAAGCGCTCGCCGCACAGGTGCTCTACCCGGACGAGTACAACGGTTGCTTTGCGGCCTGCCCCGATCCGATCGACTTCCGGGACTACATGACGGTCGACATCTACGAAGACGAGAATGCCTATTTCGAGCGGGGGCCGTTCGGCAGCGTGCTGCGGCCCGGACACCGCAATTGGCTGGGGCACGTCGGCGCTACGATCCAGGGCTTCAACCACTACGAGCTGGCGCTCGGCACCCGGAACCGATCGGGCGATCAGTTCGACATCTGGGAAGCGGTTTACTCACCGCAGAGTGAAGACGGCTACCCGCGCCGCCTGTGGGACAAGGAGAGCGGTGAGATCGATCCCGAGGTGGCGGCTTTCTGGCGCGAGAGCTACGACCTGGGGCACATCCTGAGGCGCGACTGGAAGACCCTCGGTCCGAAGCTCGTCGGAAAGATCCACATCTACTGTGGCGACATGGACAACTACTATTTGAACAACGCCGTCTACCGGGTGGAGGAGTTCCTGGAGGGGACGACGGATCCCTACTATGCCGGTGAGGTGGACTACGGCGACCGCGCCGAGCACTGCTGGAACGGCGACCACGAGAACGGCAACCACATCTCGCGACTGCGCTACAACACGATGTATCTACCGCGCATCCTGGAGCGGATCGAGGAGAGCGCCCCGCCGGGCGCCGACCTCGCGAGCTGGCGACATTGATCCGCCGTCGGCGGATCGTCGGGCCGCTCAGTAGCTTGGGAAGGGTTGCCGCACGCCACGCGTCCAGACGCCCGGGGGCGCGCCGACGATCTTCTTGAACTGGCGCGTGAAGTGGCTGACGCTGGCGAAGCCAACCTCGAGCGCAACCCGCGCGATGGGACTTCCTGAGCGCAGCATGCGCTGGGCGGCGCGGATGCGAAGGCACTGCTGATAGGCGTTCGGCGGCAGGCCGGTCGCCCGCTTGAAGACCCGCAGCAGGTGGTAGCGGCTGAGCTCCGTCAGCTCCGAGAGGCTGTCGAGTGAGACGTGCTCCCGGAAGTGGGCTTCGAGGTGGCTGCGAACCTGCTCGGCCGCGGGGTGCCCTTCGGTGGAGGTGGCGCCCTTCTCCGGCAGGGCGTGCCTGCCGATGACCTCGGTCAGCAGCCGGGTGAGCCGCCCGATCTCCTCTCGCGCCGTTCCCCCGGTGGCGACCAGGCGGTGCAGATCGAGCACCGCCGTGGCGAGCGCCGGGTCGTGCGCTAGCGGACTGCGGAAGCGCACGGCGGGTGCGGGTAGGCCCGCAGCCTGATCCAGCGGTCGGAGGAACCCGGGGTGGAGCAGGACGGCGCGATACTCCCAAGGGCGGTGACCAACCCGCTGGCCGCTGTGCGCCTCGTGCGGGCCGGCAAGGAGGAGGTGTCCGGGCTCGAGCCTGCGGACGCGTCCGCCGATCGAGAAGCGCGCCGTGCCGGACTCGTTGACACCGATCTCGATCTCGTCGTGACTGTGAAGCGAAAAGGTGTGGGTCGTGTACGTGGCATCGAGCAGCCATGCGGACGGAGCGTGGGCGACCGGTCGGACCCTGGTGCGCTCGCGGCGCCCGCTCGTGCCCGCGTCGCCGCTCGACGGCCTGGAAGGCGAGCCGGCAAAGGGCTCGGAGCCCGTCGCCGCGGCGGAGGCGAGCTCTTCGGTTGAACCGGCATTGCTGGCCGGGAGATATGCGGGCAAAGGCTCTCGCATGGGCTCCTGTCCTTAAGACGTGAGAGTGGGCCAAAGGTTTCGACCCTTCGCGCCCGCCGTCGCGAAGGAGAGAAGGATCACTCTCCGCGCAAGCGGTCGATCTCGCGGCGCTCGCGCTTGGTGGGCCGTCCGGATCCTCGCTCACGGTGCACTGGTGGCCTGCGGAGCAGGCGTGCCAGCGGATCCGGTGCCGGAGGCGGTGGGCTGTGGTCTTCGTAGAGCGTCGCCGCCTGGGCCTTTGGAAGCTGCTTGTCGGTCAGCACCGCCACGACGAGGATGCGAGTCCAGTTGCCCTTCTCGACCTCGATGCGATCGCCGACCGCCAAGCTGCGGTGCGGCTTGGCCGGGTGCCCGTTGACACTCACCTTCCCGAGTTGGCAGGCGTGAGTCGCCTGGCTGCGGCTCTTGAAGAGACGAGCCACCTGCAGCCACTTGTCGAGCCGTACCTCCATACCCGCGAACAGTACTGTAATGAGGACTCGCCCGCGGCCGCCGCGAAGGGCCCGAACCGCTCGGCCGCGGCCTCGACCGCCCGGCGAAATTCAGCGATGCTCAGGCGTGAGCTTGCCAGATGTCAGCACCGGCAACCGGGCGCTGACCCGGCGCCGGATCAGTCGCCGGATCGAAGGCGCTCGATCTCGGCGTCCCGCCGCTCTTCGATCCGGCGACGGTCCACCCCGTACTCCTCTTCCTCTCTCTGGACCGTCGCGAGGTCGCGCGCCTTCTGGCGGCGGTCGCGGTGGAGGATCTCGATCTCGGCGAGCTGAGCCTCGGCGCGGCGGCGCACCTCGGCCACCCGCTCGCGGAGTTCGGGAGAGAGCGCCTCTTCGCGCGGCCGCCCTATGCCGCGCCCCTCGAGGCGCTCGAGGGCGGCCTCGTACGCCGATTTCATGCCGCTCGTCGCGTCCTTGCCCGATCCCATGAGCGAAGCCTACCACCGCATTCTGTTGCTCTTCGTGGACGGCGTCGGCCTCGCTCCGGCCTCCGCGGACAACCCTCTGGCGACTGTCCCGGCGCCGACTCTGCGGTCCCTGCTCGGCGGGCCGCTGACGCTCGAGAGCGTGTCTCGGAGAGAGGGGCTCGTGCTGACCCCGATCGACGCCAACCTCGGTGTCGAGGGCCGTCCGCAGAGCGCGACGGGCCAGACCGCCCTGTTCACCGGCGTCAACGCCCCGCGGCTGCTCGGCCGGCACGTCACCGGATTCGTCGGTTCGCGGCTCAAGGCAATTCTGCGGGGTGGCAATCTCTTTCACTCGGCGCGACGGCGGGGTTTGAGCGTGACCTTTGCCAACGCCTACCGTCCGCCGCGACCTGAGGATCGGCGGCGGCCTGTCTCGGTGACCACCTACTCGCTCGAAGTCGCCGGGCTGCCGCGGCGAGGGCTCCCGGAGCTCAGGGCCGGCTACGCGGTGACCTGGGACATCGTGCGCGATCGCTTCGCGGAGGGCGTCGATGGTGGGGTGGATCTCGTCGAGCCGGAGGAAGCCGGAGGCCATCTGGCGGCGCTGACCAGCCGCCATCGACTGACCGTGTTCGAGACCTTCCTGACCGACCTCGCCGGTCACGCCCGCTTCGGTATGGAACCGGGGGAGGCGGTGCGCAGAGTGGACGGGCTCCTCGGCGGGTTGCTCGCCGCCGCTCCCGAGGATCTCACCGTCGTGTTGACGAGCGACCACGGCAACCTCGAGGACGGAACGCAGCGGGTGCACACCCGCAACCCGGTGCCGCTGCTCGCGGTGGGCCCCGCCGCCCACCACTTCGTCGAGGCGCGAACGCTCCTCGACGTCACGCCGCGGATCCTGGCTTGCCTGTCGGGCCGTCCTCCGCTTGTGCCATCCTGACGCCGGAGCGCGCGCCGCTGCTGCGTGCTTGGCGCCCGATCGGCCCGCGCGGGGTGGTTACGCGCTGAGAGATGCAGGCAAAGAGCCAGGCGGGAGGCGGCATCGGTTTTGCTTCTTACGCCCGCCTGGAAGCAGGCTATCGGCCGGCCGCCGGGCGTGCGGGCCGGCTAGGGATCTGGAGGAGAGGGTGAACTCATGATCGAGGCGCTGGAGCTCACACGCCGCTATGGAGACAAGACCGCGGTCGACCGGGTCTCGTTTTCGGTCGGCGAAGGGGAGATCGTCGGCATCCTGGGGCCAAATGGGGCGGGCAAGACGACGACGATTCGCATGATCACCGGCTTTCTGCCGCCCACAGACGGTCGGGTCACGGTGAACGGCAAGGACCTCTTCGCGGAGCCGGCCAAGGCACGACGGGATCTGGGCTATCTGCCCGAAAACGTCGCCCTCTACCCTGAGATGCGCGTCTCCGAGTATCTGGCCTACCGAGCGCGCCTCGAAGGAATGAGTGGCGCCGAGGCCAAGGGAGGGATCCCGGAGGCGACCCGGCGCTGCCTGCTCGAGGAGGTGAGCCATCAGATCATCGGCACTCTCTCCAAAGGCTATCGGCAGCGGGTCGGTCTCGCGACCGCGATCCTGCACCGGCCGAAGGTGCTGGTGCTCGACGAGCCGACAGTCGGGCTCGATCCCAAGCAGATCATCAAGATCCGGGAGCTCATCCGCGAGCTAGCGGTCGAGAGCACCCTCCTCCTCTCGACCCACATCCTGCCCGAGGTCGAGCTGCTGTGCGGCCGCGTGGTGATCATCGACCGTGGGCGCATCGTCGCTGAGGGCTCTCCGGAGAGCTTGAGGGAAAGCTGGCGGGGCAAGACAGAGGTGCGCGTCGGTTTCAAGGAGGAGGCTTCCGGCGCCGAGGAGATCCTGGGCCGGTTGCCGGGGGTGGTCGGGGTGAGGCCGGATGCCGAGCCCGGGGGGTATCTGCTGGAATGCGCGCCGGCCGCGGATCCGCGCGAGGAGATCTTCCGCGCGGCGGTCGAGCGCGGCTGGGTGTTGATCGAACTGGCACAGCGTCAGGCCTCGCTGGAGGACATCTTCGTACGACTGACCACCCGCGACGTGGCCGAGGAGCCGCTCGAGGCGTCGACGGATCGGGAGGTGGTGGTTTGACCGGAATCCTCGCCACCTTCTTGCGTGAGCTGCGGGCCTACTTCTTCTCGCCGCTGGCCTACGGAGTGATGACCCTGCTGCTGCTCGTCAACGGCGGCGTCTTCTGGCTGATCGTCAGCTTTCTGAACGATCCACGGGCGCAGTTCGGCGCGCCGTTGCAGCTCTTCTTCGGACAGACCATTTTCTTCTGGCTGGTCCTTCTGTTCGTGGCACCGGTGCTGACCATGCGCCTGATCAGCGAGGAGCGCCGCAGCGGCACCATCGAGGTGTTGATGACCGCGCCGGTTACCGAGGGCCAGGTGATCCTCGGAAAGTACCTGGCGGCGCTCGTCTTCTACGTCTTCCTGTGGGCCCCGACTCTGATCTACGCAGCGATCATCGACTACCACAGCGAGGTCGACTGGGGCCCGATCGCGGCCGGCTACATCGGCGTGGTGGGAATCGGCGCGTTGTTTCTGGCCGTGGGGACCTTCGCCTCCGCGCTCAGCCGCAACCAACTGGTCGCCGCGACGCTGACCTTCGCCATGCTGGTGCCCCTGTTCGCCTTCGGCCTGCTCGAGAACCTGGTCAACAGCGACCTGCTGAAGCAGGCTTTCTCCTACTTGAACCTGTGGCAGCACATGGACGATTTCGGCAAAGGCATCGTGGATACGCGACAGCTCGTCTACTACCTGTCGGCGACGGTGCTCTTCCTGTTCCTGGCTGCGCGCTCGCTCGAAGCGAAGAAGTGGAGATAGACGAATGGCTGCAATGAGCCCATCATCCCGGCGCCGGCTGATCGACTCCTCGACCCTCGGAGCGGGAGCGATCCTCGCGCTCGTTCTGGTGGCCATCGTCAACTACTTCGGTTGGAAGTACCACGCGCGGTTCGACTGGACCCAGAGTCGCCTCTACTCGCTCTCCGAGAAGACCGAGAACGTGCTCGGCGCGCTCGATCGCGAGATCGAGGCGGTGGTCTTCATGACGCCCGGTGAGGAGCTCTACGACCCTGTGCGCGAGCTGCTCGCCCGCTACGAGGCGTCGTCGCCTCGCTTCAGCGTCCGCACGATCGACCCCGATCGCAATCCGGCTGAGGCTCAGAGCCTGGTCGACCGCTACCAGGTCACACAGCTCAACGTGGTGGTTTTCGATTCCGGAGACGACCGTCGCATTGTCGAGGGGACGGACCTCGCCGAGTACGACTACTCGGGCTACCAGTACGGCGAGGGGCCGAAGATGACCGGCTTCAAGGGCGAGCAGGCCTTCACCGGCGCGATCCTCGAACTGGCCGAGGAGCGCAAGCCGTCGATGCTCTTCACCACCGGGCACGGCGAGGTCGAGCTGGACGACTTCTCGGAGCGCGGCCTGAGCCAGGCTCAGGAGATGCTGGGCCGCGACAACTTCGAGATCGGTTCGTGGGCCTCTCTCGGCAAGCCCGAGGTGCCCGCCGGCACCGATCTGCTGGTGATCGCCGGCCCCACGGTGCGTTTCACTGAGCCGGAGGCCGACACCTTGCGGCGCTACCTAGTGGAAGGCGGTCGTCTGCTCGCCCTGCTCGACCCCCAGCTCTCCGACAGCGGCGCGCTCGGAAGCACGGGACTCGAGCCGCTCCTGGCCGAGTTCGGGCTCGAGATCGGAGGCGATCTCGTCGTCGACCCCGCGAATCCACTGCCTTTCTACGGAGCGGAGACCATCTTCGTCGACAGCTACGGTGACCATCCGATCACCCGCTCCCTCGACCAGACGCAGGTGCCGGTGATCTTTCCTCTCGCTCGCTCCGTACGCCGCAGCGGCGAGGTCGAGGGCTTCACCGCGACGGAGCTCCTCAAGACCTCGGACGAAGGCTGGGGTGAGACCGACATGACCAGCCTCCGTCAGGTAGAACGCGGTGCCGGCGACCTCGAAGGGCCGGTCGCCCTGGGCGTCGCGGTGCAGGCGGCGCGAGGCGAGGAGGGTGCGGCAGCGGACGGAGCGGCGGAGAGTGCCGCCGAGTCGCTTGCCCGCGAGACCCGGCTGGTGGTCTTCGGGGACTCCACGTTCGCGTCCAACGGCCAGCTCGGCAACGTCGGCAACTCGGTGCTGCTCGCCAACTCGATGAACTGGCTCGTCGAGCGGGAGAGCCTGGTCGCCATCCCGCCCAAAGAGCCGGAGCAGGTGCGCTTGAGCCTCGACTCGTCGCAGCTCAGCCTTTTGACCTGGACGGTGCTGGGCCTGCTCCCCGGTCTGGCTCTCGTCGCGGGCATCGCCGTCTACTTCCGTAGGAGGAGCTAGCTCGCCATGCGTCCGCGAACGCTGCTGGTGCTCTTCGTCGTCGTTGCCGGGCTCCTCGCCTTCATCTGGTTCGTAGAGGGTGACCTGCCTTCGAGCGAGGAGCGTCGCGAGGCGGCGAAGAAGGTGCTGACGGTCGAGAGTGCCGACGTACGCGAGATCGTCGTCGAGCGCGGAGACGAGATCGTCCGTTTCCGGCGCCAAGGCGGGGAGGGCGTGGCTTCGGAAGGGGGGGGGCCGGCCGAGGGCGAGGAAGCCGCCTTGGATCTCGCCGCCGCGCACCTGTGGCGCCTTATCGAGCCCCTCGAGTCGCGGGCGGACGAGGCCGCGATCTCCCGCCTTCTCGACACGGTGACCGGTCTCGAGCGCCAGCGCTCGCTAACCGATTTTGACGCCGCGGCGGTCGGTCTGTCGGAGCCGCGCGCCCGCATTCGGTTGATCTCGCAAGCGGGCGAGGAGGTTCTCCTGGTTGGCAGCGACGTGCCGGCCTCGAGCCATCTGATCGTGCAGCGGCTGGGAAGCGAGGAGGCCGCGGTGACACCGCGAGAGGTGTGGACAGCGATCGACAAGACGCCAGGCGAGTGGCGGAGCCGAAAGCTGTTTACCGCGAGCTCGACCGAGGTGGTCGAGCTGCGGTTCCAGCGCGGCGACCGGGCGATCGCGATGGTGCGTCGCGCCGGTGACTTCTGGTTGGAGTCGCCGGTGGATGACCGGGCGCGGGGACGGCGGGTCGACGAGTTCCTGGGCACGTTGCTCTCGCTCGAGGCGGAGAGCTTCATCGACGGCGCGGCGGCGGCCGGCGAGCTCGGGTTCGACCCGCCGTTTGCCAGCCTCGAGATCACTCCTCGCGGCGGCCGCGCCAGTCAGCGCCTGGAGCTCGGCGCGCTGGTGCCACAGGTCGTGGAGCCCGAGGGCGCCTCAGCCGGCGGTGATGGCGAAGCCGCGGACGATGGCGGGCCCACCGTCCGCTATGCGCGATTCGAGGGGCAAGTGGTCGAGGTCGCCGAGGAGATGGAGGAGGCGCTCGGCTGGGAGGCGGCTGACTGGCAGGACGACCGCTGGAGCGCGTTCGACGTGTGGCAGGTGGACAACGCTCGCATCCGCGTCGGGGGCGAGGAGATGGTGCTTGCCCGCGACGGCGGGGCCTGGAGGCGAGGCGACGAGACGATCGGCTACGGGCCGGTCAGTGATTTCCTGTACGCCGTCGACGAGGCTTCTTCTGAGGATCTGGCGGACAGGGCTCTCACGTCGCTGGGCGCGCCGGTCGTCGAGATCGTGTTGTCGGGCGAAGACGCCGAGGAGTCCCTGGCTCTCTATCCCGCGGTCGAGGGGCACCATCCGGCCACCGTCTCCGGTCGCGACTTCGCCCTGCTTCTCGACTCCGAGACAGTCGGGGATCTGCTCGCCAAGCTCGAAGCGGTGCGCACCGCCGAGCCGGAGGCCGAAGGAGCCGATGAAGCCGCAGGCGGATCGGCAGGCTGATCTACGGCTCGTGCTCGCCGAACGCGGCGCGTAGCGCGTCCGCGATCTCGCCGAGCGTCATCTCGGCCTTGACCGCGCCGAGGATTGCCGGCATCAGATTGCCCCCGCCGGAGGCGACGTCGCGCAGCGAGCGGGCCGCAGCCTCGACCTTCCCGCCGGCTCGGGCCGCCCGGAAGGCGTGCAGTCGCGCGACCTGCCGTCGCTCGAGCTCGGGGTCGATGGCCAGCACTTCGAGCTCGGAGCCTCCATCCTCCGGCGCGAAGTTCACACCGACGACGTGCCTCTCGTCCCGCTCGATCGACTGCTGGTAAGCGTAGGCGGCGTCGGCGATCTCGTCCTGCTGAAAGCCCCGCTCGATCGCCTCGAGAGCGCCACCCAGCTCCTCGATCTTCTCGATGTAACGACGGCTGCGGGCGACGATCTCGTCGGTCAAGGCCTCGATCGCCCAGGAGCCACCGAGCGGATCCGTGACCGCGGCAACACCGCTCTCGTGAGCCAGGATCTGCTGGGTGCGCAGCGCCAGCCGAGCCGATGCCTCGGTGGGCAGGCCAAGAGCCTCATCCTGGGCGTTGGTGTGCAGCGACTGCGTGCCGCCGCAGATCGCGGCCAGCGCCTGGATCGCGACGCGCACGACGTTGTTCTGCGGCTGCTGGGCGGTCAGGCTGGAGCCGGCGGTCTGGGTGTGGAAGCGCAACCAGAGCGAGCGCTCTTCACGTGGCCGGTAGCGCTCGCGCACCAGCTCCGCCCATAGGCGACGGGCGGCACGGAACTTGGCGACCTCCTCCAGGAAGTCGTTGTGGGCGTTGAAAAAGAAGGAGAGGCGAGGCGCGAACTCGTCGATGGTAAGACCTCGCGAGAGCGCCGCGTCGACGTAGCACAAGCCGTTGGCCAGGGTGAAGGCGACCTCCTGCACCGCCGTCGATCCCGCCTCACGCATGTGATAGCCGGAGATCGAGATGGGGTTCCAGCGGGGCACTTCGCGCGAGCAGAACTCGATGACGTCGGTCACCAGACGCAGCGAAGCCTTGGGCGGGAAGATGTAAGTGCCGCGTGCGGCGTACTCTTTGAGGATGTCGTTCTGGACCGTGCCGCCGATCTCGCAGCGCGGCACGCCTTGCTCTTCGGCGACCGCCAGGTAGAGCGCGAGGAGGATGGCCGCCGTCGAGTTGATGGTCATCGAGGTGGTGACCCGTGCGAGCGGGATGCCGTCGAACAACCGCCGCATGTCCTCGATGCTGTCGATCGCGACGCCGACCCTACCGACCTCGCCACGCGCCAGAGCGTGATCGGAGTCGTAGCCGATCTGCGTCGGCAGATCGAAGGCCACCGAAAGACCGTGGATGCCTTGCTCGAGAAGAAAGTGGTAGCGCCGGTTGGACTCCTCGGCGTCGGCGTAGCCGGCGTACTGCCGCATGGTCCAGAGCCTGCGTCGGTACGACTCCGGGTAGAGCCCGCGAGTGAAGGGATACTCCCCGGGATCGCCGCGTCGCGCGCTGTAATCCTCGTCGGGGGCATCGCGTGGCGCGAAGAAGGAGGGGAGCGGAATGCCGGAGTCGGTCCTCTTGGAGCGCGAGGCGTCGTCCGCTTTGCCGTGCTTCTTCGTCTCGCTCATCGAGGTTCGATTATACGGGCGGCCCGCAATCTGTCCGGGCCCGGATCTCTGGACATCCAACCACGACATCTGGTTGTGCCCCGCCCGGAGCCCTACAAGATGTTGTGGTGTTTCCTTGACTTGTCGACGATTCTTGTCGTAGTGTTTCCACACCTCGAAATCTCCGGAGCGGAATGCAACTCGTGACTTCACTCGAAGGCGCTCGAAGGGCCCGAACCCATGACCGGGCTTGTCGCCCGATCGAAGTCATGTCGGCGGTTCGCTGCGCGAATCGCTTGGCGAGGAACACGCCGGCGCCGACACTGGAATTCGGAGAACGAGTTGGCTATTCTCTGGAGCATCATCTGGACTCGCGTTGCTCGTCGGACCGTAGCGTGTCGTGACGGGCGAGGTGCGAGTCGAGATCGTGTCGTCGAGGATGGAGAGCGGAACGAACGAGCAAGAGTACAAGGTGTCTCGCAGTGCCCTGACCAGGGACCTGCTTGAAATCGGGCCTGATGGTCCGCAATGCCCTTAGGGGGCAGGAGGCTTATCCCATGGCAGCAAAGAAGAAGACCGCGAAGAAGAAGACGGCCAAGAAGAAGACCGCCAAGAAGAAGCCGGCTGCGAAGCGCAAGACCGCCGCCAAGAAGAAGACGGCCAAGAAGAAGGCTGCAAAGAAGGCCGTGAAGAAGCGCCCCGCGAAGAAGGCGGCGGCGAAGAAGAAGACGGCCAAGAAGAAGACCGCCAAGAAGAAGAAGTAGCGGCCGGCTTCTCTCGCCGAGTGGGCGACGGGTTACGCGGCAGCTTGCGTCCCGTCGCGGGAGAGTTCTACAGGCTGGTATGCTGGCCGGGCGCGGTGGTCTCGAACTTCCGGGTCACGCGTCCTGGGACGGCTCTCCGGACGATCTGCGCCCCCCAGGGTGACCTGGGGGGTTTCTCTTCACCGGGACCTCCGGGAAGGGGTTCTCGAAGTGTCTTTGCGGCGTACTCTGACATCGGCGGTGTGGGTGGGCCTGTGCGTGGCCTTTCTGAGCGCCGGTTGTCGCGGTGAGACGGAAGCTTCGGTTCCGGACGCGCTGATCCCGGACTTCCAACTGCCGGCGCTCGACGGGCGGAAGTTGGGACCGTCCAACTTCCCGGGCCAGGTGTTGCTGCTCGAGTTCTGGGCCACGTGGTGTACGCCCTGCCGGGCGCAGGCCAGGATCCTGGACCGCCTCTACGCTGACTTGGCGTCGGAGGATCTGGAGTTTCTCGCCATCTCGGTTGGCGAGCCTGCCGAGGTTGTCCAGCGCTTCGTCGAGAAGGCGCCGTTCCCGTACCCGGTGCTTCTCGACGGCGAGGATCAACTCTCGGGGCACTTGATGGTCTATGTCCTGCCGACCATCGCCATCGTCGACCGGCAGGGTCGGATCGTGTTCTTCGAGATGGGCATTTCGTCGGAGGGCACCCTGCGCAAGGCTCTCGAGGAAGCGCTGCGCAGCGAGGCTGCTTAGCAGTTGGAACCACCGGCGAGCATGGATCACGCCGAGATCGACATCCGCAACCTCTCGGTGAAATGCGGAAACTGTGAGACGTACCAGACGCTGAGCGGCTTCGCGCGGCGCGGCGAGTGGAACGTGTACACCTACGAATGTGAAAACGACACGTGCAATCCGGCGATGACGCGGACGCTGGTCGAGGTGCCTAGGGAGCTCGACGCGTTCGCCCGGCGGGATCCGGAATGGCGGGGCGGCGGACGCCACGGGGAATGGGGCTCGGAGGAAGAGCAAGCATGAAGAGGATTCTGCACGTCGTGGGCACCGGCACCATCGGCGAGCCGCTGATCGGTTTGTTCACCGACTTCAGCCACCACCTCGGTATTGACGAGGTGACGTTCCACAAGCGGACGCCGCTCGAGTCGGATCGCTCGCGCCTGGAACATCTGATGAGCCGCGGCGCACGGCTCGCGGTGGATGCCGATCGGCGGTCCGACTTCGAGGCGCTCGGTCACAAGGTGAGCTTCGACAGCCAGGAGGCCTTGGAGCGGGCGACGGTGGTGCTGGACTGCACGCCCGCCGGTAACGTCCACAAGGAGCGCTACCTCGGCCTCTCGGGTCCGCGGGGCTTCCTCGCGCAGGGGAGCGAGGCGGGCTTCGGCAAGCCCTATGCACGTGGCGTCAACGACGAGGCGCTGGTGGCCGGGGAGGATCGCTTCCTTCAGATCGTCTCCTGCAACACCCACAACATCACGACCCTCGTCAAGACGCTGGCCGACGAGGGCTCCAATCAGCTCAGCCTGGCGCGGGGTATCTTCGTGTGCATGCGCCGCGCGAACGACATCACTCAATCGGAGGGGTTCGTTGCCGCGCCTTCCGTGGGCATCCACGGCGATCCGGAGTTCGGAACCCACCACGCCGCGGACGCACATCGGGTGTTCGAGACGCTGGGCAAAGAACTGGACCTGTTCTCGAGCGCGGTGAAGCTCAACACACAGTACATGCACTCGATCTGGTTCCAGCTCATCTTCGATCGGGATATCACGCTCGAGGAGATGACCCAGCGGCTGCGGGACAACCCGCGGGTCGCGATGACCGCCAAGCGGCACGCCAATCTGATCTTCAGCTTCGGC
>Ga0214472_10002468_pt1 | contig 19873 bp, 10 predicted proteins | sample RVTome_6_FD_207662 | JGI IMG/M metagenome (GOLD analysis project Ga0214472, IMG submission 207662) | Soil microbial communities from uranium-contaminated site in the Upper Colorado River Basin, Wyoming, United States - RVT140D175 | ecosystem: Environmental > Terrestrial > Soil > Contaminated >...
TGATTCCCCATAGCTACCGCGCGGCGTGCAGCGCGACCGGCGGCTGAGCGGCGCGGGGCGGAAGCACAAAGTGGCCGCACTGGTCGACGCGCTTCTCGACCTCCGCGGGCCCAGGTGGTGCGCCGAACTGCCGCATAACCAAGAATCGCCGCTCGACCTCCTCCTTCCCGATCCGGGCGGCCAACTGCCGTCCTCTCTCTTCCCATCACTTTCCTCCATCCCTCCGCCCCCGCCACGGAACCCCTCCCCTCGTTCAGCCCGCTGCACCCTGCGCGTATAATGGACGGCTACACCGGCAGAGTTTCCGCCGGCACAATCCGGTCTTCGTGCCTCAATCGAACCACATCATTATCATTATGCATTTGGGAGCGTTGATTAGATGGCCAAGAAACCCGCGCCGTATCGTTTCAGTTTCGGACCGTGGAACATTTCCGCCGGGGCCGATCCGTTCGGGCCGCCCGTGCGGCGGGAGGTCGGCTTTGCCAAGAAGGTGCGCGAGTATCGCGGGCTGGGATTCACGCACGTGCAGTTGCACGACGATGACGTGGTGCCGGCCGACTGGGACGCGGTGCGCACGGCGCGCGGCGTGAAGCGGGTCAAGAAGATGCTGGACGATGAGGGCCTCAAAGGCGAATTCATCGCTCCCCGCCTGTGGGAAGATCCGCGGACCGTGGATGGCGCGTACACCGCCAACATCAGTACGCACCGCCGCTACGCGCGGGACCGTACCCGGCGGGCGATCGACATCGCCAACATGCTGGATACTGACCTGATCGTCCTCTGGCCGGCGCGCGAAGGGACTTACATCCGCGAAGCCAAAGACGCGGTCGCCGCCACGGGCCGGCTGGTCGAAGCCATCGACGACATGCTCCAGTACGACGCGAGCATCCGCATCGTCGGCGAGATGAAACCGAACGAACCGATGGATCAGGCCTACTGTCCCACGGTCGGCCACTTCATGGGCCTGGCCTATCGCTCGAGCGACCCGTCCCGAGTGGGCGTGTTGATCGAAAGCGCGCACAGCATTCTGGCCGGGCTGGACCCGGCCGACGACATGGCCTACGCCCTGTGGCATGATAAACTCTGGAGTGTCCATCTCAACGATCAAAACGGTTTGAAATACGACCAGGACAAGACGTTCGCCTCGGTCGACTTGCGCCGGGCGTTCAATCAGGTCTGGGTGTTGGACCGCGCCGGGTTTTACGACATCGGCGTCGTCGGTCTGGACGTGAAGGCCATGCGGACGACGAAACAATCCGATCAAACGGCCCATCTGGCCAACAGCTTGAAGATGTTCAACCACTTGTTGGCCGCGGCGCGGGCCGTGGATGAGGCCAAGGTGGAAGCCCTGCGCAATGCCCGCGACTACGAGGCGCTGGACTTGTACATCCTGGAGCATCTGATCGGGGCATGACACGCGGCCGAGATGCACAACCCGACATCGAGGTGTTGCGGCCCGACTTCCCGCGGGGCGATTTCCGCGCCGTGCTGTTCGATTTCGACGGCACGCTCTCGTTGATCCGCCGCAACTGGCAGGACGTGATGATCCCGATGATGGTCGACGTCCTGACCGCCACGCCTTCGAGTGAGACGCGCGAGCAACTGACCGCGGTCGTCGAAGACTACGTCATGCGTCTCAACGGACGGCAAACGATCTATCAAATGATGCAGTTGGGCGAAGAAGTCAACCTGCGCGGCGGGCAGGCGCTCGAGCCGCTGGCGTACAAACACCAATACCACGAACTGCTCTGGCGTCAGGTGGGGGGCCGCGTGGCCGATTTGAAGACCGGCCGCGCGACGCCTGAGGAGATGGCGGTGCCCGGCGCGCATCAGTTGCTGACCGCGCTGATCGACGCCGGTTTGCCGCTATTCCTGGCATCGGGAACCGACTTGAAATACGTCCGGGACGAACTGGACGCGATTGCCATGTCGCATTTCTTCGGTCCGCGGGTGTTCGGCGCGTTGGATGCGTACCAGGACTTTTCCAAGGCCCAAATCATCCGTCGCATCATTTCCGAACATGACCTGGCCGGGCATCAGCTCCTGGCCTTCGGCGACGGCTTTGTGGAGATCGAGGAAGTCCGCCGCGTCGGCGGTCTGGCCGTGGGCGTGGCCAGCGAGGAAGAAAAACGGTCCGGCGTCAACACCTGGAAACGTGACCGGCTGATCCGCGCCGGCGCGGACGTGATCATTGGCGATTATCGCCGTCTGAGGGCGTTGCTTGATTTGCTGGGAATTGATCGGCGTGAGGAATGACAGATGCCCGCAGCTTCGGGCGATTCCTCCCACGTGTGTCGAAAAGACCGGATTTCCGGGCGGTTTGTGAGCGCGCATACGCCTTTGCGGCGGCAGTTTAAGTAGTTTTTGCTTGCCAGGTTTGCGGCCATCCGTTTTATTGGAAAGATGGGACGGATTTATCCAGGCCGCACTTTTTGCCCCCTCGCGCGGCGCTACGGAAGGGAGACCGGTCGTCCAACAGAGCCTTCGCAACCTTGACCTGCTATTGATTGACCACCATGCCGATGTACGCCGCCCGTCGTTTGTTTGCTGCTTCGTCACGTCGCCGTCGTGCCGGCCGTCGCCCGTCGCTGGGATCGTTTGACCGGCGCGTCTGCTGGTCCCCCCGGCTGGAACGGCTGGAGTCGCGTCTCCTGTTGCACGGCGACGGCGATCCGGAACACGCGCTGACCGACCATATCCACGCGCAGTTGGACATCTTCGTCGACGGCGTGCAGCAGGTGATACCGGGAAACATCGGAATTGATCTTTCGGCCGGCCAACTCGTCGATTTTTTGCACACGCACGAAACCGGGGGAAGACTGCACCAGGAACCGATCGGCCCCGGAGGCACGATCGCGCCGGACGACTTCGTCACCGTCGGCGACTTCTTCGACATCTGGCGGACCAACGCCGGGTCGCCGGGGAACAATCCGGACGCCGTGTTCAACGCCAACAACATCCTCGGCAACACGGTCAACGACACGCACACCATCCGGATGTTCGTCAACGGCGAGCCGAACGACGAGTTCGAGAACTACCGCTTCCACGACGGCGACGCCATCGTGATCAGCTTCGAGGAGATCACCAACACGGAAACGGTCACGCTGGTGAATATCAACACCAGCCAGGGCGTTATCCCCATTGAATTGTTCAACGTGGCCACGCCGCTGCACGTGGCCAACTTTTTGAACTACGTCAACGACGGCGATTACGTCAATTCGCTGTTTCACCGCTCGGCACGGCTGGGCGGCGTTGAGCCATTCGTCATTCAAGGGGGCGGCTTCAATTTCGACGGTTCGACCGTCGGGCAGGTACCGGCCGATCTGCCAGTGATGAACGAGCCGGGCATCTCCAACACGCTGGGCACGATCGCCCTGGCGAAACAGAGTGGAATTCCCAGCAGCGGCACGAACCAGTGGTTCGTCAACCTGAGAGACAACTCCGGCGACCCCGCGTTTTTGGATACGCAGAACGGCGGTTTTACCGTGTTCGGCCGCGTCATCGGCGACGGCATGGACGTGGTCAACGCCATCGCGGCGCTGGACGTCGCAGATTTGTCTAGCTTCGTCAATCCGTCTTTTGCCACCGCGTTTAATGAGACGCCGGTCGTCAATTTCAACGGCCCGCCGCTGACGGCCAACGAGCTGGTGCTCATCAACAGCGTCACGGTCGTCACCAGCAGCATCGAAGGCGTCAAGTTTGAAGACCTGAACGCCAACGGCACGCAGGAGCCGGGCGAAAACGGCCTGGCTGGCTGGACGATCTACGCGGACGCCAACGACAACGGCGCGCTGGACGCTGGAGAGACTTCAGCGGTTACTGACGCCACGGGCCATTATCTGCTCGATGAGTTGAGTCTGGGCACCCATATCGTGCGTGAGGTGTTGCAGTCCGGCTGGGCGCAGACGGCGCCGGCCGCTGGATTCCATTCCGTCACCATCGGAGCGGAAAATGGCGCCACCGGCATCGACTTCGGCAACGTCCAGGTGACGGCCCCGACCGGACTGACGTTGTCGCCCAGTTCTGACACCGGCGTGAGCGGCGATGGACTGACGCGCTTGAACAACTCGCTCGGCGCGGAATTGCAGTTTTCCCTGGGCGGACTCATCCCGGGCGCCACGGTTACGCTGGTCGATACGACAGGCGGAGAGACGATTATCGCCCAGGAGACGGCCACCGCGACGATCATGGACATCATCACCAACGGCACGGCCACGTTGGCAAATGGTCCGCACGTCATCGTCGCCCGGCAGTCGTTGGGCGGCACGACCAGTGGCAATTCAAACGCGGTGAACCTGACGATCGACGCCGCACCGCCCGTGTTTACCTCCATGCCCATCCTGCAGGCGCCGGCCGGTCTGCTCTATGAGTACAACGTTCAAACCGACGATGAAGCCGGCGCCGGGGTCAATTACGATCTGCAGCAAGCGGTGACCGGCATGGTCATCGACGCGGTAACCGGCGTGATCACGTGGACGCCCACCATCGGCCAGGTCGATACGCACACCATCACGGTCAGGGCGATCGACGGGGCCGACAACTCCGGGACGCAGACCTTCATGGTCGAGGTGACCAACTCGCCGCCGGTGTTGGATCCCGTCAGCGACCAGACCGTGGACGAACGCGCCGTGGTCACCTTTGCGGCCACGGCCACCGACCCCAACCAACCGGGAGATTCACTGACGTTCAGCCTGGACGCGGGGGCGCCGGCGGGGGCGACCATCGACCCGGATACGGGCGTGTTCTCTTGGACGACGTCCGAAGACAACGGGCCGGGCGTATTCCCCATCACCGTGCGCGTCACCGATCAGGGGGGCCTTGAAGATTCACAGCAGTTCATGGTGACGGTCAACGAACTGAACGACGCCCCCACGATCGAGCCGGTCGCCGACCGTGTGGTGATCGTCGACACGCCGTTGAACTTTGTGGTCACGGCTACCGATCCGGACCTGCCCGCGCAGACCCTCATGTTCAGCCTCCTCGGCGCACCCGCCGGGGCGGCCATCGACCCGAACACCGGGGAGTTCACCTGGACGCCGGGTGCGGGGGACAGTCCCGGCACTTACATGATGGAGGTCCGCGTGAGCGACGGCGAGCTCGAAGCGAGCATGTCCTTCACCGTCTTCGTGCAGGACGAAGCGTTGGGGCCCGTATTGCAGACGATCAGCGACCAGACGGTCGATGAAGGCACGCAACTGGTAGTGGCCGCCGTCGCCTCCGACGATAATTTACCCCATGACGAGCTGACCTTCAGTCTAGCCGCGGGAGCTCCGGCCGGCGCGGCGATCGATCCGGCCACTGGTTTGTTCACCTGGACGCCCGGCGAACCGGACGGGCCGGGCATGGCGGAGGTCACCGTCCGTGTTTCCGACGCTAGCGGACTGGAGGATACGGCCACGTTCAACATTACCGTCAACGAAGTCAACCTGCCGCCGGTGATGGAGACCATCGACGACATGACGGTAGATGAAGGGGATACGGTGTCGTTGTTTGTAAACGCCACGGACGCGGACCTGCCGGCCAACACGCTCAGCTACAGTCTGTTATCCTCCGACGCCCCGTCGGCCGGCATCGAACCGGACAGCGGCGAATTCACCTGGACGACGACCGAGGACGACGGACCGGGCATCTTCAGTTTCACGGTGCAGGTCAGCGACGGGCAGGAAACGGCCACGCAGTCGTTCACCGTCACCGTCAATGAAGTGAATCAACCTCCGGTGTTGGCATTGATCGGGCAGCAATTCGTCGATGAAGGAGGCACGGTTTCGTTCTTCGCCGAGGCGACGGATGCTGATTTGCCGGCCAATACGCTTAGCTTCAGCCTGGGCGCCGGTGCTCCGGCCGGGGCGAACATCGATCCGGCGACCGGCGAGTTCACCTGGACGACGATTGAAGCCGACGGTCCCAATACGTTCATGGTGACCGTAGTCGTCAGCGACGGCGCCGGCGGCGAAGACGATCAAGTCGTGATCATCAACGTCATCGAAATCAATACGCCACCGGTGCTCGATCCGATCAGCGACGCAACCATCCCCGAAGGTCAGCTTTTCACCTTCACCGCCGCGGCCACCGACGCCGATCTACCGGCGAACGATCTGACGTTCAGCCTCGATGCCGGCGCGCCGACCGGCGTTTCGCTCGACCCACAGACCGGAGTGTTCTCCTGGACGCCGAGCGAGGAGCAGGGTCCCGGTGAGTTTACCATCACTTTGAGAGTGAACGACAACGCGGGCGACAACGACTCGCGGACGTTCACGCTGACCGTGACCGAAGTCGATTCCCCGCCCGTGCTGGATCCGATTGGCCAACAAACGGTCAACGTCGGCGGCACCGTCACGTTTACCGCCACGGCGTCGGATCCTGATATCCCGGAGGGCGACCTCACGTTCAGCCTCGACAGCGGCGCTCCCGCCGGTGCGACCATCGATCCGCAGACGGGCGCGTTCTCTTGGACGCCCACGGCGCAGCAGGGCACCGGCTTTTTCGACGTCACAGTCCGCGTCACCGACGACACCGGTTTGGACGACTTTGAAGACATCCGCATCCTGGTCAACACGCCGCCGGTGATCGATCCGATCGGCGACCGCCAGGTCGACGAATTGACTCAACTGTCGTTCACGGTCACGGCCGATGACGACGATACGTTTACATTCAGGCTGGGCCCAGGGGCGCCGGCGGGCGCGGCCATCGATCCGCAGTCGGGTCTGTTCACCTGGACGCCGACCGAAGCCCAAGGACCGGGCACGTTCGACATCACCGTGATCGTCGAGGATTCCAGCGGGCTGGAGTCCGAAGAGTCGTTCGAGGTCGACGTGCGCGAGGTCAATCGCCCGCCGGTCATCAACCCCATCGGCGACCAGCTCGGCATGCCGGGCACCGAAATGCAGTTCACCGTGACGGCCACCGACCCGGATTTGCCGGCCAACAATCTGCGCTTCAGCCTCGATCTAGGTTCTCCGCCGGAGGCGATGATCGATCCGGTCACCGGGCTGTTTTGGTGGACGATTCCCCCGGACATCACGGACACGCGGGTCACCTTCACCGTGCGGGTCACCGATGACGGGCCCGGCGGGATGTCCACCACGCAATCGTTCGACGTGCTGCTGACCAACGTCGGCTTCTCATTGTTTTCCAGCGATGGAGCGGCCGGATTGAATGAAAGCAGCCAAATCGAAACGGTCGAGCGTAACCAGCCAGCCGCCGCCGCGGAGGACGACAACTCACAGGCGGTATCGTCCGCACTGCTGTCGGGCTTACTGCCGGCCAGTGATGACCTGGTGATCGACAGCAGCGGTTCGAACTTCGCCGTCGGTCCGGATACCGGCGTACCTCATTTTTGGCAGACCATGCGCGATGGACCCATGCCTGGCGTTGGTGACACCGACGATGACGACGAGGAAGACAACCGGGTGGGCGATACCCGCCCCGAAGGAGAAACAGCGCCGCGACAAGCGTCTCTGCCGGGCGAGGAAGACTTGACGCTGTGGCGCGGTATTGACGATGAGACCATCGCGGCATTGGCTGATGTCGCCCAAGCGCCTATGGCAGTTTTCGTCGACTACTTCAGCGAACTCGTCGGACGACAGGAAAGCGATTCGGCAACGGTCGAGGAATTAAACGCAGTCGCCGCCCCGTCAGTTAGCCCGTCGGCAGGCAAAGCGAATCCGCCAGAGGGACCTGCGGACGTCCAGCACTCCGATAATCCTCGTCTGGCCGCCGCGGCGTTCGCTCCGTTATTGGCCGTAGGCTTGCGTCCCGCGGAAACACCTCTGGATCGTGGCGCGAAACAGCGGACGTCGCTAATAATTTCGTTGCGGAAGTGGGCGAATACCCGATTGTGGACGTGGTGACTTGGCTCGCCTGCCGCGATTTCACCAATTCAGCCACAATGATTCGCGGCGGGTTTGTTTTACCGAATGGCAAACCTTTTGCGGGGCGTCGATGCGGCGCCAGTCGGAAAACAGCCGATCGTACAACGGGCAACGATATCCGCTGACCGCCGCGCGGCCCTGGATGCCGCTGAGCGTCTCGGCCAAATCAGCGTGCTCGTCGTCACTCATTTCAAAGCCATAGGCCGCCTTGTCGCACCGTGCGGAGTGCGGATAGGGCGGGTCGCAGTAGAACAGCGTGTCCTGCTCGTCGTACAGGCGGATCAACTCCCCTGCCGGGCGGTTTTCGATCTGCACCCGCAACAGCCGCGTGGCGATCTCCGGCAGTTGTTCCACACTGCCCAGCCAGCGCGACACGACACCGCTCATTCCCCGCCGGCTGGTCGATTTGCAATTCGCCCAGCGACCCAGCGAAGCGGTCTGCGCCAGACCGGTGCGCACCTGCCGCGCCCGGACGAAGAAGCGTCGCGCCCGTTCCAGATGCGATATCTTACGCGAGGGGGTCTCGCAGGCGATCGCGAACTCTTCACGGGAAAACGGCGTCAAGGCAATCGACTCGATAAGCTGGGCGCGTTGTTCCCGCAGCACCTTGAAGAAATTCACGACTTCGCCGTCAAGATCGTTATAAGTTTCCACGGGCGACGGCGGCCGATTCAACAACACGGCCGCCGATCCACCGAACGGCTCGCAATAATGCCTACATTCGCCCAACTGCGGCAACAGCCAATCCAAATGGCTGAATTTGCCCCCGTACCAGCCAAACGCCAACGTGCGACGTTTCGGCCGGCCGTGAGAAACTTCCGCGCGAGCCCGCAATTGCCGCAGGTCTTGCTCCAACTCGCGGTCGTCGAAAAGATGGTCCGTGGCGCGGACGGCCGAGGGTTTGCGCGGCATGAGACAGACAAATCCTTTTGTGCGTTCGCACGGATTCTAGGGACCAGCACGCGGACTGTCCACCCGGCGACCGCCGGAAGTGATACCGTTTCAGGCGAAAAATGAGGGATTCGCAGGGTAGAAAATTGGCAAAGGCTGTGTTCCGCAAAAAACGCATAAGTACCCTTTGATTGTTTGCGATGCTCAAACCGTCGTGCCGCGATCCCTATGCACCACAAACGATTTCTGGAGAATGACTTGCGAGGGCAGAGGTATTGTCTTTAGCCTCTCGTGCGCCAGAATTGCAGTGCGCATGGGGGGCTTGAATTGGCCATCCAAGCGGAGAATACTGACGTTTTCACCTGTCGAGAATCGTCCACCGAAGGTATAAGAGCGCCCCAAGCAAGTCCTTCAGGGAACCGAAAACCAATAGAGTAGGCTATGGATGGTCCGGGGTTCTCAAAGAAACACCCTATGGGCAGGCAAATGAGATCGCTTCGCATTCCATTGCGCGTTGTTCTTTATCAGGATGAGGGCGATTGGATTGCACATTGCTTGGAGTTCGACTTGTGCGGAGATGGAACGAGCATGGAAGAAGCGATGGAATCACTCTCGAAAGCAATTCAAATCCAGGTGGAGGCGACCAGCCGCCATCAAAACTTGAAGAATCTTTTTTCGCCCGCAGACGGAGAGTTTTTTGAGAAATTCGCTGCCGGACGTGAGTTGGTAGGAATCGGCGAACTGCGGGTCACCGTAGAACCCACCCCTGTGGTTATCGAGCGCACCGAAGCGCGACAGTACTTAGACGATCCAGCAAACGATCTCGTACTTGCCTGACGGCAATGCCCCGACGCCACCTAACTCTAAAACAGCTTCGAAAAATCCTCAAAAGCTACGGAGTCCGCGAGGACAGGTCACGCGGGAAGGGATCGCACACGTTATTTGAAAAAGAGTTCTCAGACGGCACGGTCTCCTATCCAGTGCCGACGCATGGCAAAAACGTAAAGGATTGCTATGTGAAGGGGTGCCGAAAGAAATTTCGGCTTACGCCAGACGATGGCGTTTCTGACGACGAGTTCTTCGGCCGAGCTTAGTGATTGGCTGCCGAAAGCTTTCTCAATCGGCATCAATACGCAGCCGCCGGCGCCTGTGCGACCGGGCGGAGTTTGGCTATAATCCCGGATTGAACGGGTTGCGCCCCGCGCCGCCGCCGCGGCGAAAAAAAAGAGGGTTCCTGTTCGCCGGGACAGGAACCCTCGGTAAGGCTGTCCGAACTTGACGAAGGATTAGTTCGTCTCGCCCGGAGACCCACAGCCGTAAGCACCTATCGGGTTTGCGGCGCCGCCGACTTTAGAACGCGCGGCCAAACGGGTTGAATGACCCGTTTGCGCGCGGCGCCAGATTGAATTTTCGACACGGCCGGTATAGAGAGACCGCCGAATCGCGGCAAGAGACCAGATGAAACGCACTGCCAAATTGGCGTTGGAAGACGGTACGGTTTATTCCGGAACTTCACTGGGCGCGGAAGGAGAAGTCGACGGCGAGGTCTGCTTCAACACGTCGATGACCGGTTATCAAGAGATTGTCACCGACCCCAGCTACCGGGGGCAGATCGTGACGATGACCTATCCGGAAATCGGCAACTATGGCGTCAACAGCGAGGATGCGGAAAGCGCGCGGCCGCACTTGGCCGGCTTCGTCGTCCGCGAATACAGCCGCCGCACCAGCAATGCGCGGGCCGAAGGCGCGCTTTCCGAGTATTTGGCCGCCGCCGGCGTGGTCGGCATCAGTGATATCGACACACGGGCGCTGGTCCGCCGCATCCGTACGCGCGGCGCCATGAAGGGGGTGCTCTCGACCGTCGATCTAAATGACGACGGTCTCGTGGCCAAGGCCCGCAACAGTCCGGGGCTGGTGGGCCGCGATTTAGTCCGGGAAGTCGTGCCGGAGTCAGCGCGTCCGTGGAATGAAGCGTTGAACCCTCTGGCCCAACTGAATCCGACTGCTCAGAAAAACGCCGCTGTTGGCGAATTTCCGCATGTCGTGGCCCTGGACTTCGGCATGAAATGGAACATTCCGCGGCATCTGTGCGAGATCGGCTGCCGGGTGACCGTGATGCCGGGCACGGCGACGGCCGATGAGATCATGGCGCTCAAGCCGGCCGGGCTGTTCCTTTCCAACGGACCCGGCGACCCGGAGCCGCTTGAGTATGCCATCGATACGATCGGGCAGTTGTTGGGCCGCATGCCGGTATTCGGCATCTGCCTGGGACATCAATTGCTCTCGCTGGCTTGCGGGGCGAAGACGTTCAAGTTGAAATTCGGGCATCGCGGCGCCAATCAACCGGTCCTGAACCACGCCACCGGCCGCGTGGAAATCACGTCGCAGAATCACGGCTTCGCCGTCGACGAGGCCTCGCTGCCTGATGAATTAGAAGTGACGCACCGCAACCTGAACGACGACACCATCGAAGGCGTGCGTCACCGCGGCCTGCCGGCCTTCAGCGTCCAATACCATCCCGAAGCCTCGGCCGGACCCCACGACAGCAACTACGTGTTCCGGGAATTCCGCGAGTTGCTGGGGGAAAAGTAGGCAGAGGGCAGTAGGCAGAGGGCAGTGACGCGCTGCCGCGTGAATTTGCCTGCCACGCCGCTGACCATTTTGAGCCGAACTCGCCAGACTTTGGCGCAGTCCGCGGAATCCAAACTCTGGTGAGTTCGGCTACATCCAACAGTTGACGCCCGTCAGCGCATCACTACCCTCTGCCCTCTGCCTACTGCCCTCTGCCTACTTTCCTCCCCATTACAGCGCGGCGCAGATGGCGTCGGCCATTTCTTGCGTGCCGACGGCGGTGGGATCGTCGCGGTCGGGCTTCAGGTCGTAGGTGACGTGCTTGCCCTCGGCGATCACGCGCGAGACGGCCGCTTCCAGGCGGTCGGCGGCGGCGTTTTCTTTCAAGTGCCGCAGCATCAACATGGCCGAAAGGATCAGCGCGGTCGGATTGACCTTGTTCTGTCCTTTGTATTTCGGCGCGCTGCCGTGCGTGGCCTCGAAGACGGCGCCTTCGGGTCCGATGTTGGCGCCCGGCGCCACGCCCAGGCCGCCGACGATGCCGGCCGCCAGATCGCTGATGATGTCGCCGTACAGGTTCTCGAGTACCAGCACGTCGTACAGTTCCGGTTTTTGGACCAACTGCATGCACATGTTGTCGACGATGCGGTCCTCGAACTCGATGTCCGTGTATTCCCGGGCCACTTTTTCTGCCGTGGCCAGCCACAGCCCGTCGGTGTGCTTCATGATGTTCGCTTTGTGTACGCAAGTCACCTTTTTGCGGCCGTTGTTCCGCGCGTAGTCCAGTGCGCAGCGGACGATCCGCTCGGTCGCCGGCACGCTGATCGGTTTGATCGACACCCCCGTCACGTCGCCGCTGGTTTTGATCTTGCGGTCGGTCGACAGTTTGTTGATTGTCTCGATCAGCTTGATTGTCTCTGGCCGCCCCCGCTCAAATTCGACGCCGGCGTACAGGTCCTCGGTGTTTTCGCGGACGATGACCAGATCGACGGGCACTTCGCTGAAGTAGCTGCGCACGCCGGGATACTGTTTGCAGGGCCGGATGCAGGCGAACAAACCGAGCGCCTGCCGCAGGTCGACGTTGATGCTGCGAAATCCCTTGCCGACGGGCGTCGTGATCGGCGCTTTCAACGCGCAGCGGGTGCGGCGCACGCTCTCCAAAACTTCGTCGGGCAGCGGCGTGCCAGTCCTCTCCATGACGTCCACGCCGGCTTCCTGCTGATCCCAGTTGATGGCCACGCCGGTGGCGTCCACGCATTTGCGAGCCGCCTGAGCCAGTTCGGGGCCGACTCCGTCGCCGGTAATCAAAGTCACATCGAGCGCCATCTCGTTTTTCCACCTTTCCATCCGCGCCAACCGCGGCCAAAAATTAGGGCCGCGCGGGCGCCGCAAAGGATCTTTATATCAAGGCCGAAGGCTAACAAATGCCCAATAGGGCGTCAACGTGCCGAGCAGTGTGCGTCATTGCGATACGAACGCCGATTGCGCGTTCGCCTCTGGAATATACGTCACCGGACGGCATCGCCGCGTGACAGGTTATTCCGGTTATCGCGGCGGCGATGAGAGGGCGAACATTTACAGAATAGCCAGCCGCGCAACGTGCTATCGCCCACGTCGGCGATCACGCATCGCCAACCGGCTCCACTTTACCCGTGGGTCGTGGCACGGGGCGGGGACGCGGCGCCGGAGACTCTTGCGGGACCGGTTCCGCGGCGACGGATGTTTCACTCCATACCAGCCGGGTCATCGCCTCCCGTGCGTCCATCGCCAGGCTGAACAGCGTGGGCACCAGCACCAGCGTGAACATGGCCGAAACCAATAGTCCGCCCAGCACGACGCTTCCCAAGCCGCGGTACAACTCGCTGCCGGCGCCGGGGATGACCACCAGCGGAAGCAGGCCCAACACCGTGGTCAGCGTGGTCATAAAGATCGGCCGGATCCGCGTGCGGACGCTCTCCAGTATGGCGTCCCGCGGCGCCATCCGCCCGGCGCGCATGAGGTTGAGGGATTGGTGCACGATGAGAATCGGGTTGTTCACCACCGTGCCGATCAAGACGACGAACCCCAGCATCGTGAGCACGTCGAGCGGTTGCAGGACAAATAGGTTCAGCACCCACAACCCGATAAACCCGCCGGCCGCGCCCAGCGGGACGCTAAAGATAATCACCAGCGGATAGAGCCACGACTCGAACAGCGCAGCCATCAACAGGTAGGTGATCATCAGCGCCAAGAGCAGATTGAACCACAAAGCGTCCCAGGCTTCGGTCAGCTTGTCTGCCGTACCCGACAAGCTGATTTGATAACCCCCGTCCAGTTTGCCGTCCCGTTCCAGGGGGGCGATGATCTGCTGGCGAATGACTTCCATTGCTTCTTGCAAGGCCATCGACGACGGCGGTGTCACCTCGACGGTGATCGCCCGCAATCGCTCGCGATGATTGATCTGCTCCGGGCCGGCGCCCAATTGCACGTCGGCCACAGTCGACAGTTTGACCACCTGTCCGCCCGGGGCGGCGATCTGCAAGTCGCGCACGTCCTGCGTGCGCTGCACCATGCGGTCCTCGCCGAGGATGCTGAGGTCAATTCTGTCGCCGCCGATAAAATAGTCCGTCGCCCGCGCCCCGTCGATCAGCGCGTCGACGGCGTATCCCAATTCGACGGCCGAGATTCCCAGGTCGCCGGCACGGTCCCAACGCGGCCGGGCGTGCAGTTCCGGAGTAGAGATGTCCAGGCTGGGCTTGGGAATGGCTTGGGCCTCCGGGATGAGCTCCGCGACGCGCGCCATTATGGAACCACCCAAGGCCACCAACTGTTCCAACTCAGGGCCGGTGATCTCCACGTCGACGGTGCGGCCGGCACTCAGACCCCGCTCGAACAGACTCGTCTGCTTGGCCACGACGATCGTGCCGGGGATGTCCCGGCCGACCTCCCGGAGCATGTCGACCGCATCCGACGCGCGAAGCGGGTTTTGCGTGCGGACTCCCATGAACACGCGAGTGCCCCGGGCGATAAAGAAAAAATCGCGGATAACCGGATACTTCAGGTCATCGCGCTGGGCGACCTCCGGCGAGACGTCCCAAAAGGGGCGCAGCCGCGCCTCGACCAGCGCGCCCATTTCCGTCAGACGTTCCAGGTTGTAGCCGGCAGGGGGCTGGATGAATCCGATCACCAGATTGCGGTTTCCGCTGGGCAGATACTCTACTTTCGGCGCCAGCAAATAGCTCAACAGGAAGGCTCCCGCCACGAATCCCACGACGGTCGTCAATCGCAGTGCCACGCTGGCTTGCAACCGGCCGTTGATGCCGACAATGAAATCAACGAACCCGCGGCCCAGCCCCTCGAGCACGCGCACCATCCGGCTGCCGTTGATCACCCCCGCCATCGATACCGCGGACCGCCGGACCACATGGCCGTTGGTCGCCACGTGCAGCCGGCCGTTGTCCTCGCTGGTGCCCGGGTGCGTCCAGTCCGTATTTGAGCCGATGCGCTGAGAACTCCGGTGCAGGATTTTTGCCGACAAAGTGGGTATCAGCGTGATGCTGATCAGCAGCGACAATCCGACGGCGGAACTGACGGCCAGGGCGATATCCCGGAACAACTGTCCCGCTTCCTGCTGGACGAACAGCACCGGCAGGAACACCGCCAGCGTGGTCAACGTCGACGCGACGACGGCGCCCCATACCTCCTCAGCGCCGCGGACGGCGGCCGTGTGTTTGTCGTCGCCCGATTGAAAATGCCGGTAGATGTTCTCCAACACGACCACCGCGTTGTCGACCAGCATACCGACAGCAAACGCCAGCCCGGCGAGGCTGATGACGTTCAGCGAACGCCCCAATATCTGCAATACCAGGAACGTGCCGATGATGCTGGTCGGAATGGCCAGGCCCACGATCAATGCGCCGCGTGCGAACCAGAATCCGGCCGCTAAGATCAACGCCAAGCAGATGGCAAACAGCCAGGGGGACACATAGGCTGCGGCCAAGCCGCTGACGGCCACTGCCGGCACGACCAACAGCGTGCGCACGCCGAGGTGTAAAAACAGCATCAGCACGATCATCGTCAGCGCGCCGCCGATGAATATGTTCTGTTCGACCAGGCCGATGGCCGAATCGATGTAATCGGTCTCGTCGTAAACCTGCTCCAGTTGCAGGCCGCGAGATTGAAGAATGCCGTCGTTCAGCCGCGCGCTGGTTTCCCGCAGCCCGGCCATCACTTCCATCACGTTGGCACCCGTTTCGCGCTGGCAATTGACGGCCAGCGCCGAAAGGCCGAAATTGCGGGCCAGGCCGTCCGCCTTCTTGTATCCCAGCCGCACATCGGCCACGTCGCGCACGTATACCGGCAGGCCGTCGCGGTAGGCGACCAGCGAGTTGGCCACCTGTTCCGGCCGGCGGAATTGCCCCAGCGTGCGCACCACCCACCGGCGTTTTCCGTCCCAGACGTCGCCGCCGGAGGTGTCCTTGTTGTGTCCGACGAGCGCAGTGCGAACGTCGTCAATCGTCAGTTGGCGGGCGGCCAGGCGCTCGGCGTCGACGACGACTTGCAGTTCTTCTTCCTGGCCGCCGATGACCCTGCTGTCGGCCACGCCGTCCACGCGTTCGAATGCCGCCTCGATGTAATCCTCGGCAAAACGGTACAGCTTCGTCGTGTCGATGTCCGGCGGCAGCAGACTGCGGATTGTCTGGCGCAGGCCGGCGTCGATCTTTTCATTGTTCACCAGGTCGTTCAGCCGATGGACAAGCTGGCCCGTGCTCAGCGCGCGGAGCACCGGTTCGAGCAATTCGGCGGACTCCGGGTGCTCGGCTTGAAACTTGATGATCTGCTCGCGTGACGGGGCACGCGGCCGCAGGTAAAACCAGGCGATCGAGCGGTCCGACGTGTTGGTTGTTTTGATCGTCGCTTCTTGCACGTCGTCCGGGTATTCTTGCACTTGTTGCAGGCGCGCGTTGACCTTGACCAGCGCTTCGGTCAGATCGGTGCCGACGGTGAACTCCAGGTTGATCTCCCCGGAGCCATGCCGGCTTTCGGAGGTCATCTTGCGGACGCCTTCCACCCCTTTGAGCTGCTCTTCCTGCTCTTGGATGATCTCGCGTTCGACCTCTTGCGGACTGGCGCCCGGCCAGCGTGTCTCGATCGACAGCGTCGGCGTTTCCACTTCCGGCGTCAACTGCATCGGCATACGCCACAACGCGACCATGCCGAACAGCACCAGCAGCCAGACGCCGACCGCCACTTTGACGGGATTTCGGACGAATGCGTCGATCAGTTGCATGGGACCGCCAGTTTAGTGAATCGTGAGTATAGTCCGCGCCGCGAACGGATCACTTCGCCATATTCCCGTGCAGAATTCAGAACTCGCAGCCGCAAGCGCGAGGATTCGCGCGCTGTTAAAACCGCACCGCCTGGCCGGATTGCAGCCGTTCGTTGCCTTCAACCACCACGCGATCACCGGCCTCGAGCGCCCCGGTCACCTGAATCATTCCCTCCGACGCCACGCCCAACTCGACTTCCACGCGGCGCACGACGCCCTGTCGCGGGTCGGCGCCGTCAACGTCGACCGCAAACACGGCCGGAACGGCGCGTCCCAACACCACCGCGTCCTTAGGCACCAATTGCGCCGCGGCCGTCTGGCCGACCGGCAACGTCACGCGCGCGAACATGCCGGGTTTCAACAGCGGTCCACCGTCCTGCGGAATCCCGTCCAAACGGATTTTTACGGGGAAATTCCGCGAACGGAGTTCACCCCACGGCACAATATATGAAACCGGTCCCGTAAAATGTTGTTCCGCCAGCGCCGGAATCTCGACGCGCGCCGTCGCGCCGACGGTCAACTGGCCGATATACTGCTCGGCCACCATGCAGTCGACGTCGACGTTGGCCAACTCCACCACGTCCACGACGTCGTCGCCCTTTGTGACCCAATGGCCCACTTCCGTATACTCGGCGGCCACGTAGCCGTCAAACGGCGCCTCGATCGTGTGCCGCTCGATCTGGTCTTCGATGTGGCGCACGGTTTCCGCCGCAATCGCTACATTCGCCTCGGCTTGCGCGATCTTTTCCGCCCGCGGTCCGGCCACGGCCAGCCGGTAGGCGGCGTCGGCGGCGACGGTGTCCTGCGAGGCCGTCTCGGCCAGCGACGTGGCGTCCTGCAACTCGTCAATACTGGTCGCCCCGCGTTGGTAGGCCTTTTGCAGCCGATCCAGTTTGTTGCGCGTATAATCTCGCCGGGCCTGCGCGGCCAGCATCCGCGCCCGGGCCTGTTCGATCTCCTCCGGGCGGCTGCCGTTTTGCAATTCCTCCAATTCATGGCGGCGCAACTGGTGTTCCGCCCTGGCGCCGGCCAATTGGATTTCCAGCGTGACGGTGCGCAGTTTGACCATGGGCTGGCCCGCGCTCACCGGGTCTCCTTCATTGACCAGGAACTCCATCACGCGTCCTTCGACGGCGCTGCCCACCTTGCTGATCCGCCGCGGCATCACGGTGCCGATAAACGTCTGCCCTGCGAGCACTTCGCGTTGGACAACCTGTTGGACGACGACCGGCACCGCTTCTGAGGACGTTTGTCCTGCGGCAGCACCGGCCATCGCCACGAATGCGAGGAGGGACACCGCCGATGACTGGATAGGGTTTGGTGTGAATGGCATACTATCGGAAAGTATAGGCATCCGTTTATTTGTTCACAAGCATTTCAGCCGGAGAAACGGCCGGTTCGCGGTTTTGTGGCGTGCGGAGGATGGGGAGAAAAGGCAAGCTATCGGCCAGGCGCCTGGTAATCCAGATTCTCGGTCGGCATTTGTGCATCGACGTGATTGCGCCAAGCCTGCAAATCGTGGTGGAGTTCATCGCGGAGCGCCGGCTTCGCGTCGGCCAAGTCCTTGGTTTCGCCGATGTCGTCGCGCAGATTGTACAGCTCGACGTGATCGTCCTCGAAAAACTCGATCAGCTTCCAGTCGCCCCGGCGCACGGCGCCGTACGGAGTGGCGCCGCCGGGATGATAATGGGGGTAATGCCAGTAGATGGCCTGCCGCTTTAACTCCCCATTGCCGGAAAGCACCGGCACAAGGCTCTCGCCGTCGATTTCCCGCTGTGCATCCGCTGCCACACCCGCCATCTCCAAGATGGTCGGGAAGAAGTCCGTGCTGATGACCGGCGTCTGATTGGTTGAACCTGGCTGGGTCACACCGGGCCACCTGACGATACACGGCACCCGGACGCCGCCTTCGTAGCTGGATCCCTTGCCGGCGCGCAGCGGCCGGTTCGACGTGATCTCGCGCAGCACCAGTCCGCCGTTGTCGCTGGTGAAAATGACCACCGTCCGCTGGGCGATGTTGTGTTCCTCCAGCGCCGCCATCACTCGCCCCACGCTCTCATCCACGCTTTCGATCATCGCGGCGTAGGCCGGATTGTGCTGCGCCATGTCGGGCGTGATCTTACGGCGGTATTTTTCGGTCAATTCCCGCTTAGCTTGAATCGGCGTGTGGACGGCGTAATGCGGCAGGTAGATGAAAAACGGCCGGTCGTGATTTTCGCCGATGAACGCCACCGCCTCTTCCGCTTCGCGGTCGGTCAGGTACTCACTCGGCGGGCTGTCGGTGAGGGTGGGAATCTTGTACGGCGAAAAATAGCTGGGCGGCTGCCCGCGATGATCGCCGCCTTTGTTCACACCGAATCCTTGCGACAGCGGCCCGTGCGACTCCTCGCCCAAGTGCCATTTGCCGATGCTGATCGTTTTGTACCCGGCCCCGCGCAATGCCTCGGCGATCGTCACTTCCTCGTGCGGCAGGAAATGCGTCCATTCGGGGATTTTCAATTTCGCATTGGGCCGGTGATGCCCATGGATCCAATCGGTCACGTGCAGCCGCGCCGGATACCGCCCTGTCAACACACACGCCCTGGTCGGCGAACAGACTGTACAGGCGCTGTATGCGTCGGTGAACCGCATCCCGGCTTCGGCCAGCCGATCGATGTTCGGCGTTTCGTACAACGCGCTCCCGTAGCACGCCAAATCCGTCCAGCCGAGATCGTCGATCAGGAAGAAGATGAAGTTGGGCTGTTCGAGACGGGTCGTTTCGGCGGATGCCGGCTGCCCTATCGCGGTGGCGAGCATACAAACGAGAACCACACGGCGTAGGCGGCGAAGGCTCGTGATCAACGGACGCCGTATTTCAGGCGGCGGCATGGAACATCCCTCCTCTCATTTCCATTCATTCATTGGATACTGCTGCGAGCCAGCGTTTCCGCCTGCGGATGATATTCCGGGAGGGCGAGGCCTGCCCCGGCCGGTATTTGTGCGGCATTATTGCGTCGCCTCGATTGCCGCGTGGTTCGTCTCGATGGTGGCGAATCCCCGCGATCGCGTCACCCGGGGTTGGCCGTCAACTTCTTCGACGACCAGCACGGCGGCGCCGGCGTACTCTTCGGCCAGCCGGATGCCTGTTTCCGCTCCCAACACGCTGACGGCGGTGGCCAGGCTGTCGGCGGTGGTGCAGTCGGGGGCGATGACGGTGACGCTGCTGCGATTGGCGAGTCCCAGGCCGGTGCGC
>Ga0214472_10002469_pt1 | contig 19871 bp, 13 predicted proteins | sample RVTome_6_FD_207662 | JGI IMG/M metagenome (GOLD analysis project Ga0214472, IMG submission 207662) | Soil microbial communities from uranium-contaminated site in the Upper Colorado River Basin, Wyoming, United States - RVT140D175 | ecosystem: Environmental > Terrestrial > Soil > Contaminated >...
CCACGCTGACATTGGAGGTGGGCGGCGCGATCCAGACCTACGGCACCTGCTACTTCGAATGGAACAGTCAGACCATCATCCGCGATGACCTCAGCATCGAGGACGGCGGTGCGGTAAGTCTCTTCGACTACCCGGTGGTCACCGTCGAGAGCAGCGGCGCCGTGTTCGTCTACGGGACGATCTACGTCGCGTGGAACGCTCGCTGCGACCTGTTCGGCTATCTCGGTATCGCAAGTACGGGGCTGCTGTCGGTGAGCAGCACCGGCCTGATCAATGTCTATAAGGATATCCGCCTCGGCGGGCGGCTCACCGGCGGCGGCAAGGTCGTCATGCTCCGCCGCGAGGGCCGCATTCTGGATTTCAACGATAACTCCGTGTTTGCGCTGGACCGGGCCTACGGCTACAGCAAGGCGCTGGTTGCGTGAGGTGAACCATGCCCCCTCTGAATCCCGACATTCCGCAGGAAGTACAAGACCGGTTGAACCGCACGCCAGCGCAGCGGAAGGCTGACCTCGACGCGCTTCGCCAGCAACGGCTGGACGCGATGACGCCGGAGCAGAGGCAAGCCGCGCAGGCGCACATTGATCGGGTCAATGCGGTGCCGGACGACAAGCGACCGGCCTTCATCGAGGGATCGCGCCTGGCGGTGACGGCCCGGTCGATCAAAACGTCGGTCGACGGCGGGATGGACCTGCGTGATGTGCTCGACCAGCTCGACGCCACCGAGATGGCCGCTGTTGACTGGCTGGCAGATGCCGTGATCGCGGAAAGGGGGACCTGATGGCGCTGATTTCGGACATCGCGGAAGCGGTCGTCGCGGCGCTGAACGGCCAGACGTTCAGTCAGCCGTTCACGGCCGAGCGCGCGTATCGGGCAGCCTTCGACCTTCAAGAGATGAAGGACCTGCACGTGACCGTCGTGCCCAAAGGCCTGGAACTGATCACTGCCGGACGCGGCGTGGCGCAGAGCGACGTGCAGATCGACATCGGCGTGCAGAAGAAACTGGCCACCGGCGACGACGCGGAGATCGACGAATTGATGGGTTTGGTGCAGGAGATCGTCGAGTTCGTGCGGGCGACGAGACAGTTCGGCGATGCGGTGTGGGTCAAAACCGAGAACACGCCCATCTATTCGCAGGAGCATCTGGGCGAATTGCGGCAATTCACCAGCGTGCTGACGCTGACCTTACGGGTGATGACTTCATGATCCGCATGGTGACCAAGCAGATGTTCTTCGACCGAAAGGCGGTGACCAGCCGGGTGGACCGCGCGACGCGGAAGGTGCTGTCGCGATTCGGGGCGTTCGTGCGAACCGGTGCTCGACACAGCATTCGCAAGCGCAAGGCGATCAGCGCGCCGGGCGAACCGCCGAGCTCGCATACCGGTCTGCTGAGGAAGTTCATCTTCTTCGGCTACGACCGCGACCGGCGCAGCGTGGTCATCGGCCCGCAACGACTGAATCAAAAGGTTGGCGACGCGCCGCACGCTCTCGAGTACGGCGGGACCTCGACTGTGGTTGAGGGATTGCGCGGAAGGCGAAGGAAGCGCCGGATCAAGATTTCTGCCCGCCCATTCATGGGGCCGTCGTTCGAGCGTGAGAAGCCGAAGCTGCCGGCCATGTGGGCGAAGAGCGTGAAAGCATAGGAGGCGACCGAGATGGCTACCTTCATTCTGGGCATGAATGCCAAGATTTATCAGGGTACGGCCGGCGATCCGCTCGCCTCGCTGACCGAGATGGGCAACGTCCGCGACGTGACGTTGAACCTCGAAGCCGGCGAGGCGGACATCACCACGCGGGCGAATTCCGGCTGGCGAGCGACCGCGCCGACGCTGCGCGAATGCACGGCCGAGTTCGAGATGGTCTGGAAGCCCGGCGACGCCGGGTTCGACGCGGTCAAGAACGCATTCCTGACGAGCGGAACGCTTGAGTTGGCCATCCTCGACCAGGACAAAGCGACCACAGGCGCACAGGGGCCGAAGGGTTCGTTCTCGATCACGTCGTTCTCACGCAACGAGGCCCTGGAGGAGGCCATCACCGTGTCAGTGACGGCCAAGCTCGCGGAATTTGACCAGTGGGTGGTGGTGTAACGGGAGTCTACAAGCGGAGCGAGCAACATGAAGACGTTTACTGATACGGCCGGGCGCACCTGGACGATCGCGCTGACCATCGACGCGGCCAAGCGGGTCAAGGGCCTGCTGGACGTGAACCTGCTGGAACTCGAATCCGGCGATCCGCCGCTGCTGACGCGCCTTGGCACCGACGTGATCCTGCTGTGCGACGTGATCTTTGCCTTGGTCAAACCGCAGGCCGACGCTGCCGGTGTCACCGACGAGCAGTTCGGTGCAGCCCTGGGCGGCGAGGCGATCCTGGCGGCGCAGACGGTGCTGTACGAGGAACTCGTGCTTTTTTTCCGAGGCCTGGGTCGAAGCGATCTGGCCAAAGCCGTGGAGACCCAGCGGCGGATGATCGACATGGCGGTCACGCGGATCGAGACGCGGATCGACAAGCTCGACCTCGAAGCGGCCATCGAGACGACCCTTGGCGAGTCGTCTACGAGTTGGCCGGCGCCTGCGGCGTCGATCCCGGCCCACTGACACTGCGCGAATTGCTCTTTATGGCCGAGGCGCGCGGGCGGGAATCATGGGCGCACACGTCGGCGATTCTCGCATTGATCGCCAACGTGAACCGTGACCCGAAGAAGACGAGGGCCTTCAAGCCAAGCGACTTCGACCCGTACTCGGCCAAGGACAAGCGCGACGCGGCGATTGAAGTGAAGGACATGGCGGTCCTGCGGGACGCCTTCAACCGTAGCCCCGAACGGAAAGAGTGACGCATGCCCCAGCCGGGCGCCATTCGAGCCGGCCGCGCGTTCGTCGAGTTGTTCGCCGACGACAGCAAGCTCGTGCGCGGACTGAAGCGCGCCCAGGCGAAGCTCAAGGCGTTCGGCGAGGGCGTCCGCAACCTCGGCCTCAAGCTCGCCGGCCTCGGCTCGGCCATCGTCGCGCCGTTGATCGCCTCGACGAAGGTGTTCGCCAAGATGGGCGACGACCTGGCGAAGATGAGCGCCCGCACCGGCTTCTCCGTCGAATCGCTCTCCGAGTTGGGCTTCGCCGCTGAACTTTCCGGCGCGAGCATCCAAGTGCTGGAAAACGGTATTCGCAAGATGCAGCGGACCATCGTGGACGCCGCCACGGGGATGCAGAGCGCGCAGGAAGCGCTGTCGATCCTCGGCCTGACCGTCGCCGACCTCGACAAGCTCTCGCCCGAGCAGCAGTTCAAGTTGATCGCGGATCGATTGGCCGCCATCGAGGACCCCACCCTCAAGGCCGCCGTGGCGATGGAACTGTTCGGACGCAGCGGCACGCAGCTTCTGCCCATGCTCGCCGCCGGCGCGGCTGGGATCGAACAGCTTCAGGAACAGGCCCGCAAGCTCGGCCTGACCATCTCCACCAAGGACGCCAAGGCCGCTGAGCGCTTCACCGACACGCTCTCCATCATGTGGCGGGTGCTCAAACAGAACGTCTTCGTGGTCGGCTCGGCGCTGGTGCCGGTGCTGACGCGGGCGGCAAACTGGCTGACGAAGATCGCCGTCATCGCGGCCGACTGGATCAAGAAGAACAAGGAACTGATCGTCACCATCTTCAAGGTGGCCGTCGCTATGATCGGGGCGGGCGCGGCGCTGGTGGCGTTGGGTGTTGCGATCACGGGCGTGGCCAAGGCGATGGGCGTGCTCGCCGCCGTGATCATCGGGGTGGGGACGGCGCTGAAACTCCTCGGCGCGGCGCTCGCGTTTCTCGTCTCACCCATCGGCCTGGTCATCACCGCCGTCGTGGCGCTTGGCGTCGCCATTCTCCACATCACCGGCGCGGGGGCCAAAGCGCTCGAGTGGCTCGGAGAGAAGTTCAACGTGCTCAAAGAGGATGCGATCTCCTCGTATCAAGGCATCGCCGATGCATTGGCCGCCGGAGACATCGCGCTCGCGGCGAGAATCCTGTGGCTGACGCTGAAGATGGAGTGGACGCGGGGGATCAACTTCCTCGAAAAGGCCTGGCTCAATTTCCGCAACTTCTTCATCCAGATCGGTGTCGATGCGTGGCATGGCCTGCTGGCCGCTGTCGAGGTCGTCTGGCACTCGCTTCAGGTCGGCTGGATCGAGACCACGGCGTTTCTGTCGAAAACCTGGACGCAGTTCACCGGCTGGGTACAGGAAGCGTGGGCCTGGACGAGCCGGCAGCTCGCCAAGGCCTGGAACTTCCTCCGCAAGCAGTTCGATTCCACCTTCGACGCCGACGCCGCCAACCGCGCGGCGGAAGAGTTCTACGAGTCGCGCACGGCCCAGATCGAAATGCAGACCGGCCAGGCCATCGCCGACCGCGAGGCCCAGCGCCAACGCGACCGTGAGAAGTCCGCCCGCGATCACGAGGAGGCGATGGGCGAGATCGGCCGCGACAACCTCGAAAAGCACCGCGAACTGGATGAAGAGTATCAGCGGCGCATGGCCGAGAACGAAGCCGACCTTGCCCGGGCGCGGAAGGAATGGCAGGACGCGCTGGCGAAAGCGCGTCAAAAGCGCGCGGCCGCCGAGGGACAGGACCCGGAGAAGATCGAAGGGCCGGAAGACCTGCTTGCCAAAGTCCGCAGTAGTCTGTCCGGCCTGGGCGATCTACTCGAAACGGCGCGCGAGCGCACCGTCAACGTGATCGGCACGTTCAACGCCTCCGCGCTACTGGGCCTCCAGGCCGGCTCGGCCGACGACCGCATCGCCAGTGCCACGGAGCGCACCGCCAAGGGAATCGACGGCCTTCGATTGGATGTGCGGAACAACCGCGCGGTATTTTCATGAGATGAACCATGCCCGTCACGCTCACCGAGAAACTCGACAGCCGCAAGTGGACCACGGGCGACAACGCCTCGGTGGAGTTCGTCTACGTCCTTACGGGTACGTCGGACGACCTGACCGCCAAGACGCTGATCGAGAACTCGACGGCCATCTACTACAACGGCCTGGCGCGGCAGTCCATTCAGATCGAGCCGGAATGGGTGGACGAAAACGCCCTCGACGGCCAGTGGATCGCCACGGTGCGGTACGGCGTCCGCCCGCCGACGCCGGTCGGTGAATCCTCGTTCGCCTTCGATACCTCCGGCGGCGCGCAGCATATCACACAGTCGCTGGCGACCATCGCCAGTTACGCCGCCAGTGGGACCCCGCCCGACTTCGGCGGCGCGGTCGGTGTCACCCACGACAGCGTCGAGGGCGTGGACATCACCATTCCGGTGTACAGCTTCTCCGAAACGCACTTTCTGGACGCCGCATTCGTCACCCCGGCGTACTACGGCACGCTGTTCAACCTCACCGGCAAGGTCAACGACGCCTCGTTCAAGGGCCTGGCCGCTGGCGAATGTCTGTTCCTCGGCGCATCCGGGGCGAAGCGCGGCGCGGAGGACTGGGAGATCACCTATCGCTTCGCCGGCTCGCCCAACCGCACCGGCCTCGTCGTCGGTCCCATGACCGGCATCGCCAAGAAGGGCTGGGAGTACATGTGGGTCCGCTACGCCGACAGCGAGGACACCGTCGCCAAGGCCATCGTGAAAAAGCCCGTGGCCGTCTACATTGAAAAGGTCTATGACGAAGGCGACTTCGCGGGCCTGGGCATCGGAGTGTAGCCGATGGCCGACGTGCTCAAAAAGGTGCAGCGCGGCCAGCCGCTGGTCATCCCGGCCGGCACCTACAACGCCTTCGTCGACGCCGCGCAGGATTTTCAGCGGCGCAAGCTGAGTCAACAGAGTACCGGCACGCGCTCCGAACGCCACAACGGCATCATCCTGGTGCGCAACGACTCCGGCGCTGATCGCGACCGGTTCGACGTGCTGGGTGTCAGCGGCCCCGTGTTCGACCCGGCGACCGACCCCGAAGCCTTCAAGAACTACCCAGCCATGACGGGCGTCACACCCGCCGAGGACGACCACCAGGGCAGGTTCGTTATCCTGCTCGAACCCGTTCCCACCGACAAGCTGGCCCGAGCCGTCGCCGCCGGCGTCGTGCCCGCGCGCGTGGACGTGCCCGACGAGGACTACCCGTACCGCCTGGCCGACATCACCGACGGCTCGGCCGCGAACCTGACGGCCACCAAGATCGGATCGGCCGCGATCCTCTGGCGCGAGGGCGGCGTCGGCGTGCAGTGGGCGCTGGTTCGACTGGCCAACCTGCCCGAACCGACGCTCTTTCCGGTGAATCTGACCCAGACCGGCGGCTCGCAGGGCACGACCACCACGCCCGCGAGCTGGACCTACAGCGTGATCGATCCTGTCACCAGCGAGACGCTGGCGACGAATGTCAACCCGACCGTCTCGCCACACAAATGGAAGCGGCCGTCGGCGGGCTGGATGATCAAGGCCACGTTCGGCTACGCCCACTGGAACACCGACGGCGACCTGGCACTGGGCTGGATCAACGAGATGGTCGAGCAGGAAGCGTGCAGCAGTTGAGGGAGCGACGCGATGGCGACGGCGGGCAAGGCCCGACTATTCAAGGTGGGCAAGCGAAGCCTGCGGACCACCGGCAAGGCGCAGCTGTTCACCGCCAGCGGCCGATGCTCCGAATGCTGCATCCCGTACGTGCTGGCCTCGTTCACCACCAACAGCAGCAATCCGACGTGGAATCTGACGCCCTACCAGGGGCCGGGCAAGGCTACGCCTTGTTCGTTCTGGCGGCTGATCGAGACCGGCTCGTGCTATCCCTACTCGTACCCGTGGTACGGGGCCGGATGCGTGGACAGCACGGGCCGGCTCGTGGGGCTGCCGAGTTCGTTCACGAGCCAGTACTCGTACAACGGCTACATGCAGCTTCAGATCGGCTGCCGTTCGGCCTCCGGCACGCAGATCAACTGGCCGGGATCATGTCAATCCACATCGAGCGTTTATTCATGCTGAGGAGGCGATGACGATGTTCGACACGATCCACGAACCTGACGTGATGACGCACATGCCGTTCCTGATCCGCGACGGCGATGGAAAACACGTGCTCCTCTACTGCCGCTCCGGCCCAGCGGACTTCGATGCCGCCACGCAGTCGCGGCGATGGAAGCTGTGGGTTGCTCTCGAGGACGATCAACCCCGACGCCTTGAAACTGGCCTGAGCAACGACCTGGCCGAGTGCGCGCCGACGGCTTGGCACGATGCCACCGGCTGGCACGTGACCATCATCGCCGGCGGCGCGCCGGATAACCCGCTGTACCACCTCTACCGTATGGACGGTCCCGATCTCGACCGCTTGAGCCAGCCCGTGGCCATCCAGGCCACCCGCGCGGGCTTCGTGTTCGGCGATCGGCTCGTGCATGCCGACCCGGAAAACCTCATCCACGTGCGCCAGCCGTGGGGCGACTTCGCCATCGAGCTTCCGGGCGCGTTCATCTATCGCGTGTCCTACCGCGCCGACGCGCCCAACAAGCTCCTGATCAGCGGCCAGTGGCAGACGGAAACCGACGTCTTCGCCATCGAGTACGACGTGGCGACTGGCGAGCAGCACCTGCTCGAATCCGACGGCCTCCCGGCCTACAAATGCACGATCCTCGGCGACCAGGTCCTCTATGCCCAACGCATCGGCGAGCACTTTGAGAACCGCCAGATCAATGCGTCCGGCGCGCTGTCACGTCACCCGATCAACACGATCGTCCGCCGCCAGCCCGGCCAGGTCTAACCGATTCGAGAACGATGTTCGAACGCACCGCCGGCGCTGCGTTCCGGACCGTTGCCTGCCTTGGAGCCAGCGAATCCGCCCCTCCAGAGGCGTTTTCGGGGCCAAGAGGGCGATTTCGACACAGAGACGGGCCGTTCCCGCGCTTTCCGCCGCCGCCCGTCCCACCGTCAGGGTTACGCGACATCCGCGCTTTCGGCATCCGCGAAGGTTTGGGGGCATGGGTCAAGGTGAGGATCGGCGTTTGGAAACGAGGGCCGAAATCGTTAACATAGCCTTTAAGTTGACGATTACCGGCAAGGCACTGGAGGAGCGAACAATGATCAGAGTTAATACTCGAATCTGTTCTGTTGCGGCTGGGCCACGTTTAGCCAACCGCTTGCCGAAGCCTCGTCACCGCGTCGCCGGTTCATTAGCATGGCTCGCTTTCGTGGTCGTATTTGTAGGCGTTTCAGCAAGCATCAGCGCGAACCCGATCTACGTTGACGACGATGCCCCCGCTGGCGGCGACGGGACGAGTTGGGCCACGGCCTTCACGTACTTGCAGGATGCTCTCGCTGTGGCTGTACCCGGCGACGAGATCCGCGTGGCGGGCGGCACGTACCGGCCCGATCGGGACGAAGCCGGTAACGTCACGCCGGGAGACCGCACCGCGACGTTCCGGCTCAAGAACGGCGTAGCGCTCATGGGCGGGTACGCCGGCCTGGGCGCGCCGGATCCCGACCAACGCGACTTTGTAACCTACGAGACGATCCTCAGTGGCGACCTCTCCGGTGATGATGCGTCGGTTGCATGCACACAGGATTCCCCAGATTGTGACGGACTACCTGGTGAACTCTGCGTAGACGGCTTCTGCATCATCTCCAACAACAACGATGAAAACAGCTTCCACATCGTCACCGGAAGCAGTACGGATGCCACGGCAGTCATCGACGGCTTTACAGTTGCGGCAGGCAACGCGGACGAAACTTCACCCAACGATGTCGGCGGAGGAGTGTACATCGACGCCGGCGATCCGTTTCTGAATAACTGTATCGTTACCGGAAACTACGCCCGATTCGGCGGCGGCATGCTGAACCAGCAAAGCGCTGCGACCGTGTTCAATTGCTCTTTCATCGGAAACGCAGCCGTCTCTGCTGGCGGAATGTATAACCTCTCAAGCTCTACCACGGTGACGCACTGCATTTTTGATGCAAATGCGGCAGTCGGATTCGCCGGCGGAATGAGCAATCAATATAGCCTTTCCACCGTATCGGACTGTATATTTTCCCGCAACGTAGCGGGAACTCCTGGCGGCGGCATGGCGAATACATTCAATAGCAACCCAACAGTAACTCGATGCCTATTCGAGTCAAACGTCGCCATTTCCGGGGGTGGGATGTATAACAGCGATAGCAACCCAATCGTGCTTGATTGCAGTTTTCGCGACAACTCTGGGCTCGCTCACTCCGGGGGAATGTTGAACGCCGGAAGCAGTCCGACAGTTTCGAATTGCAGATTCGACCGAAACACAGCGCCATACGGAGGCGGCATGCACAACTGGCATCTTAGCAATCCCAGTCTGTTTAACTCCACGTTTAGCGCAAACCGTGCCACTCTTCATGGCGGCGCTATCTACAACGATGAGGACAGCAGTCCCTTTGCCTACAATTGTACGTTCAGTGCGAATGCCGCGAACGGTTTCGGAGGCGGAATATACAACTCGGGAACCGGTTCCAATTCTCCTACGTTGGCGAATTCGGTCCTGTGGGCTAACGTCGCTGATGCAGACGGTGATGCCGGCGGGCCATTCATGGGCGAAACGGCGCAGATCCACACGGAAAGCGGGATGCCGACAGTTGACTACAGCATCGTGCAGGGTGGATGGAGCGGCGCCGGCGGGGTCGGCGTGTCAAACGCCAACCCGTTGTTCGTCGATGCCGAAGGGCCGGACGGCGTGCCTGGTACAGAAGATGACGACCTGCGACTCATGCCTGGCTCCCCTGCCATCGATGCCGGCGACAACGGTGCCGTACCCCCGGGCATCACGATTGACCTTGATGGCAATTTGCGCTTCGTAGACGACCCGGCAACTTCCGACACTGGCGCCGGCCTTGCGCCGATCGTAGATATGGGGGCGTTCGAGTTGCAGGTCGATTGTAACGCGAACGGCGTTGCTGACGCAACGGACATCGAAAGCGGTACAAGCCTCGACTGCAACGCCAACGGCGTTCCAGATGAATGCGAGCCCGATTGCAACACGAACGGCGTGCCTGACGCCTGCGACATCGCGGACGGCACGAGCGAGGACTGTGACTTTTCGGGCAACGGGATTCCGGACGAATGCGAACCCGACTGCGATTCCAACGGACGTGCGGATTCCTGCGATATCGCACTTGGCTTCGGCCGGGACTGTAACGACAACAATGTTCTCGATACTTGCGATATCGCGGACGGCGCGAGCGAGGACTGCACCTCGGACGGGATTCCCGACGAGTGCGACCCGGATTGCAACTCCAACGGCGTTCCAGATTCGTGCGACATTGACGCCGGTACGAGCCTCGATTGCACGTGTAACCGGGTTCCCGATGAATGCGAGCCGGATTGCAACAGCAACGGCGTCGCGGATTCCTGCGACATCGATGACGGCGTAAGTGAAGACTGCGCTAGCGACGGTATCCCGGATGAGTGCGAGGCGGATTGCAACAACAACGGCGTCGCGGATTCGTGCGACCTTGCGTCGGGTGCGGCCCTCGACTGTAACGGCAACGATGTTCCGGATTTCTGCGATCTCGCCACAGGCGCGAGCTTTGACTGCAACGGCAACGGCGTGCCCGATTCGTGCGAGCCGGACTGCAACAGGAACAGCGTTGCGGATTCCTGCGACATCGCCGACGGCACAAGCCAGGACTGCAATAGCGACGGGCGTCCGGACGAGTGCGACTGCGATTGCAACGAAAACGGCGTACCCGACGGCTGCGACATAGAGGCCGGCACCAGCGAGGATTGCAACAGCAATGGAACACCTGATGAGTGCGCCACAGAGCGGGACTGCAACGAGAACGGCGTGCCGGACGCCTGTGACCTAGAGGCGGGCACGAGCCAGGATTGCAACGCAAACGGAACGCCGGACGAGTGCCCAACGGAGCCCGACTGCAACAGTAACGGCGTGCCCGACAACTGCGAGGTGCTGCCGTTTCTGACCGTTTACGTTGATGACGACGCCGGCGGCGGCGGAGACGGGCTGAGTTGGACAACGGCCATGAACGACCTCCAGGACGCTCTGGCGATGGGCGCGTGCGCCGCCGAGATTCGCGTGGCCCAGGGAACCTACACGCCGGGCACGGAACGGACGGACATGTTCCAGTTGACCAGCGGCGCCGGGTTATTTGGCGGATACGCGGGCCCCGGAATGCCGGATCCGGACGCGCGTGACGTGGGCCTGTACGAGACGATTCTCAGTGGCGATCTCAACGGCGACGACATCCCCTTTTCGCTCGCCGACTTTGTGGCCTGCCTAAAGCTGCGTGACGTGCCGCTCACCCCAGAATGTGAGGGCTTTGATTTCGACGGCGACAGTGACGTGGACTTTGAGGATTTTGAGCCGGTTGTTGTCGGCAGCGACTACAATCTTGACGACAACAGCTTCCATGTCGTCAGCGGCAGCCTTGTCGATGTCACCGCCGTTTTGGACGGCTTTGTCGTTGCAGGCGGAAATGCATTCGACACAAGTGGCGATGCGTTTCTCGGCGCGGGGATGCTCAATCTCGACGGGAGCCCGACCGTGACGGCTTGCGTATTCAGAAACAATTTCGCGCTTTACGGCGGCGGAATGGCCAATTTCGCCGCTGGTGGCTTTGGACCGGTTATCGGAAGTGTCTGCGGGGCGTTCACCGCTGCCGCTGGAGAGCGTAAAGCCTCCGCCGACAGCTTCCCGCTTGAAGAGGGCATGTTTTGGAACGGGGCCGTTGGGGCGCATGCCACGGCGGGATTGGGCGGAAGCGAGTTTCCGTTCGAAAGCAGCCCGATTGTGACGGGTTGTACGTTCGAGGGAAACTTTGGCGGTTTCGGCGGTGGCATGTTGACGGCTTTCGGAAGCCCGAGGGTCAGCCAGTGTACCTTCCGGCAGAACTTCGCCTTGGCGGGCGGCGGCATCGTCAATGCCGTCGGAACCGCAGTCGTCGAGGGCAGTTTCTTCACGGACAACACGGGAATCATTGGCGGCGCCATGTACAACGGGATCTTCGGGCAGGGACCAACGACTCCGACACCCGCTCCGAATCTGGCGGGAACCGTCAGTGGTTCCTTGAGCCGGGTAGCGGCGTTTCTATCAAAAGTCCCCGAGAGGCCTTCCATCACGCGTTTTCCAACGGTCGCGTCCGGACAGATTGCCGGCCAAGAGCCGTTCCTTGGAACCAGCCCGCGGGTATCAAGTTGCGTCTTCGCGAGGAACTACGCAATCTTCCTACCGGGGTTTGGCGGTTTACAGGGGCTCGGCGGAGCTGTCGTCAATGCCTTGGGCGGGAGTGTCGGACCCTCCATCGGCGGATCGCCTGGACTGGAATTTGTGGACGATCCGATCTTCAGCCGCTGCCTCTTTGACCAAAACATCGCTGACGGCGTCGGCGGTGGTGGTATGGCTTCGTTTGGCTTTGGAGGACCAGCGGGACGGAGCTCTCTGACTCTAGAGGACTGCGTCTTCAGCCGTAACGCCGCGAGTGGGACAGTGGATTTCCTCGGCCCCGCGCTTGGTGGCGTGGGCGGCGGTCTATTCCTTCTTTTCGGCGAGAGCTTTACAGCAAACGCTTGTGTCTTCACCGGCAACAGTGCCGGCTTGGGCGGCGGGGTAGCGAGCCTCGGGAGTATGCACCTCGCGGTAAACGACAGTGTGTTCAGCGGGAATACCGCCGCTGCCGGGGGCGGACTACTGAGCGCGGATATCGAGGCCGCTGTCAACAACTGCACGTTCAGCGGGAACACCGTGACCGGACATCAAGCGTTGCCCCTAACCGGCGGGGCCATCGGCGCCCTTGGCGTAGGTGCCTTTGTGGGCATGCCGGCATGCTCATCGCCTGTACCGACAGAGCTTACCGTGAGCAACTGTGTCTTGTGGGGCGATAGTCCCGATGAGATCTCTGGTGACGATTCCGGCGGTCACACCACCGTCGTCCGTTTCAGCGACGTGGCTGGCGGAGTCCCGTCCGGCGTGATCGACGGCGGCGGCAACATCGACGCCGACCCTATGTTTGTCGACACCGATCTGCGCCTGGGACCCGGTTCGCCCTGCATCGACGCCGGCAACAACTCGGTCGTCACCATACCGACGGACCTCGACGGCAACATGCGCATCGTCGACGACCCCGATTCGCCGGATTGCCCGCAGGCGCCCGGTACGTGCGGAACGCCACCCATCGTCGATATGGGCGCCTACGAGTTCGGGTCGGCGCCGTGCGGCCTGGCGGACCTCAACTGCGATGGCGACGTGGACCTGCGCGATTTCGGCAAGTTGCAGGGTTGCTTTGGCGTAGCGGACCCGCTTGGTTGCAACCCCATAGCCACGCCCGACCTGAACGGTAGCGGCCAAGCGGACCTGGATGATTATGTCCTCTTCGTCGCTAACCTTACCGGGCCATCCTGATTGGATGATCGGTATGAGAAACGTAACCTGTGCAAGAAAAGCAATCGTCGCCGGGACGCTTGGCTCCGTCCTGTTATTCACGGCCCTGGCCAACTCGATCAGCATCAGCCCGGTCGTAAACAACTGTGTCTTTGGGGGCGACGCGCCCGATGAGATCTTCAACAATGACCCTGCCGCAGTACCGGAGGTTAAACAAGACGGATCAGCCGAGGCCGGAAAGAGCGAGGACGCCGGTCCCGAAGGATTGACGGATACGGACTGGAACAGCATCCGCCAGGCGTACGAGCGAAATCGCCACGCAGCGGTGGCTGTGGATGGCGAGTTCCGCGCCCGCAACCCCAGTCAACAATGGCTGACCCATTTCGACGGGCACGGCTTCGCCGTCGAACCGGAGGCAGCGGGTTGGCGCTGGGGACTGGAATTGCAGAGCTACGGCTTCCCCGGTCATGAACGCGTCGTTAGCGGGCAAGCGAAGATGACCGCACAGAGCGATCGGGTGACTTACGACTGGGACGAAGGCCTGCGGGAGTGGTTCGTCAACGATCGCGGCGGATTGGAGCACGGTTTCACGCTGGGCAGTCGTCCGCCGGGCGCGGGCGACCCCCCACTGGGGGCGGGTCAATGGCTGGAACTGCAGCTGGCGGTGCGTGGCGGGTTGCGTCCCCAGGGAGATGCTGACGGGCGGGGTGTGAGCTTCGTGAATGAGCAAGGCCACGCAGTCGTTCACTACGCCGGCCTGCAAGTTTGGGACGCGGATAACCGGGAGATCCCCGCGCGGATCGATGCGGACGCCGCCGGGCTGCGGTTGACCGTGGACGAGCGCGGTGCGCGATACCCGCTGACCATCGACCCTACTGCCCAACACGCCTACCTCAAGGCGTCCAACACCGGTGCACTTGACGCGTTTGGCTGGTCAGTGGCCGTGTCCGGCAACACGGTGGTGGTCGGGGCGTATCGCGAGTCCAGCAACGCCACAGGTGTCAACGGAAACCAGGCTGACGATAGCGCCATCCAATCCGGCGCGGCGTACGTCTATGTTCGCGACGACGGGGGAGTCTGGAGCCAGCAGGCTTACCTCAAAGCGTCCAACACCGGTGGGGGTGACCAATTTGGTATATCGGTGGCCGTGTCCGGTAACGCAGTGGTGGTAGGGGCGGCTCTCGAGGACAGCAACGCCACGGGTGTCAACGGGAACCAGGCCGACAACAGCGCCCTCAATTCTGGCGCGGCGTACGTCTTCGTCCGTGACGACGACGGCATCTGGACCCAGCAAGCCTACCTCAAGGCGTCCAACACCGATGTAGATGACCGCTTTGGCATCTCAGTAGCCGTGTCTGGCGACACGGTGGTGGTTGGAGCATACTGGGAGGGGAGCAACGCCACGGGTGTCAACGGGAACGAGGGCAACGGCGCCTTCCGATCCGGTGCAGCGTACGTCTTCATCCGCGACGACGGTAACACCTGGACCCAGCAGGCCTACCTCAAGGCGTCCAACACCGGTAGCGGTGACGTGTTTGGCAACTCGGTGTCCGTATCCGGCCACACAGTGGTTGTCGGGGCTGCTCTCGAGGATAGCAACGCTACTGGCGTCAACGGGATCGGGTACGACAACAGCGCCAGCTCCGGCGCAGCGTACGTCTTCGTCCGGGACGAAGGTAACGCCTGGACCCAGCGGGCGTACCTCAAGGCATCTAACACCGATGACTTTGACCAGTTCGGTGTCTCTGTGGCCGTATCCGGCGACACGGTGGTGGTCGGGGCGGATCGTGAGGACAGCAACGCCACGGGTGTCAACGGCAACCAGGCTGACAACAGCGCCAGCGGTTCTGGCGCGGCGTACGTCTTCGTCCGCGACGGCACCAGCGTCTGGAGCCAGCAGGCCTACCTCAAGGCGTCCAACACCGGCGCATTTGACGGGTTTGGCGGCTCGTTGGCCTTGTCCGGCGACAGAGTGGTGGTCGCGGCGCCTGGCGAGTCCAGCAACGCCACGGGGGTCAACGGGAACCAGGCCGACAACAGCGCCAGCTCGGGCGCGGCGTACGTCTTCGTCCGCGGCGGCGGCTTCTGGAGCCAGCAATCCTACCTCAAGGCGTCCAACACCGAGGTAAATGACGATTTTGGCTTTTCGGTAGCGGTATCCGGCGACAGGGTGGTGGTCGCGGCGCCAGGCGAGTCCAGCAATGCCACGGGCGTTAACGGGAACCAGGCCGACAACACCGTCCGCGATTCCGGTGCGGCGTACGTCTTTGATGTGTTTGCGGGGCCGGTAACGGGCGATTGCGACACGGACGGGGATGTGGATCTGTTCGATTATGGTTTCTTCCAGGAAACCTGCCTCACGGGTCCGCAAAAGGCGTCGGACTTCCCCGGTTTGGATCCGGAGTGCGAGTGCGCCGACTTGGACGGCGACGGAGACGTCGACCTCGAAGACTTCGGTGGACTTCAGCGAGCGTTCATGGGCGAGTAGAACGGACTTCGGAGGCGTCATTATGGACTCATGGACTCACCGGGATTGTTGCGTGTCGGCGCCGTGCTGTGTCTTGTGGTTGCAGGTGGTTCGACAAGAGGACAGACTATCATCCATGTCGACGGCGACGCGTGGCCGTCACCGCGTCCCGAAACGGGCGTGGATCTGCCCGCCTTTCGTTGTTGGTATACCAGCACCTCACCACAGGGGGGCGCTTCTATTTCGCGCGCTTCTGTATTGCATCAGTGGGACAGTAGCAGGGAGGAGCGAATACAGTGAAGGGTAGCGGAGTGACAGCATTATCGCTTGCGGCGGGTATCATCGCGAGTCTGGCGGGGGAGCTCCCCGCCGGTGGCGCTGACGTGCCCTTTACCGAGCACGTGATCTCGACCACTGCCGACCAGGCCCGTTCCGTTTTCGCGGCGGACGTGGACGGCGACGGGGACACTGACGTCCTCTCCGCGTCAGAGCTAGACGACAAGATCGCGTGGTACGAAAGCGACGGCGGGTCCCCCCCGACCTTCACCGAGCGCTCGATCTCGACCGCCGCCGACGGAGCCATTTCCGTTTTCGCGACCGACGTAGACGGCGACGGAGACACCGACGTCCTGTCGGCGTCATATGCTGACGCCAAGATCGCATGGTATGAGAGTGACGGCGCCTCGCCCCCGACTTTCACCGAGCATCTGATCGCCAACACCGCAGCGAATCCGCATTCCGTTTTCGCGACCGACGTAGACGGCGACGGAGACACTGACGTCCTCTCCGCGTCACCGCACGACGCCAAGATCGCATGGTACGAAAGCGATGGCGGTTCGCCCCCGACTTTCACTGAGTGGGTGATCTCAACGACCGCAATACAGTCCGGCTCCGTTTTCGCGACGGACGTGGATGGTGATGGGGACACCGACGTGCTCTCCGCGTCATCAGGTGCCGACAAGATCGCGTGGTACGAAAGCGATGGTGGGTCGCCCCCAAGCTTCACCGAGCGGGTGATCTCGACGACCGCCGACCTAGCCGTTTCCGTTTTCGCGACGGACCTGGACCTCGACGGGGACACCGACGTACTATCCGCGTCAGCGAACGACAACAAGATCGCGTGGTACGAAAGCGACGGCGGCTCGCCGCCGACCTTCACCGAGCGGGTGATCTCGACCAGCGCTAACGTCGCCCACGATGTCTTCGCGACGGACCTGGACGGCGACGGAGACATCGATGTCCTCTCCGCGTCAATCGATGACGACAAGATCGCGTGGTACGAGAACACGACTCCGCCGCCTAGCCAAACCCCCCTCCCCTGCCCCTTCCTGGAAAACGCAACGCTACTCTTGAGCGATTCGCCCTATCTCCTGGAATGTAATCTGGAGTTAGAGAACGTGGCCATCGAACCTGGCGTGCGGATCGAAGCGAGTGGAGACTTCGAGATCAAACTACGCGGCGGGCTGAGCGCTGTCGGCACGCAAGGCCAACCAATCGTGTTCACGACGGTCGACGCCGCTACGAAGTGGCAAGGCTTGTACTTTGACAGTAGTACGACGCCAAGCGAGCTCACGCACTGTGTCGTAGAGAACTCCATTAACAGTGGCATACGAATCAACGAGGCCTCGCCGATCATTCGGCACTGCGAGATCGCGCGGAATCAGGCGGTCCACGGAGCCGGAATCAACATCAGTGGTTCCCTGCCCGTAACTCTCGAGCACTGCAAGATTCACGACAACACCTTCGCGGGCCGACACCCGAGAGGTGGCGGAATCTACGCGACTAGCCCACTGACCATGATTCAATGTGAAGTGCTGAACAATAGGATCTCAGACATACACGGGAACTGCTTTGATGGAAGTAGTGCCACGACGTATGGCGGCGGTATTTTCTCTTCGACCGACGTCGTCCTTGACAGCACCGTCGTGATGGGAAACTCGGCGTCGTCCATGGGAGGAGCGGAGGACAGCAGAGGGGGGGGAGTTTACGCTGCCGGGCACTTGTCTGCCAATAACTGCACGATCGCGGGCAACGGCGCCGGCGCCGGCGGGTGCAATATCGGGGGTGGTGCTCGAGGTCGCGGGGGAGGGATTTACTGTGACTCAACAATAGAGCTGAAGAACTGCATTATCGCAAGCAATGCCACTCGTTACAGCAACGGATACGGGGGAGGCATATACGCTGCCAATGGTTTGATAGAGAACTGCACAATTGCCTGCGGAAACAGTCCGGGCGGAGTGTATTTCGGTGGAAGCATCGTCAACAGCATTCTATGGGGAAACTCTCCGTACGAGTTCAGCGGTGCGTCGGTGGCGTTCAGTTGCGTCGAGAGTGGCGCCGCTGGTAACGGAAATATTTCCGATGATCCCGTGCTGCCAGCCTGCGATCCAACGGCCCCAGAGGCCTTGAAGATTCCCTGCGGTTCTCCTTGTGTGGACGCTGGCAATCCAGATCCGCAATACGACGATGAGTCTTCCCTGCCGTTGTGTGTTCCCTGCGGTACCACGCGTAACGACATGGGTGCCCATGGCGGGCCGCGTGGGTGCAGAGCCCCAATAATCGATACGGCATCGCTCTCTGACGACTACTCCACGATCAACAATCCAAATGGTGCGTGGGCATATGGCGGCAAAGCGAGCCCAACGAGCAGCCAGTTCAGCGTGGCCGCGTGGCGTTGGGGCGGCGACCGGTGGTGGTTCAACAATCCGGGGCACGGGGCACCCGCCATCGCCGATTGGGGCCCAGCGACTCTTTGGTCAAAGAACAATACAAATGGGCTTGCCGCCGTTCGATGGACCGCGCCGACGGCAGGCATGTACGACATAGTCGGCCTGTTCGAGGGTCGGGACTCACGCGGCGTAAACAATGCGGTCTATGTGGCCGTGAACAATGTCGTCCAGTTCTCGGATTTGGTTCAAGCGAACCTCGATACTGCTCCGTTTTCACTATCCTTCGTCAGGCTTGAAGTAGGCGACACCGTGGACTTCGTGCTGGCGTACAACGGCGGGAATCCCGAGTTCGGATGGACGCGTGTGGATGCCGAGTTGACGATGCGGGGAGTTCAGCTTGCTGAAAGATTCGAAGCTACCGATACGATCTTCTCCTACTCCAGCACGCAATCGATTCCCTATGATGTCCAGAACTCTGAGGCAGCGCACACGGGCAAGTATTCATTCAAATCGTATCCGTCAACGTGCTTTGCGAGTTGCTTCGACGCGTACAGGGTCGATCTGGTGCATACGTTTCCCGAGTCGGTCAGGCTTTTAGGCGTGGAACTGTGGGCGAGAGAAGGCTCAACCACAGGATCCGCGTGGGGTGCATATGTCCTTGTCGGTCACGACTCTACATGGAACCTATGGTGGGAAGTCGTCGCCAACTCTAGCCCGATAACTGGAGAATGGCAGCGTAGATTTGTGCCAATCAACGAAGTGGCCACCAACGTGAAAATACAAATCCAAGACATCACGTCGCGGTCCACGATGTGGCTGGATGACATAGTTATTTACTACGAACCCACGATTCTATCGCCAGTGGCCGTGGTGGGCGGGCCGTACGTGCTGGACGCGTCGATGGCTGACGTGACGCTGGACGCGACCGGTAGCTTCGACCCTGACGGTGCGCTCGGCGGATTCGACGACATCGTCAGTCTGCAGTGGGATCTGGGAAACGATGGAATCCAGGATGACGAAGGGCGCACGGATCCATTTGAGATCATCAGCTTTGAAGACGTGCTGGCGAAGGGGCTGGCGCTGGGCGCTGACGTGCCGATCGGCCTAACGGTCATCGACGCCGATGAGCTTGAGGACAGTGACGTCGGTGTCGTTCACTACGATAACAGCTTGCCGACGGCAGATGCAGGCGGGCCCTACGGACCTTTGTACCCAGGAACTTCGATCACCCTTCAGGGCGTCGTCGGGGACGACGACCTCGACGTTGGTGTCGGCGAATCCCTGCTCGTCGAGTGGGATGTCATTCCCGCCTCGCAGGCAAGCGAAATTGGTGACGGCATTGTGGACCAGCCCGTTGCGGAAGTTTCTTACGAAACGCTGCTGCCGCTCTATCGAGAATACGGCGAGACGTTCTATCTGAACGTCGCGGATGCGTCCGGGAATGTG
>Ga0214472_10002471_pt1 | contig 19863 bp, 24 predicted proteins | sample RVTome_6_FD_207662 | JGI IMG/M metagenome (GOLD analysis project Ga0214472, IMG submission 207662) | Soil microbial communities from uranium-contaminated site in the Upper Colorado River Basin, Wyoming, United States - RVT140D175 | ecosystem: Environmental > Terrestrial > Soil > Contaminated >...
CTCCGGATGGCCGAGCAAAAAGCCCGAATCCACCACCCTCGTTGCCTTCCTTGTCGGATCCCCCGCCACCGCCACCCATCACCCGGGCTGCCGGCACCACCACGCTCCCTTCGGACTCCACCGGCTCTCCATAGACGACGCTGGCGGTGAACCTCTGTTGAATCTTTTCCATGATGGTCACCTCTCGGCTCCTTGGCGTGTCAACGATCTCAATCCTTATCTTCTCATGAGTCCAGAGAGCCAGCGACATCTGACGTGGACCGAATGGCCATCGAGCTTCGCTGACCGAAGCCCGTGCGGACTCCCCGCTGACTCCCTACGCAAAGCCCCAGGTGGAGCCCCCTTTCGCCACCAAACGAGCACTGTTCGCCCTGAAGATGGTCTGACCTCACCAGGGGTGGACGTGCGAACGAAATAGGGTCGTGTCGGAGTTGGGAGGCCTATGGTTGTTGAGGATTTCGAGGGGTTCCCGGTGTCAGATGACGGTCAACCACGCCATGGTCAGGAGTCCTGCGGAGCGTACGCCTTGAAACCATCCAAAACGTGCTCGTTGGTGGCAGCCCTTGCCTCCGAACAGTCCCCGTCCGACAGAGCCTGAATGATCTCTTCGTGTTCGGACACCCAGCGATCACTTGACATTTCTGTTGGCACCCAACTCTCGAGGTTTCTCCAAAGCAGGTTCATTTGCGCTAACAGTGCGGGAGATCTGGTGATCTCGCAGATACGGAGGTGGAACTCTCGATCGACCTGGAGTCTCTCTGTGGCGTCAGTTGCATTCGCCAGTCGTTCGTTCAACATGCTCAAGTCAGCGATATCTTCCGGTGTGACCTTCTTGGCTGCAAGTTCGGCACCCAAGCCTTCGAGTGTCCCCCTGATGACCGCGGTCGCATAGATCTCTGGCTTCTCGGGCCAAACCACGATTGCAGCATGATGAGGCTCGCTCGTCACATACCCCTCGGCTTCAAGCCTTCGCAGGGCCTCACGCACAGGAGTCGGACTGACTCCGAGGCGTTCGGCAATCTCCCTCTGTCGGAGCTCCATACCGGGTTCGAGCTCACGGGTTCGAACCATCTCTTTGATTGCTTCCGCGACCAAGTCAGTCTTGCTCTGGTAGGCAACCTTCGATGACATGTTCAGGGTCCTTACGTCTATAGGCTGAGCGTTCCTCTTCCGTTTCTGCGACGAGGAGAACTCGCGGGAGGCGACCGCTTCTCTCATAGTAGGGGACCACGTGGCGACCCAACTGTCTCTCTGGAATCCACACCTCGTACCACACGCTTGGAGCCTGGATTCTGAGATATCACCAGGCAGCCGCTCGCGGAGGTATCACCCGGGCTCGTTGCCTGGCTTCCAAGAAATCGAACAACCCATGCTGGGCATCTGCTCTCCTGAAACTGGCTTGCCCTCGAGGACCGACTCCATAGCCCTCCGTAAGTCCTCCCCAGTGACAGGTTCGTCATTGCGTGGCCGGCTTGCGTCCATTCGACCTCGGTAGGCCAACTTGCGATCACCGTCGAAGAGGAAAAGGTCCGGCGTGCACGCTGCCTTGTATGCCTTGGCAATATCCTGTTGCTCATCAATCAGGTATGGGAAGGTGAACCCGACCCTTTCGACCTGTTCTCTCAGACCGTCGGGCGTGTCCTCCGGCTCTTGTTCGACGTCATTGCTGCATATACCAACAGCGGCCAAACCTCGCTCTTGGTATTCAGAGATGAGCGTGCCCAGCTCCTTTTCGACGTGGCGAACGTACGGGCAATGATTGCAAATGAACATGACCAGCAAGGCATCCGCCTCGGAGAAATCATCAAGCGTCACGGTTGTTCCATCCAGGGATGGCAGCTCGAACGATGGTGCTGGTGTGCCCAGCGGAAGCATGGTGGATTCAACGGCCACGTCTGTCTCCTACTTTCTATGTCGCTTGCGACCTTGACGGATCCCTGTCATCCGAGAACCACAATTCGGTCTCTTGACTCATCCAGTGGATCCAACATGGGTCCTGCGCGCGAAAGATCGGTTGCAGCACCCATCGAAATGTAGTATATCTCAGTGGAACCGCTGTTTCAACCAGTGGAAACCGACCAAGGGAGACCGAGTTGAGCAGACACAGCAGAAGGGGTCGAGTGCTGGGGGCGCTGGTTGCAGTGCTCATGCTGGTTGCGGCATGTGGTGATGGGGACACAACAGACGACCCGGATACGACACAGGCGCCTGGAACGACGGATGCCTCAGGGACCACCGACGCAACAGACGCTCCGGACACCACGGAAGCCGAGCCTATTGTCCTCCAAGCGATCCATGGGAGCTCCCTCGACTTCATCGATCTCGTGGCCATCGCGGCCTTCCAAATTCTTGAGGAAGAAGAGGGCATAGTGGTGGAGACGTCCTTCGCTCAAGAAGCGGAGACTGCTATCCAGGCCATGGTGCAGGGCGAAGCACAAATCGGAATCAACATCGGTGTGAACGTCGGAGTTCCGGCCGTCGACGCAGGTGCCAACATCATCGATGTTGTTGCAACCCAGAGACCAACATGGGCCCTCGCCGCTGCTCCCGAATTTGAGACGATGGAAGACCTAGAGGGCGCCCGCATCGCGGTCCACGGAGAAGCATCCTTTACACGAGCTGTCTCGATCTTCTTCGCAGAGCAATATGGCTATGAGTATGAGGAGCTCATCATTCCTGGGAGCGATGTCAGAGCGGAGGCTCTGGCGCGAGGTGAGATCGACGCTTCGGTCATAGACTTGCCCGACATCGTCCTGCTTCAACAGACATTCCCAGACTCCTTCCACATCCTCCAGACGATTGGCGAACAGTTTCCCGAACTTATCGAGGCTGATGTGTGGATGGACGCGGAATGGGCCGCGGCGAATCCAGACCTTGCGACGCTCGTTGTCAAATCAATCTTGCAAGCAGCGAGAAGAATGACCTCGGATACCGACTTCGCCCTCCAGATCGCCACGGAAAATCTTCCCGAGGTGGACGTGGCCGTACTCGAGCGGCTGGTGCAGGAGTACTCGGAGCGTGGCATCTGGGTTGAAGACGGTCTATTGACCCCTGAGCGTGCGCTGACCACACTGCAGTTCTTCCAGGACGTTGGCGAGATCGACATCGAAACCCCGATAACCGACGAGACCGTTAATCGGTACTTCGAGTTCTCATACTTGGAGAATGCCCTGCAAGAACTAGACGGCTGACAACGTGACCGTTCTGGGCCGAGGCGAAGCGGAAGCAACGCCCCGGGAGGGTTGGCGGTCCCTACTCGAGCCATCGCGCTTAGTAGGGGCCGCGGCCATTCTGGGCGGCTTCGTGCTGTGGGAGTTCTACGGTCGATCGATCGAGACCAACATATTCTTCCCAACTTTCGGGCAGATGCTCGCGGCTCTCGTCGATTTGGTACAGACTCCGGATTTCTGGGACGCCTATCGCCAGACTCTGGTCCCCTTCGTCTACGGGTGGATCAGCGCAATGGCGGCAGGGGTGCTCGTGGGCCTGGCGATCGGGCTCAGCCATACGATCCGTCAGCTCACCGCCCCCTATGTGGCCTTCCTCAACGCGTTGCCGGTATCTGTGTTGGTACCGGTCGTCGTCGTGGCTCTGGGGATCGGCATGGTGGCTCGAAGCACGGTCGTGTTCTTGTTCGCCTTCTTCGAGGTGCTGCTGAGCACGGAGGCCGGCGTCCGCTACATCAGCGACGATATCAGGGAAATGGCCCGATCGTTCGGGATGGGTCCTTTGCGTCGGTTCCGTCGCATAGTCATTCCCGGTGCGATGCCCGCGATCATGGCTGGCTTGCGGATCGGGACCGGTAGGGCCGTGGTGGGCATGGTGGTGATGGAGCTCCTGTTGGTTTCAGTGGGAGTCGGTCGTCTCGTATCCCGGTTCCGGGCGAGATTCGACAGTCCGTCGCTCTATGCGCTGGTGTTCACCCTCGCTGTTTTCGGACTCGCCGCGCTAGCAGTGATGCGTCGCCTCGAGGTCCGTGCGCTTCGCTGGCGAGGCGAGGACCAGTAGTGCTAGGAGAACCATGTGATTGAGCTAAAGAGCGTCTCCAAGGTTTTCAGCCGTAACGGCGTGAGCCTAGAAGCGTTGCGTGATGTGACATTCGACGTGGGTACCGGACAGTTCACTTCCATCATCGGACCTAGTGGGTGCGGGAAGACCACTCTGCTCAAGATGATGGCCGGGCTAATACCCCCAACCAGCGGGACCATCGAGATTGAAGGCAAGAAGGTGACGGGGTCAGGGCCCGACCGTGCTCTCGTCTTTCAACACTTCGTCCTGCTGCCGTGGGCAGACGTGTTGACCAACGCTGCTTTTGGACTAGAGGCCCGCGGCGTGGCCAAGGCGAAGCGGGAGGAGATTGCCCGAGCCCAGCTCGAGCAGGTGGGTCTCGCGGGTTTCGAAAAGCACTACCCCCATGAGCTCTCCGGTGGAATGCAACAGCGAGTCGGAATAGCCCGTGCGCTGGCGGTGGATCCGGACACGCTGCTCATGGATGAACCGTTCGGCTCGCTCGATGCGATCACCCGCCAGGTGATGCAGCGCGACCTTCTGAAACTGTGGCAGGAGACTGCGCACAAGACCACAGTCTTTGTCACTCACAGCATGGACGAGGCGGCACTTCTTTCCGACTATGTCGTAATCATGGATACTCGCCCTGGGCGCGTCGCTCAGGTCATCGAGGTTCCGTTTCCACGCCCACGCACCGCAGAACTGACTGAATCGGCCGAGTATCGAGAATTCACCGCCGGCATGTCACACCAACTCGAGAAAATGCAGCGCGTTGACATGGAGCGTGAGACCACCCAGGAGGCGGAGGGAATCTCAGATGGTTGACACGGAAACGCCTCGCCGGGACTCCGAGCGTTCCCCAGAGACGGCCGGCTTCGGGCTCCGCGCCTCCGTCGATCTGATGACAGGTTGGACAAGGCGATACCGGGTTCAAGCACTCGGACTCCTGCTAGGCGTCGTCGCCTGGGAAGTCGCCGGGCGAGCTGGAATTTCTCCAGCGCTCCCACCCATCAGTGCCGTGGTCACCACTGGACTCGAAGTCTGGTCGGGCGAGCGCTTTCTCCAAGCAACGCGGAGCACTGCAATCGCCATAGGGATTGCGTTCCCGCCGTCGGTGATAGTCGGTGTCATCCTGGGACTTCTGATGGGACTCCTTCGGCCTGCCGAATGGATCCTCCGTCCTTACATCAACCTCTCCTTGTCCCTGCCCCTGGTGGCGATCATTCCCATCATCCTCCTTATCTTTGGCCTCTCACAGCTAACAATCATTGTGGTCATCGTCCTCTATGTGCTCCCGGTGGTCGTGGTAAACACCTACTCGGGAGTCCGCAGCACCAGCAGTGATCTCCTCGAGATGGCCGCCTCGGTCAACGCCAGCCGACTTCTCACAATTCGCCGCATAGTGATTCCGTCGGCGCGAGCCCTAACGCTCGCCGGACTGCGTATAGGGGTGGGGAGAGCCATCACGGGAGGCATCGTCGCCGAGCAGATCATCGGGGTCATGGGAATTGGCGGGCTCGTGGAACGGCTTGGTGGTGCTTTCGCCGTCGAGGAACTCTATGCCGTGATCATCTTCATCGGCTCAGTCGGCGTCATCAGCCTCGCAGCTGTCAATCGCATAGAGCAGCGCTATGAGATCCCCGGTGTATGAGCCAGGTAAAGGAGAGGGAAAAGTTGGTGACCGTCAGCCAACGTGAAAGGTGACATGAAGATCGACGCGTTTTGCCATATCCTGCCCCGCGCCTTCTTTGATCGAGTGATGGAGCTGGGCGACACTCCGGCGGCAGCCGGGCTCCGTGGTCGAATTCAGGGCATCCCTGCCCTGTACGACCTCGGCGTTCGGCTGGGGCAACTAGAAGAGTTTGGTAGCGACTATCGCCAGATACTTTCGATGGCCGCTCCACCGGTCGAAGATCTGGGTCCGCCCGCGGTCTCACGAGAGCTCGCCCGGCTGGCGAATGAGAGTCAGGCCGAGCTTGTGAGCGCACATCCCGAACGATTCGCAGGGTTCGTCGCTTGCATCCCCGTCAATGACGTTAACGCTTCCGTGGCCGAGATCGACTATGCGGTCGGAGAACTGGGCGCCCTAGGTATCCAGATCTACACCCACGTCAACGGTGAGCCGTTCGACCGCCCCAGGTTTGAGCCGATCTTCGAGAAGATGGCCGATCTCGACAGGATGATCTGGGTCCACCCCAGTCGCAACGCCGACTGGCCCGACTATCCGAGCGAGGACAGGTCTCTCTACGAGATCTGGTGGGCGCTGGGATGGCCTTACGACACCGCAGTGCTCATGGCCCGGATGGTCTTCTCCGGTGTGCTCGAGCGATATCCCGACCTCAGGTTCCTCATACATCACGGGGGTAGCATGATTCCCCACTTCTCAGGCAGAATCGGACCAGGTTGGGACCAGTTGGGCAGCCGCACACCTCCCGAGCGAAAAGAGGACGTCGAGCACAGCCTGACCAAGAGGCCGCTCGAATACTTCAAGAAGTTCTACGCGGATACCGCCCTCATGGGTGCACAGCATGCGATTCAATGTGCACTGGAGTTCTTCGGTCCGGACCATGTGCTGTTCGCCAGCGACTCTCCGTACGATCCCGAAAAGGGGCCGGGATTCATCAGGGAGACCATCAAGAATCTCGATTCCCTGGACCTATCCGACGCGGATCGACAAAAGATCTATTCGGGTAATGCCCAACGCCTATTCAATCTCGAGGCTTGAGAATGCCAGCCGACCCGAGCCCTGATCCGTCTGAGTATCCACGGGAGAGCGATCCGACTGTCCCGCCGTATTTCCATCCCAACGTGAAGGCGACCCGTCTACGTGCCCCGAAGAGGCCGCTCATCTCCCTAACGCACACACTGTCCGAATCGACAGGGCCGATATTTGGCGACACGGCGGTAGCGGAGCACGAACACGACCTGACCAAACAGCACCAAGGGGAGCCAGTTGGTCAAAGGATCATCCTCTACGGACGGGTGCGCGACAGCGATGGGAGGGGGATTCCCAACGCCCTTCTCGAGATCTGGCAAGCGAACTCCGCTGGCCGCTATGTCCACAAGTGGGATCCGTATGACGCCCCTCTCGACCCCAACTTCAGTGGTGTTGGCCGTTGCCTCACCGATGACCAGGGTCATTACAGCTTCGTGACCATCAAACCGGGGCCCTACCCGTTTGGCAATCATTACAACGCTTGGCGGCCCGCTCACATCCACTTCTCGGTCTTCGGAACCTCCTTCGTCACCCGCCTCATCACACAGATGTATTTTCCCGACGACCCCCTGTTGTCGCAAGATCCCATCTTCAACGCGATACCGGATGAGGCGGCCCGCAGGCGCGCAATCTGTGAGTTCGATCTCGATGCAACAGTTGCCGACTGGGCAAACGCTTACAGGTTCGACATAGTGCTGCGTGGCCCGAGGGCAACCCCCATGGAGACCTGACCTGTGGCGAATCCGGACAAACTCCCCCCTACTCCGGCCCAGACCGTCGGACCATACTTCGGAATGGCGCTCACGCCGGAGGGATCCTCGCGACTGGTTCCCGAAGATCACCCAGATGCGATCCTCATCTCAGGCACCCTGACTGATGGGGCCGGCGGTCCTGTCAAAGAGGGGATGATCGAGATATGGCAGGCAGGTGCCCACGGAATGTACCCAAATCAGCCATCGCCAGCGGATGATGCCTTCATCGGATTCGGGACGTGTCATACGGCCGACGACGGAAGCTACGAGTTCATCACTATGAAACCGGGTCCAGTGCCCGCTCCGGGTGGAGGGAACCAAGCGCCCCATATCAACCTTGCAGTCAACGGACTAGGGATCCTCAAGCCGTTGAGAACAAGGATCTACTTTTCGGACGAAGCTGAGGCCAATGCCAAGGATCCGGTCCTCCAGGGGGTCGAGGAAGAACGGCGTGCCCTTCTTGTAGCCCGAGTAGATGGACAGAAGGCGATGTTTGACATCACGCTCCAGGGGGAGCGCGAGACTCCGTTCTTCAAGGTGTGAGCTGCCCTCCGAACTATGTTCCCCCTATCTCGTGCGCCCTGAGGCGTCGAAATCGATACATCGACGCTCGGTTTGGTCGCCGACTGGAGCCGGTATTGTGACAGCCTCTCCAAAAGAACCGAGGGAACAGGTGCGAGGAGCACAGCGACTCTTCATCATCGTCGAAAAATTGAGTGCCAAGCCAATGACCCTGACCGAGGTAGCGAGGTCGGCCGATCTACCGAAGTCCACGGCTCTCCGTTTCCTCCGCACGTTGGAAGAGAGCGGCTGGGTTTTCCGCGACGACGCCGGCGTCTACTCACTTGGAGCAGCCATCGCTGGCCTTGCCGCCCAATACCTATCGGGAAACCCTTTGGTGACTGCAGCGACACCACCGATGCGCAGCCTCCATGCGAGAATCGACGAAACAGTTTCCTTGAGCCGCCGGGTTGGGCTGACTCGGGTCTGCGTTCAGGAATTCCCCAGTACCAAGAACCTTCGCCTCGTCCTCGGACTTGGTGAGCAAGGTCCACTCCATGCCGGTGCCAGCGGCCTTCTCCTCTTCGCCCACATGCCGACTCAGGAGAGGCATCGGTTGGCCGAGCAAGGGTTCGAGCGGTACACCTCTCGCACGATCACTGACCTCGCGAAGCTCGAGGCAGAAGCCGAGAAAATCAGGGAGCAGGGCTGGGCGATTACGAAGGGCCAGAAAACGGAGGGCGGGCTGGCGATGGCGGTTCCCATTATCGAGCCCGGCTCCGGTGGAGATGTCGCGGCCCTCGGGATCTTCGGACCTCAGATCCGTGCCTCAACCAAGAAGGAACAAGATCTGTGGCGTAGGTCACTCCTGGATACGGCCCAGGAAATCAACGAGGCTACAAGGTCGGTCGCATCCGCCGGTTAATCCGATGGTCGATGAACGCCTCCGTCTTGTAGGGTGCCGACGTACACAACAGGAGTTTCATTGAGCAGCACCAGGAAACCGCGCAGGCATCTAGATCTCAGAGCCGTCGGACTTGGGCACCACGTGAGCAAGTAGAGGTGCTCTCCGAACCCGAACGACGAGAAGCCAGCCGACTCTTGATGCAAGCGGAAAGAGAACGGCAGCAAGTACCCGGACCCTCGCGGACCTGGCCTCAGATCACGCTCGAGGACTCTTATGCGATCGCGGCTCTCGGCGTTCAGGAAAAGGTCGCGGCCGGAGCAATTGTCCGCGGACGGAAGATCGGCTTGACATCCAAGGCAATGCAGCGGTCGTCTCAGATTGACGAGCCTGACTTCGGGACCCTCCTCGACGACATGTTCATCGAAGAAGGCAGCGAAGTACCGCGTGAGAGTTTTTGCGTGCCGAGAGCTGAGCTCGAAATCGCGTTCATTATGGGCCATCGGCTGACAGGGCCTGATGTCCAGCTCGATGATGTGATTGACGCCACCGAATACATCACGCCTTCTATCGAGATCATCGACGCACGAGCCGAGGACCCTCGCACCATCTTCGACACCGTTGCCGACAATGGTGCAGCAGCTCGGGTCGTCTTGGGAACCGAAAAGTTCGACCCCAGAGGATTCGATATGCGTTGGCTGGGGGCGATGATGCACCGCAACGGAGAAGTTGAAGAGACCGGGCTCGCGGCAGGGGTGCTCGACCATCCGGCAAATGCCATAGTCTGGCTGGCCAACAAGCTGGTCGGATTCGGAGAGTCGGTGGAAGCCGGGCAGGTGATCCTCACCGGCTCGTTTGTCCGCCCCGTTTGGGCAGAGGCGGGCGACCGCCTCATGGGTGATTTTGGGTCGATGGGAAGGGTGTCGGTGGAATTCACATGATGATCGAATGGCCCCAAAACCTCTTCAAGGAGAGGATTCTTCAGGGGCATGTGCAACTCGGGTTGTGGGCGGGCCTCGCATCCGCCTACACGGCCGAGGTGATAGCAGGCGCCGGCTATGACTGGATTCTCATCGACACCGAACACTCCCCCGCGAACCTCGAGAACGTGCTTGGCCAGTTGCAGGCGATCGAACCGTACCCCACTTCTGCGGCAGTTCGCGTCCCATGGAATGACACCGTGACCATGAAGCGATACTTGGACATCGGGGCGCAGACTCTGCTGGTGCCATACGTCGAGACTGCCGACGAAGCCCGGACGGCGGTGGCCAACACGAGGTACCCCCCGGAAGGACTTCGTGGCGTTGCCCTAACTACGAGAGCCAACCGGTTCGGCAGACTTGCCGAGTACCCCTCGAAGGCGGCTGAGCAAATCTGCGTCATGGTCCAGATCGAGACTGCGCTCGGTCTCGAAAACCTCGAGGAAATCGCCAGCGTCGAAGGTGTGGACGCCCTATTCGTCGGGCCCGCCGACCTACACGCCGCCCTGGGTCACGTGGGGGAAACGACCCACCCACAGGTCGTCTCCCTCATCGACCGGGCCATGTCCCGGATCGCGGACGCCGGCAAGGCCCCTGGTGTCTTTGCTCCCATCGAGGATTATGCGCGGCGCTGGATCGATCTGGGTGCCCTCATCGTGGCGGTAGGCTCCGACATCGGAGTACTTGCGCGCGGCACCGAGAATCTGCTGCACAGGTTCAGAGGGCAGCCAGGATGACCGCCAGTGGTATCCGGCCGGTGTGGGACGTCCACGCCCACTATTTGCCGGAAGCGGCGATTGGAGAAATGGGCGACGGACAGGTCCGGGTGACAACAGACACCGTTAACGGAGTGGCGAATTCGATCACGGTCAACGGAATGGCCGTCGGAGCTACGGTGGAACAGCTCGCGAACATCGACGGGATCGTCCTGTCTACCGAGCGAGCAGGAATTGACCGTCGCGTGCTCTCGCCTCCCCCTTTCACCTATCGATATTGGGACGACTCAGAGAACTCACTTCGGCTGTCGCGATTGCTCAATGATGCCACGGCCGAGGCGGTGGCATCGGATCCATCTCGATTCCTGGGTCTGGCCACCGTCCCGCTCCAGGACACCGATCTGGCCATCGCCGAGCTTCGTCGGGCCCGCGATGAGCTCGGTCTCTCCGGAGTGACTCTCGGAACGAACGTCGCCGGCAGGAATGTGAGTGATCCGGAGCGGCTTCCCTTCCTCACGGCGGTCGCCGAAGCCGGGATGCCGGTTCTCATCCATCCTGATTTTGTCCCAAACCCGAGAATCGGTGGTTACTACCTGATCAATCTCATCGGGATGCCGGTGGAGTCGGCCATCACCATGGCCAACATGATCTTCAGCGGGCTCTTCAAGGTTCTCCCCGATCTGCGAGTCTGTTTCATGCATGGTGGAGGTATGGCGCCCTACGTGTTCGGCCGCTGGGACAAGGGGTGGGAGGTTCGTCCCGAGTCGCGTGGGGATATTGAGCGTAAGCCCACCGACTATCTGGATAACATCTTCTGTGACACCCTCACTCACTCCCCGGTAGCTCTTGCCTATCTCATCGAGGTGTTGGGAGAGGCCAACGTCGTCATCGGCACCGACCTCCCATTCGATGTCGAGGACCCCGACCCTCGAGCTCATCTTCGCACTGCGCCGAGACTCACTCCCGGCCAGATCGAAATCATCGAGACAGTGAGCCCGGTCCGGTGGCTAACCGGCGAGGATCCCGAATGAGACTTCTTAGATTCGAGGACCTGGACGAGTACTTGCCGGCGGGTCACCGGGGTGTGGTGAACCGGCTCCTATTCGGCCTATCGAACGGTGGCGACGGATCTGTGAGCATCTGGCACGGGCGTCTCGAGCCCGGGGGGCGCTCCGACCTGCACACCCACGAGGAGAGCCTCCAGGTGTATGTGGGCCTGGCCGGTCAGATGACTGTGGGCGACGGCGAGCGTGAGGCGTTGCTCCACGAGTTGACCACTGCCGTGTTCGAGAAGGGCACCCGCCACTTCATCGCCAATCACACCGAGCAACCAGCTGAGGTTCTCGTTATCTCGGTTCCCGGGCTTCGCTGAGCGAGGTCAGTCGGTCAGGGGGAGAGCCAAGGGGCGTATTGGTCCCGCCGTGGCTCCGCGGAGCTTGAGGCATGCGCCTATGTAGCAGAACTCGTATAGGCCTTCTTCGGCAAGCTCCTCGAGGTGAACGACCTCCATGATGGGCACGCCGGCCTCGGCGAGTAGATAGGTATGCACGGGTAGCCAGTTTTCGGGATCGGCAGACGGGAGATGCTCGAGAGCGATGTTGTCGGCACCGACCATCGAAACTCCCCGCTCAGCCAGCCACTTTGCCCCTGCCCGGTTGAGCCCGGGCTCTCTCGGGAGATAGGCATCGGAGTCGGGCCACGTCGAGCCTCGTCCGGTGCGGACCAGGGCCACATCTCCGGGTCGCACTTCGATGCGCTGACGGGAGACGGCCATCTCCAGCTCATCGGGACCGATGATGAACGAATCGGGAAGGACGGACTCACCGAAAGTTGATGCGACGTCGATGAGAATGCCACGACCGATCATGGGAGGGTGTTTGTCTGCCCCCGCTACCGTCCAGCCGGTGCTTCCCAGATGGTCCCTGACGGTGAATCCATTCCAGATCCGATCGCCATAACCGAAATGGTTGAGCGTGTCGACGTGTGTACCGCAGTGTGTGAACATCGAAATCGAATCCGCCGACCACGCGACCAACTCGTTCTGTTCCGGCCCCACTCCGATGGGATCATCGACGACACTTCCTTGAGGCGTGTGGTTCATCCAAATCTGATAGGGAGGCTCGCCACCTTCGGTCCAGGTTGGCATGCCCGCGAAGAGGTCGACAGACAGATCGAACACTCGATGCGCATCTGCTTGAGTCAGCATCGAGGCGGAGAGCTCGGGGGTGATGAGGTTGAGCATCCCGATCTCGTCGTCGTCGCCGAATGGACTCTTGCTCACCTCATTCTTATGTGCTCGCCATGCGGCGATACTCGACCTTGTCTCCTCATCGACAAAACCCGGGCCGCACATGGCTACCGCTGCCCGCCCTTCGCTCCATCGAGGAGGGACCTCGCCCTTGTCTCGACCAGTTCGGTCCGCTCTGCCGGAGTCAGGTCAAACGAGTCGAGCGCATCCAGATACGGCTGGGTCCCCCCAGGGACGTGGGGATAGTCACTCCCGAAGACGAGGCGATTCCAGCCGAATGTGTCAACCGCGCATTGGATCGCGGGAACATGCTTGGAGGCGGTGTCGAACATCAATCCGGCAGCGTACTCCGTAGGTGGTTTGGGGCACTGCTCGCGGCAGTCCTCGAACTGGCGCCAGTAGCTGTCGAGTCGGGGCAGCAGAAAGGGCAATGTCCCCCCGAGGTGGGAGAACACCCATCTGATCCTCGGATAACGCTCGAACACTCCTCCATAGGCGAGCCTTGCGATGGTCAGTGTCGTCTCAGAGAAGAACCCCACGGCTATCGCTAAGGCGTAGGTGTCGTGGTGTGCGGCATCAGGCACCGTCGGATGAACGTGTACAAGGAGCTCGAGGTCATTCGCCGCCTCCCAGAATGGTTCGTATCGGGCACCGTCGAGAGGCACACCATTGACATTGGTGAGGATCATTGCCCCCTTCATCCCGAGGTCGAACATGGCCGACTCCAGGGTGGCCAGGGCTCGATCGACGTCCTGCAGCGGGAGGATGGCCAGAGACTCAAACCTGCCGGGGTATTCACGACACATTTCGGCGAACTCGGTGTTCACCGAACGAGAAAGCCGCTCGGCAGGTTCAGGTGGGAGGAAGTACCCGCTGGGAGATGGAACAGAGAGCACCTGGGTCTGGACTCCAATCTCATCCATCATCTCGATCCGCTCGGCCGGGCCTGGGTGTGGGTCAACGACCGTGAGCGCGACCCCGCTCCTCCACTTGGCCACGAGACGGCCGTCCTGTCTCCGATAAGTCTGGATGGTATCGGCGTTCGTTATCGCCGAGACATACTCTTTTGTGTAGTAATGGACGTGCAGGTCTATCACGCCCGCCTCCTCAGGCATTGCTCCTCCTCGGTGTCGAGGTCTCCCGGATCCAGGATCGGATCTCGTCGGCGTGCTCGCCGAGGCGCGGTGGTGGGTCCGGGGCCGGCTCGATGCCGTCGTGGTAACGGATTGGAGACCGGACCAGACGGATGCGGCCCCGATGTGGGTCGTCCACCTCGGACACCATGTTCCTGCCTTCCGGGGAGCTGAACACCTCGTCGATCGATCGTGCTGGGGCAGCTGGCACAGCGGCCAGTTCGAAGGCCTCGACCCAGTAGGACACCGGCTCCTTGGCGAAAGTTGCCGCCATCTCTGCGAGCAGCTCATCTCGGTGCTGGACTCGACCAGAATTGGTGGCAAACCTCTGGTCGTTGGTTAGGTCCGATCGGCCTATCGCTTCAGTTGCTGCCTTGAACAGCTTGTCGTTGGCCGCGGCAAGGACGAACTGGCCGTCGCTGGCGGAGAACGCCTGGTAGGGCACGATGTTGGGATGTGAGCTCCCCGCCGCCGAGGGGATGACGCCTCCGACCAGATAGTTCGCCGCCTGGTTAACGAGGCTGGCGACGCTTGCCTCGAACAAGCCAACCTCAAGCTTGCGGCCCGTGCCGTGCGCGTCGCGATCTCGGAGAGCGGCCAGGATGCCCACGGCTCCGTATAGTCCGGCGACCACGTCGAGTATGGCGACTCCCATCTTCACCGGCTCCCGACCAGGCTCTCCCGTGATCGACATGAATCCGGAGATCGCCTGCATCAACAGGTCGTATCCGGGCATGTGACGATGTTCTGGATGTGCAAAGGCAGGCATGGAGCAATAGATGAGATCGAGGTTGTCTGGTTGAACGTCCTCGAAGGCAAGCCCAAAGCTACCCATGACACCGGTCGTGAAGTTCTCCACGAGAACATCTGACCGGTTGATGATGTCCCGAGCTGTCTGCAGATCGTCGGGTTGTTTCAGGTCGAGGTCTATTGATCTCTTGTTTCGATTAATCGACAGAAAATATGCGGCGTCGCCATCTACGAACGGAGGGCCCCAGGTGCGTGTGTCGTCGCCGGTGCCGGGTCGCTCGATCTTGATTACATCAGCCCCCAAATCGGCCAAGACCATCGTACATATTGGGCCGGCGAGTATTCGGGAGAAGTCGGCTACAACCACACCATCGAGCGGCCCCTCGGGCGTTGATTCAGTCATCTGCTCACGAATACCCGAGCGACTCGGCTGGCATGGGAGCCTCGATGGCCTGCATCTGAGCGGCGACATCAGCCCAGCGACCAGGCTTACTCCGGTAGTCGGCAACCACGACAAGTGACATCAGCTAGTCCTTCGCTCTACCGACACGATAACGCATAGGGAGGTGATGTGCCACCAGTCAAAACCAGTGTGCCGTAAGTCGAAACCGAGCAGATGAGCCGTGCATTGTGGTGCTGCCCCCAAAAAAGACGGTGCGGGGCGAGTCTCCAGATGCCTCATCGAGTGCCTTACTGACGGAACGGTCAGCGATCCATTATCGCCTTACGCTGCCCACCGTCGATGACGATGTGGGCGCCATTAATGAAGCTGGCGCGGTCGGATGCCAGGAACGCAACCAGGTCGGCCACTTCATCGGCTCGTGCAATACGGCCGAGGGGAATGCTCGACACTGCGAAGTCATGAGCCTCTTGTTGGGTTATGCCCATGTCGCGTGCCATTGCCTTCTCGAGTCCATCCCATCGCTCTGTGTCCACAGGACCAGGGTTGACCGTGTTGACCCGCACTCCGTGCTTTCCATATTGCTCGGCCATCGATGAGGCGACGTTGATCCCCGCCGCGTTGGCGGCTCCGGCAGTTGTCTCCCAGTAGGTGGGCTTGATCCCATCGTTTCCCACTACGAGGACCACCGCGCCCGAACCTCGACTCCGCATGTGTGGGAGCACGGCCTTCATCGTCCGGACATACCCCATGAACTTGAGTTCAAGCGATGAGGCCCAATCCTCTTCGGTCAGCTCCTCGATCAGTCCTCCCGGTGAGCTGCCGGCGCAGGTGACGAGGACGTCAATGCCTCCGAGACCCTCGATCGCTCCGGCCACGGCCTTCTCGACATCCTCGGGAACTGTCATGTCCCCGGTGAAGGCCAAGACCCGTCGACCGGTCTCATCGGTGATGTCGGCTATTGCTTCCTCGAGCGTCTCACGTGTCCGGGCGACGATGGCAACATTGGCCCCCTCCCGGGCAAAGAGACGCGCACATGCTCGCCCAATTCCTTTGCTGCCTCCGGTTATGAGGACATTGCTGCCCTCCAAATTCAAGTCCACTCACACCTCCACGACAGGAAAGGGCATCATATGCCACTGGATGGACTCATCCAACCGCCTGATGAAACTGCGAACTCGACCAATTTGGCGCGGTCGGTCTTGCCCATCGCTGATTGCGGCAGTTCCCGAATCGGAAGGATTCTCTTGGGCCGCTTGTAGGGAGCAAGGTCTCGAGCGACGACTGCCGACAGAGCCTCGACGTCGAGGGTCTCAGGCATGACGAAAGCAACGACCTCCTCTCCCCACCGCTCGGAAGGCAGGCCGACAACCGCAACATCGACTACATCGGGGGCTCTACGAATCGCTTCCTCCACTTCGCGGGGATATACGTTCATACCCCCGGTGATGATCATCTCCTTGCGGCGTCCCACAACCGAGAGGTAGCCGGACGCTGGGTCGATGAGTCCGTCGTCGCCGGTGCGGAACCACCCGGCCAGGAAGACATTGGATCCCTCGTCCCGATATCCGGCGAACACTTGAGGCCCGCGTACGAGTATCTCACCGGGTTCGCCTGGATCCACCTGCTCTCCGTCGCCGTCAACGATCGAGATCTCAACACCGGGAAGAGGAAGTCCGACTTGTCCGGGGATGCGATCACCGTCGTAGGGGTTCGATACGTCAAGACCCGACTCGGTAGTCCCGTAACGCTCCACGATTCGCTGGCCGGTTGCTTCCTCGAATTGACGAGCCGTGTCGATCGGCAGCGGGGCCGAGCCAGAAGTCACCAGCCGCAGCGATCCCAGCCGGCCGGCATCTTCCCTCAGGTCCGCCAAAAGACGTTGATGGATTGCTGGAACCGCGAACAAAACACTCGCGTTGTTGTTCGAGATCGTTCCCAATAAGGCATCAGACTCGAAGTGAGCAATGATCGTTGCCCGGCTACCGCCGAGCAAAGTGGCGTGGATTCCACTCAGCCCATGCTGGTGGCTGATCGGTAGAGCATGTACGAGATGGTCGTCCCCGCTCCAGCGCCAGGCCCACATCACACCACGGGTCGATGCAAGGAGATTGCGGTGAGAGAGTGGAGCGCACTTGGGGGTTCCCGTGGTGCCCGATGTAAAGGCGAGGATGGCAGGCGAGTCTGGCTCGATGTCCGGCACCCCCATCGATTCGGCCTCAATCTCGGAGAGAAGGACGCTGGCATTATGTCGGTCGTCTTCGCCGAGACCCACCAACTCGGATACCCCAGGCAATCGGGCAGTCGCGCAAGCCCGCAACCCCTCACCAGCACCGATCACGATCTTTGCTCGGCTGGCAGCTGCGATCCGCTCAACCTCTGTGGGGGTAGACGTCGGGTTGGTGAGCACCACCGCGGCACCCGTCCGCAGGATTCCGAGATAGGCGACGACCTCTGACATGGCCGTGCCCGCTATCAGCATCACCGCCTCTCCCGGGCCACTGCCGAGTACCGAAAGAGCAGCTGCGGACACTCCGGCCGCAGCGTCGAGCTCACCGTGGCGCAATGTGCTGTCGCCGATCGTCAAAGCAGGAACCTCGGCTCGGCGTCGTGCCATGGAGGAGAACGCGGCGGGGAGCGTCCCGGCACCTAGACGTCTCCGCAGCGAAAGCGGTTCAACTGCTGAGACTCCCATATGCCTTGCCCAGGCGGCAAGTGTTGCTGGGGATATCTCCGGGCTGGAGAGTGAGCCGGCCGCGGTCATGTTCTCCCAGGTGAATCGCCAACAGACCCGTCCCATCCCGCGTTGTAGTCGCGCTCAAGTCGCAACGCCTCGACTCGGTCCCAGGTGGCGACCACCCTCTTGACTGCGGCCACGGCGTTGTCGTCGAGATGAGAGATTGTGGCGGCGTAGGCGAGGGCCGCCTCAAGGGGTTCCTCCACAACTCGGTCAACCAGCCCGATCTGAAGAGCCTCCGCTGAGTCGACGGACCGCATCGATAAACAGAGGTCCATAGCCCGGCCCCGACCCACCAGCGACGGAAGGCCCCAGGCCCCAACCGCAAGCCCGTGTCCCGGACCCATGAACCGTATCGACGTGCTTGGGTCGACAATGCGGATGTCGCAAGCGATCAAGAGCTGAGCACCCCCACCTACAGCATGCCCCGAGGCGGCGGCCAACAAGACGATCGGCGTCGCACGCATCGCCTGATAGAGCGAATACAGCTGATCGCTAACCGCGGCCCGATCAAGTTCACTGAGCCCGAGGTCGACTCCGGCAGAGAATGCCGAAGGATCCGTGCTACCCAGAACCACCACCGTGCCCGGAGCCGTATCCAGGGCTTCGCGGACGCCTTCCACGACGGACGCGTCGATAGCGTTTCTCTTCGCCGGTCGGTCAAGGAGAACGACTCTCACTCTCTGATCACGGTCCTCGACCGAAACTGTCATCGACTGCTCATCTCCTGTCTTCATCCGGTGGCACCAGGTTTGTAACCTAATGACCTGCGTGAAGGCTAAACCTGGGCTCTAGGATCGCCGAATGCTGCAAAGCGCTCACACTGCCGTCGCTGATGACGGTGTCTCTCTCCATGTGGAGACCACCGGCGAAGGCATCCCAATTCTCTTCATCCACGAATTCGCCGGTGACCACCGAAGCTGGGAGCCCCAAGTGCGCGCGTTCTCGCGGACCCATCGCTGCATCACTTATGCCGCGCGAGGATACCCACCGTCGGATGTGCCGGAGGATGTGTCCTCTTACTCCCAAGAGCACGCAGTCGGCGACGCTATCAGCGTGCTCGACGAGCTCGAAGTCGACAGGGCCCATGTCGTGGGCCTCTCCATGGGCGGATTCAGCGCCCTCCACCTCGCCCTCAACCACCCGGAACGCGTTGTCTCGGCCACAATCGCCGGAGTGGGATATGGAGCGCCTACCGAAAAACGTGCTGCCTTCCGTGAAGAGTGCGAAACCATCGCACGATCCTTCGAAACCGAAGGCTCGGCGCAAGTCGCCGTCCGCTATGCGGTGGGGCCCGCCAGGGTGCAGTTTCTCAACAAGGATCCACGCGGCCATGCCGAGTTCGCTCGGATGCTCGCCGAGCACTCCAGCATCGGCTCAGCCGCGACCATGCGAGGGTTTCAGAAAGACCGCCCTTCGCTCTATGACTTCGCTGACAGGTTCGCTGCCATGACCGTTCCCATTCTGATCCTGGTCGGCGACGAGGATGAAGGTGCCATCGAGCCATCGCTCATGCTGAAGCGGACTATCCCATCCTCCGGTCTAGCGCTTCTCCCGAAGACCGGACATACCCTCAACCTCGAGGAGCCCGAGATGTTCAACCGCATGCTTGGTGGGTTCCTATTCGCGGTGGCATCGGGTGCCTGGACATCGCGTGACCCTCGTTCTAAGCGAACCAGCACGACCGGTATGACAGACTGACACATCTCGCGGCCCGTGTTTAACCCAACACGTCCTAGTTCTCAGTTAACCCACGACGCCCTGACAAGGCACCCTGTAGGCCACGTCAAACGCTCGAGAACGAACTAGGTCATGTTGGGGCTGAGAGTCCTGTGGTTGTTGGGGATTCCGGAGGTTGGGCCCCCGGTGTCAACCGGGGTCAAAAGGCTGCTCGGGCGAGGCGACACGGCCCACGTGGGGCCTGGGAGTACACATCCGCTGCCGCCACGTAGGGCTCGACCCAGTACCGGTGGAACGCTGAACAGATCCGCCCGGATGGGTTCGTCGATCGGCTCGAA
>Ga0214472_10002472_pt1 | contig 19854 bp, 20 predicted proteins | sample RVTome_6_FD_207662 | JGI IMG/M metagenome (GOLD analysis project Ga0214472, IMG submission 207662) | Soil microbial communities from uranium-contaminated site in the Upper Colorado River Basin, Wyoming, United States - RVT140D175 | ecosystem: Environmental > Terrestrial > Soil > Contaminated >...
CACGCCCTCGGCCTCGCCCTCGAGGTCGATGCCGGTGCGCGCGCCGAAGCCGAAGCGCTTCATGAAGCCGGCGATGGCGTCGATGCCCATGTCGTTGGCGAGCATGTAGTAGTACACGTCGGAGGAGAGGACGATCGACTTGTACATGTCCACGGTGCCATGGCCGCCGCGCTTGGAGTCGCGGAAGCGCCGGTCGCCGAACACGAAGTAGCCCGGATCGGAGATGGTGGTGCGCGGCGTGCGCTTGCCCAGCTCCAGCGCGGCGAGCGCCATGTACGGCTTGAAAGTCGAGCCCGGCGGGTACAGCCCCGCGATGGCGCGATTGTTGAGCGGCCGGTCGGGCGAGCTCATGAGCTCCTCCCAGCTCTGCGGGTCGATGCCGTCCACGAACAGGTTCGGGTCGTAGCCGGGCTTGGAGACGAAGGCGAGCACGCCGCCGGTGGCGGGCTCGATCGCCACCAGCGCGCCGCGCCGCTCGCCGAAGGCGCGCTCGGCCACTTCCTGCAGGCGAATGTCCAGGGTGAGCGCGACGTTGTTGCCGGGCTGCGCCGGCGTAGGCGGCTGCAGGGTTTGGATGCCGCGGTCGGCTGCGCGGCCGGCAGCGTCGATCTCGACGCGCTCGAAACCGGTGATGCCGTGCAGCTCCTGCTGGTAGCTCGCCTCGATGCCCGCCTTGCCGATGTAGTCGGTGCCGCGGTAGTTGGCGGCGACCTCCATTTCCTCGAGCTGCTCGAGGTCGCTCGAGGTGATGCGCCCGATGTAGCCGATGACGTGCGACGCAACCTCGCCGTAGGGATACTTGCGGAACAGCCGCGCCTTGATGTCCACGCCGGTGAAGCGCCAGCGGTTGGCGGCGATGCGCGCCACCTCCTCGTCGGAGAGCCGCGTGCGGATCGGCAGGCTCTCGGCGTTCTTCGTCTCCTGCAGCAGCTTCCTGAAGCGCGCGCGGTCGCGCGGCTGGACGTCGACGAACTTGGCGAGCTGGGCGATGGTAGCCTCGAGGTCGCGCACCTGCGCCGGGAAAATCTCCAGCGTGTAGGCGAGGTAGTTGCTCGCCAGCACCTCGCCGTTGCGATCGAGGATCAGGCCGCGGTTGGGGGGCAGCGGCACGATGGCGATGCGGTTCTCCTCGGCCTTGGCGCTGTAGGCGTCGTGCTGCAGCACCTGCAGCCAGACGAAGCGCGCCAGGAGCAGAGCGAAGGCGACGAGCACCGCGAGGCCGGCGGCGCCCAGGCGCACCTGGAAGGCGCGCAGCTCGCTCTCGGTGTTCCTGAGCTCGGCGAATCTCAAAGCGGCCGGTGCTCGTCGAGCAGCGCGGGCCGGCGCTGCGGCAGAAGGAGGACCCAGGTCGCCACGGGCCACAGCAGCGTGGCGAACGCCGGGCCGGCGGCGAGCGACCAGCCCGGGAACTCGGCGCCCGCGGCGAGGCGTACGCCGAGCGCCACCGCCTGTGCGCCTTCGAGCAGCAGCAGCACGTGCAGCATCTGCCCCCACAGGTCGAACCACAGGATGCGGCGCGAAAGTCCGATGGCGGCAAAGGCGAGCGCCGAGTAGGCGAGCGCGTGCTGCCCGAGAAGCACGCCGTTGCCCGCGTCCACCAGGAGGCCCAGCGCCCAGCCGGTGGCCAAGCCCACTCGCCGCGGCTGGCGCACGCACCAGAAGGCGAGCGTCAGGGCGACGAAGTCCGGCGCCAGCGTGACGTCGGGCCAGGGCATGAAATCAAGGAGCAGCGCGCCGACGAACGACGCGACGAGGGTGCCGGTGCGCACCGGCATCAGAATGTGCTGCGGGCGCTCAGGAGCCATCGGGGAGCGGCTTTCGCGCGCGCCGCGTCTTCGCGCCCTTCCTCTCGGCGGCATCGTCGGGATAGGCGGGCGGGCGCGCGCCGGCGGAGAGCAGCAGCGCGTAGCGGCCGCGCTCGATGCCGGCGACGGGCTGCGCCAGCACGCGCGCGAACGTGTAGGAGGCGTCGCGCTCTACGCGCGCCACGGTGGCCACCGGCAGGCCCGGGGGATAGGTGCCGTCGATGCCCGAGGTGACGAGCAGGTCGCCGCTCTCCACGTCGGCGTTCGCCGCCATGTAGCGCAGCTCGAGCAGCCCAGAGGCGCCGCCGCCGAAGGCGATGGCGCGTAGCCCGTTCCTCAGCACCTGCACCGGGATCGCCTGGCTCTTGTCGGTGAGCAGCGTTACTTCGGAGACGAACGCGTGCGCGCGCGTCAGCTGGCCGATGACGCCGACCTCGTCGACCACCGGACTGCCCGGGCGCGCGCCGTGCTGCGCGCCGCGGTCCACGATCACCTTGCGCGCGTAGGGATCGCGTCCCGAGTACAGGATCTCGGCGGGCAGCGCCTTTCTTTCCGGGCGCTCGGCGGCGCCGATGAGGCGGCGCAGGTTGGAGGCCTCGGCCGCCGCGGACTCGAAGCGCTGCGCGTCGAGCGCGAAGGCGAGCAGGCGCGCGCGCAACTCCTCGTTCTCCTCGCGCAGATGCGCCTGGCTGGCGAAATAGCCGGCGACGCCTTCGGCGAGCGCCACCGGCAGGCGCGCCGCCTGCTGGATGGGGTAGGCGGCGAGCGCCAGCACGCTGCGGATCGCCTCGGCGTAGCCGAAGCGCGCGTCGAGCACCAGCAGCGTCAGCGAGAGCGAGGCGAAGAACGCGAGCCGGACGAGGGGAGCGGGGCCGCGGAGGAAGAAGGGCGGTGGCGTGTGCTCCATCGCGGGGCAGGAGAGGCCGCGGGCGCGGACGTCCCCTTCGCTCAGTCGTTGGTGAAGATCGGGCCGAAGTACTCCATCTTCTCGAGCGCCTTGCCGGAGCCGCGCACCACGCAGGTGAGCGGGTCGTCGGCGACGATCACCGGCAGGCCGGTCTCCTCCATGAACAGCCGGTCCAGATCCCGCAGCAGCGCGCCGCCGCCCGTGAGCACCATGCCTTTATCGGCGATGTCGGCGCCGAGCTCGGGCGGGGTCTGCTCGAGCGCGGATTTCACCGCGCCGATGATCTGGTTGAGCGGCTCGGTGAGCGCCTCGAGAATCTCGTTGGAGCTGATGGTGAAGCTGCGCGGGATGCCCTCGGCGAGGTTGCGGCCCTTCACCTCCTTCTCGCGCACTTCCGAGCCGGGGAAGGCGGAGCCGATTTCCTTCTTGATGGTTTCGGCGGTGGTCTCGCCGATCAGCATGCCGTAGTTGCGGCGGATGTAGTTGATGATCGCCTCATCCATCTTGTCGCCGCCGACGCGCACCGAGCCCGAGTACACCATGCCGCCGAGCGAGATCACGCCGACCTCGGTGGTGCCGCCGCCGACGTCGACCACCATCGAGCCGGTGGCGTCCGCCACCGGGAGGTCCGCGCCGATCGCCGCCGCCATCGGCTCCTCGATCAGGTACACCTGGCCGGCGCCCGCGCCGATCGCGCTCTCGCGGATCGCGCGGCGCTCGACCTGCGTCGAGCCGCAGGGCACACAGATGATGATGCGCGGGGAGGGCGAGAAGAGCTTGTTGTCGTGCACCTTCTTGATGAACAGCTTGAGCATCTGCTCGGTGATGGTGAAGTCGGCGATCACGCCGTCCTTCATCGGGCGGATGGCGACGATGTTGCCGGGCGTCTTGCCGAGCATCATCTTCGCTTCGCGGCCGACCGCCTGGATCGTCTTCTTCGCGTTCGGCCCGCCTTCCTGGCGGATCGCGACCACCGAAGGCTCGTCCAGCACGATGCCCTTGCCGCGCACGTAGATGAGCGTGTTTGCGGTGCCCAGGTCGATCGCCAGATCGTTGGAGAAGTAACTGCGCAGGAAGCCGAACATGTCCGTGGTGATCGTCGCTTTATGGGTTGCGTCTGAACTTTGTTCGCTAAGGCTGTGTCGCCAAAGGGCATATAATACCCGCAACGAAGCCCCGAGCAAGCGGGACCGGCCTCCGAACTACTTTTTTTGCGCAGCGCAATGTCGCTCTCCCCAGACCAGATCCGGCGCATCGCGAGGCTTGCGCGCATCGCCGTGCGCGAGGACGAGTCCGCCACCGTGCTCGAGCGCCTGAACCGGGTACTCGGGCTGATCGACCAGTTGCAGGCGGTGGACACGGGGGACATCGAGCCGATGTCGCACGCGCTCGATGTGGTGCAGCCGCTGCGGCCCGACGCCGTCACGGAGACCGACCTGCGCGGGCTGTTCCAGGCGGCGGCGCCCGCGGTCGAGGACGGGCTGTATCTGGTGCCGAAAGTGATCGAGTAAGTGCTCGATTCCGGCCTCGGCGAGCTGCAGGCGGCGCTGGCCGCCCGACGCGTGTCCAGCGTCGAGCTGGCGCAGCTCTATCTCGGGCGTATCCGGACCCTGAACGGGCCGCTGAACGCATTCATCACGGTGGACGAAAAGACAAGTCTCGAGCAGGCGCGCCGGGCCGACGAGCGGCGCGCGCGAGGCGAGGCCGGGCCGCTCACCGGGATTCCGGTGGCGCACAAGGACATCTTCTGCACGCGGCAGCTGCGTACCACCTGCGGCTCGAAGATGCTGGAGCACTACACCAGCCCGTACGACGCGCACGTCATCGAGCGCTTCGACGCGGCCGGCGCGGTACTGCTCGGCAAGACGAACATGGACGAGTTCGCCATGGGCTCGTCGAACGAAACCTCGTATTTCGGGCCGGTGCGCAATCCCTGGGACCGGGAGCGCGTGCCCGGCGGCTCCTCGGGCGGCTCGGCGGTCGCGGTGGCGGCGCGCATGGCGCCCGTGGCCACCGGCACCGACACGGGCGGCTCGATCCGCCAGCCGGCCGCGCTCACCGGCGTGTGCGGCCTGAAGCCGACCTACGGCCTGGTGTCGCGCTACGGCATGGTCGCGTTCGCCTCCTCGCTCGACCAGGCCGGGCCGATGGCGAGAAGCGCCGCCGACCTGGCGCTGCTCCTCAACGTCATGGCCGGGCACGATGCCCGCGATTCGACCAGCCTGCCGCGCGCGAAGGAGGACTACGCGCGCAGCCTGGAGCTGCCCCTCAAGGGCCTGCGCATCGGCCTGCCGCGCGAATACTTCGGCGAGGGCGTGGAGCCGGGCGTGCGCGAGTGCGTGCGCGCCGCCCTCGACTGGTTCGAAAAGCAGGGCGCGCGCGGCGTGCCGCTCGAGCTGCCCAATACCGCCCTCGCCGTGCCGGTGTACTACGTGCTCGCGCCGGCCGAAGCTTCGTCGAACCTTTCGCGCTTCGACGGCGTGCGCTACGGCCACCGCGCGAAGGACTTCGCCGATCTCCTCGACATGTACTGCCGCACGCGCGCCGAAGGGTTCGGGGCGGAGGTGCAGCGGCGCATTCTCGTGGGTACCTACGTGCTCTCGCACGGGTACTACGATGCGTACTACCTCAAGGCGCAGAAGGTGCGCCGGCTCATCGCGCGCGACTTTGCCGCGGCCTTCGCGCAGTGCGACCTCGTCATGGGGCCGACGACGCCGACCACCGCGTTCGCCCTCGGCGCGAAAATCGATGATCCGGTGCAGATGTACCTGAACGACATCTTCACCATCCCGGCGCCGCTCGCCGGCCTGCCGGCGCTGTCGGTGCCCTGCGGCTTCGACGCCCGGGGTCTGCCGGTCGGCCTGCAGCTGATGGGCAATTATTTCGCCGAGGCGATGCTGCTGGGCGCGGCGCACCAGTACCAGCGCGCCACCGGCTGGCACCTGCGCGTGCCGAAGGAGGCGCCGCTATGAAGCGCCTGCTTGCCGCGCTGCTCGCGGCCGCGGCGCCCGCGCTCGCGCAGGACGCGGCGGAGACGCGCGAGCTCCTCGGCAACCTCGGTGGGCGCGCCGCACTCTTGCGGCTCTACGAGACGCCGCGCGCGGACGGCTCGACGCGCCTCACCGGCGAGTACCTGATCCTGCCGTCGCTGCAGCAGCGTTACCTGGAAGGCGAGCGCAGCAAGCAGCTCGGCGTCACCTTCCTGAAGGAGGGCAACTCGCCGATCCTCTATGGCCGGCCCGCCACCGCCACGCTGCAGGGCACCTGGGGCGGCGGGGTATTCAAGGGTACGCGCTACGCGCCGGGCGGGCAGGAGCGCGAGCGCTTCGAATTCAGCGACAGGTTCCCCGACATGGACGGCTACAGCGCCACGGTGCGCTGCGAGCTCGCCGAAGGGCGCTACGCATCGTCGCTCGAGTACGCGGTGGAAGCCGGCAAGCTGAAGAGCCTCGACTGGCGCTCGGGGGTGGCCCCGGGCGGGCACAGCTGCGCCGTCGCCCTCCTCGAGCAGCTGCCGTTCGAGGGCGGCCTGCGCTTTCGCGCGGGCCGCTGCACGGTGACGCTGCGCGACCTCGGGGAGTTCGTCCGGGTCAGCGCGGAGAGCTGCACCGAGTTCTGCGGCTCCCAGGCCTACCTGGAGCCGGTGCTGGTGGACCGCCGCGGCGCCTGCCAAATGCTGCGGCCGCAGCAGAGGTAGGCGATGGCCTGGGAGATCGTGGTCGGCATCGAAACGCACGCGCAGCTCGCCACCAAGAGCAAGATGTTCTCGGGCGCTTCGACCGCGTTCGGCGCGCCGCCCAATTCGCAGGCTTCGGCGGTGGACATTGCGCTGCCGGGCGTGCTGCCGGTGGCCAACGCCGCCGCGGTGGCAATGGCGGTGAAATTCGGGCTCGCCGTCGGCGGCCGCATTAACGGCCGCTCGGTGTTCGCGCGCAAGAACTACTTCTACCCCGACCTGCCGAAGGGCTACCAGATCAGCCAGTACGAGATCCCGATCGTGGCCGGCGGCGCGCTGAAGATTTCCCTGCCCGGCGGCGAGAAGACGGTGCGCCTGACGCGCGCGCACCTCGAGGAGGACGCCGGCAAGTCGCTGCACGAGGACTATCACGGCATGACCGGCATCGACCTCAACCGCGCAGGCACGCCGCTCCTGGAGATCGTCTCCGAGCCCGAGCTGCGCGGGGCGAAGGAGGCGGTGGCCTACGCGCGCGTGCTGCACGCCCTGGTCACCTGGATCCAGATCTGCGACGGAAACATGGAAGAAGGCTCGTTCCGCTGCGACGCGAACGTCTCTGTGCGGCGGGCCGGCGACCCGAAGCTGGGCACGCGCTGTGAGATCAAGAACCTCAACTCGTTCCTGTTCATGGAGCAGGCGATCGAGTTCGAAGCGCGGCGCCAGATCGAGCTGCTCGAGGACGACGGTACGGTCGTGCAGGAGACGCGGTTGTTCGACCCGGACAAAGGCGAGACGCGCGCCATGCGCACCAAGGAGGACGCGCACGACTACCGCTATTTCCCGGATCCGGACCTGCTGCCCTTGGTCGTTGCGGACAGCATGATCGAAAAAATCCGCGCTTCGCTGCCGAAATCCCGGGAGGAGCTGCGCAAAGAGCTGGTCGAGTCCTACGGCCTTGGCCCCGCGCAGGCGCAAGTCCTCACCTCGAGCATCGAGACGTCCACCTTCGCGCTATCCACGTTCGCAGGGCAGCCCAAGGAAGCATGGCCGAACCTCGCCAACTGGATCGCCGGTCCGCTTGCCGCCAGGCTGAACCGGGAGAACAAGGCGATCTCGGAAAGCAAAGTGACCCCGGATCAGCTCAAGGAGCTTTACGGTTTCGTGGCGAGCGGGGAAATCTCGAATTCGACGGCCACGGGCGTTGTTCTCGCCGCCATGTGGGAAGGGCAAGGCAGCGCGGCGAGCATCATCGAGCAGCGAGACCTCAGGCAGGTCTCGGACGCCGGTGCGCTCGAGAAGATCGTCGACGAGGTCCTGGCGAAGCACGCGCGCCAGGCCGAGGACTACCGCGCCGGCAAGGAAAAGGCCTTCAACTCGCTGGTCGGCCAGGTGATGAAGGCGACGCAGGGCAAGGCCAATCCCGCGCAGGTGAACCGCATCCTGAGGGCGAAGCTGGCCGGCTGACGGCGCTACTTCGCGCCCCGCGTCATCAGGCGGTACTTGCGCTTCTCCTCGTCGTAGCGCGCGTTGATCTCGGCGGCCTCGCGCCCGCGCGAGGCGAGCAGCTGCTCCTGCAGCGACAGGTCGTAGGCCACCGCCTTGACGTCCTGCTGGAATTTGTCGGGCATGTCGCCGGGATCCTTGTATTTCTCGGCTTCCTTGGCGAGCTGCTCCTGGCGGCGCTTGAGCTGCGCGATGCGCGCCTCGACCTGCGCCGCCGCTTCCCGGTTGCTGGCGAGCGCCCGCTGGCGCACGCGCTCGATGTCTTCCTCGTTCGAGTAGGTCTGCAGCAGGGCGCGGTCGCGGCGCGCCTGCACCTCGGCCGCCTTTCGCTCCTCGCGCTTCGCCGCCTCGGCTTCGGCCGCCTTCTGCGCCTCGGCTTGCTTCGCCGCGCGCTGCTCGGGCGTGAGCGGCGGCTCGATGCGAAAGAGCAGCGTCCCCTGCGCCGAAAGCGCCTCGACCAGCTCGCCCGTGCATTGCGGCGGAATGGTGGAGCCGTAGTACTTGCGGCCCCCCTGCGTCACGCAGCGGTACGAGCGCACCTTCGCGCGCAGCTCGTCGAGGCGCGCCTTTTCCTTGGCCGCATCCGGCTTCGGCTGCGCAAGCGCCGCCTCGGGCGCAGCAGCAAGCAGCAGCGCGCAGGCGGCGAACGCAGCCGTGCGGAGCATCGCGGCCCCCCATGGTCCGGTCATCGCGCGGATTCTAACCCTGCTAGAATCCGCGCGCTTCCGCCATGCATTCCGCCGATCGCGCGTTCATCGCCGAGACCACCGCGAAGATGCTCCTCGAGGTGAAGGCGGTGCTGTTCTCCGAGGGCAAGCCCTTCATCTTCACCTCGGGCTGGGCGAGCCCGGTGTACATCGACTGCCGCAAGCTCATCTTCTATCCGCGCATCCGCAGCCAGCTGGTGGATTTCGCCACCGCGACGCTGGCGCGCGACGCGGGCTTCGAGCAGTTCGACGTGGTGGCGGGCGGCGAGACCGCGGGCATTCCCTACGCCGCGTGGATCGCGGACCGCCTCGGCCTGCCGATGCAGTACATCCGCAAGAAGCCGAAGGGATTCGGCCGCAACGCGCAGATCGAGGGCGACCTGCGCGAGGGCGCGAGAACGCTCCTCGTCGAGGACCTGACCACCGACGGGCGCTCGAAGATCAATTTCTGCAAGGCGCTGCGCGAAGCGGGCGCGGTGGTCGAGCACGTGTTCGTGAATTTCTACTACGACATCTTTCCGGAATCGAAGCAGGTGATGACGGATCTCGGCGTGCGCCTGCACCACCTCGCCACCTGGTGGGACGTGCTGCGCGTGGTGCAGCAGGGCAACTACCTCGCCGCGGCGCAGATCGCCGAAGTCGAGAAGTTCCTCAACGCGCCGGCCGAGTGGTCCGCCGCGCACGGCGGCGCCTCGAGCTTTCCGTCGTCTTGAGGGTTGTCACCCTCAACGTCAACGGCATCAGGTCGGCGGCGAAAAAGGGCCTGTACCGCTGGCTCGCCGCGCAGAAGGCCGACGTGGTGTGTCTCCAGGAGATCAAGGCGCACGACGGCGACCTTGTCGAGGCCATGCGCGCACCGCGCGGCCTGCACGGCTTCTTCTCGCACGCGCAGAAGAAGGGCTACGCGGGCGTCGCGCTCTACAGCCGCGTGGCGCCGGACGCCGTGCGCGAGGGCTTTGGCGTGCGCGAGTTCGATGCCGAAGGGCGCTACCTCGAGGCGCGCTTCGGCAGGCTCTCGGTGGCCTCGGTCTACTTCCCTTCCGGCTCCGCGGGGCCGCACCGCCAGGCGTCCAAGTTCCGTTTTCTCGAGGCCTTCCTGCCGCACCTGAAAAAGCTCAGGAAGAGCGGCCGCGAAGTGATCCTGTGCGGCGACTGGAACATCGCGCACCGGGAGATCGACCTGAGGAACTGGCGCTCGAACCAGAAGAACTCGGGCTTCCTGCCCGAGGAGCGCGCGTGGCTGACGAGGGTGTTCGAGCAGATCGGGTTCGTGGACGTGTTCCGGCGCCTCAACGCGAAGCCCGAGCAGTACACCTGGTGGTCGAACCGCGGCCAGGCCTGGGCGAAGAACGTCGGCTGGCGCATCGACTACCAGATTGCCACGCCGGGCATCGCGGCGCGGGCGGTGAAGGAATCGATCTACAAGCGCAGGCGCTTCTCCGACCACGCGCCCCTGACCATCGACTATGACTACCGCGCGTAGCGCGCGGCTGCGCGACTGGCGCGGCAGATTGCCGGAAAGCGTCCGCCCCTATTTCGAGCCCGCGCCGCTCGCGGCCCTGTTCCTCGGCATCTCCTCCGGCTTCGCTTTCGCGATGATCGGCGCGACCCTGAGCACGCGCCTCACCCAGCAGGGTGTCACCAAGAGCGCGGTGACCGCCTTCGCGCTCACCTTCCTCGCTTACAACCTCAAGTTCCTGTGGGCGCCGATCGTGGACAACGTGCGGCTGCCGGTGATCGGCCGCTTCGGCCAGCGGCGGAGCTGGCTGTGGTTCGTCGGTGTGCTGGTGATGGCCGCAGTCGCCTGCCTCGGCATCGCCGATACGGACGAGACGCTTTATGTCGTCGCGCTCGCCGCGATCGCCGTGGGCGTGGCCGGGGCCACGTTCGACATCATCATCGACGCCTACCGCATCGAGCTGCTCGAGCCGCGCCAGCTCGGCATCGGCTCCGGCATGTCTCAGTATGGCTGGCGCATCGGCGCCGCCGCGGCCGGCGCGCTGGCTTTGGTCCTCGCCGCCCGGTACGGCTGGAGCGCCGCCTATTTCGCCTGCACCGCCTTCGCGCTGCCGGCGATGCTGGTCGGGTTGGTGATGGGCGAGCCCCCGCGGCACCGCGAGCCCGCCAGGCCGCACGGCGTGGTCGAAGCGATCGCCGCCTATTTCAGCCCGCTGATCGAGTTCCTGAAGCGCCAGGGGGCGCTCGTCGTCCTCCTGTTCGTGCTGATCCACAAGATCGGCGACACGCTCGCCAACCTGACGCTGAGGTTGCTGTTCGAGAATCTCGGCTTCACCAACAGCGAGATCGCCTTCTACGACGTCGGGGTCGGTTTCGTCGCCCTGCTGATCGGCATCTTCGTCGGCGGCATCCTCTATGTGCGGCTGGGGATGAAGCGCGCCGTCCTGATCAGCCTGATCTTGATGGCGGTGTCGAATTTCAGCTTCGCCGCCCTGGCGGCGGTCGGCCACAGCAATATCGGTATGGCCGCGGCGATCGGTTTCGAGAATTTCGCGAGCGGCATCGGTGGGGTGACGGTGGTCGCCTACCTTTCCGCGCTGTGCAACCTGCGCTTCACGGCGAGCCAATATGCCCTGCTCTCGGCGCTTGCGAGCATCGCCGGCCGCCTCGTCACTGGAACGACTGCGGGGGCGCTGATCGATGCCATGGGCTACGTGAACTTCTACCTGCTCACGACCCTCGTCGCATTCCCGGGCGTGATCCTGTTCTGGCTCATGATCCGCTCGGGGCTTGCCGACCTGTCGATCGGCTCGGCGGGCACGGAGGGCGAAGGCGACGCGCGCGGGCGCGGCGCTCAGCCGGTGCGGCGGGGAGGTGCCTGATGCGAAACTCGCAACGCGGGCTGGGCTGGTTCGGATCGCTCGTCGCGCTGGCGCTCGCGGTGGGCGCGGGCTACTACCTCTACCAGCAGATGGTGGTGGGCGACGCGACGCCGAGCTGCGCGGCGCAGCAGAACGAATGCCTGCAGAAGTGCCGTCGCACGTCCTCCGACAACGCCGCCGCACAAGCCTGCCAGCAGGGCTGCCAGCGCGAGGCGGACGTGTGCACCGCCTCGCGCTAACGCGGCATCAGGGCTGAATCTGCGCGCGCACCTCTCCGCCCTTGTACTTGGCGCTGTGCACGTTGACGTAGAGGTCGCCCTCCTTGAACTCCTTGATCTGCGCTGCGGTGAGCTTGCGGCCCTCGGGAACGGTGTAGGTATCGCCCTTCTTGGTGAGCGGAATGATCACCGGGCCGTTCTTGCCCTTGTCGCCCACGTGGATGTGCGCCGCAGCGCCTGCCACGCCCTTGGTCGTGACGCTGCCGGTGAGGGTGCCGTCCTCGGCGAGGCGGAAGCTGCCGCTTCCCGTGGCTGCGGTCTTCGCCGGCGGCACTTCCTCGGCGCCGCTCAGGCTCACCTTGACCGCGCCGCTGCCCGGCATCCAGTCGGGCATGCTGCTGCGCATTTGCGCGCAGCCCGCCAGTGCCAACGCTGCGACGACCACCAGGACCTTCAGCCAGTACTTGCTCATGATCTCGCCTCCCTCGGGTGAAAAAAGCATGCTCAATGCTGCGCCAGTGCCGCGCAGCGGGTCAAGCGAGGATCGCGCTACGCCGTGACGCGGTACACGGCGATGCTGCCGAAAAGGTTGGGCAGCACGCGCACCGGCCTGCCGCGGTGCAGCACCGCCCGCTCGCGGATCTTCGCGCCGAGCTTCGCGCACAGGTCCTCGAAATCCTGCAGCGTGCACAAGTGCACGTTCGGCGTGTTGTACCACTGGTGCGGCAGCTCCTCCGACACGGGCATCCGGCCCGCGAGCACCTGCAGGCGCGAGCGCCAGTGGCCGAAGTTGGGAAAGGACACGATCGCCTCCTTGCCCACGCGCAGCATCTCGCGCGTCAGGAGCTCGATACGGTGGATGGTCTGCAAGGTCTCGGAGAGGATGACGTAGTCGAAGGAGCCGTCCTGGAAGAGCGCGAGGCCCGATTCCAGGTCGAGCTGCAGGACATTCACGTCGTTCTTGAGGCAGGCGAGGACCTCGGCATCGTCGATCTCGACGCCGTAGCCGTGCGCCTGGCTCCTTTCCCACAGGTGCCGCAGCAGCGAGCCGTCGCCGCAGCCGAGGTCCAGCACGCGCGCGCCCGGCGCCACCCACTGCGCGATCGCCTCGAGGTCGGGGCGCGTCACAGCCCGATGTTCCCGAAGTAGGCGCCGAGCGCGCCGTGGTAGCGCGCGTCCTCCAGCAGGAACGCGTCGTGCCCGCCCGGCGCGTCGAGCTCGAGGTAGGAGACGATGCGACGGTTGTCGAGCAGCGCCTTCACCATGGCGCGCGAGCGCGATGGGGCGAAGCGCCAGTCGGACTTGAAGGACACCACCAGGAAGGCGGCCTTGGCGCGGGCGAACGAGCGCGCGAGGTCGCCGCCGAAGTCGCCCGCCGGGTCGTAATAGTCGAGCGCCTTGGTGATCCGCAGGTAGGTGTTGGCGTCGAAGTAGGTGGAGAACTTGTCGCCCTGGTGGCGCAGGTAGCTCTCGATCTCGAAATCGATGTCGAAGTCGTAGCCCAGGGCGGCACGGCGCAGCACGCGGCCGAACTTCTCCATCATGGCGTCGTCCGACAGGTAGGTGATGTGGCCGATCATGCGCGCGATGCGCAGGCCCCGGCGCGGCACCACGCCGTGCTCGTAATAGTGGCCGCCGTGAAAATCGGGGTCGGTGACGATGGCCTGGCGCGCCACTTCGTTGAAGGCGATGTTCTGCGCCGAGAGCCGGGGCGTCGAGGCGATGACGAGCGAATGCGCGATGCGGTCCGGGTAGGCGAGCGCCCACTGCAGCGCCTGCATGGCGCCGAGCGACCCGCCGATCACCGCGGCGAAGCGCTCGATGCCGAGGTGGTCGGCGAGCCGCGCCTGCGCCGCCACCCAGTCCTCGACCGTCACCACCGGGAAGTCCGCGCCGTAGGGCTTGCCGGTGAGCGGATTGACCGAGGTCGGCCCGGTGGAGCCGAAGCAGCCGCCGATGTAGTTGTTGCCGATGACGAAGAAGCGGTTCGTGTCGAGGGGCTTGCCGGGACCGACGAGGTTGTCCCACCAGCCGAGGCTGTCGGGCTCGCCGGCGTAGGTGCCGGCGACGTGGTGCGAGGCGTTCAGCGCGTGGCACACGAGCACGGCGTTCGAGCGCGCGGCGTTCAGCGTGCCGTAGGTTTCGTACATGAGCTCGAAGCGCGGGATCTCGGCGCCGCACCTGAACCGGAACGGCTCCTCGAACACCGCGCGCTTCGCCTCGACGATGCCGACCGATGCGCTCATGCGCCCTCGAAATGAAAAAGCCCGTTCAGCTTTTCGCGAGAACGGGCTTTCGGGGCCGGTCTCTTTAGCGGCATTTGTAGAGCGCCCGCAAGCTGAACGTCAAATCGGCGCTGGCGCGGGAATTATAGCCGAGCCGCTCCGCTTTCCACCATGGCGTCGATCTGCGCGTCGCCATAGCCCGCCTCCTTGAGCACCTCGCGCGTATGCTCGCCCAGGCGCGGCGCGTGGCGCCGGTACGCGGGCGGCGTCTCCGACCAGTCCGAGGGCACCTTCATCGACAGCAGCGCGCCCTCGCTCGGGTGCTCGATGCGCCTGAAGTAGCCGATGGCGTTCAAATGCGGGTCGCGCAGGATGTCCTCGAGGCTGTTCATGCGCTGCACCGGGATGTCGGCGCGCTCGAAGGCCTCCAGCCAGTGGGCGGTGCTCTGCCGGGTCATCTCCTCGGCGACGAAGCCGTACACCGCGTCGTAATTCTGGCTGCGCCCTTCCGGCGAGGCGAAGCGCGCGTCGGCCAGCATGTCGGCGCGGCCGATCATCTGGAAGAAGGCCTTCCAGTGCTTGTCGTTGTAGATCAGCACGCACACGTAGCCGTCCTTCGTCTCGTAGGGGCGGCGGTACTTCGAGAGCATTCTCGTGTAGCCGCCCTCGCCGAGCTGCGGCTCGAAGGTGTAGCCGCCCATGTGCTCGCCGAGCACCGTTTGCAGCAGGCTCTCGAACATGGGCACGTCGACGCGCTGGCCCTTGCCCGTCTTCTCGCGCGCGTAGAGTGCGGCGCACACCGCGTTCACCACGTGCAAGCCCACCGTGCGGTCGGCCATGGTCGCCGGCACGAAGCGCGGCGACTCCGCGCCGGACTCGCGCAGCAGCCAGGGCAGGCCCGAGGCGCCCTGGATCAGGTCGTCGTAGGCGGCCTTGGCGGCATAGGGGCCCGCTTGGCTGTAGCCGAAGGCGCCGACGTAGATGATGCGCGGATTCGCCGCGCGCACCTCGTCGTAGCCGAGCTTGAGGCGCGCCATGGCCTGCGGGCGGATGTTGTAGACGAGGACATCGGCGCGCTTGGCCAGGGCAAGGCACGCCGCGCGCGCCTCGGGCCGCTTCAGGTCGAGCACGATGCCGCGCTTGTTGCGGTTGGCGTTGAGGAAGATGTGGCCCATGCCGCGCGAGCGGAACGGCCAGGCGTAGCGCATGATGTCGCCTTCGGGCGGCTCCACTTTCACCACGTCGGCGCCGAAGTCGGCGAGGATCTGCGTCGCGTAGGGGCCCATCACCACGGTGGTGAGGTCCAGCACGCGCACGCCGTCGAGCGGTCCGGGCATGGGGGTCCTCAGGCGTTGAGCCGGGCGAGCAGCTCGCGCGTCTTCGCCGCGTCGGTCGAGCGCAGCACCTTCTGCGCGAGCGGCTCGGCCGCGGCCAGATCGGTGCGCAGCACGCGCTCCTTGATCGCCAGCAGCTGCGCCGGGTGCATGGAGAAGTTGCGCAGCCCGAAGCCGAGCAGCAGGCGCGTGAGCGCAAGGTCGCCCGCCATCTCGCCGCACACCGCGACCGGCGTATGCGCGCGCTGGGCGGTGTGGATGACTTGCGCCACCAGCTGCAGCACGGCGGGGTGCAACGGGTCGTACAGGTGCGCCACCGCGTCGTCGGTGCGGTCGATGGCGAGCGTGTACTGGATGAGGTCGTTGGTGCCGAGCGACAGGAAATCCAGCCGCTTGATGAACATCGGCAGGGCGAGCGCCGCCGCCGGGATCTCGATCATGGCCCCCACCTCGAGCGCCTTGTCGTAGGGCTGGCGCCGCTGGTCGAGCTGCTGGCGCGCCTGGCGGATGAGGACCAGGGCCTGGTCGACTTCGTGCGCGTGCGCCACCATGGGCAGGAGGATGCGCACGCGCCCGTGGTGCGAGGCGCGCAGGATGGCGCGCAGCTGGGTGAGGAAGATGTGCGGCTCGGCGAGGCAGAAGCGGATGGCGCGTAGCCCCAGCGCCGGATTGGGCATCGCCCCGTCGTGGCCCGAGAGCGCCTTGTCCGCACCGATATCGAGCGTGCGGATCACCACCGGCTTGCCGGCCATCTTGCGCGCCACCTCGCGGTAGGCCTCGTACTGCTCGTCCTCGCCGGGCAGGTCCTTGCGGTTCATGAACAGGAACTCGGTGCGAAACAGGCCGATCCCCTGCGCGCCCGCCTCGTGCACCTTGTCCAGGTCCTGCGGCAGCTCGATGTTGGCGAAAAGCTCGATCGCCGTGCCGTCGAGGGTGGCCGCGGGCGTGCTCTTCAGGCGCCCGAGCTTCCTGCGCTCGAGCTCGTGCTGCGACTGGCGCAGGCGGTATTCGGCGAGCACCAGCGGATCGGGATTCACCACCAGCACGCCCTGGATGCCGTCGACGATCAGCAGCTCGCCCTCGCGGATCATGTGGCGCGCGTGGTGCAGGCCGACGAGCGCCGGGATGTTGAGGCTGCGCGCGAGGATCGCGGTGTGCGAGGTCACGCCGCCGACGTCGGTGACGAAGCCGCCGTACTCGTGGCGCTTGAACAGCAGCATGTCCGCGGGCGAGAGGTCGTGCGCCACGACGATCAGCTTGTGCTCGTCGGAGAGCTTGGGCGCGAGCGGCGCGCGCTCCCCCATCAGCGCCTTCAGCACGCGCTCCACCACCTGTTGCACGTCGGCCCCGCGCTCGCGCAGGTAGGCGTCCTCGAACTGCGCGAACTGCTCGCCGAGCGTCTCCATCTGCTGCACCAGCGCCCATTCGGCGTTGCAGCGGCGCTCGCGGATGATCTCGCGCGGCGCGTGCGACAGCGACGAGTCCTCCAGCATCATGCGGTGCAGGTTGATGAAGGCGCCGAATTCCGCCGGCGCGTCCGCCGGGATCTGGTGCTCGAGCAGCGCCAGCTCCTGCTTGGCGCGCGCGATGCCGGCGTCGAAGCGGAAGATCTCGCCCGGCACGGCCTCGTCCGGGATCTCGTAGTGCGCCACCTCGAGGCGCGCCGTGGAGACGAGGTGCGCCTGCCCGATGGTGATGCCCGAGGCGACGCTCGAGCCGTGCAGGACGAAGTTCATTCCCCCTCGCCGAACCTGCCGGCGACCAGCTCGCGGATGGCCGCCACCGCCTGGTCCGCATCGCGGCCTTCGGCCTCCACCGTGATCGAGGCGCCCTTGCCGGCGGCGAGCATCATCACGCCCATGATGCTCTTCGCGTTCACGCGCCGGCCATTGCGCGTCAACCACACCTCGCTGTGGAAGCTGGTCGCGACCTGGGTGAGCTTGGCCGCGGCGCGCGCGTGCAGGCCGAGCTTGTTGGCGATGGTGAGCTCAGCGCTTGTCACCGCAGCGCTCCGCGTTCATGTGCACCACGCCCTCGGCGCCGCCCGAGAGCGCGCGCTGCACGGCCGCGCGCAGCGAGCCGTCGCGGCCCGAGAGCACGCGCACCAGCATGGGCAGCGACACGCCCGCGACGCCCTCGACGCGCCCGTCGGCGAGCAGGCGCGCGGCGACGTTGCACGGGGTGGCGCCGTACATGTCGGCAAGCACGAGCAGCCCCGTGCCGTCGTCCAGGCGCGCGGCGAGCTCGCGCGCGCGCGCGAACACCGCGTCGGGGTCGTCGTTGCGCGACACGCCGAGCGCCGCCGCCCGGAACTGCTTTGCGCCGAGGATCTGCTCGGCGCTGGCGAGCAGCGTCTCGCCGATGGCGCCGTGCGTGATGACGAGCACGCCGATCACCGCGCCACCCTCGCTTCCAGCGCCTCGATGAACACCTCGCCCGCGTCGTAGCCGGTCTGGTCCTGGATCTCGCGAAAGCACGTCGGGCTGGTGACGTTGACCTCCGTCAGCCAGTCGCCGATCACGTCCAGGCCCGCGAACAGGATACCGCGCGCGGCGAGCGGCGGGCCCATGATCTCCGCGATCCTGCGATCGCGCGCGGCGAGCGGTTGCGCCACGCCCTTGCCGCCGACCGCGAGGTTGCCGCGCGTCTCGCCCGCCTTGGGGATGCGCGCCAGCACGTACGGCGCGGGCTTGCCCTCGATGACGATGAGGCGCTTGTCGCCCGCGGCGATCTCGGGGATGTAGCGCTGCGCCATGACGCTCACTGCGCCGTGCGCGGCGAGCGTCTCGACGATGACGTTGCGGTTGGGGTCGTCGCCGCGCACGCGGAAGATGCCCGTGCCGCCCATGCCCGAGAGGGGCTTCAATACCGTGTCGCGCTGCTCGTCGATGAACGCCTGGAGCATCGCCATGTCGCGCGTCACCAGCGAAGGCACGGTGAGGCTCGCGAATTCGGCGATGGCGAACTTCTCGTTCAGGTCCCGGAGCGCCTGCGGCGCGTTGAACACGCGCGCGCCCTGGCGCCCGGCTTCCGACAGCAGCCAGGTGCTCGCCACGTATTCCATGTCGAACGGCGGGTCCTTGCGCATCAGCACGGCGCCGAATTCCGCGAGCGCGCGCTCCGCGGTGCCGTCGCGGCGAAACCAGTCTTCGTCGTTGTCGGTGAGCGCGATGCGCGTGGCGCGCGCGGTGACCGGGCCCGCGCGCCAGGCGAGCGACTCCTGCGTGCACACGTGCACCGCGTGGCCGCGGCGCTGCGCCGAGCGCATCATGCACACCGTCGTGTCCTTGTAGGCCTTGAGCTCTTCGGGCGGGTCGATGATGAAGAGCAGGTTCACGGCGTTCGCGCCGCCAGGCGGCGCCCCGGACTACTTCCTGGCCGCGGGGGCGGCCGGTTCCTCGAGCTTCGCGCCCGACTGGTGCTCATGCGGCGTGGCCGGCGTGCTCGTATAAAGGTATGATTTTAGCTTGAAAGCGCCCGTAGCTCAGCTGGATAGAGTATTGGCCTCCGAAGCCAAGGGTCGTGGGTTCGAATCCCGCCGGGCGCGCCAGACTTACCGAGGCAAGCGCGCCAGCGTCCACGCCATCGCCGCGCCCGCCAGCGCGAGCGCGAGCCCGCCGAGCGAGAGCTGCACGTGGCTCAATTCGAGCTCGCCGCCCCCGGGCATCGCCATCGCCAGGCCGCCGGCGAAGAGCAACAGCCGCGCCGCCCAGCCGGGCGCGCTGCGCGCAACCGTGCCGATGCCCACCAGGTAGCCCTCGAGCGCCGAGCCGATGAGCGCGATGCCGGCGACCGCGGTGCCGACCACCACGGCGATCTCCCAGGGCGTGCCGCGCAGGATGAGCGCCGGGTTGAGCACGAAGAAGAAGGGCACGAAGTACATGGCGGCGCCCAGGCGCACCGACTGCAGGCCCACCTGCATGGGCGGCGCCTTGGCGATGCCGGCGGCGACGAACGCGGCGAGCGCCACCGGCGGCGTGATGAACGACACCATGCCCCAGTAGAGCATGAACAGGTGCACCGCCACCGGGTCGAAGCCGGCGGCGACCAGCGGCGGCGCGAGCACGATGGCGAGAAAGATGTAGCAGGCGGTGATGGTCATGCCCATGCCGAAGATGAAGCTGGTGATCGCGCCCATCACCAGCAGCACGTAGACGTTGTTGCCGGCGAGGTAGACGAGGTCGTTGGCGAGCGTGCCGGCGAGCCCGGTGACCGAGAGCGCGCCGATGATCAGGCCCACGCCGGCGAGCAGCGCCGCGAGCTCCGAGAGCGCGCCGCTCACCCCCTCGAGCAGCGTGCGCAGGCGCCGCCAGTCGAGCCGGTAGCGGGGCCAGACCTGGTTGATGACCAGCAGCAGCGCCGTGGCGTAGAACGGCGCCAGCGACTCGCGCTGCAGCACGAGCAGCATCCACACCAGCAGCGCGAACACGAACAGGTAGTGCCAGCCCTCGGCGAAGGTCTGCCGGATCGAGGGCAGCTCCGCGCGCGGCAGGCCCTTGAGGCCGTTCTTCGCCGCGTAGCCGTCGATCTGCACGAACAGCGCGAAGTAAAAGAGCAGCGACGGCACGAGCGCGGCGACGGCGATCGTCACGTAGGGAACGCCGAGGAACGCCGCCATGACGAAGGCGGTGGCGCCCAT
>Ga0214472_10002473_pt1 | contig 19853 bp, 17 predicted proteins | sample RVTome_6_FD_207662 | JGI IMG/M metagenome (GOLD analysis project Ga0214472, IMG submission 207662) | Soil microbial communities from uranium-contaminated site in the Upper Colorado River Basin, Wyoming, United States - RVT140D175 | ecosystem: Environmental > Terrestrial > Soil > Contaminated >...
CCGGCGGCTCTCCTCCTGCCCGGCGGACCGCTCGGGCGATCTCTAGCGGCGGAAACACGGCCCTGCTCAGGCGCGAGGAAATGACTCTCGACGACGAAAGAGGTAGCGCCACTTCGCGGACATAGCAACCGTTCGCTCTGTCGCCCTTGCCAAATCTAAGAGTCTAACTCATAATTCCATTCAATATAATCAGTGGCTTGCGATTCTGCGTAGCAGGAGTTGCGTGGACGCCATGTAGAGCCATGCGGTGGCGCTTTGGATTGTTCGTTCGAAGTCCTTGGCAAGGCGTCGATTGCGGCTGAGCCAAGCGAAAGTACGTTCGACGACCCAGCGGCGCGGCAGCACCTCAAACCCTTCGGCTTTGTCCGAACGCTTGACGATCTGCATAGTCCATTGGCCCATCTTGCTCATTGCGGCCCTGAGTTTCGGGCCCGCATATCCGCCATCGGCAAAGATATGGCGTAGCCAAGGGAAGCTGTGACGGATTGCCGAAAGCACGTCGGGGGCACCATCGCGATCCTGAATGTCAGCGGCATGGACAACCGCGCCGACCAGAAACCCTTCTGTGTCGGTGAGAATATGGCGTTTGCGCCCTTTGATCTTTTTGCCCGCGTCATAGCCCCGGATGCCGCCGCTTTCCGTGGTTTTAACGCTCTGACTGTCAATGACCCCGGCTGATGGAGAAGCCTCACGGCCGCTTGCTTCGCGCGCCGTCATCAGCAGGGCGTGGTTGATCGCAGGCCACAACCCCATGTCCCGCCAGCGATAGAAATAATGCTGCACCGTGGTCATGGGCGGGAACACGCCCGGCGGCAGCATCCGCCAGGGCAGCCCGCCGCGCAGCAAGTAAAACAAGGCCTCGACTACTTTCCGGTAGCTCCAGCGCGGCGGGCGGCCTTGCCGTGGGCGCGGCGGCAGGAGCGGCTCCAGAACCGCCCACTCCGCATCCGTTAAATCGCTTGGCAAACGCAGCTCTTCGCGGGCAAACTGCTTGCGAGTGATATCAGTCCACATCCTGTGCCTCCATGGTGGCTTCGCAACTTCCATGAATCACAAGTGGCTGATATCACTCAACTTCTTTTTCGGTCAGGCTCTAAAGGCTTAACTTGAACCGTTAGCAACATTATTGAATTACCAATCGCACTGAAAAATCAACGAACATTTTGTTTCGTTCAATACATCATTTCCTTCATAATAATCCAAGTGAAAATGGTCGCCTATTGTTGTGCCTTCTTCAAAATAATTAATCAAAGAGTCGCCCAAAATATTTAACGCATCACTTTTACCTGAAAATTTAATAACATCTTCGTCAAGTGTAACTGTAATACGATCATTACCCATTTGAGTGAGCTCGATTATTAGTTTTTTTACATTATAACTATATACACGATCCTTATAGTCCATAAGGTCTAGAGTCGTAGAGGCTTTAGCCGTATTTATGGTATGACCGAGTTTTCTCAATGATTCTACTGAGCCAATAACCAGCACTTCAAAATTATCAGACCAAACCACATGAATATCAGGCACCATATCAGTAGTCTCCAGGTCGTATTGTCTTTGGATCAATTGGAATATGTGGGTCAGCAAGCGGCCCTTTAGTAACAGGCCTTCCGTTTATCTGTGTCTAAGCGACCGATTGAATACTGAGTTCGTAGAGCAACGAGTGCTTCAGCGCATCATACTCTCGTTGCGGTATACTTTCCATCGCGGCCTCAGGTGATGACACTTCATCATCGTAGGATTGGGGCGTTTCAAACAGGGCGCCCGGTGCGGTGAACTGACTATCGGTCAGATCGTAACGGTTTCCGTCTAATCTATTGTAATAATGCCAAACGCTGGGCAACTTCGTTCGCAACACCTCGCCCCCGAACACATCACAGATGACGGCTGCGGTTACGTTACATTGACCCGAGGCCGGATTTTCTTCAGTCCACTGAATTGCGGTATCGACAGACCAAACTTTGCGTAGCGCTTTCCGCACTCGTGTTTCATCGAATTTCATCTTGCTGCCTCCCCGCAAAACATATCGTCCGTGGTCTATAATACGGTCTTGGCCGAGGATCCGAAAGGGCTCTTCGCGTCAATTGCTACCACTGCATGAAGGTGGTTTTTCCGCCGCACAACTCAGTTTTGATGCCGGCTCAAAGGTCGCGGGATGGGATGATCACCGAGAGAGGACCATCGTGCCAAGAGCGTTCAGATTGAGCATCGCCGCAAAGCCAATGAACAGGCCACCAGCACCGCCAAGAAGGTTAAGCCCGTAAGTCTTTATCACTGCTCTTTGGTATTAAGCCAATCCGCTCATTGGTTCACGTCGGCATCGAGCTGGAGACGGCATCGGCTCACGTCGATACCAGTCGTGACGCGATTTCCTGCAACCGGTCGAAGGGAGACTCCCCTGCCGGAAGGCTCAGGTTTCCGGCCCGACGCAATCCGTCCCGGCCAAAGCGTTCGCGGACAGCGGCGCGCAGCCAGAGTTCGGCCTGGCCATGGCGGGCAAGACGCAGGCGGTCCTGCTGCCCAAGCCAGTCTGCGTGACGGGTCAGGGTTTCAAGGAATTCATCAAGTCCCTGGCGCTCGGCGGCGGCGATGGGCATCACCACGACCCGCCATTGATCCTTCGGCTGCTCGGTCAGGGTGAGCGCACCCTTGAGGTCGGCAAGCGCACGCTGAGCCGCCTTGCCCATATCGGCCTTGGTTACCAGCGCAATGTGCGGAATCTCGACGATGCCCGCCTTCATGAATTGCAGGGAATCGCCGGAGCCCGGCTGGACACAGAAGACGACCGTATCAGCGACACTGGCGACGTCGGTTTCCGACTGGCCGACCCCGACGGTCTCGATCAGCACCACATCGAATACGGCGCGCATCAGGACCATTGCGGCAATGGTCAGATCGGCCAGACCGCCGAGCCGGTCGCGTGCCGCCATGGAGCGCACGAAAACCCCCTCATCGACGGTCTCGCGGGAAAGGCGGACACGGTCCCCCAGCAGAGCCCCGCCGGAGCGCATGGACGAGGGATCGACAGCGATGACACCAACGCTCCGCCCCGCCTTGCGCAGCGCTTCGATCATGGCGCCCATCAGAGTGGATTTACCGACACCCGGAGGCCCGGTCAGACCAATGACCTGAGCCTTCGGCGCGGCATAGGCTTCGCTGAGCAGGGACAGGGTCCCGGGCGCATCCGGATAGCGTTCCAGCCGGGCAAGGGCGCGCGCAAGAGCCGCCTTTCCACCGCCGGCAACCGCATTCAGTGACAGTGTTTCGCCGTTCGCATTCATAAGGCCGCAGTTGGCCTTCGCAGGGGCCGGAGGTCAAGCCCAGACGGTCCCGTTGCAACCTCAATTCCACGGTCAACTTCAATCACTTTTTTTCGCACCCGCACACGTCCCGGATTTCACTGCTCTCGTGAAGCTTCTACTCTCCCAGTACCACGCCTTCGCGTCTGGAGTCGGCGCCGCCGGTCAGCCTGTCCTTGGCGATGACGATGCCGTGCAGGCCGCTGTTGAGGTCGACGATCTTGACCTCATGCCCCAAAGCTTCCAGGGCATCCCTGTAACTCTCGACGCCGGTGCCGATTTCCAGATCGGTCGCACCGTTGCGATTGACAAAGTGCCCCAGATCGATGGCGTCCTGAATATCCATCTTCCAGTCCAGCACCGCGACCAGAGTCTTGGCGACATAGTTGATGATGCGGCTTCCGCCGGGTGACCCGATCAGCAGCACCGGTTCACCCTCGGCGTCGAAGACGATGGTCGGCGCCATGGAACTGCGCGGACGTTTGCCGGCTTCCACCCGGTTGGCGATGACCTTGCCGTCTTTTTCGGGCGCACGGGAAAAGTCTGTCAGTTCGTTGTTGAGCAAGAACCCGCGCACCATCACGCGACTGCCGAAGCCGGTTTCTATGGTCGTGGTCATGGAGACCGCGTTGCCGTAGCTGTCGCGAATGACGAAGTGGCTGGTACCCGGCCGCTCGAGCCCGCTGTCCGGCGCGCGCAAGGCGGCATCCTTCCAGGGCGGCGTACCGGGATCGGCTTTACTCATGGCCCCATCCGGCTTGATCAACCCTGCCCGCCCCGTGAGATAGTCGGCATCCAGCAGACCCTTGGTCGGCATGCGCACGAAGTCGCTGTCGGCCATGTAGAGTCCCCGGTCGGCATAGGCGAGTTTGCCGGCCTCGGCAAAAAGATGCACGGCCTGTGGGCCGGGTCCCATCGCCTTCAGATCGAAATGGCCGAGGATGCCCAGCATCTGTCCGACCGTCAGGCCGCCAGACGTCGGCGGACCCATGCCGCAGACCTTATAAACCCGATAGAGCGTACAGACCGGATCGCGCTGTTTCACCTGATAAGCGGCAAAATCCTCGACACTCAGAATGCCGGGATTCTCTGTTGTGGCCTGCACCGCGGCCACGATGTCCCTTGCGATGTCACCCTTGTAGAAAACATCCGCGCCTCCCTCGGCAATCGCCCGCAGCGTAACGGCGAATTCCGGATTTTTCAGCAGGCTGCCGGCCTCTCTGGGGGTGCCGTCCTCGTTGAAAAAATATGCTTTGGCTGTGGAGAATTTATCCAGGCTTTTTTCCTGCGCGGCGGCAATCGACTTGGCCATGCGCGGCGAGATTTCGAAACCCGCCTCAGCCAGGTCAATGGCGGGGCGGAACAGCTCACCCCAATTTTTATTACCATGTTTGCCCTGCGCGACTTCCAGCAGCCGCAACGTCCCCGGCACGCCGACGGAGCGTCCGCCCACTACGGCGTCCCAGAAGCCCATCGGTGTGCCATCTTCTTTCAGAAAATACTCCGGCGTTGCCGCTGCAGGCGCCGTCTCGCGGCCGTCATATGTCTCCAGCGTCCGGTTTTTTGCATCCCAGTAGAGCAGGAAAGCACCGCCGCCTATTCCCGAGGATTGCGGCTCGACCAGATTGAGCATCATCTGCACGGCAACCGCCGCATCGATCGCGGTTCCCCCGGCCTTGAGCACATCGTATCCGGCGCGGGCGGCGAGTGGATTGGCTGCCGAGACCATAAATTCGCCGGCTGTGACCGAGGTCTTGACCTCTCGCCCTGTCCCGCTTTCGGGCTGCGGATCCTGGGCGCGCGCTTCGGTCAGAACCAAAGAGGTGACGAGCGCCAGACTCAAGGCCAGCGGGCGGCGGGAAAGACGCCGCATCCCGGTCGTAAGATTTCTTTCCGTCATGATCCGAACTACCCTTACAAGCCATGGTCATTTTTCGCCGAGCCTGCAGCTTTTCATACTTGAATGAACTTGTCAGTCCCAGGGTTAACGGCTTGCAGTCTGAAGCCACCCGCAAGGGACCGAAGTCGGGTTCCTGGCACAGCTACAAAACGCGGGCCGCACCACCCCGGCGCGGGTCACCGGCCGCATCGACGGTGCCATCGGCTGAGCGCGACACCGAATGCACGCCGCCGAAAAAGAGGTTGTGTTCGGGCCAGGGCAGAAGCGTTTCAAGCCCCTCGCCGATCGCCGCCAGATCGGGCGCCCCTAAACCGCCCTCAACGTTCGCCACGCTTCCTTCGACATGAAGCCGCGGCGCTTCAACCGCCTCGGCCAACGCCATGTCGCGATCGAGCAGATTAACCAGTACCTGCAGGATGGCCGTCCGGATGCGGTTCGAACCACCGGAGCCCAGACCGATCAGACCACCGTCGCTTCGCGTGACCACGGTCGGAGCCATCATGGAGGACATCCGGCAGTTTTCCCGCCAGCCGGTCTTTCCGCCGGGATTGAGGTCTTCTTCACCCAGCATATTGTTCGGCATGACGCCGCTGCCGGGCAGCATATGACCACAGCCCTCGCCGTTGGACAGCGACATCGCCGCGACATTGCCCTGCGCATCGACCACACTGATGTGCGTGGTCCCCCGATCCGCCGGTGGTGCCGCCGCAACCTCTCTGCGGTAACGCTCCAGCAGGTCGGGTGAATAAAGGCGCCGTGTGGCCTCTCCCTCGACATGCAGGTTTTCATCGAGCGCGGTCTGCAGTCTGGCCCTGTTGGTCAGCGCCATAACACGGCCTAGCACCTTCAGACGGGAAACCTCGCAGCCTTCCCCGCCATTGCCCGTTTCATTATCGATCGAAGACAGCAGTTCCAGCGCGAACCCGATAAGAATCCCACCGGCCGACGGCGGCGGATTGGTCAGAATTTCCGCATCCCTGTACCGCCACGAGAAGACCTTGCGCCGCGCGACATCGTAGCCGGACAGATCCTCCTGGCTCAGATGGCCGCCACGTTCGCGGCAGGCATTGAGCAACAGACAACCTAGATCGCCGCCACCATAGAGAAAATCCTCCCCATCGCGCAGCAGCGCCTCGAAACATTCCGCCAGATCGGGTTGTCGCAGGCGATCACCGGCGACCAGAAGCGCGCCGCCTTCACGAGCGTAAACCGCCGCCGCTTCGGGTTCCGCCGTCAGGATCGGCGAAACCACTTCAATCAGGTAGGCATCCACCGGCCGTAGAACCACCCCCCGGCGCGCAAGCCGAATGGCCGGCGCGAGGACACGCGACAACGGCAGACTGCAGAGATCCCGATGAATTCTGAACAGGCCCTTGATGACCCCGGGCACCGCAGTCGCGCCCAGACCGATGTGGAAAGCCTGCGTCGCAGTACCGAAATCGACGTGAACGGGATAGAACAAAGCCTCTTCAGCCGGGCGCCTGCGTCGCGGCGTGTCCACGAAAAAGTCATAGAGCGACGCTTCGCCGTCCGCGTCCCGCGCCAGGAGAAATCCGCCGCCGCCAAGCGATGAGAGAACCGGCTCGGCCACGCAGGACGCGCAAAGACCGGCGAGCACCCCGTCGAAGGCATTCCCGCCGTCCGACAGAATCTCCTCGACGGCCGCGGCGGTCTCCGGATGACCGCAGGCGACGGCTCCGCGATTGCTCATGATTCCACTCCACTCAAGACTGCGCCGGTGCGCCTGATCTGATTTGACATCGCTGTCTCGCCCCCCTTCCCTGCGACGGGAGGCTGCAGCATTTTGCTCAGGCCACCTGTAGATCGGCTGGTCTTCTGGCACGTCCCGCGCAGGAAGTCGAGCCCATGCCGGATTGCAGGGAAACACGACGAGATGAAGCCCGCGCGGCGATTTACACGATATTTCCATGAACTGCAGCTCTGCGTTCAAAAGCGGCCGCGTCAGGTCCCCTGAAATTCCTCTGATAAAGACAAACGCCCTACTCTTGCCATGTTTGATAACTAACTCGCAGACTTGTATATTTGGGCTCATATAATCGAGCCGCAAATTCGAACCCGGCATCTCGTGTCATCCAGGAAAGGATCTTTCAGTCATGCGGCGTGGACTTTTGATCATCGGTTTGTCGGCTTTTGTCCTGCTCACCGGATTGCCGGCGGCGAACGCGCAGGAAAAAAAGGGGGAAACCGACCCCAGCGAGCTCGCACGCGAGAGCATCGAGCTGATGATGCGTTCCCTGAATCTGCTGATCGAGCGTATTCCCCAGTATGAACTGCCGGAGATCAATGAAAACGGCGACATCATCATCCGCCGTAAACGCGATGGCGAGAAATCCGACGACAAAGACGACAAAGACGACTCGGAGCTCGAGAAAACGCGCATTTAGACATTCCCGGCGCGACAGGCAGGAGAGCAGAAACGACCGAAAGCCCGGAACCTAAAAGCTGGCTTGACAGCTCTGCTGAAAGACCGAAGCTGCAGCTTCGACCGTATCCTGTCCGGCAGATCTGGAACAGATGCGGTAAAGCTTACAAATGAACAGCCCGACGACGACCGGAAGCGGACACAACGGATGATCGATAGCCTGGGCGCCTTCGTACCCGAAAGCGAAGTGAATATAGCCGGCGCCGAAAACGGCCCGCTGCGCGGTGTGACCTTCGCGGTGAAGGACATTTACGATATCGCGGGCCATGTGACCGGCTGCGGCAATCCGGATTGGGCACGCAGCCATCTGCCGGCCACCACGACCGCGCCAGTGGTCCAGCGCCTGCTCGATGCCGGCGGCTATCTGGTCGGCAAGACCATCACCGACGAACTGGCTTATAGCCTGAACGGGCAGAACCATCATTACGGCACGCCCTCCAACTGCAATGCCCCCGGCCGGATACCCGGCGGCTCGTCGAGCGGCTCCGCCTCCGCAGTGGCCGGCGGACTGGTAGATACCGCGCTGGGCAGCGACACCGGCGGCTCGATACGTACGCCGGGAAGCTACTGTGGATTATTCGGCCTGCGCCCCACCCACGACCGTATCCCGCTGGAAGGCATCATGCCGCTCGCGCCCAGTTTCGATACGATCGGCTGGTTCGCACGCGACGCGGAAATGCTGCGCAGAGTCGGCGAGGTGCTGTTCGAAGCAACCGCGGAAGGATCTGTGGCTCCGACACGCCTGCTGATCGCCCAGGACGCCTTCGCGCTGGCCGATGACGCCGTTCAGACCGCTCTGGAGCCTTTCGTCAGGCTCCTGGAAGCCCGCCTGACAGCCGGAGAAACTGTTGTGGCAGGAGAGCCCGGCGGCGGGCTGGAAGAATGGATGTGGCGCTTCCGGAAAATCCAGGCTCGGGAAATCTGGAGCATTCACGGGGAATGGATCGAAACTCATAAACCGAAATTCGGCGCCGAAATCGCGGAGCGCTTCGCCTGGGCTCAGACAGTCGATCCTCAGGAAGCAGCCGATGCGAGCCAAGCACGGTTGGGCTTCACACAGCGGATTGAGGCGATGATACCGGACGGCACGCTGCTCTGCCTGCCAAGTGCACCCGGCATCGCCCCCATGGCCTCGGCAAGCGCGGAGTCCCTGCGCGAACACCGCGGCAGTGTCCTGAGCCTGAACGCCATTGCGGGCCTGAGTGGCCTGCCCCAGATCACCATGCCTCTGGCCACGGTCGCCGGTTGTCCGGTCGGCCTCTCGCTGATCGGCAGCCGCAATTCCGACATGGCGCTGCTGGCCTTCGCGGAAAGCTTTACCGGTAAAGCGGGCAACGGGGATAGCGATCCATGGATCTTCAAGACAGGCTTCTGATCCGACTTCCGCAGCTGCCGGGCGGCGCAAGCTCCGCCAGCCTGTAGCGCCCCCTTGTTCGCCGCCCTCTTACCGTTCAGTCGTCGTACTGAACCAGGGTGGTCACCGGCATGTCGATCGCTGCACGCCCCTTCAGGAACGTCAGCTCGATGATGCATGCCGCCGCCCGCACATCGGCGCCGGCCTGACGCAGCAGTGCCGCCGCCGCCTTCATGGTGCCGCCGGTGGCGAGCAGATCGTCGAGCAGGACCACCCGTTGACCGGGATGAAAGGCATCCGCCTGAATTTCTATGGTATCCGATCCGTATTCCAGATCGTAGGTGTAGGGGATAGTCTTGCCGGGCAGCTTGCCCTTCTTGCGGACCATGGCAAAACCGAGCCCGAGCTGCAGGGCAAGCGGTGCAGCCACCAGAAAACCGCGCGACTCGATTCCCGCCAGAATATCGGGTTTATGCTCCATCACGGCATCGGCAAGACGCTCGACGGTCTTCTGCCAGGCTTCGGGATGTGCCAGAAGCGTGGAAATATCATAAAACAGAATTCCGGGCTTCGGGAAATCCGGGATGGAACGGATATGCTGTTTCAAGTCCATGGTATCAGACAGTCCCCACGCAAAAATCGGCCGAAATCGGAGATCCAGTCTTTCAGCCATAAAACACTGCAGTTTCGTACCATAGCCAGCGCGGCTTTCTCCGGTCACCCAGGCCCCACCGACTTTGCACTGCACCTGCAAACGAGATCCACCATACCTACAGACGCTACCCACAGGTGGCAATGACGACCTTCCATAAATGCCGGAGCTTTCGGCGCCTTCCCGCAGGCAAGACACGGGCCTGATTCGAAAAGCCTGATCGCCGATGTGGTCCCGCATTCGCCGCAAGGCTGAATACACCACGGTAAACTTAACGCTGGCGGGGTATTGCATAAGTATGCTCATATTAAAAATAGTCGCGCACAAACAAGATGCGAAAAAACAAAAATAAGCTCAGGAAATGCAATTATATCAATAACTTAAATCATCTCCATGGATATGGCGTGGTGCATCTGATCTTGCCACCCACTCTGCACTCTTGAGCGTAGTCCATCACTTCACAACACGACAAAACGGGAGAACCAATCGATGACAAAGTTTGCCTTTAATGCAGCAGTCGCAAGCGTCGCATTGGGCGCGCTGCTCGGTGTAAGCATGAGCGCATCGACTGCCTCGGCAGAGGAAAAATTCGTTACGATCGGCACCGGCGGGCAGACCGGTGTGTACTACGTTGTCGGCGGCTCAGTCTGCCGTCTGGTCAACCGTGGAACCAAGAGCCACGACATCAAGTGCACCCATACAACGGGCGGTTCCGTGGCCAACATCAACGGTATCCGCGCCGGCGATCTGGACATGGGCGTCGCTCAGTCCGACTGGCAGTACCACGCCTACAACGGCACCAACGAGAAGAACTTCCCGGACGGCGCCTTCAAGGAGCTGCGGGCCATGTTCTCGGTGCATCCGGAGCCCTTTACCGTTGTCGCGCGCAGCGATTCAGGCGTCAAGACTTTCGCGGATCTGAAAGGCAAACGGGTGAATGTCGGCAACCCCGGATCCGGACAGCGCGGCACCATGGAAGTGGTCATGGAGCGGCTCGGCTGGACCATGGACGATTTCAAGCTCGCCTCCGAACTCAAATCTGCCGAACAGTCACAGGCCCTTTGTGACAACAAGATCGATGCGATGATCTTCACCGTCGGCCACCCCAGCGGCTCGATCAAAGAGGCGACAACCTCCTGTGAATCGGTTCTTATCCCGGTCACGGGCCCGGAAATCGACAAACTGGTCAACGAGAATGCCTACTATGCCAAGGCAACGATCCCCGGTGGCATGTATGATGGGACCGACACGGACACCGAAACCTTTGGTGTCGGTGCGACCTTCGTCACCTCAACCAAAACCGACGAAGAAACCGTCTATCAGATGGTCAAGGCGGTCTTCGACAACTTCGACCGCTTCAAGAAGCTCCACCCGGCCTTTGCCAACCTGGATCCGGCGAAGATGATCAAGAACAACCTTTCCGCCCCCCTGCACGACGGCGCGGTCCGCTACTACAAGGAAAAAGGCTGGATGTAATCCTGCCCGGTCCCGGGCAGGACTTTGCCCCTGCCCGGGACCGTTCCGGGCTCAGTCCACCCGGCACGCTTCAAAATGCCGGCCGACACCACTGCCCAATCAGTTTCACGAATAATCAGTTCATACAAAGAATTGCAGAATACCGGGGGACCAGATGAGCGACGATAAAACCACAAACACGCCGATGTCGGATAAACAGCTGCAAGACCTTGTGGCCTCGACCGACACCGGCGCGCGGACCCCCGCAGGCCTGGCCGCCAAGGTCATTCTGGGTGCGGCGCTGATCTGGTCCCTGTTTCAACTCTGGATCGCCTCGCCCCTGCCCTTTATCTTCGGCGGCGTCTTCAACACCACCGAATCACGATCGATACATCTGGCACTGTCGGTGTTTCTCGCATTCCTGGCCTACCCGGCATTCAAACGTTCGCCTCGTGACCACATTCCGGTTCAGGACTGGATCCTGGCCCTCGTCGCGGCTTTTGCAGCGGGCTATAATTTCCTGTTCTACATCGAGATCTCATCGCGTCCCAACAATCCCAACATGACCGACATCATCGTGGCCTGTATCGGTATCGTGACGCTGTTGGAAGCGACACGGCGCGCGCTGGGGCCACCCCTGATGATCGTGGCAATGATCTTCCTGATCTACACCTTCGGCGGGCCGCATATGCCGGGCATTCTCGCCTGGAAAGGCGCGAGTTTCGGCGCGGTCGCCTATCATCAGTGGCTGTCGTCGGAAGGTGTCTTCGGCATCGCCCTGAGCGTCTCGACCAGTTTTGTGTTTCTCTTCGTGCTGTTCGGTGCGCTGCTCGACAAAGCCGGCGCGGGCAACTACTTCATCAAGGTCGCCTTCTCGCTGCTCGGACATTATCGCGGCGGCCCCGCCAAAGCGGCGGTCGTCGCCTCGGCGATGACGGGGCTCATATCCGGTTCCTCCATCGCCAATGTCGTAACGACCGGAACCTTCACCATTCCGATGATGAAACGGGTGGGTTTTTCCGCCGAAAAGGCCGGCGCCGTGGAAGTTGCGTCTTCTGTCAACGGCCAGATCATGCCGCCGGTCATGGGCGCTGCCGCCTTTTTGATGGTCGAATATGTCGGGATATCCTATTTTGAAGTCGTCACCCATGCCTTCATTCCCGCTTTGATTTCCTACATCGCGCTGGTTTACATCGTGCATCTCGAGGCCATGAAAGCCGACATGCAGGGCCTGCCGCGCGTGTCGGCACCGAAACCCTGGATGGTGACGATAATCGGTTTTCTCACCGGCTTCGTTGGTATCGCCGTGCTTTCTTTTGCTGTCTATTACGGCATTGGCTGGATCGAGGGAGTTGCCGGAGATCAATCCGGCTGGATTATCGCCGGGGCGCTGACCGTTATCTATGTGGGACTGGTGCGCTTTTGCTCCGGCTATCCCGAACTGGAACTTGACGATCCCAACGCCCCGGTCATTTCGCTCCCCTACGTCGGCCCAACGGTGAAATCCGGCCTGCATTTCATCCTGCCTGTGATCGTGCTGATCTGGTGTTTGATGGTTCAACGTCTGTCGCCCGGCCTTTCTGCCTTTTGGGCGACCGCTTTTCTGATCTTCATTCTGCTGACCCAGCGCCCGATTTTCAGCCTGTTCCGCGGCACCGGACACATTGCACAAAGCTTCAAACAGGGCTGGGATGAGCTTATCGATGGGCTGATCGCCGGGGCGAGGAACATGATCGGCATCGGCATCGCAACCGCAACGGCGGGCATTATTGTCGGTGCAGTGTCTCAAACCGGCGTCGGGCTGGTACTCGCCGAGCTGGTCGAGATCCTCTCCTTCGGCAATGTCATGCTGATGCTGATCCTGACGGCAGTGCTCAGCCTGATCCTCGGCATGGGTCTGCCGACGACCGCCAACTATATCGTGGTTTCATCGCTGCTGGCGCCGGTCATCGTACAGCTCGGACAGGACTCGGGTCTGATTGTGCCTCTGATTGCGGTGCATCTTTTCGTGTTCTATTTCGGCATCATGGCGGACGTGACACCACCGGTCGGGCTTGCGTCCTTTGCGGCAGCGGCGGTGTCCGGAGGTGATCCGATCAAAACCGGCGTTATCGCCTTTTTTTACAGCCTGCGTACCGCGGCCCTGCCATTCCTTTTCATCTTCAACACCGATCTGCTGCTGATCAATGTCAGTATCATCGGTGGGATCTTTGTCTTCATAACGGCAACAACGGCCATGCTCGTCTTCGCAGCGGCAACCCAGGGCTATTTTCTGGTGCGTAACCGGGCTTACGAAACAGTTCTGCTGCTGCTGATTGCCTTTACCCTGTTCCGCCCGGGTTTCTGGATGGATATCGTTTCTCCGCCGAGCATCGAGGCTGCTCCCGGTCAGATCGTCGCCGTTGCTGACAGAATGGCGCCGGGCGATAAGCTTCGCCTGCGGATCAACGGCGAGGACGATGTCGGTGCCCCCCGCAGCTTCATCGCAGTTCTGCCATTGGGTGAAGGGGCCACCGGCGAGGAGCGTCTGCTGAACGCCGGCCTGGAACTTCTCATCGACGGAGAAGATGTTGAGATCGACAATGCGGCCTTCGAAAGCCCCGCCCAAAAAGCCGGCCTGGATTTCGGCCAGACGATCGCCATCGTGTTCGAGCCGGTCGATCAGCCGCCCAAGGAACTGATGCATATTCCCGCCCTGCTTCTTCTGGGACTGATCATCGTCATGCAGCGCGGCCGGCGAAACAGTGACCTGTCCATGGCGACGGCGTAACGGGAGAAAAAGACCATGTTCAAGAATATCCTACTGGCCATCGATCTGAGCGATCCGAAGAGTCAGCAAAAGGCACTGGACGTCGCGGTTCAACAGGCGAAATCGTCGGACACCACGCTGCACATTATCACTGTCGTGCCCGACTTCGGCATGAGCATGGTTGGCTCTTTCTTTCCAAAGGGTTACGAGGCCAAGGCCCTGGAAACGGCAAATGCCAAACTTCATGAATATGTTTCAGAAAACGTCCCCGAAGGCATTCCCGTGCAGCACATCGTCGGACATGGCTCGATTTACGAGGAAATCCTTCACTATGCGGGCGAAGTGAAAGCGGATCTCATTGTCATTGCATCCCATCGGCCCAAGCTGCAGGACTACCTTCTGGGGCCGAACGCGGCCCGGGTGGTCCGGCATGCGAAGATGTCGGTGATGGTGGTTCGCGGTAGTTAAGCCTGTCCGCCGGCCGATTGGGTAACCTTTCCAGGACCTGCCGAATCTCCCTGCGACGCAGAGAATCGGCCTGCCAATGCCCTGAGTTCCAGAGCGCAGTTCTCGTTTTTTCGCTGATTCAGCAAAAACTGGTCGGACTCCAGGGAATTCGACAGCCGGAACACACTGAATTTATATGACGGCCTACCGGGCAAATGCGCGTAACGGTTACGAATCAGCTAGCTGTCGCTCATCGGCCTACCGTTAAACATGCCTTAACTCACCGATGCATATACTCAGGTTGGATTTTCGCTAATAGGCGCTGAAACACTCCTGTTTTCGGCATTTCTGTTTAGCGAAGTTATGATTACAGGTAGTGGGCACTATGAAACGAAGCCTAACGCAAGCCGATGTCGCCAGACTGATGGCCGATCCTTCCCCGAAAGTCCGCTCTGAGACGACCGGGAAGCTCGCCGAACAGTTCAATAGCCAGGAACTGAGCAGTTCCGAGCGGGAAATCGCGGAAGAGATCTTCCGTGCCCTCGTGAAGGATGTCGAGCTCAGTGTGCGCGAGACCTTGGCATCTCATCTGAAATCAAGCCGTGACTTACCGCATGACGTTGCGCTGGCAATGGCCAGGGATGTCGATTCAGTCGCTCTTCCAGTTTTGAAATTCTCCGAGGTCCTGACCGACGAGGATCTGATCGAAATCGTATCGGGTGACGACGCTTCCAAACAGGTTGCCGTTGCACAGCGCCCGACGGTTTCCTCATCGGTCGCCGACGCACTGATCGACACCGGCAACGAAAAAGCTGTGGCGAAACTGGTCTCCAATGATGGCGCCGATCTCAACGAGTCGGCGTTTACCCGGGTCATGAAGAAGTACCAGGACAGCGACGCGGTCTCGGATTCCATGGCGCGCCGGCCGACCCTGCCGGCTGCGATTGCCGAACAGCTTGTGTCGGCGCTGAGCGTCCAGCTGCAGGACTACATGATGAAGAATCATGACATGCCGTCGGACAAGGCCCACAATCTGATCCTGCAGGCGCGCGAACGGGCGACCGTCACGCTGCTTCAGGAAGGTTCAAGCGATGCGGATCTCAGCCAACTCGTCCGCCAGCTCCATCGAACACAGCGCCTGTCCCCTTCCCTGATCCTGCGCGCACTCTGCACCGGCGACATCAAGTTCTTCGAATATGCTGTCGCAGAACTTTCACAGGTGCCGGTCAACAATACCCGCAAGCTCATTCATGACGGCGGCAGGCTGGGTCTCGACTCGATATACATGAAAGCAAAGCTTCCGAATGTTCTGCTGCCGGCCGTGCGTGCCTGCATCGAACTCGTGAACGAAACGGACTACGACGGCGGCAAGAACGACAGAAGCCGCTTTACCAGCCGTATTCTGGAGCGGGTTCTGACGCAATTCGAAGATCCCTCCAGCAAGATGACCGAAGACGACCTCGAATACCTTATGTCCAAACTTGAACAGTACGCGGCGTAACGACTCTCCTCTCGGTAAAAACCTGGCGAAAACGGAAACGGCGTAACCTGATAAGGTTACGCCGTTTTTGTTTGTGACGTTGGATCTTGCCAACACAACGCTTCAGCTTTGCGCCTTAATTGAGCATTACTCTCGGCAACCAGAGAGCAAGCTCGGGGAACGCCATCACCAGCCCCAGACCGACCAGCTGGATCATCACGAAGGGCACGATGCCACGATAGATGTCCTGGATCTTTACCTCCGGCGGCGCGACACCCTTCATGTAGAAGAGCGCGAAACCGAACGGCGGCGTCAGGAAGGATGTCTGCAGATTGACCGCCAGCAGAATCGCGAACCAGTAAGTGACTTCGAATTTGTCGACATGTTCGCCGAAATCCAATCCTGTGATGATCGGTGAAAACACCGGCAGCACGATCAGTGTGATCTCGATCCAGTCGAAGAAGAACCCGAGGACAAAAGTCAGCCCCATCAGCAGCAGCAGCAGTCCCCAAGACCCAAGCCCGAAACCATCAACAACCCCGATGATCAGATCGTCGCCGCCAAGCGCCCGGAAGACGTATGAAAAGCAGGTTGCTCCCAGAAAAATCCCGAACAGCATCGCCCCGGTCAACGCCGATCGCTCAACGACATCCTTGAGGACTCCGAAGCTCAGTTTGCCGTTCAACCAGGCGAGCAACGCAGCTCCCCCGGCGCCAACACCGGCCGCCTCGGTCGGTGTCGCCCAGCCAAAGACAATCGAGCCCAGGACCAGAAACACCAGAAAAAGCGGTGGAAGGAAGGAACGCAGGACCATGGTCGCAATGCCGCCCCCCGTCTGCGGACCTTCGGCGTCAGGCAGAGGCGGTGCAAGAGAAGGATTGAGGCCACAGCGAACCAGGATATAGAGCACGTACATACCCGCCAGCATAAAGCCTGGAATGACGGCAGCGACGAACAGGTTGCCAACGGATCGGGACAAAAGGTCCGCCATGATGACCAGCATGATCGACGGCGGTATCAGAATGCCGAGCGTCCCCGAAGCGGCGATCGTGCCGGTTGCAAGGGCAAGATCATACTTCCGGTCGACCATGACACCGAGTGCCAGCAAGGTCATCATGACAACCGAAGCACCGATGATCCCGGTGGTCGCCGCCATGATTGTTCCCATCAGCGTCACCGACAACGCCAGTCCGCCCGGTACGCGCCGCAACAGAACCTGAAGACACTGCAGCAGGTCCGTCGCCACGCCGCTGCGCTCGAGCATGGTTCCCATGAAGATGAACATCGGGATCGCAGTCAGAATCGGATTTTCACCGATCCCGCCCCAAATCCGGGGTACGACGTTGAAGAACTGGATGAAGTCGAAGACTTCCCAGTACATCCCGAGGAAACCGAACGCCAGTCCGATCCCGCCGAGGGTGAAAGCCACCGGATACCCGAGAAACAGAAGGCAGGCCAGGGCCGCAAACATGAAGAGCGGCAGGTAGTCTTCGATATAAAAGTATTCCATGATCTCTTAGCTGCCCGTTCCGGCCGTGCCCACTGGCCGGACAGGCAGTGGAATGTCGGTAATTTCATCCAAATGTTCGATCTCCTGCTCTTCAACCTCGTGAACGATCTGCCGCAGATCGGGCGGGCCGAAGAGTTCCACGATTTTTCTGAGAACAATCACGATACCGCTCAGCCCAAGCAGCGCGAAACCGATCGGAATCGCGGCCTTGATGATCCAGCGGTGGCTCAGGCCCGTGGCAGAAGCGGAGATTTCGCCAATCTCGAAGGAACGTACGGTAAAGTCATAGGAGAAGTAGACGACCAATGCGCAGTAAGGCAGCAGAAAAACCACACACCCGAACAGCTCGATCCACCACTGGGCGCGTTCGCTCAGCTGCTCACGGATAATATCGATCCGCACATGAGAATCTTTCAGATAGGCAAAACCGAGGCAGAGAGCAAAGAGCACAACATGCAAATGCCACTCCAGCTCCTGGATCTTGGTTGAACCTAAAACAAAGTACCGACGCGACACCACATCGAAGACCGTGACCAGGATCAGGCCAACACCTGCCCAGGCTGCCACCTTCGCGACTTTCGTAATCACCTTGTCCAGAAAATTACTGAGTCTGACCAGCTGTTCCATCGTGAACCTTTTCCCCTTTAAGAAGCCGCCGCGGTTCTGCTTTTACAGATCGGCCTGTATTCCGTGCCGGCAGCGGCCCGCTTGCCTCGCATCTGAACCCGTCAGAATTATGTGTCCGGAAAGTCCAGACGAATGCGCCGGAGACGCAAGTTTAGCATCTCCGGCGCTTCACTTCACAATCACAACCCGCATTGATTTTCGGGTCATTCCAGCTTCCTTGCCACATGGAGGGCAATTCACGCTTTTCTCAGATTGAGTGAAAAGCGATCAGATTTTAGTCAAGATAGCCGATGTCTTTCCAGATTTTGTAGTTCTCACGGAACTCGGACAAGGAAGCCCAGACTTTCTTGAAGTCGGCATTGCTCGCGGAAAGCTCGGTAACGACTTCGCCCCAGACCCCACGGAGTTCGTCCAGAATCTCCGGCGACCAGCGATGAATGGTCACACCCTTGGCCTGCAGTTCCTTCAGCGCCGCGAACTGGATCGCTTCACCTTCAACCATGCCTTCGCGGAAATTGTCGCCGCAGGCGGTTTCGATCTGCGACCGCTGCGTGTCCGACAGAGCATTCCATTGTTCAAGGTTCATCATCAGCTCGAAAAGGGTCGACTGCTGATGCCATCCGGGGAAATAGTAATGCTTGGCGACCTGATGAAAACCGAGGTTGAGATCAATCGCCGGCATCGAGAATTCGGTCGCGTCGATCGTTCCACGCTCAAGCGCCGGAAAGATGTCGCCGGCAGCAAGCAGCTGGGTCGAAACGCCCATCTTTTCCATAACCTTGGCACCGAGACCGAAGAAGCGCATCTTGAGGCCCTTCAGGTCTTCCGAGCTCTTGATTTCCTTACGGAACCAGCCCGAGGCTTCAGGGGCAATCACGCCGCAGATAAGCGACTTGATGTTATGAGGTGCATAAAGCTCGTCCATCAGCTCGTTGCCACCGCCGTGATACATCCAGGCCCCGTATTCGCCGGCGCTGGGACCGAATGGAACAGCCGCGAACAAGGCAAAGGCTTCGTTCTTGCCGGTCCAGTAACCCGGTGTCGACCAGGCGGCGTCAAGTGAACCGGCCGAGATCGCGTCGAACATTTCAAGCGCCGGAACCAGTGCGTTTGGCTCAAAAAACTTCAATCGGACGTTCCCGCCGGAAATCCGCTCGACCTTATTCGAGAGGCTAACGCCAAGCGTACCAAGCTGGGTCAGCTTGCTACCGTATGCACTGCCCATCTTCCAGTTAACACGTTTGTCGGCGGCCTGCGCTCCATCGAACGTTGCTGCTGTCAAAAAGCCGCCGAGCGCCAGAACGGACGCAGTGGCAGTGAATAGAGATTTAATGCGCATATTTCAGTTTCTCCCTGTTGCGATTTCAGCTGTATCCGGCAGACCGACACGCAGAATTTATTTACGCCGTCTTTGCCGTCCGGCAGGTTTCCCTCGACCGGTGCTTTATTAGTTGTGCGAAAAGCTATCTTACCGCTATGGCGAAGCACAAGCTTAAAACCACAAGACACTTTACACCTGGCATAATGAAAACGGCTTTTTCTTCTGATGAACCGGATCGTTATCAGGCAATGTTTCCGCGGGGCCGTTGACCGCCGTGCCTCTTTGAGCTCCCCTATATAGTCGGCAGGAATCCCCAAGGTCCGTGCGGCTGTCTCTCTTTTTCCAGATTCCGGTTGCCCATCGCATTGGACCGTTGCCAAACGAAATTCCGCAAGCTATAACCGCCGCGGCTCCGGGGAGTAGCTCAGCCTGGTAGAGCACTACGTTCGGGACGTAGGGGCCGGAGGTTCGAATCCTCTCTCCCCGACCATATTCAAAACTGTCCAGCCTTGAGACATGGGTAACAGTTTGTACCGGAGACATGGGTTACAACCTCGTGCCGAACGGGTTGTCGATTGTCTGTAGTGTTCTCTGCTCCAGGTCGATGTATCCCAGA
>Ga0214472_10002474_pt1 | contig 19849 bp, 17 predicted proteins | sample RVTome_6_FD_207662 | JGI IMG/M metagenome (GOLD analysis project Ga0214472, IMG submission 207662) | Soil microbial communities from uranium-contaminated site in the Upper Colorado River Basin, Wyoming, United States - RVT140D175 | ecosystem: Environmental > Terrestrial > Soil > Contaminated >...
CGCGGCCTTGGCGGACAGTAGTGCGGCCCCGGCATTCTTCATCTGGGGCTGGTAAAGAACCAGCGGATTCGGCTCCTCGCCCTTTCCCAACTGCAGCCGCTCCCATTCCTGACGAGCAATGCGAGCCTGTCCCTCCATGGCCGCCAGTTCGTATTCAGCCTTGGCCAATCCGCCCCGGGCCCGGTCCACCCCCAGCCGGTAGTCGGTATCCTCGATCCGGAACAGGACCTCCCCCTGGCGGAAAAACCCGCCGGCGATAAATCCGGGAGCGATCTTCGTCACCCGGCCGTCAACTTGGGGGATGAGACTGATTTCCTGGCGGGGCTGCACAGTCCCGGTGCCCTGCACCCGCACCTGGTGTTCGCCCGGGACCACGGTCAGGACTTCGACCAGGGCGCCGGGGTTTTTCGCCGCTTCCTTGAGCGGTTCGGAACGAAAGAGTATCAGGAGCCACATCGCGGCCCCGCCCACGGCGAGGATCAACAGGGGAAGACCGATCTTGATCAACTTCGATTTCGCGTTCATTTCGATAGTTCCTGGTTGGAAAAGTATGACGTTAAATATCGGAAATCTTCACGGCGAAGGACCAAAAGGACACCAAGGACATCAGGGATCTCGCTCAGCGGCAAATGGATCGGTTCCTTGTGTCATTTCCTCGGCCATCCAGGCCCCGCCCAGGGCACGGGCCAGGGTGATGCGGTCCGCGATGAGCTGGCGCCGGGCTGTCAGGAGCTGGCTCTGGGCATTGAAATGCAGTCCCTGGGCGGTGAGGACCGGCAGATATTCGGATAGTCCCTGCAGATAGCCGTCGAGAGCCAGCCGCAGGGCCGCAGCGCTGGCCTCCTCGCTCTGGCGCAGCCGGGCGATACGCTCCTCGCCGGTGCGACCGGCGGCCAGGGCATCCTCCACCTCGCGGAAGGCCGTGAGCACCGACTGATGATAAACCGCCAGGTTTTCCCGAAAGACGGCCCGGGTGCGGTCCACTTCGGCGGACCGCCTGCCGCCGTCAAAAAGGGGCTGGGCGATATTCAGCAGCAGGTTCCAGAGAATGTTGCCCGAAGCGAGTAAATCCCCCAGTTCGGCACTCTGGCCACCGTAGCTGCCCGTCAGGCGCAGCGCCGGAAAACGATCGGCGATGGCTGCGGCGATTCGGGCATCGCTCGCCCCCAGGCGCAGCAGGCCGGCCTCGACATCGGGCCGACGGGCCAGCAATCGGGAGGGCAGGCCGGCGGGATAGTCGGGAACCTCGGCCGGCAATCCCCGTGAGTCGGCGATGATGCTCCGACCGGGATAGCGGCCGAGCAGAACCGCCAGCGCATGTTCCGTCCCCGCCAGGGAATTCTCGAATTCGGGCCGGCGGGAACGGGCCGCCGCCAGGTTCTGTCGCGACTGGTAAACATCGAGGGCCGGCACCAGACCTTCACGGTAGCGGCGCTCCACCCTTTCCAGGGTATCGGCGAAGGAAGCGATATTTTGATCGGTTAGTTCCAGTTGCGCCTGCTGCTCCACGGCCAAAAAATAGAGATCTGCCACCTGGGCGGAAAGGCTCAGGTAGAGGGCCTTGAGCTCTTCCCGCGAAGCCTCCAGCTCAAGGCGGGACGCCTCGGTACTGGAGGCGAGCCGACGCCAGAGATCGATTTCGAAACTGGCGGGAAGGGACAGGGAATAGATATCGGAGGTTCCCGATCCGATGGAACCGACCGATTGCCGCCGGCGACCGCCCGCGGCGGCCAGGTCGAGAGACGGCAGTTGAGCCGCCCTGGTTGTCCGCACCAGCGCATTGACCTGCTCCAGCCGGGCGTAGCCCTGCCGCAGATCGAGATTGGCGGCGAAGGCTTCGGCCATCAGGGTATTGAGATCTTCATCGCCGAATCGTTCCCACCAGCGCTCCAGGACCGGCAATGGTTCCCCCGGTCGGGTAGTCTCGGCATATTCCGGCGGAAGGACAACCGGCAAGGGCGCCGGTTGCGGTCGGTGGAGGGAACAGCCGGCGACCAGGGGAAAAAGCAGCCAGCAACCGATAGGGAAAAACAGTCTCAGGCGCATGGCACCTCCATGCCGGCGGTGAGAAAGTCGAGCAGCAGCGTGGTCAGGGACCCGGCATCGGTCGACGGGGAGACACCGGGCGGCAGACCGTGGAAATGGCCGCACAGGCACATGATGTGACTCAAGGTTCCGATGACGAAATGCAGCCGCCAGAAGAGAACGTCCTGCGGCATTCCGGGCAGGGCATCAGTCAGGGACTCGTGAAGATACCTGAAAAGCGGTTCCACCAAACCCAGGAAGATTTTGCGGATGGTGTCGTCCGGCTCGGCTAGGGCCCGCCCCACGAGGCGGACAAAGGCTTCCGCCCCCGGCCCGCTTTCCCGGAACCGGAGGGTCGGTTCGATGAAGGCCCGCAATATATCCGCCGTTGCCGGAGGTCTCCCCGTCTGCCGGGCCAAGGCGCGAACCTCTTCCATACGGTCCCGGCGGAGGGTATTGAGAGGCACCAGGCGGCGGGCGAAGACCGCTTCGAGCAGGGCCTCCTTGGAGCCGAAATAGTACTTGACCGCCGCGAGGTTGGCTTCCGCTTCGCCAGTGACGGCCCGCAGGGAGGTATTGTGGAATCCCTCGGCGGCAAAGAGACGTTCCGCCGCATCGAGGAGCCGCTGCTTGGTATCCGGTTGACTCATGCCCTCTCCAAATAATAGGAAAATGGGGTCGATGCAGTGATTAAAACAAACGTTTGAATTGGATGTCAAGAGGATAGTTGGAGGATGGTAAAAAGGTATCGGAGTCGGGAAAGGGACCCAAAGGACCATAGGGACGACAAGGACAGGGAATGATGGCGTTTCGTCCTTGATGTCCCTGTGGTCCCTGTGGCCCCTTATCAAGGCTACTGAATTCAGATGTCCTGCATGTTCACCACTACCCGGCCGGACAATTGACCGGCGAGGATCTTTTCGATCTTGTTGTTCAAGTCCCCCAAGGGGCACTCCTCGGTAATCTCGTCCAGCAACGGGGGTTTCCATTCCTTGGCCAATTTGCTCCAGATGCGCAGCCGGGTTCCCATGGAGCAGTGAACCGAATCGATGCCGAGCAGGCTGACCCCGCGCAGAATGAAGGGAAAAACGCTCATCGGCAGATCGGCGGACCCGGCCAGCCCGCAACTGGCCACGGCCCCGCCGCAACTGGTCGCCTTGAGCACATCGACCAGCATCCGGCCGCCGACCACATCGATCGCTCCGCACCAGCGTTCCGGCAGCAGTCCCTTTTCGGCGGGACCCTGGACATCCTGCCGCCCGAGGACTTCGGCGGCCCCCAGCCGGCGCAGAAATTCGCGACGCTCCGGCTTGCCGCTTACCGCCACCACCCGGCACCCTTCCGCCGCCAGAATCGACAGGGCTAGAGTCCCGACGCCGCCGCTGGCACCGGTGACCACCACATCCCGGCAACCGGCCTTCAGCCCAGCGTGGTTGAGCTTCAGGACCGCCAGGGCCGCGGTAACCCCGGCCGTTCCCAATGCCATGCTTTCTTTCAGGGTCAAACCTTCAGGCAACTTGACCGCCCAGTTCGAGGGTACGCGGATATACTGGCCGTAACCACCCGGAAGGGCGATCCCGAGATCGAAACCGGTGACCACAACCCGGTCGCCGGGGGAAAACAGGCCATCGCCGCAATGGACCACCTCGCCTGCGGCGTCGATGCCCGGGGTCATGGGATAGCGGCGGACAATCCCAGGTCGACCGGCTGCTGCCAGGGCGTCCTTATAGTTCAGGGAAGAATAATGGACCCGGATCAGCAACTCTTTCGCCGGCAGGTCTTCCAGGCTCCTTTCGACGATTTTCCGGGTAACCCGGTCTCCTTCCCGCGCTACGACCATCGTCTTGAAACGTTCGTCCGCCATATCGCCTCCACCGATCAGTATTTTCCGAGGTTCGTCCCACCGGGACAAGGTTTCCGTGTTTCCGGCAACTCATTCAACCTGAAACAGGATGATTTTATTTGCCTTTCGCCCTGTTTCCCCCTAAATTAACCCCTGTCCGAGGCATTACCGTTGGGCTGTTCCCCGGTGTAAGCTTTGATGCTTTCGCAAAAACTCATAAGATGGCTAAGCAAAAATTTCGTCCTACAAGACTTGGTGTTTTTTCAGGGGCGAAGGCATACAGTGTGTATGTCGAGGTCCTGAAAAAACGCCGTAACGCCGTAGGGCGGACTTTTTGCGACGCCATCAACTGTAACAGGACTATCCTACCCTGTCCGCAAAAGGAGATTCGCCGTGTCCGAAAAAAAATCCCTGCCGATGATGGTTGCCGGTTCGGTCTCGTTCCGAAAGGACGGCGAGGATTTCCTCGGCGTGAGCCGCATTGAACTGCTGGAAAAAATCGACCTGTACGGTTCGATCACCAAAGCCGGCAAGGCCCAGGGCATCAGCTACAAAACGGCCTGGGAACAGGTCGAGGCCCTGAACAACCTGGCTGACCGGCCCCTGGTGGTCAAATCCGCCGGGGGCAAAGGGGGCGGCGGCACCCTGCTGACCGAAGAAGGTCACGAGGTGGTCAAGCGCTACCGAGCCATCCAGGTGGAACATGAACGGTTTCTGGCGGCTATCGGCAAGCACCTGGACGAAGACGAAAGTTTCTACAAATTCCTGAGGAAGATGAACATGAAAGTCAGCGCCAGAAACCTCTGGTCCGGCCAGGTCATCCAGTTGTCCCGGGGCGCCATCAATACCCTGGTGGAGTTGCAACTGAAGGGCCGGGACCGGTTGTCGGCCCTGATCACCAACGAGAGCGTCGAGACCCTGGGACTGGCAAAGGGCACCGAGGTTATCGCCATGGTCAAGGCGCCGGCGGTCATTATCGTCAAGGATCTCGGCGGCGCCCGCATCAGTTCCTGCAACATCCTCAAGGGCAGGATCTGCCGTATCACCGAAGGCGAAGTCAACTGCGAGGTTTCACTGGAACTGCCCGGCGGCAGCACCATCAGCGCAACCCTTTCGACCAGCAGCATGCAAAGCCTGGACCTCAAGGATGGGGACGAGGCCTGGGCTCTTTTTCAGGAATCGAGCGTTATCCTCGGTGTGTTTTGATGGCCGGAACAGGAGATCAAATGACCCACGGCCAAATGCCCGCAGAAGAGCTCCAGGCTGCCAACGAGATCCGCATCAGCAGCTGGAGCGAATTGCAAAACGAGTTGTTTGCCGATTCCTGGGATGAAGACCTCGGCCGGTTCCGCTCCCGATTCGCCTTTCGCGGGCTGTCCGATGCGTCCTACCGGCTGGAAACGACCCTGATCCGCCTGGGCGGCGATTTCGCCACCCTGGAACACCACTTGATCCGCAATTTCAAAAAGTACGCCCACGGCCGGGGCGTTGTGGGGAATTCCTTCTGGCACTGGATATCGGTGGCCCAGCAGTACGGATTGCCGACCCGACTGCTCGACTGGACCTATTCGCCCCTCATCGCCATGCATTTCGCCACGGCGAATATCTGCAAATTCGACCTGGACGGCGCCATCTGGGCCGTGAATTACGTCACCACCCGGGAACTGTTGCCCGTGCCGCTGCGCAAGAAACTCGACGACGAAGGCGCCAATGTCTTCACGGTGGAGATGCTGGCAGAACTCATCGAGAGCAGGGTACAACTGGCCCACATGGCCGGAGACGACTCGGTGATTTTTTTCGAGCCACCGTCCATGGAAGATCGCATCGTCAACCAGCATGCTTTCTTTTCGGTGATGCCCGATCCCGAGCGGACCCTGTGCGACTGTCTGCGCGAACATCCTGGTATGTGGCGCAAAATCGTCATTCCGGCCGAACTCAAATGGGAAATCCGCGACAAGCTGGACCAGGCCAATATCACCGAGCGGGTGCTGTTTCCCGGACTCGACGGCCTCACCCAATGGCTCAAGCGCCATTACAGCCCCAAGACCACGGCCGGTATCTGTCGCTGATACCAGCCGGCCATAACCTGATGCTTTCGCAAAACGAAGAGGGGCTCCGCCGACCTGGCGGAGCCCCTCTTCTTGTCTGGTTGCGACCCTTCGGCTTACAGGGTGTGACGCACGATATTCCCTTCGATCAGATAGAGAACATCCTCGGCGATATTGGTGGCCTGGTCGGCGATGCGCTCCAGATACCGGGAAATGACCAGGTAGCAGATCAGCGGTTCGATATGTTTCGGATCCTGACGAATCCGGTCGATGACCTTGCCGTAGCTGCCCTGGTGCAGCGCATCGACTTCATCATCCAGGCTGATAACTTCCCGTGCCTGGCGCTGGTCGAGTTTGACCAGGGCATCGAGGCTTCTTTTGACCATGTCATAAACCTTCTCGGACATGGTGGAAAACTCGAAGGGAATGGCAATGCGCTCATACTTGAGCAGGTCGAGGACCCGTTCGGAGATATTCACTGCCAGGTCGGCGATCCGTTCCAGGTCGTTATTGATCTTGAGTACCGAAACGATGAACCGCAGATCGTTCGCCACCGGCTGATAAAGGGCGAGCACCTTAAGGCAATCCTCCTCAAGGTCGACTTCCATGGTATCGATCCGGTTGTCGCCTTCGGCGACTTCCTGGGCCAGGGCGCCATCCATGGTATGCAGGGACTGGACGGCCTTTTGAAGGACTTCCTCCACGTCCGCCCCGAGGGTCAGAATCCGTATCTTCAGTTTTTCCACTTCCCGCGCTAGGTGCATCGTCATATTCTCCAGCCCCTTTCAGCCGAACCTTCCGGTAATATAATCCTCGGTCTGCTTGCTTTTCGGTTTGACGAAAAGGTTCTTGGTCAGACCGAACTCGATCAGCAAACCTTCATAAAGAAACGCCGTATAATCGGACACCCGAGCGGCCTGCTGCATATTGTGAGTCACGATGATGATGGTGTAGGAAGCGCGCAATTCGCTGATCAGCTCCTCGACCCGGGCTGTGGATTTCGGGTCGAGGGCCGAGCAGGGCTCGTCCATAAGCACGACCTCGGGATTGACCGCAATGGCCCGGGCAATACAAAGGCGCTGCATCTGCCCCCCGGACAGCCCCAGGGCTGATTCCTGCAGACGATCCTTGACCTCGTCCCACAAAGCGGCGTTTTTCAGGCTCTTCTCGACCGTTTCGTCGAGCAGGGCCTTGTCCTTCACTCCGGCGATCCGCAAACCATAGACGACGTTTTCATAAATCGTTTTGGGAAAGGGGTTGGATTTCTGAAACACCATGCCGACCTGACGCCGCAAGGAGATGATATCGGTGTCGGGATTGTTGATTTCCCGGCCGTCCAGAAGGATGCTGCCCTCGACGCGGGCTCCGTCAACCAGGTCGTTCATGCGATTCAGGCAGCGCAGAAAAGTCGATTTGCCACAGCCTGAAGGACCGATCAGGGCCGTCACGTGATGGCGCGGAAAGGACAGATCGATGGAATGCAGGGCCTTGGACGATCCGTAATAAAAATCCAGATTGGCAACTTCGACAATCGGATCGGGGACGGGAACAGTAGTGGGTTGGCTCATCATTTCTACCCTTTTCAAAAAGCTCGACTAGTGTAACGTTTTTTCATTTTATTGCGCAAGTGAATGGCAATGCTGCTCATGACCAGCACGATCAACACCAGCAGCATGGTCGTGACAAACACCATCGGCTTGGCCGCCTCGACGTTGGGCGACTGAAAACCGATGTCGTAGATGTGAAACCCGAGGTGCATGAACTTTCGATCGAGGTGAAGAAAAGGAAAGGTCCCGTCCAGCGGCAGGGCCGGTGCGAGCTTGACCACCCCGGTGATCATCAGCGGCGCCACCTCTCCGGCGGCCCTGGCCATGGCCAGGATCAGGCCGGTCATGATGCCGGGCGAGGCCATGGGCAGCAGAATACGTACCAGTGTCTGAAATTTGGTCGCGCCAAGAGCCAGGGACCCGTCCCGCACCCCGGCCGGGATAGCGCCCAGGGCCTCTTCGGTGGAGACGATGACCACCGGAACCGTGAGCAGCGACAGGGTCAGGCTGGCCCAGAGGATGCCGCCGGTGCCGAAGGTCGGGGTCGGCAGCCTTTCCGGGAAGAACAACTGGTCGATGCCTGAGCCGATGCCGTAGACGAAGAAAGCCAGGCCGAAAATGCCGTAGACAATGGAGGGAATACCCGCCAGGTTGTTGACCGCGATCCGCACCAGACGCACGACCACGCCCTCCTTGGCGTACTCGCGCAGATAGACGGCGGCCATTACCCCCAGGGGAAAGGTAAAGAAGCTCATGACGAAGATCAGCATTACCGTGCCGAAAATCGCCGGGAACAAACCGCCTTCGGTATTGGACTCCCGAGGTTCCCCGACAATCAGTTCCCACAGTTTGCCTAGGTAAAACAGGGACTTCTCCACAACCGACATCTGGTTGGGCCGGTAGAAGCGCACCAGGCCGGCCACCTCGATTTCCCGCTCGGTACCGGAAGCATCGGCGAAGGTCGCCGTCACCTGCCGCACTTCCACGAGACGTTCGGTCTGCCGGTCCACCAGGTCCTCAAACTCCCGATGAGTCTGTTGCATGCGACTTTCAAGCCGTTGTACGGCCTGGTCTTCCGGGGATTTACCTTGGTAAGTCAGCTCAAGGTGCTGTTGCCGCATCCGTTCCATGCCGACATTGAGGTCGGCCAGACTCCGGCTTATCCGGTCGACGGCCGCCATTCGCGTTTCGGTCAGCGCATGGGCCTTTTCCAGCAATTGCCAGGGATCGCCGTTTTCGGGAATGGTGCCGTCGATCGATACACTTTTCAGCTCGCCGTAGAAATTGCCGTATTCCTGCCGTTCCAGGACCGCGGCCCCGTCAGGATAATCGAGGCGGGCAATCTGATCTTCATCGACCCAGCGGAAATCCAGACCGTAGAGATCCCGGTTGCCGACCTTGAACTGCAGACGCTCGCCGCTTTTCTCAAAAACCGGTTCCCGTTGAACGATTTCACCCATCACCTGCCGGCCGTCCTGCAAGGTGGCGAGAGCAACCCTGGAAGGCCAGAAAACCCCAAGGCCGTTGACCATCACCACCACGATGAGCACGGCGGCCAGCAACAACGTGATGCTCAGAGCCGCGGCCGTACCCCAGACAAATGGTTCACCTTGACGCCAGAAGTTTTTCATCAGAACCGTCCGTATTTTTTCCGCAGCCGCTGGCGCACCAGTTCGGCTACGGTATTCAGAATAAAGGTCATGGCAAACAGCAGCACCGCCGACAGGAACAACACCCGGTAGAGGGTTCCGCCGAAGGGCGCCTCGGGAATCTCCACGGCGATGTTCGACGACAGGGGCCGCATGCCGTTGAAAATGCTCCATTCCATGATGGCGGTATTACCGGTGGCCATAAGCACGATCATGGTTTCGCCGATGGCTCGTCCCAGGCCGATCATGGTGCCGGCAAAAATGCCGGGGCTGGCCGAGGGCAGAATGACCCTCCAGACCGTCTGCCAGCGACTCGCCCCCAGGGCCAGCGAAGCGGCCTTGAGGCTGTGCGGCACATTGGACAGAGCGTCTTCGGCAATAGTGAAGATGATCGGAATCACCGCGAAACCGAGAGCGAAGGCGATAATGATATTGTTGCGCGGATCGTAGCGGACGCCGGTTGTGCCGAACAGCCATAACTGGAAGTTGCCGCCGAAAACCCATTTTTCCACGGCCGGGCCCAAAAGCCAGGCACAGATCACGGCGCCGATCAGTACCGGCACCAGCAACAGGAACTCATGCCCCTTGCCGATGCGGGCAAAAAAAGGCCGCCGGCGCAACATCTGCCAGACAACGATCGCCGCCAGGATAAAACTCGGGATAAATAACATCGAGAGGAACAGGGCAGTGACCGATTTTTCCAGCAGGGGGGCAAACCACAGGGCAGCCAGAAAACCGATGATCACCGAGGGGATAGCCGCCATGATCTCCACCGCCGGCTTGACCAGGCCCCGCAGTTTGTCGCTGCCGAACTGGCTGGTATAGATGGCGCCGAGCAAGGCAAGGGGGATGGCGAACAGCATGGCGTAGCAGGTCCCCTTGATGGTACCGAAGATCAGGGGGGTCAGGCTGAGCTTGGTTTCAAAATCGTCGCTGGCCGACGAGGATTGCCAGGAGTAAACCGGCTCGTCGTTGTTTTCATACCAGACCTTGCCGAAGAGGGTACGCCAACTCACCTCGGGATGGGGATTATCCAGCTGCCAGGTCATCGCCCGGCCCAAGTTGTCGAGAGCAAAAAGTCCGTTGCCCCGGCCGGAAATGGCCAGATACCGCGGCGGCGTCTCGGTAGCGAGGGTAAGCAAATGGCGCTCGCTGGTCATGTGGTCAAAATGCACCGTGCCGTTCTCATCGACACTGAGCAGGCCTTTATCCCGGGGGGAGGAAATCAAGGCAACGACCGGACTATCGTGTTCGGCCAGATCATGGATGCGTTGCAAACGTTTCACCCCGCCGGAAGCCTGGGAAGCCACGGGAAACCAGGTGGTCACTCCTCCACGGGCATCACCGACCGCCAGTGAGATATCGCCGTATATCAGAGCCAGCGAAGTAATTTCGCGATGGTCGGTAAAAGCCGGAAGACGGTCGAGCAAAGCCGGCCGGCCCGGTTGCGAGATGTCCCAGCGCAGCAAGGAGCCTTTTTCAGTGCCGGCATAAAGGGTCGCCCCTTCCTGATCCAGTACGAGTGCGGTAATCTGCTCGGAAGGGGCGGCCGTGACCGACAGAAAAAAGCGGTGATCCGCCACTTCTTCATCACCGAACAGGTTCTCGGACACAACCCGCTGTTCCACCAGCAAACGACGATCGGCCAGGAGACTGACCCTGGTCAGGGTCTGGTTTTCCGATTGGCGGACCAGGACCTTTTCCGGCAGATCACCGGCAAGGGGCGCCCAAAAAGCCACCCGGTTGACCTGCCGCTGAAAACTGCGCCGTCCCTCGGCATCGAATTGGGCAACGAAGCGCACCTCTTCCAAAGTCGACGATCCGTCACTCCAGAAAAGGTTGAAGCGCAGGGTGCCGGTTTTTTCCACCCTTGCCACGGTCGCCTCGCCGGCGGGAGCCTCCACGGCAATCTCCTCGATCAACCGGCCGTCGGAGGGCTGGTAAAAGGCGAAGACACCGGTGCCCCGCAACATGACGGCCGTACCCAGGTACTCATCAATAGCGATCGCCATCACATCCGCCCGTTCAGCCTCATCCAGGGAAAAGGAGGCGACTTCCCGGGCCGATGGCTGCTGAAAGAGCGGGAAGGTCACCCGGGCAATCAGAAAGAGGATCAAGATGACACTGAAAATGACCGCCAATCCGCCAATCGTGATGACCCGACGGGCAATGCGATCATGCCGTTTTACACGTTTGAGATGCTTTTTGTTCATACCGTATATCCAAAAGTCCAGACAACACAAATCCTGCCCGCCGCACCTTGAAGGCCGGCGAGCAGGATAAGCACATTTGATGGCTTAGCCATTCACTCTTTTTGCTTTCTTGCGAAAGCATCACATTTGAAAACAGCTCAGTCGTTGTGGTTTCAGGCTTACTTGATGGCTGCCAACTGCTCTTCGGCAATCTTGGCCGGCAGAGGCAGATACCCGTCCTTCACCACGACTTCCTGGCCTTCCCTGGAAAGGGCGAACTTGAGAAATTCTTCCACCATCTTCGGCAAAGGCTCATTGGGCTTTTTGGCGACATAGAGGTAAAGCATGCGACCCAGGGGATACTTGCCGTCCAGCACGTTTTCGTAGGTCGGCTCGTAAGACTGCGCGCCGTTGGCTTTGGACAGGGCGATGGCCTTGACGCCGGAGGTCTTGTAACCGATGCCCGAGTAGCCGATACCGCCCAGATCTTCCGTAACCGACAGCACTACCGAAGCTGAACCGGGTTGCTCCTTGACGTAATCCTTGTAGTCACCCTTGAACAACGCATTTTCCTTGAAGTAGCCGTAGGTGCCGGAGGCTGAGTTACGACCGTAGAGACTGACCGGCTTGTTGGCCCAGCTGCCTTTCAGCCCGACCTGGCCCCAGGTGGTGATGTCGGCCAGGCCACCCTTGCGGGTGCTGGAGAAGATGGCGTCAACCTGCGGCAGGGAAAGCTTGTCGATCGGATTATCCTTATGTACATAGACGGCCAAGGAGTCGAGAGCAACCCCGATCCGGGTCGGCATGTAGCCGTGTTTCTTTTCGAAGGCCTCCATCTCGCTCTTCTTCATGGCACGGGACATGGGACCGATCTGGGCAGTAGCTTCGATCAGGGCCGGGGGCGCGGTGCTCGAGCCCTTGCCTTCGATCTGAATGTTGACGTTGGGATAATTCTTGCGGAACCCTTCCGCCCACAGGGTCATCAGGTTGTTCAGGGTGTCGGACCCGATGCTGTTGAGGTTGCCGGAAACGCCCTGCACCTTGCTGTAGGAAGGAATCTTGCTGTCCACCTTGAGCTGTTCGGCATGACTGCCGCTCACCGTGAGAGGAATCGCCGTCAATACCGCCAGAGCAACGGCGGCCACACCTTTCATGCCCTGAACTTTCGTCAGTTTCATCGATTTGTTCTCCTTTTCCTGGTTGTTTTAGTTTTCCGACTGAAGCTGGCGGCACTATGTCCAGGAAATGTTAGCAAAGTATGAGTCCGTTGTGAGGTATTTGCAAGCAGCGGCCACGCCTTTCCCCTCCCCACGCTACCGACCCGCCCGCCGGTGGACCGATCTCTCAGACCACGGGCAGATGGATGGTGAATTCGCTCCCCTCGCCGAGAACGCTGTTAACCGAAATCTTTCCGCCATGGGCCTGCACGATGTGTTTGACGATCGCCAGGCCGAGCCCGGTGCCTCCCTGGCGACGGCTTCTGGCCTTGTCGACCCGGTAAAACCGCTCGAAAAGCCGAGAAAGATGTTCCTGGGCGATACCGCAACCACTGTCCCGCACCCGGATGACCACCTCCCCCTGGTGATACCCGGCCTCGATGTGCACTTCGCTCTTCGGATCGCTGTATTTGATGGCGTTGTCCACCAGGTTGACTACCGCCTGTTCGAGCAACGGAGCATTGATTTTCGCCCGCGGCCCCTGGGTGCATTGCAGCCGCAGCTGGATCGACTTGTCCGTCGCGGCCACTTCACAGGACTGCAGGGCGGAACGCAGGGTCGGTTCCACGGCGTCGATTTCCATAGGCATGCCGTTGGTCTCCGCCCCCTGTTCGATACGGGACAAGGCCAGCAGATCGTCGATGATGGCGTTAAGGCGATCGGCCTGTTTGGCGATGATTTTCAGGAATTTGTCAGCAGCGTCCGGCTCCTCCATGGCGCCGTCGAGGAGCGTTTCCACCGACCCCTTGATGGCGGTGATCGGCGTTTTCAACTCATGGGAGACGTTGGCGACAAAGTCACGGCGGATGTTCTCCAGACGCCTCAACCGGGTCACGTCATTCAGAACGATCAATACGCCGATATCTTTTTTTCGGGCATCACGCAACACGGTGCCGTGGGCCTGCAGAAACCTTTCCTTGCCGTCCCGCAGCACGATCTCACCTTCCACCGGAACGGGACTGGCCAGGGTACGGGCAACGAAACGCTGGAGATCCGCCTTGCGCGCGACCTCATGAATTCGACAACCCTGGGCCTGTTCGGGACGAACGTTCAGCAGTTCCGCGGCAGCCTGGTTCATATGCAGAATCCGTTCTTCCATGTCCAGGGCGAGCACCCCTTCGACCATGCTGGCCAGTACGGCCTCCTGTTCATTGCGCTGGCGCATGATCGTTTTGATCCGATCGTCCAGTTGGACGGCCATCAGATTCATGGCCTTGCCCAGTGCGGACAGTTCCCGGGCCCCCGAAATGGCCAGTTTCTTGTCGAAACGTCCCTCGGCGAAGCGCTCTGCTCCCTGGCGCATCGCTTCCAGCGGGCGGCTGATGTGACGGGAAACGAAAAAACTGAGCAAAGCCGCCGCCAACAGGGCGATCACCCCGGCCAGGGCCACCTGCCGATAGACATCCACCAGGGTGGCGTCGATGCCGGTGACGCCGCGAGCCGCCCGGACCACCCCCAGAATCCGTCCTTCGACCGATACCGGCAGGGCCGAATACATCATGCGCTTCTGCACGGTACGGCTGAAACGGGTCGCCACAGCGGGACTGCCGGCCAGGGCACCGACGATTTCTTTCCGGCCGGCGTGGCTTTCCATGCGCTCGGGGTCTTCGAGGGTATCGCCGACCACTACTCCGTCGGGCAGCACGATGGTAAAGCGGGTTTCCGTCCGTTCGCCCAACTCCTTGCACAAAACATCCAGTTTGGCATGGTCTCCGGCCAGAAGGATCGGGGCGGCCTGAGCCGCCACCAGGACGGCGCGGGCTTCGAGATCGTTCTCTGTCTGACGGAGATAGAAATCCTGGATGGTACCGGCAAAATACCAGGTAACGCCTACCAGCGCGGCCATGATAATGACGACGTATGAAGGAAAAATCTGCCAGAGAATGCGCAAGTTTCGCATGATCAATCCTTGAAGCTTTCGTAAGAAAGCAAAAAGAGGATGGCTAAGCAAAAAGCGCCAAATGCAAGGCGCGCAATTGTCGAGGAATGAGGCGTACTTTAGTACGCCGCAGTGACGAGAGCAATTGCTGCAACGCAGCAGTTGGTGAGTTTTTGCGACGCCATCAATCCTTGAAGCGGTAGCCGACGCCCCGCACCGTTTCGATATATTTTCCGTAAGGGCCGAGCTTTTTGCGAAGCCCGACGATCTGCACATCAACGGCGCGATCGGTAACCGAATAGTCATCGCCGCGAACGGCATTGACTATCTGGTAACGGGTGAAGACCCATCCTGGTCGGCTGGCCAGAAAGTGCAGCACCCTGAATTCGGTAAAGGTCAGGTCCACCGGATTTCCAGCCAGCAGGACCTCGTTGCGGCCGGGGTGAATGACCAGTTCATCCACATGGATGATTTCCCCTTCGTCCGTCTCCGGCGGCGGTCCTTCATGGCGGCGGAGCACGGTTCGCACCCTGGCAACCAGAACCCGGGGACTGAATGGTTTGGTGATGTAATCGTCGGCGCCGAGTTCCAGGCCGGACACCACATCCGCCTCCTCGCCCTTGGCCGTCACCATGATGACGGCGCTTATTTTTCCTCCCCTGGCGGCCTTGAGCTTGCGGCAGACTTCCAGGCCGTCCATTCCCGGCAGCATCAGGTCGAGAATGATCAGGTCCGGAGGATCCGGCTCGACAAGCTTCAACGCCTCCTCGCCGCTGGTGGCGCAAGTGACCCGAAAACCCTCGCGGGTCAGGTTGTAATGGATCAGGGCGAGAATGTCTTCCTCGTCCTCGACCACCAGGATATGTTTTTTTGCCATACCTGCCACACTCCTTGCTCTGTCAATTCGGGATCATCAACTATGATGCTTTCGCAACCAGCAGTTGGTGAGTTTTTGCGACCCCATCAACTATGCTTCTTTTGTTAGGACAGTATTAGCACAAAAGAAAATGCTGAAAATCGTTTCGAAAATATAAATATATACCAGATCATGACCTTCTACAGTTCCGCGGCACCATAAGCAGGGCGAAAAAACCGATGGCAGCCAGCCGCCCGCGAGCCGGAAAAAAAGTTGCATTTTTCTCCGGGCCATGTTAGAAATCCGGCTCTGTTGAAGCGTCGGGATGTAGCGCAGTCTGGTAGCGCACCTGCTTCGGGAGCAGGGGGCCGCTGGTTCGAATCCAGTCATCCCGACCATTTTTTTCGCAGAAAATCAAAAGATAAGCCCCACTCACCGATCGGAGAGTGGGGCTTTTCATTTTCGGCTTCCGGTCCGTCTCCGGTCCGCGTGCGAGATGCCTTGTTCCAATTGGCAGCTCGGCGTCGTTTCCGGGTCCTGATCCAGCCTCGCCAACCACCTTGGCAATGGCCTCAACTATGCCCGACCAAAAAGAGGGCGTGCACTCACTCGTCCATCCCCTCCAGTAATGCCGCGATCTCTTCAGGCTGAGGCAGTTGCCCCGCAACGCTTTCGGCAGAGTTTTGGTGATTTCATAAGTCGCCACGCCGATCGGCTTGCGAGCATTATGGATATCGATCCTGGCATCAACAGGGTCCACCCGCACAGCAACATTCTGCGCGATGTCGCCGAACTTGACCATCTTCCAACCGGGTTTCAGGGATTGGGCGCCCATTACACTTGCCCTTGGTTGAAGTCATCCTGAAACCCACGGACCTTTTCCATGACGCTCTTGAAGTCCGGCGCTTCGCCGAAAAACATCTCCTGCTGCATGTCGCCGTAATCCGCTCGCCAATCCGGCATCTGATCATCGGTTGGGACCAGCCGCAGTTGTCCTCGAACCAAGGTTGAGTAGTCCACCCAGTTCTGGCGAAAAAACACGACGCGGTGGCTGGCCACATGGGCAAACAGCTCTTCATCGGCTATGGCTTCACCGGCAACACCCGCCTCGATTAACCGGCACAGGTCGTAGTAATGGCGGGCCATGTATTCTTTGCGCCGCTTGCCGCCGGCAGGACGGAAGGTTTCTTCGTGCAGCAGCATGGCCTTTTCCCAAAAGGTTCGCTTCGGCATCACCGCACGTACTTCAACCTTGTCTTCGGGAAGCAAATCCGGAAAAGCATCGCTGACGTAAGGGGAGATCTTGATTGTTGCAGATGGGTCTGTATCGGAACGTGCTCCCATCTCGATCTTGACCGCTCGCCGTAGATAGGCCGCTCCGGCAGGAAACGCCGTCGGGTAGTTGAACAACAGGGTTTGGCCATCCGGATCAGCCGGATCATCCAACAACGCCCAGTTAAGCGAAGCAGGAATATCTGCGGACATTGCTTCCTGCAATGCCGGTCGAATGTCCTCCTTGACGCATTTTTGACATGCTTCACGCAGTGCATCGAGGCGCTTTTTCGTCTGTTTTTTACTGGGAGCTTCCTCCGGGGCATTATCACCATCAAACCCAAGCACCCCACGGTTGATAACGATATCGATATCCTCTGAAAATCTCTCGATGAGTTTCCACCCTTTGGCGAGCGACGTGCCGCCTTTGAAGGTCAGTTGCTCCCCCCAGGTCGGAAGCCGGAATAGCTTGTCGAGCGTCCAGCAAACCCAAAAGTCCTTTTCCACGGCCACTTCGGCCAGGTTCAATTGTGCGCCTGTTTGGGTACACACCAGATTGCGGCGTTCCTCCGTCATGCCAATAAAAGTTTTCATTCAGATTTCTCCCTGCCTGCCAGGTCGCGGATGATGTCGGCAATCCAGGCAGGAGCACAACGAATATCTTTCATCAATTGGGACTTGGCCTGCCCATCGAGAACCCGATCCAGTTGTGCGATGACCTGTTTATCAACATGCTCCTGCCCCAAGTGCCGCAAAGCCTGGATGACCAGACCGCTGACCTTGCCGGCGGTTGCCATGTTGCGCGGCGTTGTCCGCTTCAAGGTGATCTGCCGTTTGCCGATTTGCACGGTACGGGAGAGACTGTCCGTCAGATAGGTGACCTTCATCGGCACCTGGGTGGAAAGCCCGAGCAGATTGGCGGCGTAGGCCCCCGTCGGCTGCATACGGGCGGCGTCCCGGCCAGCCAAAGCCGTAGCGATGTCATCTGTAGAGGGCTGCAAGGGTCCTAGCTCAAGGTCAGTCTTCGGGTAGTCATAGAGACCTCGGGCCAACTGGCGAATCATTCCGGATTGCTTGTAGCGCTTCAAGGCCGAAGCAATGGCATCGCGGCTACCGAGGTCCTTGAAGTGGATTGGAGTAAAAACCCAACCCCTACCATGACCGTATATCCGGCTAAGTATCTGACTATCTGTATTTTTCGAGTTTTTTTTCATAGCGCACCTGACACAAAAATATATGTATTTTTGTGTCAAATAATAACCTGTTTACTGCCCGTTGTCGATTCATTCCAGCATTTTCAGCAGTCCGTCCATCGACGACCGCAACCCCTGCGAGCTTTCCTGCCAATTGGCAATGGCCTGATTGAGACTCGTTTTCCCATAAAGCGCTTGTTCCTCCGCAACTCTCCCCGCCGCAGCCGTTTGCGCCCGAGATTAACACTTTTTCTCGATTTTCCCAAAAGAAAACAGCCCCTTGGCCGAAGCCAAGGGGCAAGTCAATGTGATGGTGCGCGGTGGCCCAAGGGGGATATTATGCTAACTCGCTTCGAAGCCAGGATGGCCTGTACAGATGCATCCCTGTTGGAAATGCTCTTGTTATTTGAAGGGGGGCATGCTAGAAACAATTTCCAAGAATGAGGGGGAAAAATTAATGATCGCTTTTATCCTATACCTGATCCTCGCCTACCTGATCGGTGCCATTCCCACCGGCCTGCTCCTCACCCGCCTGACCGGCGGGGGGGATATCCGCAGCGTCGGCAGCGGCAACATCGGCGCCACCAACGTGTATCGCACCGCCGGCCGCAAGCTCGGCATCCTGACCCTGATCGGCGACGCCCTGAAAGGCCTGCTGCCGGTGCTGGTCGCCGCCACCCTGCTCAGCTACGGTGACGAACGGCTTGGCGCCGTGGCGATTGCCGCTTTCCTCGGCCACTGCTACCCGGTCTACCTCGGCTTTAAGGGCGGCAAGGGCGTGGCTACAGCCCTCGGCATCTACCTGGTCCTCTCCCCGCTGGCCGTTCTGGGAGCTTTCCTGATCTTTGCCGGTCTGCTGTGGAAATGGCGCTATGTCTCCCTCGGCTCCATCTGCGCCGCCGCCAGTATCCCGGCGCTGGTTTACCTGGTCGAGCGTTCCCTGCCGCTGCTGCTCGCCACCCTGGTTATCAGCAGCATCGTCATCATTCGCCATCACAGCAATATTTCGCGCCTGATCAACGGCACCGAAAACCCTTTCAATATCTGATGAAACGCCGCTTTTTTCTTTTTATCGCCTTTCTGGCCCTCTTGCCGATACTGTATGTCGGCGGTCGCTTCGCCCTGTTTCTGACGCGGCCCGTGGCGCCCCATATCGAGCGCACCGTTGTCGTACCGGCCGGGACGTCCTTCGGCAGGGTGGCGGAGCAATTGCACGGCGCCGGCATCGTTGCCAGCCCCGCCCAGTTCAAACTGCTCGCCCGTCTGCGCGGCGACGCGCCGAAAATCCAGGCCGGCGAATACCTGTTTGTCGAACCGGCGACTCCCGGACAGGTCCTGGACCGCCTGGTCGCGGGCGACATCATCCTCCTGCGACTGACGGTACCGGAGGGTTTTTCCCTTTTCGAAATCGCCGGGAAACTGCAGCGACTGGAATTCGGCGACATGAGTTCCTTCCTTTCCCTGACAACCGACAAGGAATTCATCCGCTCTCTCGGCATCGAAGCCCCCAGCCTGGAAGGATACCTGTTTCCGGAAACCTACACATTCGGCTCCCGGACCACCAGCCGACAGCTGCTTACCTCCATGGTCGGGCAGTTCAAGAACCACACCCCTCCCGCCCTGTTGCAGCAGGCCGAAAAACAGGGGCTTGATCTCCACCAACTGGTGACCCTGGCTTCCATCATTCAGAAAGAAGCCGGCAACAACCGGGAAATGCCCCTCATCTCCGCCGTTTTCCATAACCGCTTGAATATGGGAATGCCCCTGCAGGCCGACCCCACGGTCATCTACGGCATCAAGGATTTCGACGGCAACCTTACCCGGAAACATCTGCTCGATCCGACTCCCTACAACACCTACCGCATTCCAGGCCTGCCCCACGGGCCGATCACCAACCCGGGCAGCGAGGCCCTGCAGGCCGCGGCCAACCCGGCGTCCGTCAACTACCTCTATTTCGTCGCCCGCGGCGATGGCGGCCACCAGTTTTCCGCCACGCTGCGAGAGCACAACGCGGCGGTCCGCCGCTACCAGCTCAGGCGTTGAGCAAGTCCTTCTTCTCCTCGCCGGAAGAACAAAAACTTCACCCCAAAAAGGCAAAATTGGACGCGGATAAAGGCGGATAAACGCG
>Ga0214472_10002475_pt1 | contig 19849 bp, 20 predicted proteins | sample RVTome_6_FD_207662 | JGI IMG/M metagenome (GOLD analysis project Ga0214472, IMG submission 207662) | Soil microbial communities from uranium-contaminated site in the Upper Colorado River Basin, Wyoming, United States - RVT140D175 | ecosystem: Environmental > Terrestrial > Soil > Contaminated >...
GGTCTCTCCTTGGCCTGGTGGAACTACGAGGCGATCTCGGAAAGGGTTTCCCGCGATGTCGTGGAGACGGCCCGGACGGCGGCTCTGCGGCTGGCCGGGCTCGGCGCGCGGATGGCGCCGGAGCCCGTCACGCTCGACACCGAGGGCGTCGACGACGCGTGGCAGGTCCTGGATTTTGTCGATGCCTTCGCCTCGCGCGGAGAACGCCTTTGCGCCGATCCGGCCACGCGCGATTTGCTCACCCCGTACGTGAAGACCAGATTTGCAGATGCCGCTAAGGTCACCGGCGCGATGTATTCCCGTGCAGTTCGCAGGCGGGCTGTCTTCATCAGAGAAATGGAGCGGGTCTTCGCCGACTGCGACCTCTTACTCTCGCCGACGCTAGGGGTGCCCGCGCCGGCAATTGACCCAAACGACATAACCCAGCGCATCCCGGCCATCGTCGCCTATACGTTGCCTGTGAACTTTGCCGGCTACACCGCCGCCACCGTTCCTTGCGGCTTTGTCGACGGCCTGCCTGTCGGGCTTCAGATCATCGGCCGACCGAATGAGGAGGCGCTCGTACTCCGCGCTTGCCGGGCTTTCGAACGAGCGTTGCCCTGGAAGCAGATTCGACCGGCCCTCCACCCACCAGGAGATCAGAATGGAGAACTACGCAAATCTATTTAGCCTTGATGGAAGGCGAGCCTTGGTCATCGGCGCCGCCAGCGGCATCGGCCAGGCCAGTTGCCTCGGCATGGCGAGCTTCGGCGCCGAAGTCGTTTGCGCCGACATCAACAAGGACCAAGCCGCCCAAACCGCGGAAATGATCAAACAACAGGGCGGCAAGGCGCAGGCAATCCGCCTCGACATGTGCGATCCGGACAGCATCGCGAGCGCCGCGGACGCCATCGGCACGCCGGACGTGCTGGTTGTCACCCCCGCCATCAACGTACGCAAGCGGCTGGTCGACGTCACCGACGATGAGTTCGACCGTGTCATCGAACTCAACCTGAAGGGAAATTTCCGCGTCTTCAGGACCTTTGCTCCGCGCATGGCCGAACGCGGCAAGGGCTCCATCATCGCGTTTTCGAGCGTACGGGCCAATGTGGTCGAGCCCGGTCAAGGGGTCTATGCCGCCACCAAGGCGGGAACCCTGCAAATGGTCCGGGCGCTGGCGGCTGAGTTCGGCGAGAGCGGTCTGCGCGTCAACGCGATCGCGCCCGGGGTCGTCGAGACTCCGCTGACCCGCCAGATCAAGACGGACGAGGCGTGGTATCGCGCATATGCGGACAAATCCATGATGCGGCGCTGGGCGCAGCCATCGGAACTTGTCGGCGCCGTCGTGTTCCTTGCCTCCGACGCGGCTTCCTACGTCACGGGCTCGTATCTGCTGGTCGACGGCGGCTGGACTGCTGCCGACGGCCGCTTTTCGCCACCTTTACCCGCCGCGGCTGCCACACACGGCTGATCCCATGGCCACGTTGCTCAAGGTCGAAAACCTGAAAACTTACTTCGGTACCCGCAGCGGCTTGCTGAAGGCGGTCGACGGCATCGACCTTGAGGTTCAGGAAGGGCAGACCCTGGGAATCGTCGGTGAATCCGGTTCCGGGAAGAGCGTCACCGGGCTCTCCATCATGCGGCTGATAGAGGAGCCCGGTTACAACACGCCGGAAAGCCGGATTTGGTTTCGCGGGCAGGACATCGCCGACTTGACTGAACGCGAGCTGCTGGGAATCCGCGGCAACGAGATTTCCATGATTTTTCAGGAGCCGATGACATCTCTCAACCCGGTCTACACTATCGGCGAACAGATCATAGAAGCGGTGCGCCTACATCGTGACGTGAGTCGAGGGGCGGCGCGTGATCGCGCCATCGAGATGCTGACGCTGGTGGGCATACCAACGCCGGAACGGCGCGTCGACGACTACCCCCATCAATTGTCGGGCGGCATGCGACAACGGGCCATGATTGCCATGGCGCTGTCCTGCGATCCGAAGCTGCTGATCGCTGACGAACCGACAACGGCCTTGGACGTGACCGTGCAGGCGCAGATTCTGGATCTTCTGCGCGAACTGCGGGAGCGAAATACCATGACCATCATGCTGATTACCCACGATCTGGGGGTGGTTGCCGAGATGTGCGACGAAGTCGCGGTCATGTATGCGGGAAAGGTGGTCGAGCGCGGACCGGTGGATCAGGTGCTGAGCCGACCGCGGCACCCGTATTCCGAGGCGCTGCTTCAATCCATTCCGCTATTGGGCATGACACAGGCCAAGCCGTTGAAGGCAATACGCGGCATGGTTCCGAGCCCGCTCGCTTGGCCCGAAGGATGCCGATTTGCGGCGCGTTGCGACTATGCATTTCCGCGCTGCTGGGCCGAAAGCCCGGAGCTGATGCGCACCGGCGCGGGCAGTTCGGCATGCTGGCTGCGGCACCGTGAGCCGGATCCAGCTGTCGCAGTCGAGACAAGGCCGGAGCCGGGACATGGGTGAACCGCTTCTCACTGCCCGCGGCGTCGTCAAGCATTACCCGATAAGGCGAGGCCTGCTGCAGCGCGAGGTCGGGCGGGTACATGCGGTCGACGGTTTTGATCTCGACGTCTTTCCCGGCGAGACGGTTGGTCTCGTCGGTGAATCCGGATGTGGCAAGTCGACCATCAGCCGGGTGCTGGTCGGGCTCCTCAAGCCCACCGCGGGCCAGGTATTTTTTGCTGGGCAAGACATCAGCAAGTTGCACCGTTCGGAGCTGAAGCTGATCCGCCGCGATATCCAATTCGTGTTCCAGGACCCCATCGGGTCGCTCGACCCACGCATGAAAGTCGGCGATATCGTCGCCGAGGGACTGGATGCACAGGGCGGACTGTCGCGAACTGAAACAGGCAAGCTTGTGCGGGAAATCCTGCATAGCGTCGGCTTGCCCGAAGAGGCGATGCGCCGCTATCCGCACGAGTTCTCCGGTGGCCAGAGACAACGCATCGGCATCGCGCGCGCGCTGGTCCTGCGGCCGAAACTCGTCATCGCCGACGAGCCGGTTTCGGCCCTTGACGTTTCCATTCAGTCACAGGTGCTCAACCTGCTCGTAAAACTGAAGCGCGAACTTCAGCTGACCTATGTCCTCGTGGCGCACAACATGGCGGTGGTCGGCTATATCAGCGACCGCATCGCGGTCATGTATCTCGGCAAGATCGTGGAGCTTGCAAAAACAGCGGACCTTTTCGCGAGTCCGCTACACCCCTACACGCAGGCTCTGCTTTCGGCGGTCCCCGAGCCGGTCGTCGGACGGCAGCGGCAACGGATCGTGCTGAGCGGCGACGTCCCCAGCCCGGTCAATCCACCGTCGGGTTGTCGATTCCGCACCCGCTGTTCACGGGCGCAGGCGATTTGCGGGGTTCAAGAACCACAACTGCAGGCGCGGGCGACCGCTTCGGCGGATCACTTCGCCGCTTGCCATTTCGCCTGACCGGATCGGCCGCTGCTGCCCGGACGAGGCGACAAAGCTACCGAGCGATTGAAACTCGTCGTGCCGGTGCGGATCAGGCATCTGAGGGGCGAGCAGTCGCCGCGCCACGCCAAGCTGCTTTCGGCTGGCAGCGAGAGGATGCAACAAGCCGTGCGATCTTACGCGTGAATCGGCGGATCGCACCCGCCGCGGCTTCGTCATTCGCGCCAAGATTCTGATTCCGCAGGTTTGCCTATCCAACGCTCATTCCGTCGATCATTGCCGAGCATCGCCCTGACGAACCGGTCCCAGATTTCCATGCCCTTGCGCTTGTCGGGCATGTAGTTCCAGCGGTCGTAGCTTTTGGAGCTGGTAGCCGGGGTCGGCGTTGCCCCCAATGTCGCGCTGGCGGAAGCCGCTGGACTGACAGTGGAGAATGGCATTGTTGTAGACGGGTCCTTCCGGACTTCTGAACCGGCCGTCTATGCAGCCGGCGATTGCTGTTCCTTCCCTTACAGGGGCAACCCGGTGCGGCTGGAAAGCTGGCGCTCTGCGCAGGACCAGGAAAACCACGTCGCCTCGGCAATGCTGGGCGGCGAAGAAGCCTATTGCCGCGTCCCTTGGTTCTGGTCCGATCAGTACGACCTGACGCTGCAAGCAGCGGGTCTTCCGGACGTCACCCGTCCCTTCATACGCCGGGATCTCGGCGACGGCGCATTCGTGCTGTTCCAGCTCGGCGACGATGGAACGCTGCTCTCGGCCAGCGGCATCGGAACCGGCAACGCGGTCGCAAAAGATATCCGCCTCGCCGAGATGATGATCGAGCGCGGGCTCGCTCCCGATCCGGCGCAACTCGGCGATCCCAATGTCAATCTCAAGGCGCTGCTCAAGGGCTGAGCGCGCCGAACCAAAGACCCACCGGTGGGACCAAGGGCGAGCCATGAACTGCAGCGGGAAATTCTCATCACCGAAAACGCGTCGAGCCATGCTCGAGGTCATCGCGATGTAGCTCGACGTGAGTTCCTGTGGTCCTCGCCGTGAACGACGACTCTGGCGGGCGCATCCCTGCCATCTGAACAGCTCGATTCTGACGAAGGCCCCGGGGCGTCGGGTCGCACAGTTGCGAGGATCGCCGGGTCAAGACCGAGGCGTCGATCTCTCGGCTCAGTTCTGCGAGAGTCCCGTTGCGTTCGGTCCGCCGATGCAGCAGCGAGCGACGTGCCGACCGCGGGGTCGCTGGCGGCTGCCAAACCAGCCCCGATTGTCCAGGCGGCAGATCGCGCACGAAACGGCGGAGCGCTTCAACAGGGCCTCCGCTGGTCACTTTGAGCGGCGCGCGGCTTCGGTGCCGCCCACGCTTTGCTCTTCACACAACCTTGCCGCGGGCCGTCACCGGCCAGGTTTCGACCGTGCCGCCATCGATGATGTGCACGGCATCCACCATGTTCGTCACCACGCAGGCGTGGTTGGGCACGATGCGCACGGTCTCACCCACCGCCAGGCCGATCGCGCCGGTTGAGACGAGCCGGCCGTGCTCCTCGGAAAGCTGGTCGATCGAGATGTCGGGCCGCCCAAGGACATGGCCGTGGCCCGTCAGGCCAAGAAGGTCTGACGTCAGCACCTTGCTGCCGGCGTCGATGATGGCGCGGTCGGCGGCGGGTTCCGAGACGACGGTCGCCAGGACGGTCAGCGCGCAGTCCTCCCAGCTACACACGCCGCGGGCCACGAGCGAGCGATCATTGTAGACATAGGTGCCCGGCCGGTGTTCGGTGACGATTGGGACCAGATGCGCCGACATCATGTCCGGCGAACCGCCCGAAGAGATCACCTCGGCCCGCTGCCCCGAGGCTTCGATGAGGCGGCGCGCCTCCGTCATGAAGGATTGCACCGCCCCCGTTCCGCCGACCGGCGGATAGGTCATGAGACCGGCAAAGCCGAGACCCGGCGATGCGGCGATTCGGGCCGCAAGCTCCGCCGCCGCCTGCGGCGTCATCACCCCGCACCGCCTGGCGCCGGTGTCGCATTCCACCAGCACCCGCAGCGGCGCGTCCGCGCCGGCGAAGGCGCGCGACAGCCCTTCCGCCACCGCCGCGCTGTCGGCCACGACCGACAGCCTCACGCGCCGCGCGAGGGCTCGCAAGCGGGCGAGCTTTCCCCCGCCGACGACATTGTAGGTGATCAGCACGTCACGGATCTCTGGGCTGTCCTCGACCATGGCCTCGGCCTCCGAGACCTTCTGGCAGGTGATGCCAACCGCACCAGCCGCAAGCTGCAGCTTGGCGATTTGCGGCAATTTGTGGGTCTTGATGTGCGGACGGACCTTGATCCCGTGCGCGTCGGCATAGGCCTGGAAGCGGGTGATGTTGGCCTTTGTCACATCGAGATCGACAACGACGGCAGGCGTGTCGAGGGCGCTCAAGATCTCGTGCGGCAAGGGCGACCGTACCTTTTGATGGTCAGCAGGGGCGCAGGTTTTCGCATCGCGAGCGGCGCCCTTCAAAGATGGCTTGACAGTTTATCGCGCCTGCCACTAAATCCGTCAATCCAGTAAAATAGACACATGTCCAGTATACTGGATAAATTGAGTCTAGCCAAACAGGGGAGAAGTCATGACCAAGTCCATGCGTGCCGTCGCATTGTCGCTGGCGGCGGCCACCATCCTTTCGGCAATACCCGCGCTCGCGCAGCAGGCCAGCAAGCTCGACGAGGTTCTTGCCCGCGGCCACCTGATCCTCGGTACCGGCAGCACCAACGCGCCGTGGCACTTCAAGAGCGCCGACGACAAGCTGCAGGGTTTCGACGTGGATATGGGGCGGATCATCGCAAAGGCGTTGTTCAGCGATCCGGAGAAGATCGAGTACGTCAACCAGTCATCCGATGCCCGCATCCCGAACATCACGACGAACAAGGTAGACATTACCTGCCAGTTCATGACGGTAACCGGCGAGCGCGCCCAGCAGGTCGCCTTCACCATCCCCTACTACCGCGAGGGAGTGGGCCTGATGATGAAGGGCGACAACAAGTATGCCGACTACGCAGCGCTGAAGGCTGCGGGCTCGTCCGTGACGATCTCGGTGCTGCAGAATGTCTATGCCGAGGACATGGTGCACGCTGCGCTGCCCGAGGCGAAGGTTGACCAATACGAGTCCCAGGACCTCATTTATCAGGCGCTGGAGTCGGGCCGCGCCGACGCGGCGGCCACCGACCAGTCGTCGCTCGCCTGGTACATGACCCAGAACCCTGGCCGGTACAAGGATGCCGGCTATGGCTGGAACCCGCAGAGCTATTCCTGCGCGGTGGCCCGCGGCGACCAGGACTGGCTCAACTTCGTCAACACCGCGCTGCACGAGGCGATGACCGGAGTTGAGTTCGACTTCTACGCCAATTCCTTCAAGACCTGGTTCGGCAACGAACTCGCCCCGCCGCAGATCGGCTTCCCGGTCGAGTTCAAGTAAGGCGGACGCCAGATGCGGGGCGGCGCTTTGTGCCGCTCCCGCATTCGGCCAGAATTGGCGCTCGATGGGATACACGCTCAACTTTTCTGCGGTCTGGCGCAGTTTCGACCGGCTGCTGGCGGGGCTCGGCCTCAGCCTGATGCTGGCCGTAGTTGCAATCCTGATCGGCTGCGCGATCGGCCTGTTCGTCGCCTTCGCACTGCGTTCGAGATCGAGCTGGCTACGATCTCCGGCCGCACTCTACGTAACCGTGATCCGCAACACGCCGATTCTCGTCCTCGTGCTTTTCACCTACTTCGCGCTGCCCCAGCTTGGCGTGCGGCTCGGCAAGATCGAATCCTTCGTCGCCACGCTCGCGGCCTATTCGGGCGCCTATCTCGCCGAGGTCTTCCGGGCCGGCCTCATCTCCGTGCCGCCGGGCTTGCGCGAGGCGGGGCTCGCCATCGGCCTGACCGAGATGCAGATCCGCACGTCCATCACGCTGCCGGTGATGCTGCGCAACGTGCTGCCGGCGCTGTCGAGCACCTTCATCTCGCTGTTCAAGGACACGTCGCTGGCGGCGGCCATCGCCGTGCCCGAACTCACCTTCGAGGCACGCAAGATCAACGTCGAGACGTTCCGCGTCGTGGAGACCTGGATCGTCGCGAGCTGCCTCTACGTCGCCACCTGCACGGTGCTTGCCGTGCTGATGCGCGAGGTCGAGCGCCGGCTCCGGATTCCCCGGTGAGCGCCGTGGAGCCCTTATCATTCCTCGACCATCTCTGGCTCGCCCGTATGCCGCTCCTCAGGGGGCTGGGCTTCACCGTCACTATCTCGTTTCTGGCAATCGTCGCCGGTTCGCTGCTCGGCATCGTGGTCGGTCTTGCGCTGACCTACGGAGCCTGGCCGCTGCGCTGGCTGGCGCGCCTCTACACGGACTTCATCCGCGGCACGCCCGTATTGGTGCTGGTCCTGGCGAGCTTCTACGTGCTCAGCACGGTCGGCCTGCAACTGAGCCCTTTCCAGGCGGGCGTGTTCGCGCTCGCCGTATTCTGCAGTTCGCATGTCGGCGAGATCCTGCGCGGCGCGCTGCAGTCGATCCCCGTCAGCCAGACCGAGGCGGCAAAAGCGATCGGGCTGACCTTCCCGCAGACCTTCGCCTATGTGCTCGTGCCGCAGGCGATCCGCCAGATCCTGCCGACCTGGGTCAATACCGCGGCCGAGATGGTCAAGGCCTCGACTCTGCTGTCGGTCATCGGTGTCGGCGAACTGCTGCTGTCGACACAGGAAATCATCTCCCGCACCTTCATGAGCTTGCCCTTCTACTTCCTCGCCGGCGCTCTCTATTTCGCTATCAACTTCGGCATCGAGCGCTTCGGCAAATATATCGAGCACCGGACCACGATCTCAGCGTGAGCCTTTCGTCATGACCAAGCTTTTGGAAATACGCGGCCTGTGCAAACGCTATGGTGCCACCGAGGTCCTCAAAGGCGTCGATTGCGACATGGACAAGGGCGACGTGGTTTGCGTGATCGGCTCGAGCGGGTCCGGCAAGACCACGATGCTGCGCTGCATCAACATGCTGGAGGATTTTCAGGACGGGACGATCCGCATCGACGGCAAGGAAATCGGCTACGAGGCGGCGGGCGGCGTGCGCCGGCGCAAGCGGGAAAGGGAGATTGCAAGGCAGCGCATGCTCACGGGCATGGTGTTTCAGCAATTCAACCTGTTTCCGCACATGACCGCGCTCGACAATGTCACCCTCGGCCTGATCAAGGTGAAGAAAATGCCGCGCGACGAGGCCCTTGCGATCGCCGAGCGCTGGCTTGAGAGGGTCGGCGTGCTGGAGCGCAAGGGGCACTATCCAGGCCAGCTGTCGGGCGGCCAGCAGCAGCGTGTTGCGATCGCCCGGGCCATCGCCATGAACCCGAGGCTCATGCTGTTCGACGAGGTGACCTCCGCGCTCGATCCGGAGCTCGTCAACGAGGTGCTGCAGGTCATCAAGGACCTCGCCTCCGATGGCATGACAATGCTGATCGTCACGCACGAGATGCGTTTCGCCTACGAGGTGTCGACGCGCGTCATCTTCATGAATCAGGGGCGCATCGGCGAGGAAGGCGACCCGCGCGAAATGTTCGTCACGCCCAGGACCGAGCGCCTGGCGGAGTTCCTCAAATCCTCAACATTTGCATAGAACAATGGAGAATTGACTTGTCGATAAAGCGCTACGGTACCGGCGAGACCGGTGCTGGAAAACAGCCTTTGCCGTTCGCGCGAGCCGTCGAGGCCGATGGCTGGCTCTACGTATCGGGCCAGGTGCCGATGAAGGACGGCGTGATCGTCGAGGGCAGTATCGCCGAGCAGTCCCGGCGCGCGATGGAAAACTTGATTGCTATCCTGAAGGAAGCCGGCTACGGGCTCGAGCATGTCGTGCGCGTCGGTGTCTGGCTCGACGATCCACGCGACTTCTGGACCTTCAACGGCGTCTATGCCGAGTACTTCGGCGAGAACCCGCCCGCACGCGCTTGCGTGCAGTCGCGTATGATGGTCGATTGCAAGGTCGAGATCGATTGTGTGGCCTACAAATCCGGATGATGGATTCGGGAGGCGCGCCCGCGGGTCGCGCCGTTGCCGGAGTGAAGCATGGACGACATTTCTTCGGACCTGACAACGCGCAGGGCGAGAGGCCTCGACCGCGCCTTCGAGATCCTCGATTTTCTGCGCCACGCGCGAATGCCCATGCGGCCTAACGAAATCGCGCAGCGCATGGGCGTGCCGCGCTCCTCGGTATATGAGCTGGTAAACCTGCTCCTGCGCCAGGGCATCCTCGAATATCAGGGGGAGGGTGGCCGCGTGTTCCTCGGCAGGAGGCTCTATTTCCTCGGCACCGCTTATGCCGAGCAGTTCGACCTCATGCGCGAATGCGACAAGCTGCTGACACGAATCACCGAGGAGACGCGCGAGACTGCGCAACTATGCATGCTGGACGGCAACAAATATGTCGTCGCCCAGATGCGAGAGGGAAAGCGCTCGTTCCGTATCCTATCGAGCATCGGCGAGCGCGTGCCGATTCCGTGGACGGCCTCTGGCAGGCTTCTCGTTTCGCATCTGGACGATGCCGAAATACTGGAATTCATCCCGCGCGAGGATTTCCGACTGCCGAACGGCGACTGGCTCGACCCGGCAGAGTTCGTCGCGCAGGTTCGCAAGGCCGCCGTCGTCGGCCACTTCACGTTCAACAGCGCGGTCGAGACCTTCACACACTGCTTCGCGGTTCCGGTCCACCACGGCGACGGCGCCTGCGTGGCAACGCTGTGCCTCTTGACCCCGAAGGAGGACGGCCTGAAAAACCACGCCGCCTATCTCGATGTCCTCAAGGGCTGCGCGCAGGAGCTTTCCGCATCGCTTGGAATTCCGGCAGCGTCCGGCAACGACCGGCCGAGGCAAAGTGCCCAGACGGTCTGAAGGCCAGAACATCGGAAATCCAGTCATATGACACGAGCGCAATATTCGGCGGCGATCATGTTTTCCAGCCCGGCCATGGTGCCCGGCAAGTTCGGATGATCTAGCGGGTTCGTGGCGTCACCATCCGCAATCGCAGCCGCGCGGCTCACCTCACCGCCGCACGATCTTTGACGATGGGAAGGCGCTTGAGATGGGTATCGACCTTTTCCGTGACGCGCTTGTCCTGCGGCAGGTGCGCCTTTTCGGCCGCCCAGAGGTCCAGAAAGCGCGCGACGGTTTCCTGCGCGGTATCGAGGACCTGCTTCTCCGGCAGGCCGCCCTTGGCCGCAAGGTAGGAGAGCTCATCCAGAGTGAATTCATCAAAGCGCCTGGTGCGCGCGAATTTGAGCGCCGCCTCGTCATCCTCGATGTAGGCGACCGTCGATACGAAATCATAGGCCGGTGAGAGCACAGGCGTGCGCCGATCGGGATAGATCAGGGACCAGTTCTTGATGTGCATATCGGCATTGCCAATCAGCGTGTTGAATGTCAGCCGCCGGATGAACTCCGCAAACCCGGCCTCGCCGGTTTCGGCGGCAAGGACGGCCGCGATGTTGCGGTAGCTCGCCTTGCCGTATTTGTCGTCGGGATAGACACCGAACACCTGCGCGAAGTCCTCGGTGTGAATCGGGCCGCCCGGCGTGCGGTCAAAGCGAGCGATCGCAAAGGCCTTGCCGCGCAAATCGCCGATCCCGTCGGGAAGATTACCGATGCTGTCAACATCCACGAGCGCGATCTCCGGCACTTCAATGCCGACGCGGCGCGCGAGGGTTAGCATGGCATACTCGTTCTCCGGCACGCCTTCGAAGCGGGCCGACGGAAGCTTGACGATCCATGAACCGCCCACGCCTTTCGCAGGGATCGTCAGGCCCTTGTTCGCCTTTCCATCATGGACGGCGGAGAATTTCAGTTGCACGCCGGCGAGCGAAAACCGCAGCGCGTTCTCCTTGCGCTCCTGAGCGTTCCTCTCGCCATCATCCAGCCCCGGAGGCCAGGCTTCACCGTCCGCTGGTTCGACCGTCAGCGCGCCGGGGAGATCGCGGCCCAAGGCCCAGAGCAGGAAGAATTCGCGCTCGGGCTGCACGCCTGCGCGGGCGGCCAGATACTCGCGCAAATGCCCTTCCGGGAGCAGGTTCGAAAAGTAGGGCAGCAGGCGCTTCTGCTTGACCGGCCACTGCGTGATCAGCGCGCCGAACTCGTCCTTGAACGACAGGCCCAAGGTCGGCCGATTCTGATCGGCGACATACTCGTCGGTAAAGGCGAACACCGTCCGGTCGCCCTGCACATGGGTGAGGGTTCCGATCTTCGTGCCGTGGAGGTGGACATTGAGGACAGAAACATCAGCCATGATCGTCCCCTCCATCCTCATCGAGACGGTACGCTGGCCGCGGTAACGCGGCGGCAGGCAAGCCGAGAGCGATCTGGTTGCGAAGCTGCCGGATGGTGTCCGCCGCCTGCGCAAGGGAGCGCAGGGTTTCGGGCGGCAGCACCTTCACGGTTTCGGTGGCCTCGCGAATCTGTGCCAGTTGCTTCTGAACCGGCTCGTAGGCCTTGCGGACCTCTGCAAAGAGGCTGGCAAAGCCGCCGCCAGCGCTCTGCAGATTCTTGAGGGACTGCAGACTGTCCTGCAGTTGCTTCAATGCCGCCTGGTCTGGAAACAGCGCCTGCGCGCTCTTGACGGCTTCGAGCGTCCGCTCGAATTCGCGGACGGCCTTTGCCGTATCGGCGGTTTTTTGGGCGGCGGGCGGAGGAACTGTGCTGCGGACCACTGTCTCGACTGCCGGGACGGCCTTGCGCGGAACGAGCTTCAGATCCAGATCGAGCACACGCGCGAGCTCGATCAGGCTGGATAGGCGGATATCCGTCCCGCCGCTCTCGATCTTAGAAATATGGCTTTGCGGTACGCCGGTGCGCGCGCTGAGGCCGCGCTGGCTGAGACCCTTTGCCTCCCGCGCCTCTTTCAGCGTCCTGATGATGTCCTCAGTTGCGTAACTCATGATATGCTTTTCCAGATCATTCCGTGGCCTTGATCTAATTTAGCATATCATATCTGGGAAAGGCGTGTCAAGCTCTGTGATATAGTTTTGCATATCACGCTGCGTCGATGATATGCTTTAGCATATCATCGACTCTCTCTAGGGGCTCTACACGGCCCGGCGTATAGCGCTGCTTCATGCGCTGCAGCGTATAAGCGGCAGCACGGCTATTCCCGCCAGCCGATCCGGAGCTTCGTCCAGCATGTGCTGACAGGCAGGCAACCGTACCGCGACAAGACGGTGACGACCCATCTGCGGACCTTCTTCCAGTATCTGTTCGCACGCGGGGCGACGGCGACCAACCTCGCGCTGAGCATCCCTAAGACAGCGCAGCGCTGGGATGCGCGACTGCCCCGGCACCTGTCGCCTGAAGAGGTCGAGGCCGTTCTCGCCTCGGTGCGCTTCAATCCGCGGCACGGCGCGCGGGATTACGCAATGCTGTTGGTCATGGCGCGGCTCGGCCTGCGTGCGCCCGAAGTCATCGCGATCCAGCTTGACGATATCGACTGGCGGGCCGGCGAACTGCTGGTGCGCGGCAAGGGCAAGCTGCACGACCGCTTGCCGATAACGGCCGAGCTTGGCGAAGCCCTGAGCCGATATCTTCGCGAGGAACGTGGCCCGACAAACTGCCGGGCGGTGTTCGTGACGCATCGGGCGCCGCATCGACCGTTCAAGGACGGCCAGATCATCAACGCCATCCTCAAGGACGCCTTGGCGGCCACCGGCCAGAAGCCAGTCACGCCTTATGTGGGATCGCACCTGCTGCGTCACAGCCTTGCGACCCGGCTGGTGAACGCAGGCGCATCGCTCGACGAGGTGGGAGATGTGCTGCGCCACCGCTCGCGAACGTCGACCATGGTGTATGCCCGGCTCGATACCGATGGGTTGCGATCCATCGCACAGCCCTGGCCGGTAGCGGGAGATGCACAATGAGCATCAGCTCCCAACTCGACCGCTATCTGAACGTCAGGCGCAGCCTCGGTTACGATCTTCGCACCGACGAACGCGTGCTCCGCCGCTTCGCCCGGTTTGCCGATCAGGAAGATGCTTCGCATATCGACACGGCGCTGTTCCTGCGCTGGGACGCGAGCCTGCCCGATGCGGGCACATCGACGCGATCTGCCCGGCTCGGCAAGGTGCGACCGTGACGCTTGCGGCCTCGAGCACATGCAGTTCGCCGATCAGCGCCTCGACTCCTTCCGGATCGCTGCGGACGGCATGGCTGAAGAGCAGCCTGGCGTCCGTATTGATCGCGCAGGCCCAGTGCATGTCCTTGGCGGCATCGATACCGACGTGGATTTCCATGGTTTCCTCGCGGGTATGTCCTCCTTCTGGCGGCAACCTTCCCAGGCCGGCCTCGCCCTACACAGCGATGATCCGCAGAGCCTAATCAGCGGTCGGGTCAGGTATGGGGACCGGGCGGTTCTGCCTCCCGAGCCATCAAGGGCGGCCAGCATGATAGCCATACCCGGTCCCCTGCCTTCCAACATCTTCGGTCATGCGAACCGCGCCGGAAAGGCCGATGTCGAAACGCTTCTCATTGGTAGGGCCGCATGATGTTCCGCGTTATGCGCCTCATCTCTGTCATTCCGGTGGCTCGTGATGTTCACAAGAGGCGGACATCACCGGTGTAAACGTGACGGGCGGCTCAAGCGGCAGTTCAACAGCACTGTATCGGAGTTGACTCGCCAACATGCTGATGGCCCGCGGGAACCGGCTAAGAAGCAAGCGGCAGCTGGATCTCGTGCCCTTCCAGAACCACAAATATCTGCTTGCTGCCAACAAGTACCTCTTCAGCCAGTGAAACTTGATCCTTGCGAATATGATAAATTCCGATCCTGCCACGACAGCGCAACGCACGGACTTCGTTCAAGTCCGAATGGTGAGGCATGTCACTGTTTTCGATCATGTAACATTCGTGCAGTACAAGGCCCGCATCTTCATAAAGCGCGCGCGATTCTTCGGTCGGTCGCCCATCGCCTGAATAGGAAAAAACCGCGCCGTCACACCTCAGCTGGATCGCGTGGCAAACCACCGAATGCTGGGTTCTCGCGAAACGAACGTCGAAAGGCCCAATTCTTTCCGGACCTGGAATTTCATGCCAATGGATCGGAAAAGGCCCGGAATGATCGCTTGGCACCATGCCGACTTCGCATAGGCGCTTGAAATGCGAAATTCCCCAGGCGGAGGAAAAGATTTCGAGCGGGTTTTTGCGGCCGTCGTCCGCCAGCGAAATCAGCCACGGCACAAGTCCAAAGCAGTGATCCGGGTGGTGATGCGTGAAGTAGACCGCGTCGATCGATTGGGGATCAGGGAACCGGCGCCAGAGTGCTGGAGGAACGGAGTGACCGCAATCGATGAGCAAGCGGTATCCGCCAGCCGAAACAACAATCGCGGAATTGCCTCTAATCGGATCGCTCGCTTCTCCGACGCCAAGGACCGTAACGATCATGTCGAAATCAGCCTCCAATCTTGGCGATAACGTCGGCCTTCAGGAATCGTTCGATCACCAGCATGAAGCCCACGGACGGGATCAGGAGGATGAGGGCCGTGATTGCCGCGATCTGGTAATTTCCCCCCATCGATGCGTTGAACATCAGTAGTGGCAGCGTGATTACGTCTGGCACGCCGACGAAGTAGGTGCCTGTGAACTCGTCAAGGGAATCGAGAAACACGAACACCGCCGCTGCCATGATTCCTGGCAATGCAAGAGGAAGGTCGACCGTGAAGAAGGTTCGCGCCTGGCTCGCACCGAGATTTCGCGCCGCTTCTGCCAGCGATCGGTCGACCGCGGCAAACGCCGCCGCGGCGATCCACACGGATAGCACCAGGCCGTGCAAGGAGTGTACCAGCACGACGCCCATGACCGTGCCGTTCAGGCCGGTGCGATAAAAAATCTGTGCGATGTTGATGTAAACCGGCAAATTGGGAAATGCCTGCGGCAGCAGGAACGCAAGCATGAACAGGCCTCGAAACGGCACGCTCAAGCGCGCCAGGGCATAGCCGGCCGGGCAGGAGATGAGCAGGGACACGCCCACGGTCAGGATTGCAATAAAGATACTTAGCCCGAGCGATTCCCAGGCTCTGCCGCGTTCTGAAAATACCCGCCCCCAAAATTCGAATCCGTACTGGGAGGGCAATGTATTCGGCCAGTACCATCGTTCGGCTACTGCCCACAGCGCCAGATTAAGGATCGGCCCGAATATCGCGAACGCGAGCAGGCCGATGACGATTCCGTAGGCCAGCCACTTTGCCGGGGCAAATGTCGACATCACAGTTTCGGCTCGCTGCGAATTCCCTGGCGCAAGTACAGCCAGGCCACCGCTGCGGTCATGAGATAGGAGATTACACCCAGCGCATTGGCAGTCCCGTAGTCGCCAAGCGAGGTGATGCGGTACGCCATATCCACGGTGATCATTGTCGGATTGCCCGCGTTGATCATCACTGGCACGGACAGGACTGAAAGCAGCGTCACAAAGGTCAGGACGGACGCAACGATCAATGGCCCCGTGACCTGCGGCACCACGATTTCGATCAAGGCCCGCAGCCTTCCTGCGCCCAAATTGCGCGCCGATTCGATCATGCTGCGATCGAGCGAAGCCATCGCGCCTGCCAGAATTAGCGTAACAAACGGCAGTTGCTTCCAGATGAAGGTGATGATTACGCCGCGCCAGTCAAGCAGCCCGAATGTGTTGATCGGATCGACCGCGCCGGTGGCAACGATGGCGTTGTTGAGAAGTCCGTTTTTGGCCAGGAAGCTGCGCATCATTTGTCCAGCGACGATGAACGGTATGAACAGCGGCCAGCGGTAGAGCCAGCGTAAGATCGCGACGATCCTCGGGTTCTCTCCGAGCGTCAAATAGCCGGCAATTGCAATCGCCAGTAGATCGGTGACGACAACGGCGCCGACGCACACGGCGCCGGAATAAAGTATGTCGCCGCCGTAGAGCTCAAAGGATCTGGCGAAATTCCCGAGCGAGTATGCCCCGCCATCGGAAAATGCGCTGAGGAGCGAAACCGAAATCGGAAAAGCAAACAAGGCAACGAGCAACGCCAGTGCCGGGGCAAGCAACAGCATCGCCCATATCCACTCCGGGATGCGCCGATTCGACGCTGCAGGCTTGATTGGGGCAGGAGCCGACAATGATGCCGACCCCTGCGCTCCGGCTCGCTTAGTTGGCAACGCGTTCATACGTCTCGAGGACGTCCGTAAAATAGTTGGAAAGCGGGAACGGCTTTCCCTTTGCCGCGAGGTCCTCGGGCGTCACGTCGGTAAACAGCTTCTGCCAGGTAGCCGGGTCGAGCTTTGTCTCGACGTTTTGGGCATCGATGCCGGGATACCAGTTGAAACGCTTGACAATGCCCTCGGCCTGCACGTCGGCACTGGTTGCCAATTCCACGAACTCCCGCGCCAGCTTGGCCGATGCTGCTTTCGCCGGAATGACGTAATACATCGGCTGTCCCGGCAATCCGGGTCCGATCAATTCCAGCTTCACATCCGGGTTCATCTTGCCGTCCGCGCGCCACGTATAGAACATGTCGACCCAGACGGGCCCCATCGCGATCTCACCGCGGTTGAGCATGTCGAGAGTGCCGGCATTGCCAGGCGTCATGGTGACATTCGCATTGAATGGCTTCATCTGCTGAAGCGCCGCCTCGATCTTGGGCTTCAAAGCCGCGTCATAAGGCCCCTTCTCCAGCTTTTCGCCTTCGCCCGTAAACGCGCCGACCCAGCCCATGACGAAGCCGACACCCGACATGCCACCCTTGATTCCATTGTAACCGAACATTTTCGGATGGTCGGCAGCCCACTTGGCGAGTTCGGCATAGGTCTTCGGCGGGTCTTTGACCACGCTCGGATTGTACGCAATCGCGATTTGGCTGTGGAACATCGGCATGACGAAACCGTCGACGTTGGTGCCTAGCGCGTTTTCGGCGGTATCGCGCGTGACCAGCTTGCCGGTGCTGATCTCGCTGCGATATTTCGCAAGCAGTTTGTCGCCCATCATCATCGCCGCTCCGCGCTGATGAACGACCGCCACGTCGATATCCCATTTCTCGGTGCCGGCCTTCGCCTGCGCATCGAGCTTCTCGAAGATCTTCAGCGAGCCGGCGTCGCCGGGACCGGTGCCAACGGCGCGGACTGTCACGCCGGGATGATCCTTCTCGAATCTCGGGCCGAGAAAGTCGTTGATGTAGTCGACCATGTTCTGGTCACCGGCGGTGACGACGTTGAGCACATCCTGCGCAAGGCCGGAGGTGGCTTGCATCGCCAATATTGCGGCCGTTGCCGCAAGAAGCGAAAATTTTCGTACCATCTTCTCTCTCCCTGATTTTGCTCTTGTTACCCCGCATTCCGCGGAAAAAGGTGCAACGCGTCCGCGGGGAGGACGATGTTGACCATATCGCCGCTTTGCAAACGTCGTGTGTCGTCAATTACGAAACGCTTCGTTCCGGAACGGACCCAGTAGCGCCAGACATCGCCGGGATAGCTCGCCTGTTCAATTGTGCCGGGCAGGCTGAGACGGCCCCTGGCAAGTTTCTCGCCAGATGGCGCAAGGCGGGCGGAAACGGCGCGGAAATAGGCATCAATTTCTCCGCCTTTGACTATTTTCTCGACCTGCGCACCACCATTTCCGACGGGCAGGGATGCCCTCGTCGATGCAGTGCCGTTTTCGTAGGCCACCTCGATCTTGCTGTCCGTGAATTTCCGAATTTTCAACCGGACGACATTATCGGCGCCCATGAAACTGGCGACAAACGGCGAAGCAGGACGATGATATACCGCTTCCGGCGTGCCGGCCTGTTCGATCTGTCCGTCGCGAAGAACGATGATGTGATCCGCCAATACCATCGCTTCCTCGCGATCATGGGTGACGTGGATCGCAGTGATGCCAAGCCTCGACTGGATTGCCCGGATCTCGCTTCGCAACTCAACCCGGATCCGCGCATCGAGATTGGATAATGGCTCATCGAGCAGGAGAACGTCGGGATCGATGGCCAGCGCCCGCCCGAGTGCCACGCGTTGACGCTGTCCTCCTGAAAGCTGTGTCGTGTTCCGGTCCTTGAGGCCCTCCAGATGCAGTAGCGCAAGCAACTTGTCGATCTTGGCGTCGATCTCACTTCGCGGCCGCCGCCTCAGCTTCAGACCATAAGCCATGTTCTGATAGACCGTCATGTGCGGCCAAAGCGCATAAGACTGGAAAACCATTGCGGTGTTGCGCTTTTCCGGCGGGGCAAAGGTGATATCGCGCCCGGCGAGCAAAATGCGCCCTGCACTCGGCAGGGTGAAACCGGAAATCGCCCTCAGCAGTGTCGTCTTGCCGCAGCCGGAGCTGCCGAGCAGAGCGACGAAACTGCCTCTTTTGACGGAGAGTGAGATATCGCGAAGCACTTCAGTCTGGCCGTACCGGACGACCACATTTTCGATTCCCAGATAGGTAGACTCTTGGTTCATTCGCCGAACCGCTGCGCGGGGTACCGTGGCAGCAAGAGTTACGCGAGTTTCAATGGGGGGGCAATGTTCGACGCCTATTCACCGAAAAGCAGCTCCTGACCCCAAACTGGCTTACACATAGCGTGACGCCAACGGCAGCTCTGCGCCTATGTCGGCCGTAGCGATCAGCTCTGCCGTTTCCCGAAAGCAGACATCGTCGTATGCGGGCGGGAGTTGTGGTTGCGCCAGGAGCGGATGCTCGGGGACTGCACGTCGAACGTCTTAGATGGGGCCGGAAGTTCCTATTCTCCAGATTGCAGCCTGGGCGGAGAGCGGAATTTCGTTGCGGATTACGTGATCTGCCGCCAAGGAGACTTGACGGAAACCGCCAAACTATATGCGCTTTCAGTGATACGATGAGAGCCCAGGCATCGGAGGAGACCCTACATGCCAACGAAAGTTTGTGCGATCGTAGGATTTGGACCGGGCCTCGGAACGGCTTATGCAGAGTCATTCCAAAAGGCCGGATATAAGCTTGCTCTCCTGAGCAGGTCAGGAGCCAGTCTACGTACAGGTGCCCCGTCCAAACCGACCGTGAGGGCGTATCCGTGCGACGCAGGACACCCTGATAGTCTCCGGTCCGCTCTGCAAGCTGCCGAGCGCGAGCTGGGACAGATCGATGTTTTGATCTACAACGCCGATCTCGCCCAGTTTGGTGCGCTTGAGGAAATCTCCGAAGATCAGTTTGAGCAAAGTTGGCGCGTCGGTGTGTTGGGACTGTTCACAGCGGCGAAACTTCTGGGACCGCGAATGTCTGAAAGCGGTTCGGGCGTGATCATCGTTTCGGGCGCTACTGCGGCTCTTCGAGGAAATCTTTGGACGACTGCATTTGCCCCGACCAAGTCGGCGCAACGCATTCTCGCCCAGGCACTGGCAAAACAATTGGGCCCAAAAGGCGTCCACATAGCCTACCTGGTGATCGACGGTGTCATCGATACCGCAGACACACGGCAGAATTT
>Ga0214472_10002477_pt1 | contig 19845 bp, 15 predicted proteins | sample RVTome_6_FD_207662 | JGI IMG/M metagenome (GOLD analysis project Ga0214472, IMG submission 207662) | Soil microbial communities from uranium-contaminated site in the Upper Colorado River Basin, Wyoming, United States - RVT140D175 | ecosystem: Environmental > Terrestrial > Soil > Contaminated >...
AACCACCCGTAGGTGAGCGCGTCATAATCGTAGCGCGCGTCGCCCAGGTGCCGTTCTCCCACCACCAGGTCCTCGGTGGCCCGTTGGTATCCGCAGTGCAGCGTGGGAGCGATGACGGCATACTGCTGATCCGCCACCTCGCCTCGCGCGGTGTGGCGCACGTGATTGTAGGCCGCCAGGTTGGGTCCCACCGACACGTCGTACCACGACATGAACCAAAGGCCCGGGACGTTGATCGGCATGTCCTCGTGCCACAGGCCGCCGCGATACCACGCGGAATCGTTTGGCGCCCGCGTGATCATCGCGCCGCCGGTCGCCACCGGCATGGAATCCGCGAAGATGCCGTGGGGGCCACCGACCGCTTCAATGATGTCCCGCTCAGGCAGGTGCGCCAGCGCCTGCGACCAGTCCACCGGCGGCAACTGCTGCGCCAGGTCGAACGCCGTGGACGCGCGAATCAGGTCTTCCTGCGATGTGTTCGGCGGGAACATCGGCCGCACCTGGTTCTGCTGGCTGTAGATCCAGGCGATGAACAGCATCTGCACCGCACCGCCACGGTACCAGTTGCCCTGTTCGAAGTAGGGTCCGACCCGGCCCACGCCGGCGCCGAAGCCCTGCGGGATGATCGTCGCGAGCCCCGGGGGCGCGGTGGATGCCACCGCGAGTTGCCACTCCGCGGTCGACGAGCATCCGATCAGGCCCACCTTGCCGTTCGACCACGGGTGTGACGCGATCCACTGAATGGCATCATGTCCGTCGGTGAGCGGCGGCCCGAGGATATCGTAGTTCCCCTCGGAGAAGAACCGCCCGCGCTCGTTCATCACCACGTACGCGTAGCCGCGCTTCACCGGGTCCAACTGCGCGGTCATCGCCCGTGGCACGCCGTTGCGAATGTCCCAGAAATTGAAGTTGTATGGTGTGCGCGAGAAGATCGTCCCATAGGTCCGCGAGGAGTCCTTCGGATAGTAGACGTCGGCGGCCATGCGTATGCCGTCGCGCATCGGCACCATCATCTTGCGCTCGATCACCGCAAGCGATTCCAGTTCGTGCTCGATATCCCAGCGGCGCTGGATCTCCTCCGGAGTGAGGCCGCCCCGCTGCGCCACGGCGGCGGGAACGGCGACGGCGAACGCTACCAAAACGAGGAAGAACGGACGAAGGATCGCGGACATGGTCAACTCCCTTGGGATCAGTATCGCTCCCGGATTCTACCTGAAAGGACAGGCGGTCGCGATCCTCAGCCCCCACCGCTCGTAATACCGCACCGTCTGAATGTTGACCCCGGCTCCGGCGTCGTGTATATGCTTCAGGTGATGACACTGCGCTCGCTTGCTGCCGCGCTTCTTATTCTTGGCACCGCGGTCCCCTACACCGCTCCCATGCTGTGCATGACGTTCGGACAGGGCCACCTCTCTCAGATGGCGTCGTGCCCGGGTGACTCGGTTGCCGTGACAGGTTCAGGACACACCGGATGCGACCTTGCGCAGTGCGCGACTCCTTCCATTGCCGCACCGCTGACTCCACTTGGGATCTCCCTGGCCCTTCCGATTGCCGAGCTACCGCGGCTCTCCGCAGACAACGACTTCGACGGTGATCTGCGGCCTCCGCCGACTCCTCCTCCCATAGCGTAGCCTCTCCCAGGAGTAGTACCCAGCCGCGTCGCACTCGCGCCGCGGCACACCACCGATTGCGCGGTCCCGCCGCGCGGGAGAGGTACCAACGTGCGACAACTGTTCCAACGCCCTTGGGTCGCCGGATCGGCTGCCCTCGTGATTGCCGCCGGTCTTCCGTCGGTTTCCTTCGCCCAGTCTGCCGTGTTCGAAGCGCCGGGACTACGGGCCTACGTCGAGCAGGTCCTCGCGCGTAACGCCGGGCTGCACGCAGCCAAGGCGCGTCTCGGGGCGGCGGAACGGCGGATCGCTCCGGCAGGCGCACTGCCCGATCCCGTCGTGACCTTCGGGGCGATGTCGGTGCCGGTCACGTCGTTCGACGTGGACCGCGAGCCGATGACGCAGTTCCCGCTGATGGTGCAGCAGCGCTTCCCGTTTCCAGGAAAGCAGGACGCGGCGACGGCGGTGAGCCGGGCCGACAGTACGGTGGCCGACGGTCGTCGTGAAACGGTGCAGGCCGAGCTCGTCGCGGATGCGGTGCGCTCGTACTACGGCCTCGCGAATGCCCGAACGGCGCTGGAGCTGTGGCGAGGGCGGGTCGCGCTCGCGGACCAGGCCATCGCGGTAGCTCATACTAGATACGAGACTGGTGCGGCCCCGCAGACCGATCTCTTGCGGGCGCGGCTCAGGAGGGCCGAACTGGACGAAGCGCGCCGGCAACTCGACGCCGTCGTCGCCGCGGGTGTGGCTCGGCTGGACGCACTCCGTGGCGGCCCGGACACACCGGTCTTCACGCCGATGTTGCTCTCAACCGCCTCGGTTCCGGGACTGCGCGGGGACTCCGTTCCAGCCGATTCGCTGCTCGGCCGGCCCTTGGTCGAGAATAGCCCAGCGCTACGGACCGCAGCCGCCGAGGTCGAGCAGGCGGAGCGTACGGCTCGTGTCTTCGCGATCTCCGGCCGACCCGATTTCATGGTCGGGTTCCAGACGGCGCTGCGGTTCGGCGGCCGTGAGCCCTTTGTGAGCGCGCTGGTGGGGATATCGGTGCCGCTCTACGCCGGACGCAAGCAGACGCCGGCCGCCCAGGCCGCCCGTCTGGATGCGGACGCGGCGGACTGGCGGTTGGACGATCTTGCCCTCCGGCTCTCCGCCGAAGTGGGCGCCGCGGTAGCTGACCTCGAGGCGTTGAGCGACCGGATCCTCCTGACGGCCGACGACATCATACCGCTCGCTGAGGCGGCTAGCGCGTCCGCGCTCCGACGCTATCAAGTCGGCACCGTGGAGTTCAGTGCGGTACTGGATGCGCAAGTCGACCTGTTCCGCGCACAGCTCCGGCTGGCGCGGCTGATCGCGGACTACGGCGCCGGGTGGGGAGACCTCGCGGCGCTGATCGGAGAGGAGTGGTATCGATGAAATCAGTGACAGTCGTTTCGCTCGTCGTGCTCCTTGCGGCATGCGACGGAGCGGGCAGCGGTGAGCAGGGACAACAGGGACCGGACACCGCACCCGACCCAATGGCCGGCATGGAAGGCATGCAGGGACCCCAGGACACGACAGTAACGGGGGACATGAACATGGGCGGGGACCGGCTCATCCGGATCACGACGCGGCAGGCGGCGCTGGCGGGGGTCACATTCGCGGTCGCGCGCGAGGCCCCCATCGAGCGCACAGTGAGGGCGGTGGCCATGGCGGTGCCGAACGAGCGCGGGCTCGGCATCGTGAACGCCCGGGTGGGCGGCTGGGTGGAGAAACTCCACGCCAACGAGACCGGCCGCCTCGTACGTGCCGGCGAGCCGTTGCTGGAGCTCTACGCCCCGGAGCTGGTTACGGCGCAGGAGGAGTTGCTGCTGGCCAAGCGGTTGGCGGGCGTGAACGGCGGAGACTCGATCGTGGCGGCGGCGCGGCGCAGGCTCGTGCTATGGGACATCGCCGAGGACGAAATCGCCGCGATAGAGGCAACTGGGCAGGTCCGACGGCGGCTTACCATCCGCTCGGCCTATGCGGGGCATATCCTCGAGAAGACCGTGATCGAAGGGCAGTCGGTACGTGCCGGCGAACGTCTGTTCCGGATTGCGGATCTTTCCACGATCTGGATCGAGCCCGCGATCTTCGAGAACGACATTCCGGTGGTGCGCGTGGGTCAGCGCGCCCAGTTGACGTTCGATGCGCTCCCGAGCCATGTGTTCGAGGGGCGCGTCACGTTCATCCATCCCGAGCTGGACATGCGCACTCGCACGCTCAGGGTGAGGGTCGAGATGGCCAACCACGACTTCCTGGTGAAGGCGATGATGTACGGGGCAGTCCGAATCTCCGCCGACGGCCCCCGAGGCGTGACGGTGCCTCACGGCGCCGTCCTACCCACGGGAAACCGCGACCTCGCGTTCGTGGTGCGGCAAGGAGGCATAGTCCCGACGGAGGTCGTGGTGGGTACATGGGGTGACTCGACGGTGCTCGTCGCGGACGGCCTCGCGGCGGGGGACACGGTCGTGGCATCAGCGACCTTCTTGTTCGACTCCGAGTCGCAGCTCGCGGCCGCCATGGCGGGGATCATGCTGAACATGGGCATGGGGCTCGACATGGGCGGCATGCAGATGGAAGGCATGGAGATGCCCGGGGCAGACACGGGTCAGGTCAAGCGCGACACGATGCCCGGCATGCGCATGGACTCGGTAAACAGGAGGGAGCGCCAATGATCGCCAAGCTCATCGAGCTCTGCGTCCGCTGGCGCGGGCTCGTGGCGCTCGCCGCGCTCGCCATCCTGCTCGGCGGGATCGGAATCGCACGCAAGATGCCGGTGGACGCGATCCCCGACCTCTCCGATGTACAGGTCATCGTGTTCACCGAGTACCCGGGCCAGGCCCCGCAGGTGATCGAGGACCAGGTCACCTATCCGCTGGTCACCGCACTCCTGGCCGTGCCCCAGACCAAGGTGGTGCGCGGGCAGTCCATGTTCGGGCTGTCGTTCGTCTACGTCCTGTTCGAGGACGGCACCGATCTCTACTGGGCCCGCAGCCGCGTGCTCGAGTATCTCAACTCGGCTGGGGCGGTGCTGCCGGAGGGTGTACGGCCGCAGCTCGGTCCCGACGCCACGGGCGTGGGTTGGGTCTTTCAATACGCCGTCGAGGGAACGGGCTACTCGCTCGATCAGCTGCGCTCCATCCAAGATTGGTATCTCCGCTACGGCCTTCAGCAGGTCCCTGGTGTGGCCGAGGTGGCGAGCGTGGGCGGGTACGTCAAACAGTACCAGGTGACTCTCGATCCGGTGAAGCTGCTGGGTTTCGGCGTTACGGCCGACCAGGTGATCCGCGCGATCCGGACCTCGAATGCCGACGTGGGGGCGCGCACGGTCGAAGTCGCGGGCGGTGACTACATGGTGCGGGGGCTCGGGTATCTCCGTGGCGTGGGCGATATCGCCGGCTTGGCGGTGGGGCCGGGCGCGGGCGGCATCCCGGTTCGGGTTCGTGACGTCGCGACGGTGACCATCGGGCCGGACATTCGGCTCGGCTTCCTCGAGTGGAATGGCACGGGCGAGGCGGTGGGCGGCGTGGTGGTGATGCGCTACGGCGAGAACGCCCTCACCGTCATCGAGGACGTCAAGCGCAAGCTGGCCGAGCTGGAGCAGGGGCTACCGCCGGGAGTCCGGATCGTCACAACATACGACCGCTCGGCCCTCATCAACCGCGCGATAGGTACGCTGTGGCGGACGCTCATCGAGGAGTCGATCATCGTCGCCCTGGTGTGCGTCGTGTTCCTGCTCCACGCCCGCAGCGCGCTGGTCGCGGTCACGATCCTGCCGCTCGGCATTCTCATGGCGCTTGCGGCCACGCGGTTCATGGGCGTCAACGCCAACATCATGTCCCTGGGCGGGATCGCCATCGCGATCGGCGCCATGATCGACGCGGCCATCGTGATGATCGAGAACCTGCACAAGCACATCGAGCACGAGCCGGACCGGCCGCGCTGGGAGCTGGTCGCGGCCAGCGCGCGCGAGGTGGGGCCCGCACTGTTCGTGTCGCTGCTGATCATCACGCTGTCGTTCATACCCGTGTTCTCGCTCCAGGCGCAGGAAGGCCGGCTGTTCCGGCCGCTGGCGCTCACCAAGACTTTCGCGATGGCCGCCGCGGCACTCCTGTCGGTCACAGTCGTTCCGGTCTTCATGGGGCTGTTCATCAAGGGGAAGATCCGCCCGGAGGAACAGAATCCCATCAACCGCTGGGCTATCCGGCTCTACCGCCCAGTGCTGCGCTGGGCCCTGGCGCACCGCTGGCTGGTGCTCGGCGGGGCCGGCGTCCTGCTTGCGGTCACCCTGTGGCCGCTATCGCGGCTGGGGAGCGAGTTCATGCCCCCGCTGGACGAAGGCTCGATCATGTACATGCCGAACACCATCCCCGGTGTGTCGGTCACCCAGCAGCGGCACATGCTCCAAAAGCAGGATTCCATCCTCATGACGTTCCCGGAAGTGGAGTCGGTGCTGGGCAAGGCAGGGCGAGCCCGGACGGCCACGGATCCCGCACCGGTCTCGATGGTCGAGACGATCGTGAACCTGAAGGATCGGTCCGAGTGGCCCGAGCCGCTCACCCAAGACCAGCTCATCGCGAAGATGGACCGCCAGCTGCGCTTCACCGGGTACGTCAACAGCTGGACGATGCCGATCAAGAACCGCACGGAGATGCTCTCGACGGGCATCCGCACCACGGTCGGGATCAAAATCTTCGGCCCGGATCTCCGCACCATAGAGCGGATCGGGGGGGAGGTCGAAACCCTCCTCGCCCCCCTGCGGGGCACCGCGAGCATCTTCGCCGAGCGCTCGTTCGGCGGGCGATACCTGGACATTCAGCCCGACCGGGATGCCGTGGCCCGCTACGGACTCACTGTGGGCCAGGTACAGGAAGTCGTCGGCACGGCCCTGGGTGGCATGAACATCACGACGACGGTGGAAGGCCGGGAACGCTATCCGGTCCAGGTGCGTTACGCGCGCGAGTTCCGGGACGATGCGCGGCGGCTGGGAGACTTGCTGGTCGCCAGCCCGCAGGGTGCACAGGTGCCGCTGTCCCAACTCGTGACGACCCGTTTCACGGCCGGCGCTCCCATGATCAAGAGCGAGGATGCCCAGCTACTCGGCATCGTGTTCATCGACGTGCGCGGGCGCGACGTGGGCAGTTATGTGGCGGAAGCGGTGGACCTCGTGGAGCAGGAGATCACCCTGCCGTCCGGTTACCGGCTCCAATGGAGCGGGCAGTACGAAGCGATGGCGCGCGTCAAGCAGCGGCTGGCAATTGTGGTACCGGTCACCATCGCCATCATCGCGCTCCTCTTGTACTTCACCTTTCAGAGCGTGGTCGAGGTCGCCATCGTGCTGACCTCGCTGCCGTTCGCGCTGATCGGCGGCGTGTGGCTCATGTGGGTGGCCGGGTTCAACCTGTCGGTCGCGGTCGCCGTGGGTTTCATCGCCCTCGCGGGCGTCGCCGCGGAGATCGGGGTCGTGATGCTGGTGTACCTCGATCGGGCATGGCGGGACCGAGGCGTGCACACCGGCGAGGGGGTGGAGCAGACGATCGAGCGCGGGGCTGTGCTGCGAGTGCGCCCCATCCTCATGACGGCGACGGCGGTGACCCTCGGCCTCGTCCCGATCCTGTGGGCGCACGGCACGGGCGCGTCGGTAATGCAGCGGATCGCGGCGCCGATGATTGGCGGTATGGTGACCGCGACGGCGCTCACGCTCGTGGTGATCCCGGTGCTGTACTCCCTGTGGCGCGGCCGACAGGTGCGCGGAGCGGCACAGGCGGCGCCGGTTTCGGGGTGAGTGACTGCGTTGGCTTGACAATGCAACTCTGCGGCGCTCAGGTATCCGATGATGGCCGCGGGTCGATCCCCGCTCGCGCGGGGGAAACGGCTATCGGGCAGTGGGGACGAGCGACGCGACCTATGGCCGCAGTTCGCCGATCACGGTCTGGAAGGTAGGCAGGCCCGGCACCAGCGGGCCGAGCCACTGATCCCAGGTCTTCTCGACATAGGCGAACATGCGCTCCTGGAAGAAGTCCTCGGGACGGTCGAACGCGGCGTTTCGCACGTCGCACTTCTCCCGCAGGAAGGACGGAAAGTCGGCAAGGTCCATTTGATTCCTGTAGGTCCCCAGTATGCGCCAGAGGTCGTAGTAGTCGCGAGCGCGCGAGCGGCTCCAGCCCCTCTCTTCCAGCTTCTCGATGTGCTTGAGAATTGCGCGCAGCTTTTCGGCGACGATCTCCTCAAGAGCGTAGACCCGGACCTCGGCATCGAGCGGCTCGCCGTACCCGTGGAGGATTCTCCGCTTCGGGGCGGGCTTGAGCATAATCTCGTCCACGGCCGTCTCGATCATGACGCGCGTTTGAGGCTGCCTCTGCCAGGGGAAGCGCGCGCGGATCGTAAACGCTTCCTGGCCTCCCGGATGCGGGTCCTTCTCCGTGTAGCGCTCGCAGGCGATCTCCACGGGGGCGTACTCGTCCAGCAGCTTCGCCGCCGCACCGCAGCCTCACGGACGGCGCGCTCCATCGCCTCGCCGGTGGGCACGCCTTCCAGGCCCGAGAAGTCGAGGTCCTCCGAGAAGCGGTAGTCGCCGAAGTAGCACTTCTTGAGCGCGGTCCCGCCCTTGAAGACGAGCGTCTCCCGGAGCGAATCGACCTGCCCGATACCGGTTAGAACCCAGGAGAGTAGATAGTCCCGCTCGAGGGCCTCCCAAGGGAGACCGAGACGCTTGCGAGCTTCCAGGAGTCGCGTGCGAAGCGGCTTCATGCCTTCACCTTTCCGGGAAGGTTCTCCTGGATCATCCAGCGCGCGCTGCAGGGCCCCTTGCGCGGTCCCGTCGGATCGAGCTTGCGGTAGCCCTTGATCGGGAGCGCGGCCAGCCGTTCGAGCTTCGAAAGCTCGATGCCTCTGTGTTCGAGCACCCAGCCGAGGCGCTTGGCCGTGGCCGTGTCGAGCTTGAGCGCGTACTCGATGATCCGCTGGGGGTCGAGATCCGTGCCCCGCGCCTCGAACGCATGGAGCACCTCGGCGAAGTCGCCGCAGTACTGTGGCATGGAGAGGCCGTCAAGCAACGTGCGCTCGGGATCGGTGATCGTCACCCGCGCCTCGCCGATCCACACCTTGTCCGTCCCGAAGAACCGCTCGGGCCTCACCCGCACGAACTGGTAGGTCGTCTCGCCAACGCGGAAGCCTTGGCCGTTCTGCTTGGCCTTAGCACCTCGCGTGCGGGGCACCGACACCTCGGTCGTCGTGAGCACGAACACCTTTCTGGGCGCCTGCTCCGTGAGGCCATGATGGTGCAGGGCGGACCAGTGGGAGACCGCGGCCGGATCGGCCAGGGCCATGGCGATTTCGAATTCGTGGGCCGGCGTGGCGCCGGGGACCGACGTCGAAAGTGCGTAGAGTCCCTTGCGCAGGCGGACCAGCCATCCGGACCTGGTGAGATGGTGGAGAGCTTGACGCAGGTAGCCCTCCGACAAACCGGCGGCCGGCGCCAGTTCCCGGGCCCTCATGGTCGTGAAGACGCGGTCGCCCTCTCGTGCCAACGTCCTGACCAGCTCAAGCGCCGGTCCAGTATGGCCTAGATTGTCTCTGGACATTGTTCGTTCCTGTCGAACAATCGCCTAACCCGATCTGCGGCGTGTGTAGAAAAACTATGGCAATTATTCGTGGCTTTCAAACAATTTCTAGATAAAATCTATCAGCGGTGGGACGTACATACCACAACCTGGCTATATGGTCGAGGCCTATCCGCTCCCTGGCAGGGCCACTTGTGTGAGCCGTAGCGGTCGTAGTCGCCGGAGAATCCACCGTCCGGGCACTCAAGCGGTTCTTGGTCTTGTTTACGAGTTTGGTCGGCCTGCCAGTCGGCCTCGGTGTACAGCGAGTGTGCCTTGATGACGATGACGTAGCCATCCAGCTACGTGTCGTGGCAGGCCGTCTTCCGGACGAGGGGGAGGCGCAACGGGCCCTGCAGCTACGCTCGGCGAGGAAGGGGGGACAATCGCTCATCCCCCCATCGTCGCGCTCGCGTCACGGAGGCGGTAACCGTGCCGCGGCCCCGGAGTGTCCTTATCGCGCGGCTACGGAATCGCGGGATCCAGGTTCATCACGAACACCGGCGATGACCGGTTGACGAACGTGCCGTCGCCCAGCACCCCGGGCCCGTTCCAGCCCCAGCAGAACGCGGACCCGCTCGTGGTCGCGCCGCATGTGTGGTACACCCCCGCACTGACGGAGGCGAAGAGATGGCCTCCGATCACCTGCACCGGGCTCGGTTTCGGAACCCGGCTGGCCGACACGACCGGCTGGTCGAACGTGATGTTCCTCAAAGTCTGGGGTGCGGTGCCCCAGAACGCAAAGGGCACCGGAGAGGGCTTGTTGAGAACGGCGGGTGCTGGTCGCCGTGCGCCAGCCGGGGAACCGCGCGTTCGCATCCGGGATCAGGTAGCCGTTCTCCGGGTGGATCTCCGCGCCGTTGGCCCCGCCCTCGAACGTGGTCTTCCGGCACTCCAGCATTCCCACCTGCGTCACGATCACCTCGTGCGAGACCCGTGGCCCTCGGCCGGGATCGTGTCGTCCGGAGCGACAATGCCGTCGGCAAACACCTCCTCTTCGCCGCCTTCGTCGAAGCTCGGGCCGGGCGCCTGCCCGGTGGTCGCGGCGGCGTCGCCGCACCCCTGCACGGCAAGGAGCACCAGGCCCGCGATCAGGAACAGCGCACTCGCGGGGGATAACCCCCGGTATTCGGCTGTATGTCTCGGCGCACGCTTTGGCGACCTCCGCGCCAGCGGACGTCGGCGCAGTCGAAACCGCCCTCGGTGGGATGCTCCACCCACCATCGGCGTCACTGTTTCACCGGACTAGCACGGCGGTGAATCGAGCTTTCATCGCTGGATGAAGTCCACGTCCCACAGGCTGATTGTGCCGATCGAGTCCCCCTTCTCCCCGTCAACCCACTCAAAAAGCGTGACGTTGTCCGCATGGACGTGGACCGTGAAGCCACTCGCGGAGGGAACCCCAACCTCCGCTACCGGGATCGGGTCGCTCTCGTAGTGCGTGCTGGAAAAGGGTTCCAGACCGGGAACGGTGCCCACCACAGTGTACTCCGTGATCAGACCGGGGCGAGGGACATAGGTGGCGTCAAGTATGGCCACTCCAATGGGCCCCACCAGCGATCCCGTCGGAGTGATCATCGGCCGGGTCGTGCACTCCACGACCTGTCGGTTGGGTGGGTAGATCACGTCTCCCTTGCCGCTGGCCCAGGCGTAGCAGCCCGGGTCGAAGGCCACTGATTGCGGGGCGTCACTAAAGGGTGCGTGGAGGATCGCGGTACCGGCCAACTCCTGCTTCGGCTTCACCGGGCCTCCCTTGACCAGGTCCAGCGGCGGGTTCGGCTGGACCGTCCGTCCCCCGTCACAGCCGGCGGCGATGACGAGGAATCCCGAGAGCAGAAATAGCGCACGCATTGGCGACCTCCTGATGACTGGATGGTGTCCCATTGTCGCTAATGAGACGGACAGGGCGCGCCCTCTTGCGCGCCGTACGCTCGGCCTTGACGCCTTCTTTGCCATCCTTGCAACCCTCGCCTTCGAGTCCTGCCGGACCGGGGCCAGACCTGCATGTGAGACGGAGGCCCGGAGGAGAGTTTGCCTGGGACCCCACGATGGCCCCTCCGGCGCGGACAAGGGTCATGGCGATGTCACCACCCTGTTCAGGGAGTGTCTGAAGAAGGTCGAGGTTTCGCCCCTCCACGTTCATCCGGGAGCCTGCAAGGGGATGTGGGTGTGCCCCCCCAGAGCAGTTCCAGCATGAACGCCGAAGTTCGGTCTTGCCTGAGGTAGCTACTGGTAGCTACGGCCGCTGCTCGCGGACCTCCTCGAGCACCCCGAAACGGCGGAATGTGGAGCGGCCTACGGCCGCCCGGCGGGAGCGGGAGGCCAGCTCAACCCCTCGAGCGCCCAGATCTCGGTGAGGCTGTGGTCGCGCACGAACGCAACACGCCGCCCATCGTGACGGAGCCGGACGAACCCCTCCACTACACCGAGCGGTTGGGCCGGTCCCCCGCCGGCGACACTCATGCGGCGAAACTCGGTGGCGGGGGCCACACGGAGAGCGGAATGGCCGTAGATCAGGTCACGGCCGTCCGGGGTGAACGCGATCGGCCACACGAACGCGGTGTCCTCCTGCGCCAGGACCCGCGCCGGACCGCCGGTCCCATCGGCGGACATCAGGTTGAGGGAATACGTTCCCCGAGGCCTGGTGACAACGAAAGCCAGCAGCAGCCCATCGGAGGACGGCACCGGATGGCGCACCCCCACCGGTCCCTCGACGCGATACAGCTCGCGCTCCTCCCCGGTGGCCAGGTCCCGCACCATGAGACGCCGGGCGCCGCCGAAGGTGGTATGGAAGATCCGCCGGCCGTCGGGCGACCACGCGTAGGTTGGATCCCATGTATATGATCGCACCAAGTCCTGATCCCTGGCCAGGGAGAGGATCTGATGGGTCCCGCTCGACAGGTCCGCCATCAGAACTCTGTCACCCCCCCAGCCGGCCACCAGCACCCGCTCACCGCCGGGCGCCACTCGCAGGGTGAATGGCCGGAGGTCGCCGGGGAGGGTCACCCTTCGCTCCTCCCCGGTGGCCTCGCGCCGGACCACGACCGTCGGCACTTCGGCCGGGCCGATGAGGGCCAGGTAGCCGAAATGCTCGCCGTCCGGCGACCAGTCGGGCAACCAGCTCTTCCCCTCGACCGGACCGCTCTCACGCCGCGGGTCGCCGACCGTTCGCCAGCTCGAGGGATCCAGGGCCTGAGTGAACACGTCCCTCACGTCCACCCCTCGCCTGTAGTACAGCGTCCCCCGCCGGTCGATCCCCGACGGCGTGATCCGGCCGATACCCTCTCTGAGCAGGACCGGGCGGCCCGCGGGCCGCCCGTCCTGCGTCGGGAGGATGAAGAGATCCGTGCTCCCTCGGCGATCGCTGGTGAAGAGAACGCCTTCAGCCGCCCACCACACGAAGCGATCGTCCGCCGGATGGTCCACCAGCGGACTCGCGCGCCCGCCATCAACCGGAAGGGCCACGATGTCGTGATCGCCGCTCCGCCGCTCCGACCGCATCGCCGTGCCGATCCATCGCCCGTCCGGCGCGAAGCCCGCCGCAAAGGGCCAGGAGATGTCGCGCTCGGTCGCTAGCACGCGGGGCTGCCCGCCCGCGGTCGGAACCATGGCGAGTTCCGCCGTGTCGCGGCGCACCAGCAGGGCGAGCACCTCTCGTCCGTCGGCGGCCCACGCCTGAGGTATCGCTGCCCCCGGGCCTCGGAAGAACGTCCTCATCGAGCTCCCATCCAACCCGACGACACGGAGTTCGGTGATGGTTTCGCTAACACTCCACTCGTAGGCGATGCGACTCCCATCCGGCGACCACACGGCCGCTCCCGCCACTTCGCCCCCGCCCTTGGCGGTGAGACGGCGGCGGACGCCCCTGGCCAGGTCGTGCACCAGCAGGTCCGCCTCGGCCCGCACCGTTGACCTGCCTCCGCTCAGGACCCCGCCCTTCGTCGTGATCAGCCGGCCGTCGGGGGACACCTGCCCCTCCCAGTCGAGGTCCTCGGCGGCCGCGACCAGACGGAACACGAGCGAGGATGGGTTGGGGAGCAAGGGACCCCCGTTCGCGCGGTTCAGGACGGCGAGCCGGGCGCGCGCCTCCGCGACGGGTTCCGGCTGATCGGCGAAGCGCGCGAGCACTGTGCGATAGGGCTCCTCGGCGCCCGGCCTGCCGAGCCGCTCGTACGCCCTGCCGATGTGGATCAGGGCCCGCGCCGCCAGGAGCCGGTCGGGCGCGGTGGTGACCCTCTGGAACAGAGCGACGGCCTGCTCGAGATCCCCCCGCACCGTTTCCGCGCGAAGCGCCTGCTGGTAGAGGGCCTGCGGACTCTGGGCCCGCGCCTCGGGAACTGCCGCGACGACCAGCGTCACGACGAGCAGAGGCCCGAGCGCGGGCCTCACGCGAGATGTCCTCCACGGAAGGGAGACCCGGGCTCCCCGGCCTCGCCTCATGGCGCCTCTCCCAGCACGAGCTTGTACCCGACTCCGTGAATCGTTAGGATCCGTCGCGGATGGCCCGGATCGTCCTCCAGCTTGGCGCGGAGCTGCGCGACGTGGTTGTCCACGGTCCGCGTGACCGGGAGCTGGTTGTAGCCCCATACCTCCAGGAGCAGGTCGGCGCGCTGGACCACAGCCCTGGGATGCGCCGCGAGGTAGCGTAGGACGGCGTATTCCTTCCGCGCGAGCTGCACCGGCCGCCCACCCTTGCTCGCCTCGTAGCGCACGAAGTCCACCACGACGTCGTCGAATGCCACGTGCTCGGGCAGCTCCGCGGCGGGGTGGGTGCGGCGCAGGAGCGCCCGGACCCGGGCGAGCAGCTCGGACACGGAGAACGGCTTGGTCACGTAGTCGTCCGCACCCAGGTCCAGTCCCGTCACCCGATCGACCTCGTCAGCTCGGGCCGTAAGGACCAGGATCGGCGTGTGAATCCCCTCACGCCGGACTCGGCGACAGACCTCCAGCCCGCTCAGGCCCGGCAGCATCAAATCGAGCACCACGAGGTCCGGACGCTCGTCGCGGATGATCCGAATGCCTTCTCCGCCGGTTCGTGCCGTGCGGACCTGGTAGCCCTCGCCGCCGAGGTTGTCGGCCAGGCCGCGCAGGATGGCGGCATCGTCCTCGACCACCAGGACACGGCTCACCCGGGTGGCCTCATCGGCAGTCGAATGCTGAACGTACTGCCCTGGTTGGGAACGCTTTCCAGTTCCAGCCGGCCCCCGTGCGCCTTGACCGCGTGGGCCACGAGCGGCAGGCCGAGCCCGACACCCGTGATTCCGGCCTCCACCACATCGGACCCTCGGTAGAAGCGCTCGAAGATCCGGTCCCGGTCCTCAGGCGCGATCCCGCGGCCCCAGTCCTGCACCCGCACCAGCGCCTCTCCGTTCTCGGCGGCGACGGACAGTTCGATGGCGCGGCTGTCGCCCGCGAACTTCATGGCGTTGGTAAGGAGATTCTGCACCACCCGCGTCAGCGCGTCACGATCGGCCTCGATGACGGGAGCGCGGTCAGGCACTCGGACCACAAGGTCGAAGCCGCCCCTGGTCAGGGGCTGGCTGAGGGCGTCGGCGGAATCCCGTACCACCTCGCCGAGGTCGGTCGGGGCGAAGTGGTACTGGAGCTGGCCCGCCTCGACCCGGGAGAAATCCAGCACGTCATTGATGTGGCGGGTGAGGCGTTCGGTCTCGCGCACGATGGTCTCCAGGTACTCGCGCCGCGCGTCCGCTGCCTGGTCCCGGCCCAACAGCAGGGTCTCGGCGTACATCCGAATCGAGGTGAGGGGTGTCTTGAGCTCGTGGGAGACGCTGGCCACGAACTGGGAGCGCAGCGCGGCGGCCGCGACCTCCCGCTGCAGGTCCTGCCACAGCAGCCAGCCCCCGAGCAGGGTGAACCCGATGACGAGCGGAAGAACGGCCACGAACCGGCTCGATCCCGGCTCTGCCGCGGCGCCCTCCGCCACCGGACCGCTGAACACCGCACGGAGGCCCGACAGGTACGGGCCAAGGTCCTCCGCTCCCGGTTCCAAGAGAGCGGTCAGTCGCACACCGCGGGCGACCGCGCCGAGCGGACCCGGCTCGCTGCCAAGCGACTCGAGGAGGACCGCGGGCGCCGCGACGACGAGCGTCGAATCCCCCTCCTCGGGAGCGGACTCGGCGCTGACGAGCCACGGCTCGGGACCGATGGGAAGCCAGGTCGCGGACGTCCGGGACGTGCCGCTGCCGGTCGCCGGACTCAGCACCCGTGGCAACTCGCGCTCCAGGCTCTCCATCCGCTCCACGGCGGCGATCCGCCGGGCCACGACCTGCTGATGAACCGTATCCACGGCCGACGCGAGGTCGCGAAGCCCGTACAGTGCCGCGAGCCCGAACGAGGTCCGCGCTTCGGTCAGGGCCTCCACGGCGGGACGGGCGGCGTCACCCGCGCCGGTCCCGAGTGCACCCTCTGCGGCGTAGAGGGCGAGCGGCATGCCATCGTCATCCCGGAGCGACGGGGAGAACGCGGACACCTCGAGGTAGAGCGCCCGCGCGGGTTCGTTCCGCCCCATCCGGGCGAGCACCCGCGCCCGTCCCAGCAGGGCCGCGCCTCGGCGCGCGCTGTCGGCGCCCGCGGCCTCCGCCGCGCGACCGTACGACGCTGCCGCCTCGGCCAGACGCCCGCCGCGGAACTCCTCCGCTTCGCCCGCCTCGAGCCATCGCTCGTAGGCCGGGCTGACGGCACCGCGAACCGGCGAACCCACTTCGGCCCAGGGGAATACGAGACGCCCCGAGTCCACCCGGGCCACCACGACCAGCGCCGCGTTCCTCTCGGCGGCCCCCGTGTCCGGCAGGGATGTGCGCGCCTCTCCCCGCAGATCCTCCAGCCGGCGGAAGAGTTCCTGGCCCAGGCTCGCCGCCAGCAGCGTCCGGCGTTCCGCCCGCCTGGCTGCCTCCAGCTCGCGGTCCTGGAGCCGGAACCGTACCGTCGCCACCAGCAGGACCGCGCTCGGGAGCAGGACGGCTCCCCCGAGGAGGAGAACCCTGACACGGCGTGAAATTGGCCTCATGCGCCTCCCGGAACGGAATCCGCTCTTGCGGATCAATTATACCGCTCGGCCGGCACGGTGATGTCACGAAACTGTCGGCGGGGCCGGCCTTCGTGTCCCGAGGCCTTGGATGAGGGCCGGGCCCGCGCTCCGGACCGACCTGAGGAGCCACCCTCAATTCGCCGGGTAGGTCCATTCCACGGTGTCGAGCTTCGGTCACACGAGCAAGAAAACCTCTCTCCCATTCTCGTACTCATTGAACCAGACAGTGCCTCCGGCGATGCGGTCTTCACTGCGATGAAGCAAGCGGGAGGGACCAGGCACTCCCGGCGGCAGACTGGTTACCGCAGGTTGCCGCGCAGTGGCGAGCCTGGAGCGTTTCCTCTTGCCCCCCGTTTCACGCCGAGAGTAGCATATGGGATGGCCGGACCCGGCCGGACGTTGGACCAGCGAGGAGGTGCTCGCGCTCCCGGACGATGGGATGCGCTACGAAGTCATCGACGGCGAGCTCCTGGTGACCCCCAGTCCACGGCCTCTGCACCAGCTTGCCGTGTGGGAGTTCTACGATCGGATCTACCCGTACGTCCGCGCCCATCGGCTCGGCGGCCGGAGCGGCCTCTAGAGACATCAGCTGGTAGGCCTCATCCCGGTCCCCCTTGTTGCGCAGGAGGTAAAGAGCGGTCGTAGGCCGTGACCGACAGGGTCGCCACCCCGTCCGCCGGAAAGCTGGGCTCCACGGCGGCGACAATGCCCTCGAAGAGCGTCGGCGGCTGGAGGCCGTAGCCGGAGCTGGACCTCGACGGCGTTCCCCCGATCGTTCGTGGGACTCGCCGCATCCAGTTTGAGCGGGTATTCGAGTCGCGCGTTTCAGTTTGCGGAAAGGAGGACGAGTCCCGGAGCGAACAGCTCCAGGCGGCGAGCGGGTGGTCCCAGGATGATGCTTGCGCTGACCGAGTACGTCCGTGAGGCGAGGGAATCACCGAGAATCGCCGCCACCGGCGCGACGCCACCCGCGATCAGTGAGTCACCCGGCTCCAACACGACGGCATGGTCAATGCCCTTGCACCCTCCCGGGGGGCTGTGTAGCCACGACCACCCGTCCCAGACCAGCTCCGAGGCATCGTACACGTTGACCGCCCCACCGCACGGGCGGCGGAGGTCGAACATGATCGCGTGGGGTTCCGTGTTGCGAGTGACCAGGACGACACTCAGGGTGCCCGCGACGACCGCTGCGGGCCTGGCTTCGAAGGTCGGTACGACGAGGATGGGCTGGGTAGGTGCGCTGGGTCCAGAACAGGCAGCTACGGCCAAGCCGAGAAGAGCAAAGGGGACACACCGGGCACACATCGGGAGTTGACCTCTGATTCATGATGCGACAGCTCGAAATCGGTGTCAATCGCGGGTCCGCCTCGGGGCGTTAGGAGCGGGAGCGCTGGGGACTCGACCGGATGGGACCGCGGAGCGGTCCCGACGAACGAGACCTCCCTCGGGAGAGGCGGCAAGCCGCGGCGCGGCTCTGCCGCTGAACTCCCGAGGCAGGACTCGAACCTGCGACCCGCTGATTAACAGTCAGCTGCTCTACCAACTGAGCTACTCGGGAAAACGCGCCGTAGGATAGCCCAGCGCGCCCCCACCGTCAATCGGATTCCAACCCATCCCGCTCGTCCACTCCGCCGAAGGAAGGACACGACAGGACCCCAGAAACCTATGTTGGAACAATATACTTGACATGTCAACTAATGACATGTATCTTACATCATGACCACTTCATCCAAGGTCGGCCGGGAGATCGGGCAACGGGCTCCCTTTCGAAACCCAGCGCAGGAGGCCGTGATAAGCTTGCTCCGCACGACCGATATGGCCGCCGACCGGATCGGTGGCGTCATCACCCCCTACGGAATCACACCGCAACAGTACAACGTGCTGCGGATCCTGCGGGGAGCCGGAGGGGAAGGACTCCCCACGCTCACCATTGCCGAACGGATGATCGAGCGCGCCCCAGGCATTACCCGCTTGATCGATCGCTTGGAAACCAAAGGTCTGGTCACCCGAAATCGCCTGAGCGATGACCGTCGTTGCGTCGTCTGCCGCATCACCCCCGGCGGCCTCGACATCCTGGCCCAGCTCGATGAGCCCGTGAACCAAGCCGAGGTGGAACTGCTCGGCATGCTCTCGGTGAAAGACCAGAAACAACTGATTCGACTGCTCGACCGAATCCGCGATGGGCTTAGGAGCGAATGAGCTCTTTTTTTGGTCAAATAGTTAACTAGTCAATAATGTGCACAACACTCAACAGGAGGTCACCATGCGCTACCGTCTGATGCAAACCAACAACGACAAGATCCTCGCCACGATCCGCCTCGCACTCGGGATCATGATCGTGGGCCACGGCGCGCAAAAGCTCCTCGGGTGGTTCGGTGGGTTCGGTCTCGAGGGGACTCTCGGCTACTTCGCCTCCATTGGGGTCCCGGCCGCCGCTGCCTGGCTCGTCATTGCCGCGGAGTTCCTCGGTGGTCTGGGGCTCATCACCGGACTCCTAGGTCGAGTCGCAGCTGCCGGCGTTGCGGCCGTGCTGGTTGGTGCCGTGTTCCTGGGTGGGCACATCAACAACGGGTTCTTCATGAACTGGACCGGCTCGCAGAGCGGGGAAGGCTGGGAATTCTTCCTGCTGGCCACGACGATGGCGGTTGCGATCGCGGTGCGAGGCAGTGGTGCTATGTCACTCGATCGGGCCCTCACTGAGAGGTCGGATAATCGCTCTCAGCCTCTCACCGTCGCGGGGAAGGACGAACTCCGACGAGCTGCATGAACTAATAGAGGGCGGTGAGCCTCGGGTCGAAGGATCATTAGAATTGGTCCATGCGAAACCTGGGGCTCACGCTCGCCGGCGGCGGAAACCGCGCCTTCGTCCAAATCGGGTTCCTGGAACGCTATTGGTGTGACCTGGAACCTCGCCTCGGCGCCATCTCCGCCTGCAGTGCCGGCGCCTCGGTGGCCATCACCTGGCTCTCGGGTCGCCGAGAAGAGGCACACGAGTACTGGCTTTCTCGACGGGCGTCGGTCACCAAGAACTTCGAGTGGTCCAAGCTCCTCCTAGGCCAGCGCCCCACGCCGCACACACCCATCTATCGCGCGACGCTCGGTATAGCCCTCGAGCAGGGAGGGTTCGAACGCATCAAGGCGCTCCCATTCCCGTTACTCATCCTCACAGCACGCTCCACCCTACCAATTCCAATCGCCTTCCCACTCGGCATCGCCGCGTATTCATTCGAGCGTGAACTCCAATACGGCAAGCTCCATCCCTCATCCGGCCGGTTTCTAGGGTACAAGCCCTTCGTGATTGATGCTCGTTCGTGTTCATCGCCGACGGAGCTTGTCGACCTTGTCCTCGCCTCCTCAGCGACGCCTCCGTTCACTCCCGTAGGCCGGGTCAACGGGACACGCGTACTCGATGGTGGGTTGGTTGACAACGCTCCGGCATCTCTCGCTGATGCCGTGCAGGGTGTGGAACGAACGCTGATTCTCCTCACGAGAAAGTATCCTGACGGCTCGATTGGGTGGCGAGGCAACCGGCTCTATCTGGCACCGACCCAGCCGGTGCCGATCAACC
>Ga0214472_10002478_pt1 | contig 19842 bp, 19 predicted proteins | sample RVTome_6_FD_207662 | JGI IMG/M metagenome (GOLD analysis project Ga0214472, IMG submission 207662) | Soil microbial communities from uranium-contaminated site in the Upper Colorado River Basin, Wyoming, United States - RVT140D175 | ecosystem: Environmental > Terrestrial > Soil > Contaminated >...
CGCCGGTGATGCGATAACCGGGCTCCCGGACGAAGACTTTTCCCTGCTCCACGATTCCCGTGCGGCGCTCCACATCCAGGCTCAGAGAACGGCCTTCGAGAAAGAAATCCGCATCATCCACCCAGACCCGCCCCCTTGCCCGGGCCTGTGCGGTTTCGGGGTTCCACCGGACTTCATCGGCATGCAGCAGCATTCCATCCTGAACCAGACGCACGTTTCCTTCCGCCAGATAGCCCTCGGTCAGGCTTCCCGAGAGGCGATCCGCCTCGATGGAAACGGCGGCCTGTGCCTGGACGCAGAGGCTCAGCCCCAGCAACAGAGCCGGAAACAGGGTTTTCAGCACCGACTCAGCCCTCCCTTTGCCCAAGGATTTGAAGGGCTTCGGCGATGAGAAACAGGGAGCCGGCCACAAGGATCAGCTCTCCCTGTGCGCACCGCGCCCGAGCCCGCCGGAGCGCCTCGGAAAAACCGGCGCAGGGCTCAAAGGCGGCGCGCCCCATCACCAGGCGCCCGATGGCATCCACCGGGCAGGGTTCCTCCACCAGCACCGGGACGCCGTAGATGCGGCCGACCCGCGGAAGCAAAAGCTCCAGAATGGCGGCTACGTCCTTGTCGCCCTTGAATCCGGCGATCCAGTGTACCGGCCTTCCGAGGCTCTCCAGGTAATCGGCCAGCACCCGGGCGCCTGCCTCGTTGTGCGCACCGTCGAGCAGAATCCGACCGTCCCACCACTGGAGACGACCGGGCCAGCGGACGGAGGCAAGCCCCTGCCCCACACAATCCTCCCGCAGATTCATCCCCTGCGCCCTGAGCAGGTGCCAGGCGGCAAGCGCCAGGGCGGCGTTTTGCTTCTGGTGCTCCCCGGGCAGCGAAAGCGCAAGCGGTCCGATGCGGAAACTGCCGATCTCGAAATGAAGTCCCTCGGGTGAACTGCGCCAGTGAAAATCTCGCCCCTCCAGAAGCACCGGGGCGAAAGCCCTCGAAGCCGTCTCTTCGAGCACCGCCAAAGCCTCGGGCTCCTGCCGGGAAAGCACCAGAGGGACGCCGGGCTTGATGATGCCGCCTTTTTCCGCGGCGATCTGCCCGAGGCTCTGCCCCAGGTGAGAAGCGTGATCCCTGGAGACGGGGGTGATGACGCAGAGAACCGGGCTGACGGCGTTGGTTGCGTCGAGCCTTCCGCCCATTCCCGTCTCGAGCACGCAGACATCCACGGAGCTGTTCCGGAAATGTTCCAGCGCCATGACCGTGGTGAACTCGAAAAAAGTGGGCGAGATGCCATGCGAGCGGGATCGGATGCGATCGGTCAGAGTCACCATCCGTTCTTCGGACAGGGTCTCTTCGGCGACTCGAATGCGCTCGCCGAAATGCAGCAAATGGGGGGAGGTGTAGAGGCCGGATCGGAGGCCGGAGGCGCAAAACAGGGAATGGAGGGTCGCACAGACCGAACCCTTGCCGTTGGTTCCGGCCACATGGACAACGGGAAACGCCTGCTGCGGATGCCCGAGGCGCTCCAGCAGCAGGCGTGTGTTCTCCAGGCCCAGCTTTACGCCGAAACGCTGCAGACCGTAGAGGTAGCGCAGACTCTCAGCGTAACGGGACAAGGCTACCTCTTCATGAAGACACGGAGGATCTGGGCCAGCTTGGCTTTCATCTCGGCGCGGCGGACGATCATGTCGATCATGCCGTGCTCCAGCAGGTATTCGCTGCGCTGGAAGCCTTCGGGCAGGGTCTGACGGATGGTCTGCTCGATGACCCGGGGGCCGGCGAAGCCGATGAGGGCCTTGGGCTCGGCGATGTTGAGGTCGCCCAGCATGGCGAAACTGGCGGTGACGCCCCCGGTGGTGGGGTCGGTGAGAACGGAGATGAAGGGAAGCCCCGCTTCCTTGAGCTTGGCCAGGGCCGCGCTGGTCTTGGCCATCTGCATGAGCGAGAGGATACTCTCCTGCATCCGTGCGCCTCCCGAGGAGGAAAAGATGAGCACCGGGCATTTCATGTCCAGCCCCTTCTCGATGGCCCGGGTGAGCTTTTCGCCCACCACCGAGCCCATGGAGCCGCCCATGAAGCCGAAGTCGAAGACGCCCACGGAGACGGGCAGGGTCTCGATCTGGCCGATGCCGGTGATCACGGCGTCCCCGGTGGATTTTTTCAGCGCCGCCTTGATGCGATCCCTGTATTTCTTCGTGTCCTTGAACTGAAGAAAATCAACGGACTGCATGGAGGCGTTGGTCTCGACGAAGGTGCCCTTGTCCAGCAGCAGGTCGATGCGCTCCATGGCGCTGATGCGGAAGTGATAATCGCACTTGGGACAGACGTTGAGATTGCGTTCGATCTCCTTGTTGTAGATGATCTCGTCGCAACTCTTGCATTTGGTCCAGACACCCTCGGGCATCTGCACGGTCTTGTTTTTTTCAGCCCCGGGCATGGGGGCTTTTTTTCTGCTGAACCAGGCCATTTCCCTACCTCGTAGTCAGTTCGTTCGTCGTATCTATCAGCGAGAAAAACGTCGGGTCCCCAAAAACAAAATCAAAAGGCCCGCAGCGGGCCGTCTATCAATGTTTGCGGACTGCCTCTTTGAGGGAGGAGGCGAACTCAAGCACCCTGGGAACCAGTTCCGGCGAGTCGCCGCAGGTCTCGATGATGCGCACCAGGGCGCTTCCCACCACCACCGCATCGGCGAAATCGGCCACCTGGGCCGCCTCGGCCGCACTGGAGATGCCGAAGCCCACCCCCACGGGCACGGGGCTCTGGCGCTTGAGCTCGGTGACCCGCTGCGCGATGGCGCTGGGGTCCACCGCCTGGGAGCCCGTCACCCCGGTCATGGACACGTAATAGAGAAAGCCCTCGCCCCGGGAGGCGAGCTCCCGGGTGCGCTGGGGCGGCGTGGTGGGCGCCAGCAGGGTAATCAGATCGATGCCCTGAGGCCTCAGGAAATCGCGCACTTCCGCCGACTCCTCGGGAGGCAGATCCACCAGCAGCAGGCCGTCCACCCCGGCGGCGGCGGCTTTCCTTGCGAAAGTTTCCACCCCGAAACGGAAAACGGGATTGTAGTAGCCCATGAGCACGATGGGCACGTTGGAGTGGCGCCGCACCCTTGAAACCAGATCCAGCACACCGGCCAGGGTCGCCCCCGCCTCCAGCGCCCGCAGGGAGGATTTCTGAATCGTCGGGCCATCGGCCATGGGATCGGAGAAAGGCACCCCCAGCTCGATGATATCCACCCCGGCCTCCACCAGCGCCTGAAGAATCTCTTCGGTCTTTGCAAGACTGGGATCACCGGCGGTGACGAAGGTCACCAGGGCCGTCTCTGCCTTTTTCTTCAGGTCCGCGAATCTGGCTTCAATACGCCCCATGTCGAAAGTTCCTTTATTCGGACTGAAAATCGCCGCAGTTTACAGAAACATCCCCCCCATTGCAACGCTACAGAACCCCGGCAAGCACTTTGGCCTGCTCCAGCAGTTCCAGAAACATGGGCTGCGTGATGCGACCCGTCTGGACGTTGTAGCGGCTGGTGTGGTAACTGGCCAGCACCCAGGGGCCGTTGCGGGAAGGACGAAAAGCCGCTCCGTGGGCGAAGGGGTGGTCGGCGACGCGGCCGATATCCCCCCGCTCCTTGAGCAGCCGCAGGTAACTGGCGTAGGCCCCCTGTCCCAGCAGCAGCACCACCCGGAGCTTCTTGAGGGCCCCAAGCTCCTCTTCGAGATAGGGAGCGCAGCGGCGGAATTCGTCGGGAGCGGGCTTGTTCTGCGGCGGGGCGCACTTGACGGCGTTGGTGATGTAGAGGCCGCGAAGCTCGAGACCGTCGTTCAGATCACGAATCTCAGCCTGATTGGACAACCCCGCCCGGTGAAGCAGGGGATACATGAAATCCCCCGCCCCGTCGCCGGTAAAGGGTCTCCCCGTGCGATTGGCGCCATGGGCGCCGGGGGCCAGCCCCACCAGGCAGATGCCGGCGTCGGGATCGCCGAATCCCGGCACCGGGCGGCTCCAGTAAGCATCCGGGCCGCGTCCCTTGGCGGGCCGGATGCTGCCCAGATAATCCGCCAGGCGCCTGCAGCGCCTGCAGGCGCAGAGCTCGTCCAGGAAGGACTCGCTCATGGGCCCGTCCTGGCCGATGGGCGATCGCCCCTCCAGTTCAGCCACCGGAGCTCTCGCCCTTTTTGGCGGGGCTCTTCCTGGGACGGCTCGGACGGCGCTTCTGCTCCCCATCCCCCGCGGGTGCGGCTGGGGATGCGGGCTTGCCCTTGCGGGAGGGCCCGCCGGGTCTTCCGCCGGGGCGCCCTCCGGAGCGTACGGGCTTGGCGATTTCGCGGCGCCTTGGGCGGGAGGCCTTCTTGAAATCCCAGAAGAAATCCTCATCCAGCGGGAATTCCGTCGGGATCTTGCGGCCGATGTATTCCTCGATATCCGGCAGGTGGAACACCGTGTCTTCGTCCCCGAAACTGATGGCCTTGCCCGAGGCCCCGGCCCGCGCCGTGCGGCCGATGCGGTGCACGTAATCCTCCGGATCCTGGGGGAGATCGTAGTTGACCACATGGGTCACGTCGTCGATGTGGATGCCTCTGGATGCCACGTCAGTGGCCACCAGATGGGTGATCTTCCCCTCCCGGAAATCTTCGAGAATCCGCATGCGCTTGCGCTGGGGGATGTCGCCGGAGATGAGGGCCGCCTTGACATCGTTGGCTTCGAGCAGGACGGTCAGATATTCGGCCTCGCGCTTGGTGTTGACGAAGAGCAGCACCCGGGGCTGCTGGGGCTCCTTGGCCATCAGGCCCAGCAGCAGGGGGAATTTCTCCTTGCTGGAGGCATGGTAGAGCACCTGCTCCACCCGCTCGGCGGTGACCTGCTCCGGCTCGATCTGGACCTTCTCGGCCAGGTTCATGAACTCGTAGGCCAGCTCCATCACCCGGGGGGAGAGGGTGGCGGAGAAGAGCATGGTCTGGCGCTTCTCGAAAGGCGGCAGGCGCCGCAGGATGAAGCGCAGATCCTTGATGAACCCCATGTCGAACATGCGGTCGGCCTCGTCGATGACCAGGGCCTCCACGCTCTTGAAGGAAAAGGCTTTCTGCTTGGCGTAGTCGATGAGTCGCCCCGGGGTGGCCACGATGATATCCACCCCGTCCCTGAGGGACTGGCGCTGCTTGTCGTAATCCACCCCGCCGAAGATCGCCTGCACCTTGAAGGGGCAGAAGGCGCCCAGGTTTTCTGCGTCCTTGCAGATCTGCAGAACCAGCTCCCGGGTCGGAGCCAGGACCAGGGCCCTGGGGTCGCTGCCGGTTTCCACGGGATTTTTCAGCAGCCGGGTGAACAGGGAGATGAGAAAGGCGGCGGTCTTGCCCGTGCCGGTCTGGGCCTGCGCAGCCACGTCCCGGCCCCCCAGGGCCAGGGGGATGGACTGCTGCTGGACGGGGGTCAGTTCGGAAAATCCGACGGACTCGATGCCCCTCAGAACTTCGGGGGGCAGGTCAAACTCTGTAAACTTCATGATATTTCCGTATCTCTCTAAAGTTCCACGCCCATGGCCTCGGCCAGGGTGTGGATATCCTTGTCGCCCCGCCCCGAGAGGCAGACGACGATGATGGCGTCCCCGGGAAGGGTCGGCGCCAGGGTGTTGAGGTAAGCGATGGCGTGGGAGCTCTCCAGCGCGGGGATGATGCCTTCGAGGCGGGTGAGCCGGGTAAAGGCAGCGATCGCCTCCTCGTCGGTGACCGAAACATAGGTGGCCCGGCCGATGTCGTGCAGATGGGCGTGCTCGGGGCCCACTCCGGGGTAATCGAGCCCGGCCGAGATGGAATGGGCGTGGAGGATCTGCCCGTCCTCATCCTGCAAAAGATAGGTCTTGTTGCCGTGGAGCACGCCCACATGGCCCGAACCGATGCTGGCGGCGTGCTTGTCCGTCTCCACCCCCAGGCCCGCGGCCTCCACCCCGACGAGCCTCACGGAGGCGTCGTTCACGAAGGGATAGAACAGGCCCATGGCGTTGGAGCCGCCGCCGATGCAGGCCAGGGCCACGTCGGGCAGGCGCCCCTCGGCCCTTAGGATCTGCTCCCTCGCCTCCTGGCCGATGACGGACTGGAAGTCCCGCACCATTTTGGGATAGGGATGGGGCCCCGCCACGGTGCCGATGACGTAGAAGGTGTCGCGCACGTGGGTGACCCAGTGGCGCAGCGCCTCGTTCATCGCGTCCTTGAGGGTGGAGGTGCCGCTGGTGACGCTGTGCACCTTGGCGCCCAGCAGCTTCATGCGAAAGACGTTGAGGGACTGGCGGCGGATGTCCTCCGCCCCCATGAACACCTCGCACTCCAGGCCCAGCAGGGCCGCCACCGTGGCGGTGGCCACGCCGTGCTGCCCCGCGCCGGTCTCGGCGATGACCCGTTTTTTTCCCATGCGCTTGGCCAGCAGCACCTGCCCCACGGTGTTGTTCACCTTGTGAGCGCCCGTGTGGTTGAGATCCTCGCGCTTGAGGTAAATCCTGGCCCCGCCCAGGGCCTCGGTGAGGCGGCTCGCAAAATAAAGGGGGCTGGGCCGGCCCACGTAGTCATGGAGGCACTTCTCCATCTCCAACTTGAAGGCCGGGTCCGCCTGCGCCTCGGTGTAGGCGGCCTCCAGCTCCAGCAGGGAGGGCATCAGGGTTTCGGCCACATAGCGGCCGCCGAACTGGCCGAAATGGCCCCGACTGTCGGGAAAATCGTACATTGTCAACTCTCCATCGCCCTTCGGGCGTTCTCGATAAAGGCTCGAACCTTCCGGGGGTCCTTGATTCCGGGAGCGCTCTCCACGCCGCTGGAGACGTCCACCGCGAAGGGGGAAACAGCTCTGATCGCCTCGGCCACGTTGTCGGGCGTCAGCCCCCCTGCAAGTATGACAGATCGGCGTGCGGCGATCTGCCGGGCCAACTCCCAGTTGAAGCTCTCGCCGGTGCCCCCGAAGGCCGCCGGGCTCCAGGCGTCCAGCAGCAGGGCGCTCACCTCGAAAGCCTCCGCGCCGGCGAGGCTTTCGGCATCCTTCACCCGCAGGGCCTTGACCACCCGGTGGCGGGGCAGCAGGCATTGCTGCGGCGTCTCATCCCCGTGGAGCTGGATGAGATCCAGGCCGCAGGTCTCTGCGATCTCCCGGATGCGCTCCGGCGCCTCGTTGACGAAGAGCCCCACCGCCGACACGAAGGGGGGCATCTGAGCAATGATTGCCGTCGCGTCCTGCGGCGAGATGGCCCGGGGACTCTTCTCATAGAAGACGAAACCCAGGGCATCGGCCCCGCAGGCGGCGGCGTGCAGCGCGTCCTGCGCCCGGGTGATGCCGCAGATCTTGGTGCGCACCCGCAGACTCAAGGCCTTCGGGCCTCCACCCTGGGCAGGTTCGCAAGAGAGGCCCGGATCATCTCCTCGGGGTATTCGTAATCCTGCAGCTGCCCGGAGAGATAGGCGCTGTAGGCGCTCATGTCGAAGTGGCCGTGGCCCGAGAGGCAGAAGAGAATGGTCTTCTCCTTGCCTTCCTCCTTGGCCCGCAGGGCCTCATCCACCGCCGCCTTCACGGCGTGGGAGGATTCGGGCGCGGGCACGATGCCCTCGGCCCGGGCGAAGCGGATGGCCGCCTCGAAGCAGCCGCTCTGGGCGTAGGCCACCGACTCCAGGATGCCCTCGTGGTGCAGCTGGGAGACCAGGGCGCTGTCGCCATGGTAGCGAAGGCCCCCCGCGTGAATGCCGGGCGGCACGAAGTCGTGGCCCAGGGTGTACATCTTGGTGATGGGGGTGAGCTTGGCCGTATCCCCGTAGTCGAAGGCGTAGACGCCCTTGGTCAGGGTCGGGCAGCTGGCGGGCTCCACCGCCACCAGGCGGATCTGCTTGCCGTTGATCTTGTCCCGCACGAAGGGAAAGGCGATGCCTGCGAAGTTGCTGCCGCCGCCGCAGGCGCCGAACACCACGTCCGGGTAATCGCCCGCGATTTTCATCTGCTCCATGGCCTCCAGGCCGATGACCGTCTGGTGCAGGCACACATGGTTGAGCACGCTGCCCAGGGCGTAGTTGGTGTCCTTGTGGCCGGCGGCGTCCTCCACCGCCTCGCTGATGGCGATGCCCAGGGAGCCCGGGGTGTCCGGAGTCTGCTCCAGGATGCGCCGCCCCACGTTGGTCAGCCTTGAGGGCGAGGGGATGACCGTTGCGCCCCAAACCTCCATGAGGTTCTTGCGGTAAGGCTTCTGCTCGCAGGAGACCCGCACCATGTACACGGTGGTTTCCAGCCCGAAGAGGCTGTTGGCAAAGGCGATGGAGCTGCCCCACTGCCCCGCGCCCGTCTCGGTGGCCAGGCGGCGGATGCCCGCCTCCTTGTTGTAGTAGGCCTGGGGGATGGCGGTATTGGGCTTGTGGCTGCCCGCCGGAGAGACGCCCTCGTACTTGTAGTAGATCTTCGCCGGCGTCTTCAGGGCCTTCTCCAGCCGGTGGGCGCGGTACAGGGGCGAGGGCCGCCACATTCGGTAGGCCGAAAGCACGGGTTCGGGGATGTCGATCCAACGCTCGCGGCTGACTTCCTGCTCGATGAGGGCCATGGGGAAGATGGGCGTCAGATCCTGCGGCCCCACGGGCTTGAGGCTCTGGGGATGGATGACCGGCTCGGGCGCGTTGGGCATGTCGGCCACCACGTTGTACCAGCGCTTGGGGATCTGAAGATCATCGAGCAGGATTTTGGTCCGCATCATTTCCTCCTTGAGGGATCGGAAAATTCAATTACAGAAAGGTCTTGAGCTTTGCCTCGAAGTCGGCCTCGCGCATCAGGCTCTCGCCGATGAGAAAGGCGCCTGCGCCTGCGCTCTGGAGGCGTGTGATCTCCGCCCGGCTGTGGATGCCGCTCTCGGAGACCACCAGGCGCTCCCTGGGGATTGCCGGCAGCAGCCGCTCGGTGACGGCGAGGTCCGTCTCGAAAGTATCCAGATTGCGGTTGTTGATGCCGATGAGCTCGGCGTCGGTGTGCAGGGCACGCTCCAGCTCCCGCTCGTCGTGCACCTCCAGCAGCACCGCCATCTTGAGGGCGTGGGCCAGGGCGCTGAAGGTGAGCAGCTGATCGTCATCCAGGGCGGCGGCAATGAGCAGCACCGCGTCGGCGCCGAAGACCCGTGCCTCCAGGATCTGGTAGGGGTCGACGATGAAGTCCTTGCGCAACAGCGGCAGATGCACCGCCTTGGAGATGTCCTGCAGGTAATGGATGTCGCCGTGGAAAAAATCTCTGTCGGTGAGCACCGAGAGGCAGGCGGCTCCGGCCCGCTCGTATCCTCTGGCGATGGAGACGGGATGGAAGTCCTCCCGGATGATGCCCTTGGAGGGCGACCCTTTCTTCACCTCGGCGATGATGGCGGTGCCCTCGGCACGGCGCTCCCGGATGGCCCCGGCGAAGTCTCGGGTGGGTCCCAGGTTGGCGATGCGGGCCTTGAGCTCGAACAGGGGCGTCTCGGCCCGGGCGGCCTCCACCTCCTCTTTCTTGCGATCCAGAATCTTCTTCAAAATGCCGCTCATCCCTAAACCTCCGTCGCTTTCACCAGGGCTTCGAGCTTCTTGAGCGCCGCGCCGCTGTCGATGGCCTCGGCCGCCTTCGCGATGCCTTCGGCGAGGCTTCCGGCCGCTTCGGCCGCCACCAGGGCAAAGGCGCTGTTGAGCAGCACCACGTCCCGCTTGGGCCCGGGCCTGCCCTCCAGAATCCCCCGCACGATCCCGGCGTTTTGCTTCGCGTCGCCTCCCTGGAGCTCCTCCAGACGGCACCGGGTAAAGCCCAGGCTCTCGGGGCTGATGCGGGAGAGGACGATCTTGCCGCTCTCGATGGCGGCCACCAGGGTCTCCCCGGTGAGGGTGGCCTCGTCCATGCCGTCCTCGCCGTGGAGCACGAAGCCACGGCGGCAGCCCAGCGAGAGCAGCACCCGGGCCAAAGTCTCCACCAGATCCGCCCGGAAGACGCCCAGCACCTGCCGGTCGGCCCCGGCGGGGTTGGTCAGCGGCCCCAGGATGTTGAAGATGGTGCGGATGCCGATCTCGCGGCGCGGGCCGATGGCGTGTTTCATGGCGCCGTGCAGGGCCGGAGCGAAGAGAAAGCCCACCCCCAGCTCGTCGATGCACTGCTCCACCACCGCAGGGGTGACGCTGAGATTGACGCCCAGGGCCTCCAGCACGTCGGCGCTGCCGCAGGCCGAACTGACGCTGCGGTTGCCGTGCTTGGCCACCTTCACCCCACAGGCCGCCGTCACGAAGGCCACGGTGGTGGAGATGTTGAAGCTCTTGGTGCCGCTGCCGCCGGTGCCGCAGGTATCGATGACCGTCTCGCGGTCGATGTTGATGTCCTCCCGGTCCAGATCCAGCGCCTTCCCCACCCGGATGGGCGTGGCCCGCTCGCGCATGACCCGGGCCGCGCCGGTGATCTCCTCGACCGTCTCCCCCTTGAGGCGCAGCGCCGTGATGAAGGCGCCGATCTGGGCATCGGTGGCTTCCCCGCCCATGATCTGCCCCATCACCTCGATCATCTCCGCTTCAAGAAGGTTGCCCCCCTCCACGACCCTTGCGATGGCTTCCCGGATATTCATCGAATCCCCCAGACTCTTTGTTGAAAAAATGCTTCCTGAATTTTTTCAAGCTCAAAACCGAAAAGCGCGGTTTTCGGTTTTTCACGGCAGCTACGTCCCGACAAAACCGGGAAGGCTGCCGGTCGCCCATCCCTGGGGCTCCCTCAGGAAAGCTCCAGATAGTTTTTCAGGATGCTCATCCCCTCGACGGTGAGGATCGACTCGGGATGGAACTGCATGCCCCAGACGGGAAGCTCCCGGTGCGCAAGGCCCATGATCTCGCCCTCCGCGGTCCAGGCCGTCACCTTCAGGCACTCGGGCAGGCTCTCGCGCTCCACCAGCAGCGAGTGGTAGCGGGTGGCGTCGAAGGGCCGGGAGAGCCCGCGGAAGATGCCGCTGTCGTCATGGTGGATGGGACTGGTCTTGCCGTGCATCAGCCTTGAGGCGCGCACCACCTTGCCGCCGAAGGCCTGGCCGATGGACTGATGCCCCAGGCAGACGCCCAGCAGGGGGATTTTGCCCGCGAAACGCTCGATGGCCGCCACCGAGATGCCCGCCTCCAGGGGCGAGCAGGGCCCCGGGGAGATGACCAGGCGGCGGGGAGAGAGGGCCGCGATCTCGTCGAGACCGATCTTGTCGTTGCGATACACCCGCACCTCTTCGCCCAGCTCCATGAAGTACTGCACCAGGTTGTAGGTGAAGGAATCGTAGTTGTCGATCATCAGCAGCATGTCAGTCGAGTCCTCTTTGCGCCATCTCGATGGCCTTCACCACGCCTCTAGCCTTGTTGATGGTTTCCTGATATTCGCTCTGCGGGTCCGAGTCGGCGACGATGCCCGCCCCGGCCTGCAGATGGATGCGCCCCTCATGCACCACCAGGGTGCGGATGGCGATGGCCATGTCCAGGTTGCCGTCGAAGGAGATGTAGCCCACGGCCCCGCCGTAGATCTCGCGGCGGCAGGGCTCCAGCTCGTCGATGATCTCCATGGCCCGGATCTTCGGCGCGCCCGAGAGGGTGCCCGCCGGGAAGGCGGCGCGGAAGAGATCGAAGCCGTCGCAGTCGGGACTCAGCCGCCCCTGCACGTTGGAGACGATGTGCATCACGTGGCTGTAGCGCTCCACCACCATGAGCTCGCTCACCTTGACGCTGCCCGTCTCGCAGACCCGGCCCAGATCGTTGCGGCCCAGATCCACCAGCATGATGTGCTCGGCGCGCTCCTTGGGGTCGGAGAGCAGCTCCTGCTCAAGCGCCCGGTCCTCACTGTCGGTGGCGCCCCTCGGCCTTGTTCCGGCGATGGGGCGCACCTGAACCAGATCGCCCTCCTTGCGCACCAGCACCTCGGGGGAGGCGCCCACCACCAGGGTCTCGCCGAAGCGCAGGAAGAACATGTAGGGGGAGGGGTTGAGGGTGCGCAGGGCGCGGTAGATATCCAGGGGATCCACGTCCAGCTCCCCGGAGAAGCGCTGGGAGAGCACCACCTGGATGATGTCGCCTGCGCGCACATACTCCTTGCAGCGCTCCACGGCGCCGCGGAACTGCTCGGGGGTGAAGTTGGGGCTCAGCTCGGCTCCCGCAACCCTGCTGGATTCAAAGACATTGGGCGGCAGGGGGCCGCGCAGCTTCTCGATGAGGGCGTCGATGCGGTTTGTGGCCTCAAGGTAGGCCAGGGCCGGATCCCGCCCCGCCTCCAGATGGGCGTTGGCCACCACCTTGATGGTCTGGCGCTTGTTGTCGAACACCAGCAGGCTGTCGGTGATGAGGAAACAGCTGTCGAAAGCGCCGATCTCCCGGGCATTGGCGTCGGGCAGCTTCTCCACGAAGCGCACCATGTCGTAGCCCAGATAGCCCACGGCGCCTCCGCAGAACCGGGGCAGCCCCGCAACCTCCACGGGACTGTAGCCCGAGAGCAGCTCGCGCAGCTTGGCGATGGGGTCTTCGACCTCCTGGGAGAACAGCACCCGATCCTGCTCCAGAATCTCCACCCGCTTGCCCTTGGAGCGCAGAATACGGGACGGGCCGCTGCCCAGAAAGGAGTAGCGGCCCCATTTTTCGCCTCCCTCGATACTCTCCAGAAGGAAGGATGTCTTTTGATCGTCGATTTTCTTGAAGGCGGAGACGGGGGTTTCCAGATCGGCCAGGATTTCGCGGTAGACCGGAATCAGGTTGCCCCTTCCGGCCAGGGCGAAGAAGTCGTCCAGGGCGGGAAAATACATGTGAGCTCCCATTTGAAAATAAGTAGGAGAAGCTAGCACCTTTCCCGGAAAACTGTCAAGAAAACCGGGGCCCCGGCCAGGGGCGACCGGCGCTCTTGCTCCTAAGGCCCGCCGCCCGCTTCGAGATAGGACTCTGCCCCCTGCCTGCCCAGGTAGCGCTGCAATTGCCGGGGCTCCGTGCGGTGCAGATCCACCAGCAGCAGGGCGTCGATGACGTCGCTGAAGCTGCGATCCAGGTTGAAGGCAAGCAGCCTTCCCCCCAGCCCGAGGTACTGGCGAAGCAGCACCGGGACGCCCCGGCCGTCGGGCTCCAGATCCGCCACCAGCTCGGAGACCCGCTCCATGCCCTGCCCCGGGCCGCCGAGCAGATCGCCCTCGAATCCGGGCAGCTTCAGGCGCTTGAGGCGCACTTCGTCCCGGGCGCGGACCAGGGGGGCCAGCTCCTGGTGCAGGCAGCATTTCCCGAGTCCCGCCACCATGAGCTGCCGGGAGAGATCCGAGTAGTCCCGGGAGATGCTCACCGGCCCGAAGAGATACCGGGTGCGGGGATTGCGCACCAGGTAGGCGCCGATGCCCTTCCAGAGCAGCAGCAGCGGCGCGTAGGAGCGCTGGCATTCGGGACGCACGAAGGAGCGGCCCAGCTCCAGGGCACCGGGAAGCCTCTCGAACAGGGCGGGATCCATCTCGAAGAGGGTGGAGCAGTAGAAGCCCTGCGGCCCCCGGTGGGCAAGGATGCGCTCGCCGGCGGCGATGCGGTAGGCGCCGACGATCTGGCGGTTTTCGCAGTGCCAGAGAAAGAGGTGCTGGTAATGGGCGTCGAAGGCGTCCAGATCGCAGGGGCTTCCCGTGCCCTCCCCGGCAGCCCGGAAGCTCAGCTCCCTCAGGCGCCCGATTTCCCGAAGGGACCAGGGTATCCGGGCGGCGTCGGCCAGATAGACCCGGTGGGGGCCGCTCTCAAGCAGATGCGCCTCGGGCGGCAGGGCCGCGATCTCATCCTCCAGCACCCGGGGCGCAACCGCGTCGCACAGCGGCTCCAGGGCCGGGGTGGGCGCCTCGGCCGCCGCCCGGGCGGCGCGCCGGCCGAGCAGGGCGGTGCGGGCGCGCAGATGGTCGCTGACGGCTTCGTCCGAGCCCAGCTCCAGAAGCCTGCGGGCCTCGATGGGCCGGCCCGGCACGGCGCTCAGGATGCGTCCGCGCTTGTTGAGCAGCTCCCGCACCAGCAGGGCCGTGCGCAGCCGGGGGTGGATCAGCCCCGCCGCCTGGAACAAAAGACTGTTGCGCCCCGGGAAGAACAGGGGCACCAGGGTCGCCCCGCTGCGCCGCACCAGGGTCCCCACCGAGCGGCTCCAGGACGCCTCCAGCACCGTTCTGTGCCTGGGCGAGAAGGAAGCCACCTCCCCGGCGGGGAAGAGCACCAGCAGCCCGCCTGCGGCGAGCCATCTCAGGCTCTCGCGCACGCAGGCCAGGTTGGCGCGGGCGGCGCGGCTGCCCCCGAAGGGATCGGCCGCGATGAGCCAGGGGCGAAGCCCGGGAATCCGGCCCAGCAGATGATTAGCCACCACCCGCACGTCGCCCCGGTGCTGCCTCAGCCTGCCCAGAAGGGCCAGGCCCTCGGCGGCGCCGAAGGGATGATTGGCCACCAGGATGGCCGCCCCGCTGCGGGGGATGCGCTCCATCAGCTCCGGGGCAATCTCGCAGCGAAGATCCAGGGCCTCCAGAGCCCCGTCCACGAAGTCCCCCGCGCCCCGCGCCTCAAGCGATGCATAGAGCCTGCGGCAGCGCCCCAGGCCGCCGAGCTCCTCCAGCATGCGAAGCGCCGGTTCCAGCACCGGGGCCTTGAATCCGGTTTTCGGCCGGGGCAGCCGGAACAGCCCCCCGCTCTCCAGTACCTGTTCCATGATTCCGTCCCCTTCCCTGCCATGCAGCTTGCGGCGCAGTCGCCGAAGCCGCAGTTGAGCGGCGGATTGTTAAGCGGAGATTGGAATCGGGTTCGGAGATTGATGGAAAAATCAGACGGGTCCTGCCGCGCCGGTTTGACTCTCGCCGAATTCTTGCGGGGCGCTAACCGTCGACCAACAATGAAGCCCCAGAGTTGGCGTCATGAATCTTATATGGCCTGCACTCATTCCTCCACGGAGACCCGAGTCGATGAGAAAACACCTGCGCATCGCATTGGTGAGCGAGACCTGCTTCCCCCAGATAAACGGCGTCTCGCGCACCCTGGAACAGTTGACGGGCAGCCTGCGAAGCGCCGGCGAAGAGGTCCAGCTCATCTGCCCGCGCTACCCCAAGGCCGCCCCCGCCCGTAAGGGCCTGCCCACCCGCAGCTTCCCGAGCCTGCCGCTGCCCTTCTATCCGGAGGTGCGTCAGCCCCTGGTGTGGCCGGCGCTGCTTCGCCGCACCCTGCGGCGGTGCGCCCCCGACATCGTCCATATCGCCACGGAAGGGGTTTTGGGCTACAGCGCCCTCAAGGCGGCCCTGTCCCTGGAGCTGCCGGTGGTCACCAGCTACCACACCAACTTCCCCCAGTACCTCAAATCCTACGGGATGGGATGGCTCGCCCCCGCGGCCCTCGGCTACCTGCGCCGCTTTCACAACGCGGGGCTTCTGACCTGGTGCCCCACGCCCGGCATCGCCCGGCAGCTTTCGGAGCAGGGGTTCGAGAACCTGGAAATCTGGAGCCGGGGCGTCAACAGCGAGGCCTTCCATCCCCGGTTCCGAAACAGCGAAACCCGCAGGAATCTCGATCTCGACCCGCAGGACCGGGTGCTGGTCTACAGCGGACGGCTGGCGGCGGAGAAGAACCTCTCCATGCTCATCGAGGCCTTCGAGGGGCTCGATGAGCCCGGCCTCAAGCTGCTGCTCATCGGCGACGGCCCCCTGCGCGGCGCCCTGGAGCGCCGGGGCAACCCGAACCTGCGCTTCACCGGCTTTCTGCGGGGCGAGGAGCTCTCCTGCGCCCTGGCCTGCGGCGATCTGCTGGTCTTCCCCTCCCTCACCGACACCTTCGGCAACGTGATCCTCGAAGCCATGGCCTGCGGGGTGCCCGCCCTGGGCTTCCGGGTATGCGGCCCCAGGGACATCATCCTCAGGGGACTCAGCGGGGATCTGGCCGATGAGATCGGCAGCGCCTCCCTCGCACGGGCCATCCGCCGGCTGCTCGCTCAGCCCGAACAGCTTCGCCAGATGGGCGTGCGGGCCCGGATCTATGCCGAGGATCAGAGTTGGCAGAAGGTCAATCAGGTGGTGCTGGACGGATACCGCCAGGCGGTGGAGCGCTTCGGCTCCCGGCGGCATCCCGCCCATCCGCCCCGAACGCTGCCCCTGTGGGACGAGGGCCGCCCCGAGAAACTCAACCTCTGCTGAAGCCTCATCGGCAACCCTGCACCGGCAGGCTCCGGCTTCACAAGGAGACGACTTCATGAACGCCGCCCGCACCCTGACCGCCGGCAACCGCCTGGCCGACTATCTGGCCCGCAACCTCACCCCACGGGAAGTCCAGCTGATGCGCTTTTTTCTGCGCCTGCGCAGGTTCGAGAGCCTCACCCTGCTCTTCCGGCTGGCCAGCCGCGCCGGAGACTGGCCCATCTGGGCGGCCAGCGCCCTGGCGCTGTTGCCCTTCCCCGGCGCGCCCAGACGCGCAGCGGTGGCGGCCGTCCTGGCCGTGGCCGGATCCGTCGCCCTCTTCATGTTGCTCAAAAAACGCATCGGCCGCCCCCGCCCCTGCGACCGATGGCGGCAGCTGCCCGGCCTCATGGCCGCGCCGGATCGCTTCAGCTTCCCCTCGGGTCACACCATGACCGCCTTCGCCGTCTGCACCTCCCTGGGCAGCATCCTGCCCTCCCTGCTGCCCGCCTATCTGCTGCTTGCCTGCCTCATCGGCCTCTCCCGCGTCTATCTCGGCCTGCACTACCCCACCGACGTGCTGGCGGGCGCCTCTCTGGGAGGCGCCCTGGGCCTCTTCTTCGCACGCCTGCTGCAATCATAAAAAAAGCTGGACGGCTGGAAGGCCGGAGGGCTGGAAGGAGGGGTTTCGACCGGAGCGCAGAGCGTGCTATGGTGGCGGTCCCCAAAAAGGAGGGCGCACCATGCAGGCGCTGGAACATCTTCACAGACTGCTTCTGGAGCACCCCGGGGGCCTGGGCGAGTATGCGCTGATATGCCTGCTGCGCCGCGAACACCCCGACCTGCTGCCTTCGGGCAGCCTCCACGACCATCGCATCCTCTACCGCACCCATTTTCTGCTTTTTCACGCCCTCTACCGCCTGCGCGACCGGCTCTTCCGGGAACGAAGCGGCCATCTGGACATCGGCCCCCTCGCCATCCGCCTGCGCCCCTGGGTGGAGGGCCCCCGGGCGCTGGACGAGCGCGACGGCCTGCGGGATTACTACCTGAACCTGGCAAACCTGGAGCTCTCCGGGCAAGAGGTCCAGGAGCTGCTTGCGGGTTTCTGGCGCCTGTTCCTGGCGCAGGACAGGCGCAGGGAGGCGTTGGAGACGCTGGGCCTCGCCCGGGACGCCGAAGAAGGCTGCATCCGCAGGCGCTACCGGGAGCTGGCGCGCAAGCACCATCCCGACCGGGGCGGCGACAACGAGACCCTCGCGGCCATCAACGCAGCCATGGCCATCCTCAGGGCCTGCTCCGGCCGCTGACTCCCCGAAGGAGCCTTCCGAATGATGTTCACGAAACTGCTGCCCCTTCTCTGCCTGATGCTTCTGGCGGGGACGGCCTTGGGCGAAACCCGGCTCGGCGCCGCCCCCGCCCAGGGCGCCCTCGTCTTCGGCCGCACCGCACCCGGCGCGACCATCCTTCTCGACGACCGGGAAGTGCGCGCCGATGCCCGGGGCCGCTTCGTCCTGGGCTTCGGCCGCGACGCCGCCCCGAGCGCCCGCTTGAGCATCCAGCATCCCGACGGCAGCCTTGAGGTGCAGCGGCTTCGGGTCGCTCCCCGGCAATACGCCATCCAGCGCATCGACGGCATCGAGAAAAAATTCATGGACCTGGACGCGGCCACCCTGGAGCGGGTGCGAGCAGAGCAGCGGCAGGCCTCCGAGGCCAGATCCGTCCAAAGCGATCTCTCCCATGCCTTCGAGGACTTCACCTGGCCCGTCAAGGGGCCCGTCACGGGGGTCTACGGCTCCCAGCGCATCTTCAACGGGCAGCCCAGGCGCCCCCACTACGGCATCGACATCGCCGCCGCGCGGGGGACGCCCGTCCTGGCCCCTGCGGGAGGGCGGGTCACGCTGGCCCATCCCGACATGTTTTTCTCCGGCGGCACCCTCATCCTGGATCACGGCCGGGGCGTCTTCTCCAGCTTCCTGCACCTGAGCGAAATCGGGGTGCAAGTGGGGCAGATGGTCGCCCGGGGGGAGGAGATCGGCCGGGTGGGCGCCACGGGCAGGGTCACGGGAGCGCACCTGGACTGGCGGCTCAACTGGTTCGATCGACATCTGGATCCCGCCCGACTCCTGCCCCCCATGACACCTTGAAGGGGCGCCAATGAAGAGAATTTCGGTTTCTTTTCCTTGATTTCCGCTCCCCGCCTGCCTAGATTTGGCAAAGACGCACCCTGACCCCGGAGCCCGCCTTGTTTCCCACCGACGCCCTCAGATATCTCCAGGCCTACCAGCTGGCCAGTTTCCTCTTCCCCTTAAGGGACGGCAGCTCCACCCTGGTGGGCGGCGCCATCCTGCTCAAGCCCCCGGCGACCCTCATCGCCAACGTACTCAAGCCCATCGTGCCCTGGCATCGGTTCGATCGCGACGGCGAGATCTCCATCAACATCGAGGCGGGCAAGTCGGTCTACAGCCTTCGGGCAAAACTCCTTGAGGAGCGCGAGGGCGAGGACGGCGGAAGACGCATGCGCCTCTCGGCCGAGCACCTGACCCTGCACCGCCAGAAGCGCCGGTTCTTCCGCATCGAGTCGGAGGTGGAGCTGCGCTGCTGGACCGACGATCCGGCCAGGCCCTTCGCCGACGGGCCCCGCCGGGTCATCCTGAGCGCGGCGGGCGTCCGGTTCGTCACCAGCGAAACCCTGGAAATCGGCCAGAGAATCGGCGTCGAGCTCTCTCTGCCCGCCCCCTTCCCCGCCACTCTGAGCTGCAGCGGCAAGGTCCTGCACCTCATCCACAAGGGAGGTCTCGACAACGAGGCCATCGTGGAGCTGGAGGGCCTGGGCAGCGAGGAGCAGGATCTGGTCCTCAGCCTCTGCCTCGCGGAGCAGCGCCGCCAGCTGCGCCTGGTGGAGCACTCCCGATTCTAATCCCCACCGCAGGCGGATTTCCCGAGCCTGTTATACTTCCCGGGATAAACCTCAAGTCACCGGGAAGGCTTCTGCCATGCATCCAATCATCCTGCTGCTTGCCGCGCTCCTGCTGCTGCCTTCAACCGTCCTGGCCCTGGATCTGGCCGAACTGATCCGTTCCGTCGAAACCCAGTACAGCGGCGAGAGCTCCTACTCGAAGGTTCGCTTGCACATCGAGACGGGCAATTACAGCCGCACCCTGGAGATGGAGGGCTGGTCCCTGGGGCGCGACTACTTCCTCACCCGCATTCTCGCCCCCGCCAAGGACCGGGGCGTGGCCACCCTCAAAGCCGGGCAGGACGTGTGGAACTACCTGCCCCGGGTGGATCGGGTGATGAAAATCCCCGCCTCCATGATGGGCGGCTCCTGGATGGGCAGCCACATCACCAACGACGATCTGGTCAAGGGCAGCCGGGTGGATGAGGACTACGCCTTGCGCCTGCTGGAGCAGAGCGACGAGCACTACCTCATCGAATGCCTGCCCCACCCGGAGGCCGTGGTGGTCTGGGGAAAGATCCATTACCGGATCCAGCGCCCCGAACTGCTGCCTGCGGAGGTGGTCTATTTCGACGAGGCCATGGAACCGGTGCGGCGCATGCGCTTCGAGGATGTGCGCAGCATCGACGGCAGGCGCCTACCCCTGCGGGTGATTGTTCAGCCCCTGGACAAGCCGCAGGAAAAGACGACCATGCAGTATCAGGACATCGATTTCGGCGCCGATCCGGATCGGGATTTCTTCTCCCTGCGCAACCTCCAGAAGCGGCTCTGATCCCGCCATGCTCGCCGTGCT